>Ga0114915_1000139_pt1 | contig 34462 bp, 56 predicted proteins | sample MalvirAntarct_55_FD_87288 | JGI IMG/M metagenome (GOLD analysis project Ga0114915, IMG submission 87288) | Marine viral communities from the Global Malaspina Expedition - Malaspina viral metaG Antarct_55 | ecosystem: Environmental > Aquatic > Marine > Oceanic | place: South Georgia Island...
TCAATGGAGAGAACATATGACTGACCAAGATATTTGTGATTACTATGATGAAAACCCAGACTTGACAATTCGCCAGTTAGCGAGTTATGTAGGTCTTAGTGAGAATCAGTTAAAAGACATCTTAATGGGAGATAACGAATGACTAGTATCCAAGAGAAGATAGAGAATGCACTTGAGGACTTTTGTGGTTGTCCCGAATGCGCCGTACACAGAAACCATATGCAAGCTGTTGTACGGGTAGAGGCTGCGCTGGAATCAGTTGAGGCCGCACTTAATCACCTACATGAGACTGGTGACTATACTGATGCTGCGTTAGACAAGTCGTTTGAGGTGCTGCTTGACGGTAAGATCAAGTTGGTATGGTGGATAAAAGAAAACAAACATGGATTGGAGGTGTACCCATGAGCGAAGACTTAGAGCGGGAGCTGCGTATGATGGGCGTTTTGGATCACAAGACGCCAGCCTTTGAAGACCTTGACTTTGTTAAAGAGGACAATGTGATGTGGGTGCGTGATGATGTTGTGTTTGATGAAGATGGACAACCAAACTTTTAATCATCTTACAGGAGAAATCAAATGAGACTTACTGTGTATACAAATAAGCTAGTGTCTTTGGATGGTACTAGTGTTGGTCGTATAGATAAAGATAGCTATTACACATCCACCAGACCAACAACCTTCTACACTGGGCAACTTGGTAGCTATAATATACCGCACGTTATTACTTCCCCCTTGTACATAGGTGGACCCTCAGATTGGAATATTAACCCAGCGTTTGTAGAGGAAGTAAACAATATTGTAGCAGGAGAGACAAGATGCAATTAGATACAAGAAAACTAGAGAACGTAGTCATGGCTGATGTGCATTTGTATTGACACTGACACAGAATTACTTCATACATACAATCAGACAGAAGGAGACATGACATGACTAAGGGTATCGTAATCAGCTTATATGACTACACAGGGGAGGCTCTCAAGCCTTGGGCAGAGGCAGGGTATGAGTGTTACGCATACGACATTCAGCACAAGAACGAGACAATAGAAGTTGATAATACGGAACACTTTTCGTCAGGTGGTGTTATATTCTATCTACATGCTGACCTGCATAAGTTTAGTACTCACCAAGATTTATTCTTTCGTTTCAGTGGTCACAAGGTAGTATTTGGTATGGCCTTCCCTGTCTGTACTGACATGGCCGTGTCTGGCGCTGCTCACTTCGCTAAGAAGGCAGAGGCTAACCCCCTGTTTCAAGAGCAAGCTGCTAAACACGCCATTGACTGTGCTGACCTGTTTGATGATCTTGGCTGCCCATACTTTGTAGAGAATCCTGTATCTGTGTTGTCCACCATATGGCGCAAGCCTAACCATAACTTTCACCCGTATGAGTATGGTGGATACATCCCCTATGGCGAAGAAAAGCACCCTAAGTGGCCTGAGTATATCGCCCCGTCAGATGCCTACCCTAAGAAAACCTGCCTATGGACAGGCAATGGCTTTAACATGCCTGCAAAGTGCTCTGTAGAGCCTCACAAGGGGTACTCTAAGCAGCACCTTAAGCTGGGTGGCAAGTCTATGAAGACCAAGAACATTCGATCTGCCACGCCACGCGGATTTGCCAAGGCTGTCATGCAAGCTAACGCTTGACAGTCCGAGAGAATTAGTCCACAAGGACAATACGAACTAACCCGATAAACCCTACAGGAGAATATAATATGACACTTCCAATGAACATGGTCGCAAACGTACTGGGCGATAATCAGAACAACTTCGTTACAGTCAAGTTCCTCACCAAAGACGATGAGGTGCGGGTGTATAATGGCCGCATGAATGTAGTTAAGGGCCTCAAGGGAAATGAGCGGGGCCAGATCGTAGCAACCGCTCTCAAGGCCAATGGCTACGTTACCCTCAAAACATCCGAGGGATACAAGTGCTTTAAACTTGATCGTGTGTTGGCCTTTAAAGCTGATGGTCGCCACGTCTTTGGAATGGGGAATGAAATCGTATGATGATTATACGTGGGCCTAAAAAGCCTTTGAGCAAGCGCACTGACAAGGTGCATAAAATTAACCCCGTAGCTAGGGAATTAAAAGACCCCAAGTTTCGCAGTCAAGTTGTACCTGACAAGAAAAAGAATGTGAACACCCGTAAAGAGAAGAACGGGGGAAAGGACTTCTATGCTAACCATTTTGTGCCTATCTGCGGCGATATTCTACGAGGCCAGAAACCAGCCAGTTGACGGACAGTTGGCTGTTGCGGAGGTAATCTTAAACAGGGTACAGAGTGATCGCTACCCTGATGATGCCTGCGAGGTAATTAACCAGTTTAAACAGTTCTCGTACACTAACGATGGAAAGTCAGATGACTTCCTTAAGGAACCAGAGCAGGAGGCTGTTGTAAGAGCCATTCTGGTGGCCTCTGAGGTACTTAATGGGTATGGGCTAGGCATCACCTCGACTCACTACCACACAACGGCTGTCAGCCCCTACTGGAATAAGTTCTATGACTATGATGGCAAGCTGGGTGATCATATGTTTTACACAATGGTAAAGGATTACTGATGGGAAGTGTTGAGCAAGAAATAGAATACTGGGCTGTTCAGAAGGCCACCTTGAAGATCAGGAATAACAGCCTGCAAGATCAGATAGATCAGATAGAACACGACCAGAAGGTGGCTAAGGATCGTCTGAAAGAGTTACGCAAGAACAGAGAGTTGAACAAGAACAAGATGATCATTTGTGAGATACACATAGATCAATTAGGAGGTTAACATGATAGACAGAGAAACATGGATGGAAACCCTAGACAAGTGCAAAGAGGATTACCATATAATCAAGCGTGAGGCAATTGCTTGGGAAATGCAAGCCAAGCGTCTACTAGAAGAAAATCACAAGCTAAAGGCGCAATTGAGGTTGTGGCAGGGTACAGGGCTATGACAGTAGATACCCCCCTGAGTGGAAATTATGTATACGTACTGTTCACTGCACTGGGTATGCACAGTATACACAAACGCAGGCACCTTGCAGATGAAACAGGTAGGACCGTCTCCAGAAAGATTAATGTAGACTGGTTCGTGGAAAAATGGGAGTTGAATGGTGATTGAAGTAACATATATAGATCACATGGGGTCAGACCTTTCTGTCGTAAATGCAGCTAGGGTATCATTTGGTAAGAAGAGTGATTGGAACTACAGAGACTGTGCTGACATATGGGACAATGAAACTAGCAACACCACTAGGGTACACTACCCAAAACTCAAGAAAGCAGATGAAAAGCTAATTAAGTACCTAGCCAAGCACGGTCACTATAGTCCATTCGGCCATGCCTTTGCATCTTTCCATATCAAGGCACCTATCTTTGTCGCTAGACAGTTGGTCAAGCATAAGTTCCTACGATGGAATGAGGTGTCTCGTAGGTATGTAGATGATGAACCAGAGTTCTATGAACCTGATCAATGGCGTGGCAGGGCTGACGATAAGAAACAGGGCAGTTTTGGTGTAGTAGAAGACGTTTTAACCAGAGTGATCGTAGGCGAAAACTACGGAGAGTATGATTGGGTGGACTATAAATACATAGCTAAAAAGATGTATCACGAACTAAAAGCGCAGGGCATAGCACCAGAGCAAGCACGTATGGTACTACCTCAGTCTACAATGACAGAGTGGTACTGGTCAGGGTCACTAGATGCCTTTATGGACATGTGTAACCTTAGATGTAAGTCGGATACGCAGTATGAGACTAGGCTAGTAGCAGACTACATAAAAAGTGAAATGATCAACCTGTTTCCCGTATCAGTAGAGGCGTTAGTTAAATGAACACTAAAGAGATGATGAAGATGTGCCGTTCACTTGCGTACAAGTATAATGCACCAAACCACTTTGACGATCTTATATCCGAGGGAATGTTGGAGTGCTTAGAGCAAGTGGATCAGGGTAACACACACGGTGCTAATCTGAGGCGCATGGCTAACCGCGCTATGCACGACTACCTAAACCTTAAGACCCTGCCTGTAACGGTGCCTGTAAGCGATCTGTCGCGGTCTCTGTCTAGGGGTCACGAAGGGAACCACACTTACAGCAAGGATGGACTGGACATGTTAGACTTAGCTGTTCATTCCACCACCGTTCCAATGGGTCCAACTACTGACCAAGCTGACGAGGAATCTGATGCAGCTACGATATATGAAGGTAAGAGAAATCTGATCGACACAATCAGGGCGGCGAGGGAAACTCTTAGCGACAGTGATTGGGGATTGTTTAGCAGCTACTATTTATTTAGTATGCCCACGATGGAAATTGCAGACCATGCTGGTGTATCTAGGCAATCAGTGGAGAAGAGGCTAAAGAAGTGTGTCATTAATGTCACAAACAGTATGAAGTTTTAGGGGTCTTGGTTGCGACATTCCAAATTAAGTTGCTATAGGTAAATACAGAGGTCTTCTTAGGGAATATAATATTATAGTAGTAAAAGAGGTAAGTATGAATAAAGAAATACCGCATCAACCTTGTCCCTATGAGGACTGTGGATCGTCTGATGCTTTTAGTTACAACACAGATGGTTTTGGTCGCTGTCACTCTTGTCATAAGTCATATCCATCTAAAGGTGGTCGTTACTTTGATTGGGTGGGGTCCAAGTACCCGTTAACAGATTTTGATAAGGAGAATGTAATGTCGTTTACACCAAAGAGAATGGAGAGCAATGAGGGTGGTCGTTATACACCCCTCCGAGGGATTAATGCCCGTACTATGGAAGACTTTAAGGTACTTACATTTAGTGACCGTCAGGAGTATGTATACCCCAGCGGTGGAATTAAGGTACGCACCCTGCGAGAGAAGGGGTTCTATGCTAAGAATGGCTTTAAGGGTGATGAACTGTTCGGCATGAACATGTTTACTGCTGGTTGCTCCAAGAACGTAACCATCACAGAGGGGGAACTAGATGCCCTTTCAGTGGCACAGATGATGAAAAGCAGCTACATCAATCCAGTTGTATCCCTGCCGTCTGGCGCGCCTTCTAAGAAGCTGTGGGAAAATTGCAAGGAGTGGCTAGACAGCTTTCAAAAGATCATCCTGTCAGTAGACAACGATGAAACTGGCAATGCCTTAGCTGATCGTGTAGCCAAGCTGTTTCCAAACAAGGTGTACCGTGTACCACACGACAAGTACAAGGACGCTAATGATTTCTTGATGGGCAATGCACACGCAGAGTTCAAGAGCGCATGGTGGAACGCAGCCAAGTACACGCCAGAGAATATCCTAAACACGTCAGAGCAATTCCTGTCGTTGTATAATGATACACCTGACCATACGTATGTACCTACAGGGATTACTGATCTGGACGATAAAATCTTGGGCTTGATGCAGGGTCACTTTACAGTGATTAAAGCACCTACAGGAATTGGTAAAACTGAGGTTATGCGTTTCTTGGAATACAACATGCTACAGCGTAAGGTTCCTATTGCTGCATGGCACTTAGAAGAGACCAAGCTACGTTCTCTGCTGGGTCTTGTGTCGTATGAACTAAAGGACAATCTAACTCGTCGTGATCTGATAGATGATAAAGGACGCCACGAAGATGTACTGGCTGCTATCAAGAACATAACCAAGGATGAGAACTTCTATCAGTTCTACTTAGGTGATGGGCAGGGTACTGATGAACTATGTGATCAGATACGTTTCTTCAGTCAGGCATGTGGGTGCAAGTATGTATTCTTTGAACCCATCCAAGACGTTGTGGCTGGCCGCTCTGAGGCTAACAAAGAAGAAATGCTGGCAGACCTAAGCGTAAGGCTCTCTAAGCTGTCAGCGGAACTAAATGTGGGCATTGTGACGATTGCTCATACTAACGAAGACGGTGATCCTAAGTACTGCAAGATGATCGGGCAAAGGGCCAGTGTGATCATTGATCTGTCACGGGATAAAGACAACGAAGACCCTGATGAAAGAAACACCACTTACATTACGGTACAAAAGAACCGCCCTTGCAGTGAAGAGGGTCGGGCAGGGAAGATGAAATTTAACGGTGAGACTTTCACCTTAGCGCAGGAGTACTAAAAATGAGTAAGGCAAGAGTTTGGACAGATGAAGATAAGGCATGGTTGGACAGTAACCTAGAGTACTGCCCAGTGTTAGGTGACGTGAAATGGAAAGATGTTTTTAATCGTGCTAATCGTAGGGGAGAAGGTGTGGCTGGAGCCACAAATAAGAACAGCATTACATACCAAGAGGTAAGGACAGCAATGATTGATGGAAAGATGAAGACTTTCTTAAACCATCGTGTTGTTTGGTACTTTCATAATCGAGACAGTGATATGCCACCTATTCTTGACCATATTGACGGTAACAAGAAAAACAATCGCATTGAGAACCTACGTGCTGTCTCACACAGTCAGAACCGAATGAACTCTGATGGTCGTAGTAATGCTACAAGTGTTATGAAAGGCGTACATCGTGTGGAGTCACAAACAAATCCGTGGGTGGCATCTATCACCATTCCGTCTCAAAACAAACAAAAGTATCTTGGTAAGTACCCCACAGAGGAAATGGCGGCTCAAGCATACGATGATGCACTGAAATTGTATCTTACCCCCCTAGAACTTGAGTACGCACGAAGTAACGCAGATGCTGGGAAAATATAATGGTAGAAGCAGAAACAGTATTCGACATAGAGACAGACGGACTTCTCGACAAGCTGACTAAGATACATGTGTTGTCGTATCAGACATCAGCTATGGATGAGCCACGGTCTATCTTTGACTACGATGAGATGAGGGACTTCTTTTTAGAGTACAGTCTGGATCATACTTTGGCGTTGGCTGGACACAACATTGTTCGGTTCGATGTCCCAGCGGTGGAAAAAGTGCTAGGTATCAAGATACGTGCTAAGTTAGTTGATACGCTAGGGCTTAGTTGGTACTTACACCATCAACGTCAAAAGCATGGGCTTGCAGTGTATGGTGAGGAGTATGGTGTACCTAAGCCAGAGGTAGATGATTGGGAGGGCTTAAGCAAAGAAGAGTACGCCCATCGTTGTGAAGAAGATGTTAAGATAAATTTCCGTTTGTGGCGAGACCTAAAGAGAAAGTTGGAGAAACTATATGAACAGTGAAGCGTGGAGACTTATCGACTACATCACATTCAAGTTAGACTGCGCTAGGCAACAGGAGGCCCTACAGTGGAAATTAGATGTTTCCAAGGCAGAGGGACACCTAGCAGATTGGAAGGAGTGGAAGCTAGAAAAAACAGAGGCGCTGGCAGAAGCTATGCCACCACAGATACAAACTAAGACTGTAATTAGGCCCAGTAAGATGTACCGCAAGGATGGGAGCATGTCTTCTCGCGGAGAGGGCTTTGAGGCGCTGAGAAAGGAGTACAAGCAGCCTGAGACGGTAGAGAGTTTTGTTGTCTGGGTGGGAAGTAAAAGAGGTAATCCTAACTCTACTTCACAGATCAAGGATTGGCTGTTTAGCATTGGTTGGCAACCTAGAACATTTAAGTTTGTAAGAGAGAGCAATGGTGAGGAACGACAGATCGAACAAGTTAGGAAAGATGGGGAACTATGCCCGTCAGTTAAGAAGCTGGCTAGTGTGGATGCTGCTGTTTCTATTCTGGATGGTCTTTCTGTTCTTACTCACCGAATCGGGATACTCAAGGCGTTCCTAGAGTGTGAGGTAGATGGATACCTACAAGCTGGGGTAGCTGGTATGACTAACACTATGAGGTTTAAACATGCTAAACCTTTGGTTAACCTCCCCTCGGTGGAAAAGCCCTATGGTGCTGAGATAAGAGGATGCCTGATTGCCCCAGAAGGTTATGTGTTATGTGGTGCAGATATGACTAGCCTAGAGGATACAACTAAGCGACACTACATGCAGCCGCTTGATCCGGGATATGTTGCAGAAATGTCACAGTCTGGTTTTGACCCACACCTTGACCTAGCTAAACATGCTGGTGTCATTAATCAGCACGACATCGACATGCACAACAATGGGACACAAAGCCTCAAAGCTATGCGTAAGAACTACAAGGTAGTCAACTACAGTGCCACCTATGGCGTTGGCCCAGCTACCCTGTCTCGGACTACTGGTATGAAGCAGGCAGAGGCTAAGAAACTACTTGCTGCATTCTGGGACCGTAACTGGTCTGTAGAGGCTGTGGCTAAGAAGGTACGTGTGCGAGAGCCTAGTGGTCTGGGGGGTATGTGGCTAAAGAACCCAGTCAGTGGCTTCTGGTACAGCCTACGAAGCGAGAAGGACCGTTTCAGTACCCTTAACCAAGGGACAGGGGTCTATTGCTTTGACACTTGGGTTAAGCATTGTCGTGAAGATGGTGTGCTAACTATCGGACAGTTTCACGATGAGATAATTAGTCTAGTTAAGGAAGGAAAGGAAGCACAAGAGTCAGCAAGTATGAACGACAGCATTAAAAAACTTAACGAAGAGTTAAACCTAAATGTACCTTTAGGCATTGACGCTCAGTTCGGAAAAAGCTACGCTGATATACACTGAATTTATTTCAGGGGAATGGTTGCAACAGCCCGAAAAAAGTTGCTATATACTAATACCGACACACAAAAGGATATATGACATGGGAAAGAAAGTTTACGTTGAGTGTTCAGTTAACTGGGCAAAACTGCAAGAATCAGACCGAGACATGGGAAAGAACATGCCAGAGGGTTCTGATGCACGGGCTAAGATCGAAGAGGTCCAAGGGCGTTATACTGTTCAACTAATGTTAGACAAAGACAGCAAGAAAAAGATGGTTGAGGACGGTGTACCTAACAAGGGAATGCAAGCCCAATTGTTTAAAGAAGATCAGGATGGTAATCAATACTTCTCCGCTCGGAAGGGTCACTTCAATCCTAAGTTTAAGGATGAGACTACAGGGGAATATGGAGTTACTATGGGTCCACCCCGTGTACGAAAGACAGACGAAGATGGCGTTATCGTACCTTGGGACTTTAACGAAGACGGTCTCATTGGTAATGGTAGCCGAGTGATTGCCTTGCTAGATGTATGGGATGGCAAGCTAACTACCTTAGAAGCGATTAAGGTCGTTGAACACGTAGCATACGAAGCAGACGGGAGTGACTTTTAATGTCAACAGTTACCATCACATTTGAAGCTTGTAAAGAAGCAGATGGGTACGACAGTACTACTACATTGGTGCGACACAATGTGGATACTGTAGAAGAGTTAGCATTCTTCTATAATGAAGCAGCCGTTGCGGGGGGTTGGACTTACATCAAGTCAGTGGCCTTAGAAAAAGAGGATGAAGAAATTGTCTGGTCCGATTTTTGAACCTAAGTATGTTTTAGTAGATGGTGACATAGTTGCTTACAGGGCTGGGTTCTCTTCTGAAGGGAAGACCAGTGCAGATGCAGAAGACAAGGTAGATGAGGTTATGAACTTTATAGCCTACAAAACCATGTCTTTCCCTGTACCTAGCAACTTCTACACTTTCTTAACTGGGGCCGATAACTTTAGGTTTGGTATAGCCAAGTCTTACCCCTACAAGGGAAATAGGAGCAAGTCTGAGAAGCCTGAGTTTCTGCAACATTCAAGGGATTATCTAGTGTCTAAGTACAACGCAGTGATTAGTTATGGGGAAGAGGCAGATGATCTTATAGCCATAGCAGCCACTAAGTTTGGGCCTAGAACTGTTGTGGCATCTATCGACAAAGACATGCTTCAGATACCTTGCTGGCACTACAACTTTGGGCGGGATGAGTGGTCACAAGTAGATGAGTGGGGAGGCTCTAAGTTCTTCTATACTCAGATACTAACTGGTGATGCAGCCGACAACATTAAGGGTATCAAAGGCGTTGGACCTGTTAAGGCTGGTAAGTTGTTAAAGGATTGTACGACAGAAGAAGAACTGTGGTACACTTGCTTAGAGGCTTATGATGGTGACTATGACCGTGTATTAGAAAATGCTAGGTTACTCTGGCTTAGACGTAGGAAGGAAGAGTTATGGGAGCCTCCAACAGCGAGAGACGTAGACACGCAATAAAGAATGGATACCGCTCTGGCCTTGAGGACGATATAGGAAAAGACTTGACTTTACGGGGTGTAGACTTTGAGTATGAGAAGCTAAAGATACAGTGGCAACTCATAGAGCAGAAGACCTACACCCCAGACTTCAAGTTACCTAATGGTATCATAATCGAAAGCAAGGGTCGGTTTGTTGCAGCGGATCGTAAGAAACACCTTAAGGTTAAAAGTCAGCATCCGTTTCTCGACATACGGTTTGTGTTTTCTAACTCTAGGGCCAAGTTAAACAAGGGTGCCAAGAGTACCTATGGGGATTGGTGTGACAAGCACGGTTTCTTATACGCAGATAAAAGGATACCCGACGAATGGACAAAGACACCGTAGTTACTTTTAAGGTGCATAAAGCAGACACGGACCCTTACGAAGAGGAGGGTTGTTGGTGGCTAGATTGCTTAGTAGAGGATACAGACCTAGAGGGTGAAGAGTCAATGTTTGAGGAGGTAATTCCTTTTAACACCTTTGAAGATGCCATTAGGTTTAGGAAACACTTCTTGACTTCAATACAACCAATCGTAATTGAGTTTACACTAGGAATGGAGGTAAAGTATGACGGGTAAAACAGCTATCGTATTCTCCTGCGCCCACGTTGATCCAGAAGTCAGTAATGAACGATTTGATTGGTTAGGCGAACTAATTTATGAGGTCAATCCTCACTACATCGTTGACCTTGGTGACGGCGCAGATATGAAGTCACTAAACAGCTTTGACACACGCTACCCTCAAGCTATGTGTTCTCAGAGTTACGAGAGAGACATTGACCACTACAACGAAGCTATGGACAGGCTAAGACGTAAACCAAAGACTAGAAAGTACAAAGTTCCCGCATGGTACGGCTTTGAGGGCAACCATGAACATCGTATCAAACGTGCCATAGCGCATGACCCTAGATTGGAAGGAGACAAGTATGGTATATCCTATAGTCACTTACAAACAGATCACTGGTTTGATGAGTACTACGAGTACGAAAACTCAGGTCCAGCAATACAGGACTTTGACGGCGTATCGTATGCTCATTTCTTCAGCTCTGGTAATTTTGGGTCAGCTATGTCTGGACTACATCATGCCAATGGCCTACTAGCTAACAGGAACCATAGCAGCACCTGTGGGCATAGTCACAAGCGCGACCTTAAGTTTAAGGATGGGGCGCACCCTGACGGTATCATTGGCCTTGTAGCGGGTTGCTTTAAGGGCGCTAAAGAAAGTTGGGCTGGTCAAGCCAACAATGATTGGTGGAAGGGCGTAGTCATTAAGCGAGAGATAAGCAATGGCATGTACGAGCCTGAGTTTGTATCATTGAAACGGTTAAAGGAGTTATATGGCAATGGGGAAGCGTTCTGATTTTGAGCGAGTGCCAAGGGACTACTACCCTACCCCAATACAAGCTGTAGAGCCTCTTATCCCTCACCTACCGTATGCCTTCGATTACTTGGAGCCATGCGCGGGTGACGGGAGACTGATCTCTCATATAAGCGAGTTAACTGGGGGCTTAGGGGAATGTATAGGTGCCTATGACATTGAGCCAAGGCATGATTATGTAAAGAAGATGGATGCTCTCGACATAGAGAGTATTGACGGTCAGTTTAGCACAGACTTCTATGCTATAACAAACCCCCCTTGGGATAGAAAAGTACTACATCCATTAATAGATACGTTCTTGGGTGTATGTCCTGTATGGTTGTTGTTTGATGCGGATTGGATGCACACCAAGCAGTCTTCTACATTTATGACTTACTGCAAGTCGGTAGTTAGTGTAGGCAGAGTTAAATGGATTGAGGGAAGCAAGAGCCAAGGCAAGGACAATTGTTGCTGGTATCTCTTTGACTACAGTAATGAAGAACAGACACAGTTTTATGGGAGACTAATACAATGATTATGAGCCACAAGAGTATGGAAGCGTTCCGAGAGTATAGTGATTGGGTAGAGGACAAGATCATTACTGAGGGTAAAGACCGTCTGATGGAAAATGCCCTTGGTCTTATGGGTGAGGCTGGGGAAGTAGCCGAAAAGATTAAGAAGAGTATGCGAGACAAGACTGAGGTTACACCTAACGAAATTATAAAGGAACTAGGTGACGTTGTGTTCTATGCTACAGCCCTGTCTAACTACTACCATGCTAACTTAGGTGTGACCATCCTAGAGAACATTAACAAGTTAGATGGCCGTGAGGCACGGGGAACAATTAAAGGTAGTGGTGACAACAGATGAATTGGATTACTCGATACTACAACTACCTAAATACTTGGCGGTTACACAGAGAGACTATCAAGCAATTAAATACTATGACTGATGCTGCCTTAAAAGACATAGGCATCAACAGAGGCGATATTAACCGTATGATCTGGCTAGACGAAGATATGATTCAAAGAGGAACGAAGAATGAAAAGTAATTACTTGCCCACAGACTACCAAACTTTTATTGCTACTAGCCGTTATGCACGTTGGTTAGAGACAATTGGACGCCGTGAAACATGGGGTGAAACTGTAGATCGTTACTTAGACAACATTGTCAGTACATGGCTCAAGCCTGTTGACCTAGATGAAATGCGAAACGCTATACTTAGTCTTGAGGTAATGCCTTCTATGCGTTCTCTTATGACTGCGGGTAAAAGTTCTAAGCGCGATAACACTTGTATGTACAATTGTAGCTACCTACCCGTAGATGATCCTAAAGCCTTTGATGAGGCTATGTTTATCTTGCTGTGTGGTACAGGCGTTGGTTTTAGTGTTGAGCGACAGTTTATCAGTAAGCTGCCAGAAATTCCTAACCTGTATGAGAGCGAAACTACGATTGTAATTAAGGACAGCAAAGAGGGTTGGGCTAAGGGATTACGTCAAGTACTTGCGCTACTCTGGGCTGGTGAAATTCCTAAGTGGGATGTTAGTTTAGTAAGACCTGCTGGTGCTAGACTTAAGACGTTTGGTGGTCGTGCTAGTGGCCCTGCCCCTTTGGTCGATCTGTTTAACTTCTCTGTTGCTACGTTCAAGGCAGCACAAGGGCGTAAGCTGAGTTCTATTGAGTGCCATGACCTGATGTGTAAGATTGGTGAGGTTGTCGTTGTAGGTGGCGTTAGACGCTCTGCTATGATCAGTCTATCTAATCTATCTGATGATCGTATGCGTCACGCTAAGTCAGGTAACTGGTGGGAGCTAAATGGACAACGGGCATTAGCTAACAACTCTGTGTCTTATACAGAAAAGCCAGATAGTATGTCATTCATGCGTGAGTGGGTATCATTGATGGAGAGCGGATCAGGTGAGCGAGGTATATTTAATCGTGAAGCATCGAAGAAACAGGCGGCTAAGAATGGCAGACGAAATGCAGAGTACGAGTTCGGAACAAATCCATGTTCGGAGATCATTTTACGACCGAATCAGTTCTGTAATCTCACAGAGGTTGTCATACGTGCTAACGACAGTCTGGAAGACCTTAAAAGAAAAGTTCGTCTTGCAACGGTACTTGGAACCATTCAATCAACCTACACCCACTTTCCGTACTTGCGTAAAATGTGGACTGACAATACCGCAGAAGAACGATTGCTCGGTGTGTCACTCACGGGGATAATGGACAACCCGTTAATGACTACAAAGAATGAGGGGTTAGCTAATACACTACGGTATCTCAAAGAGGTGTCGGTGGAAACAAACAAGGAGTGGTCTGAGAAGTTAGGTATCCCAGTATCCACAGCTATAACTTGCGTTAAACCATCTGGTACGGTTTCACAGGTTGTAGATTCTGCTAGTGGGATTCATGCAAGGCATAGCCCGTATTATATTCGTACAGTAAGGGGAGATAACAAAGACCCACTAACACAGTTTATGATTTCACAAGGCATTCCTAATGAGCCTGACGTAATGAAGCCAGATGCTACTACAGTGTTTAGTTTCCCTATGCAGTCTCCACTAGGTGCAGTACACACAGCCGATACGACAGCTTTAGAACAGCTAGAAATGTGGTTGATGTATCAGAGGCATTGGTGTGAACATAAGCCATCAGTAACCATTAACGTAAAGGCAGATGAGTGGCTTGCGGTAGGTGCATTTGTGTATGAACACTTTGATGAAATGTCAGGGGTATCGTTCTTACCCTTTAACGAACACACATATCAACAGGCACCTTATCAAGAGTGCAACAAGGAGGAGTACTACAAAATGTTAGACGCTTCACCAAGAAACATTGAGTGGGAGAAACTTGCTGACTTTGAGCAAGAGGACAACACTTCTGGTATGCAAACAATGGCTTGTACAGGAGATGTATGTGAAATGGTAGACATTGGATAATTCAGAGTTAGTTAAGCCAAGTAGGTCTCGTAGAAAGACTAAATACAAAGGTGCGGGTCAGAGGGAAACTTCTGGCCTAATCCCCAAAACACCTAGACAGAAGGAGTTCGTGGATGCGCTTAAAGAGTACAGCCAAGTGTTTGTACTTGGGCCTGCGGGTACGGGTAAGACCTATATCACAGCTACGGTAGCCGCTGACCTATACACTACTAAGAAGATCGACAAGATCGTCATAACCCGTCCTATGGTATCTGTGGGCAAGGACATGGGGTATCTTCCCGGAACCTTAGAGGAAAAGGCTCAACCTTGGGCCTTACCCGTCTTGGACGTACTACAAAAGCATCTAGGTGCGGGTACTGTTGAGACAGGAATAAAATCTGGCAACATTGAAATGGCACCCCTTGCTCTTATGAGGGGTCGTAGCTTTGAGGACGCTTTTATCATTGTTGACGAAACTCAGAACATAACTACCCATGAGTTAAAGATGTTACTCACAAGAGTAGGAGACAATTCTACCATAGTTCTTAACGGTGATGTTCAACAATCTGACTTGAAGGAAGCAGATGGTCTTTCTAAGGTAATCCACCTAGCTAAGAAATATATGCTGCCTATATCTATAATTGAGTTCGGAGTTGAAGACATCATAAGGAGTGACATTTGCGCCCAATGGGTCAAAGTCTTTATGAAGGAGAAACTATGATCTATGTGTATATAGTTGTACTTAGCATTATGAAGGACGGGGAACCAAACTTCTCTGTTCGCGCACCCAATGCAACTTACACCACAGAGGAAAGATGTCAGGCTGTAAGAGAGTTAAACATGCTTTACTTACTTGAAACTAAGCCTGACCCAAAGGCAAAGTTCTTTAGTCAGTGCGTAGGCTTACCGTTTAACATGAAGGATAAAGGAGACTTATAATGAAAGAACCTGTAGTGGTTAAGCTAAACCCCTCTGAGAACAAACTAACAGAAGTTGATCAACAGTTTGTTATCCTAGAGAACCAACGGCGTGAGGTCCGAGAACAAACTAAGGAGATTAAAGACAATGGCTAAGTGGAAAGAACTGGTGTCGGAGTTTGACAGTGACATGGTTAATCACCCTCCCCACTACGGTACAGGCTCAATAGAGTGTATTGAATACATCGAAGACTTCTTAACCGAGGAAGAGTGGATAGGATACCTCCGTGGAAATATAGCCAAGTACTTACATAGGTGGCGTTACAAAAGCGGGTTGCAAGACTTGGAAAAGGCTGCATGGTACATGGATAGACTACAGCTAACACAGGAGGTAGATTGACCCTGATGGAAATACCTGATCTGACATCTATCATAGTTGTATTTCAAACCCTTCTTATACTGTGGTTGGCGGGTAAGGTCTCCAAGCTAGAGAGAGATACAGACCTTTCCATGAAGGTGCCTATGTACGCTCTGTTTCAGCACATAAACAACGACCATCCAGAATTAGTTGGTAAAGAATAAAAAAAGCCCCTGCGTCCAACTAAGGATACAGGGGCTTTACTTTTTGTATATAAGGTTTTGTTTATTTGTTGCCGAAGAATTTACTTACTGACCTTAAACCTATGCTGGCACTAACAATCCCACCAAGGGAAATTTGATACCATTGAGGCATTGATTCAAGTGCTGCAAAACCGTTAGCTACTACGTCCTCTGCCCAAGCAAATGGGAGAAAGGCAAGCACAAGTGGCACTGAGAATAGAAGTGTAATCCATTCATCCTTCCAAGAGTTCTCTGTCGCCTTTATTGCCGCTAAGTCCCAATCAATTTCGCCAGTTAATTGCTTTTTCCTAATCTCTGCCTCAGTTAGCTTGAGTTGTGTCTTACCATCAATTATACTCGTAGCTAACCCTGAGAGACTGCTAATTATTGCTCCAATCATTTCTTGTTGCCTCCGTTAAGGTACAGCCCAAACCAAGCTGCCCCTGCGCCAACTATAACACTAACGAATCCTGCTTGAGCATTGTTTGGTGAACTTAAGTCCATAAACCAGTTACAGGTTTGATAGAACACAATCATGTAACTTAGTATAAGTAACCTTGGTGCAATGCGCCACGCATCTAGTTTCTCTGGTGTCATTTAATCGCTCCTTTTAACCCATCTATAATTTCTTGTGCTGAAGGTCTTCTCTTCTTAAACTGGTATATACACTCAAAACTCTGAGGACATTGCCTGTAGGCAGCGCCATACTCATACTTAGGTATCAAAGGTGTTGGATAGAATGTAGCAGATGAGCCGTTAGGTCCACGATACCAACATTGTTGAACGCCCATTATGCTAATCCGTTTCCACAGCTTACATATAACCATTCGGGGTTCTTTAGCTTCTAGTACTCCTACAGTGAAAATTAAGGCTACACAAAACCATAATACTTTTACCACGAACCAGTACCTAACCCAATTAAATATATTCCACCAAAAACAAAGATCAAAATACCAAGGGACAACCCAAACATAGCCACGTTGTTTACGATCTGTTTCTTAGCTTCCATAGCCTTGTAGACAGTCTCTTCTCTTTCTTTCCTGATCTGCCTTCTTAGCTTGATCATTTCATCCCAAGTTTTAGGGCCAAACCTCATATTTAAAAGGAACATCAATTCCTTCTGTTGGGCCGCTAACTTTTTCTTATGGACAATTATGTCGAAGGCTTCCTTTTCTATACTGTCAGCAGATGTTAGCTTTTGTATAGTTGAGGGTGACTTTCTTTGTTGCTCTGCTTTATGGAGGTCAGAGGCGGCTCCAAACCACTCCCCTAGTTGCCCCATAACGTCTTCTATCTCTCTGCCATGTTGGACTAATTTCTTAGTCATTGTGAAGGCGGCAGTGCAGGCTGATATGGCCGTTATGGGGTCTAGCATTAGTCTCTCTCCATTACCACTAGCATCCTTTCAAGGGACTCTTTAATTCCCTTTATGTTTTCTTCTATCTTTCCTAGCTGTACGGCTTGGGTAATTGAGGATGTTTCAACAGCCTTAACATCAGCACTTATTCTAACTATAGAGGCGTAGTTGGCATCTACGTCTGCCCTCATCTGTGATATACTCCAAACTATCATTGCAGCTTGTAGTACTAAGGCAAACAACAAACTTGCCGATATATTTTTACCCATTACAAAGCACTCTTCTACCCCCCTAGTCACAGGGGTAGGCTTTCCAGTCTAGCTGAAAATGAGGACCGTCCGGGAACTTCTTCCAATCGCCACCCCAAACAATTTTAATATCTAACTCCTTGGCAGCAGCTTTCATAGCATCACCAATTGGGTAAAACTCATCCCACTCCCATGACACAGGATATGGAACAACGTCTACTGCATGTCCTGTCAGGTGACGAGACTTAAGTGTAGTTGACTTGCCTGTCTTCTTAAGCATACGCTGGCGTTCAATGTTACGAACCCCCTCAGTTACGCTAAAGTCTTTTTCGCTGATCTCTAACGCCCTTATGACAACAGCAGCCATGTCAGGATGTACCCCAGACAAGTTCTGCCTACTTCGTAGTCCTAGTGTGTATCCCATTAGTCTCTCCTTAAGATGGTTTATTGGGCCAAGTAATTGTATTGGGAAACCCTGATTGTGAGGGTACGTCACGTAGAAGTTGTCTGTATGTTACCCATGCAGACTCATCTACAGGAGAGTCATTAACCTGTGTCCAATCTGAGGTCATCAGTAGTCCATCACGTTCTGCACGAACTAAGACCTCTGGTGCAATAGGCTCAGGTTCTGGATCAGGCTCCACAGCAGGGATGTTTTCTACAACCCACTCTGTACCATTCCATTTAGCAAGCTGGCTGTCAGTTATAGTTGGTGGTGCAGCCTCTACACAACCCGCTGGGATAAGCCAGTTAGTGCTATCCAAAGGGTCTTGGTCTGCTGTTGTAGCACCTACATAGATACCATTTAAATCTGTTTGGTATACGTTCATATCGGTGTATCCTTAATATTTAATACAAGCAAGTAGGGCTATGTTGCGTGGGCGATTCTCGCTGCTGTTGCTTGTGCCACCAGTCAACTGAATTGTATTTGTTGAACTTGAGAAGGTACCAGAACTGCCTATACCAGCGATGACTGGCGATTGACTAAACAGAACTTGGATGCCGCCGCCAGAGTTACCTTTTAAACCGTGGTTGTGGGATTGCATCTGATCAGCCTGTGCTGACCCAAATGCCCGACTGCCATCAACGCCACGGCTATCATCCCAGCCACGCATAAATTCACCACGAAGGTCAGGTACGTTGAAGGTAGAAGAACCATCACCCACACCAAAGGTTGTGCCAACTGCCGTAAACAAATCAGAGTAAGTTGCCCTTGATACAGCCGCACCATTAGCTTTGATGAAGTCTGTAGGGGGTGTGTTAGCTGCATGATATATAACTGTACCTGTGGGTACGCCACCACCACCCGCAGCAGCCCAGCTTATGTCTGTTCCGTCACTCGTAAGAACTGTAGCAGCGGCACCTTTAGCTAGTCTTGCAGTTTCACCAGATGCGTTACCATAAAGTATAGAACCCCTAGTAATAGAACTAAGCTGATTAATTTCTGCTGTAGTGAGAGTTGCACCTGTTAATTTATTTAACTCAGTGTTTGTAGAGGTCAAAGCTGTGTCTAATTTAAGAACGACAACCCAATCATCGTTAGCCTCGTTTCTTATGTATAGGATGTTAGTGTCAGTCTCATACCAGAACTGATTAGCATATGTCGTAGAAGGAGCAGCGTCTCCAGAGGAATTAGAAACGGCTGCTAGTAGTGCAAGGTTAATGTCTGCTCTTGTTGCAGGGAAACTTTGATTGTCAATTACGAAGTCGTGTTGGCTCATGTCTTACGCTCCTATTCTGGCTTAGTGGGCCAAGTGATTGTGTTAGGAAACCCTGATTGTGAGGGTACGTCACGCAGTGCTTGTCGGTACGTTGTCCAATCCGTTGTTATACGGTCAGCCAAGGCCATATGGTCAGATAATGCTAAGAGTTTGTCACGTTCTGCGCGTACTTGCTCTTCTGTAAGCGTTATCGTTGGCCTTGTTTCTTGGAAGTTAGGCCAATTAGCCATATCCTCTGCATCATCGAATACTGCGCCGTCACCTGTAGTTGTGTTGTACCAGATTTTAGACATGATATACCCTCACGTTGCCTGCTGCGCCTGTACCGCCACCGCTTGTCCCAGAACCACCGCTGCCCCCCGGATAGGTTCCGTTTCCTCCAACACCACTGCTATTCCCATCACCGCCTGTGCCAGACAGGGTGGAGGTGCCACCATTGCCTGCATGTGAAGTTAAGTAAGTTCCACCTCCCCCACCGCCAGCAAATACACTGCCTGTCGTGTCAGAAAAAGCGTAGTGTCCATTACTAAACCAACGTGTTTTTCCAGCAGGAAGAGTGCCAGTATCAAAAATATACGGGACAACTAAAGAGTTTTTAATATATGCTGCTCCTGTTCCCGCTGAAGACGATTGTGGATTAAGCATTCTTAATAATTTTGATGCTTCCGTCTCTTGATATATATTCGCAACACTAATTGTGGGGATTCCTAATGCGCTCGCAAACGCAAAACTAGTTGTGTTTCCTATAGTGCTAGCAGAACCGCTGGTGCCTCCACTACTTCCTGCGCCAATAGTATAAGTGCCACCATTAAAAGTTGAAGCCTTCCCATAAAGTAAAGTAGCATTTCCTGCATAGCCACCATACTTATGACTACCATTCTGGAGTTCCCCCCCACCCCCTCCGTTGAGCAAGAAGAACCAAACATAATCATCGTCATCCAAAGACCCTTTTGACCAAGTTCCTGATGATGAATACGTGGCAGTTGGTGAGGCCCAATCAGAGGGATAAAGAACTGCTGGTGTACCCGATGCGGGTAACGCCGCAAATGACAAATCAGTGCCGTCAGATGTTAGGACTGTTCCTGCAGTGCCTTTAGCTAGTCTTGCAGTTTCACCAGAGGCGTTACCATAGATCAGAGAGCCTCTAGTCAGGGCTGCCAGTTGGTTTAGGTCTACGCCTGTGCTAGTTAAGGCAGTTGCACCCAGAGTTAGCCCCTGCGTAGTAATAGAAAGGACGTTGTTGTTGCTCTGATCTAATGTGCAAATGGAAATCCAGTTACTGTTAACCTCATTGCGTATTTTAAGGGTGTTAGTGTCAGTATCGTACCACCATTGGTTAGCGTATTTAATGGCAGGCTCTGCGTCACCAGATGAGTTAGAGGCAAGAGCCACAAAAGCTGCATTTAAGTCTGTTCTAGTAGCAGGGAACAGTTGATTGAGAATGTCAAAGTCGTGTTGAGACATTACGTGGTTTCCTTTCCGTAGCCCTTAGCTACATAATCCAAGGTTACAGGGTTAGTACTAACTGCCGACCCAGTGAACATGTTAAAGGTGAAGCCAGTTCTTGTTTTGTTTGTAATCGTATACCTGTCTCCCTCAACTGCGTCAGCAAGAGAAATACTTAGAGCTGGGGAAGCAGCAAAGGCGTTTGTAAATAGCACATTCTTAGTGCCTGCAAAGGCTATACTAGAGCCAGATTCTACCCTGTCAGGCATGTCTATGTTTACAGTCAGTTCTTCAATCTGAGGACTACTGGTAGGATTAGTGGAAGTTAGTAAAGCCCTAAACTGAAAAGCCCTAGCTGTTATGTCACTGACAGAAAAGTTTTGCCAATCGGTATAAGTAGCGGTTCCAGAGGGATCGTCGTTAGTGTGCCTTAACTGCAACACCACAGACACATCGTCAGCGTCACTCCCTATTTCGTCAAACAGACCCTCTACACTGTTAAAGAGGGTAGTTTGAAGATCAAAGGTATCTGCATTGTTGAATCTGTTACTGATGAAGTCGTAGCCTAGTCTGGAAGTGGCCTTAAATCCTATGTCAAAGTGGTTTGCAAAGTAGTAGATTCCAGAGGATTCAAACGTAGTTACAGTGTCAAAGGTATTGTCTCTGTCATCAAAGTCACCCGTAGCAGAGTCAAAAAACAGGCTTCTTAACAGTAACTTACCACCAACAATCTCTACAGCATCCTTTACACCACCGAAGGTTGGACCCTCAGTTAAAGTAGCTACGACATTTAACTCTTCTATGCCCACACTAGTAATCACAAACTTTGCAGCATTGACAGAAGTGTTTGAGCCACTCGCAGTGTCATCTACAGCTTTTATAAAGTACGTTCCCGGACCAGCATCAGCAAGAGAGAAGACACTGAGATTTGAGGGTACTTCAGCTATAGGTACAGATGAGTTGTACACAGCACCCGTTAAGGCTTTACTGTATTTAATTATGTAGTGGGCTAAGTCTAAGTCACCTACAGGTGTCCAAGTTAAGTACAAGTTACTACCCAGAAGGTTGCCAGAGAAATTAGTTACGTCAGCGGGTGGCGCTCCTAATGGCTCTATGAACTGATTAAGCAAAGAGTTATAATCACCGCGAACACCCAAAGAGTTAACTGCTCTTGCTCTGACATCATAAAACCCGTCCTCTATAGGCATAACCTCAATTCTATTTGTGCCGATAAACGCTCCTAGTGTGCCTACGCCTACAAAGTTAGTGTCACCTACTTTCCTGTATTGTACCTCGGCTATGTCCATAATGTTACTTGAGTTTGTAATGTCTATGGTCATAACGCCAGTAGTCTTACCCTTTATCGTTCTTAAGTCTGAACCCAGAGTTACGCCAAGGTTAGGCACGGTAAAAGGAGATAACAAAGTTGTATTGTCTCTTTCGTAGACTATACCATCGCTAACCTCATCAAAGACACTTTGAGAGATTTCCCTAAGCATCATAAATACGCCAATGTCGTATTCGGTCTTCATGCCAAAGTCCCAAGAAACAACCTCAAACTCTTTGGCAACCCAACCCAACCTAGTGTTAGTTATAGTTACGTTGTCTCCTGTTTGTAGTTGGAAAGCCCTCAACCCAAAGTCTGCCGACCATGTAAGCTGTTGTCTGTTACGCTCTAGCATAATCCGAGCAATACGACGAGCCTCTATGGAGTTGTCTGTGAAAGGCAGTTCAAGGTCTAAGGCAGACGCTAGTCCACCATCAGCAGTGACAAAAGCAGAGTTAGACACTGGTGGAAAATCTGTTACTTGCCAGTTACTTTCTTCACCCCTAAATGTACCATTAACAGTGTTAAAGTTGTCGCGTCTTGAGTGTCTAGTTGCGAGGCTAAGACCTGACCTAAGATCATCTTCATCCAAGTGCATGACAGTGTTGTACCACTTAGCAGCCTTTACATTCCATGCGCCCTGAGTGTACCATAAGTTGGCACCCATAGAGGTTATGAGATTGTTGAGCAGGTCTTGTGGTGTAACACCAGTAGTAAATGCCCCGTTAGCTGTATAGCGTGTAGTACTGTCATCTGTTTCATCATCATCACATACTGTAGCGGCGGCACTAAAAGCGGTATCATTTATGTTAGCTGCAGCTTCCCCTAGTCCGTATCCTGTAGATGTCAGGTAGTCCCTTATACATAAGGCAGGGTTGTCTGACCAAGCGGGAGCGGCTGATGAAGCTCTAGGGTCGTATACCTTCTTACCTTTGATCACAGCAGTAATCTCAGGTACACCATTAGGGAACGCATCTACGTCATACGTTAGCTTAACATACAAGTATGCAATTCCACGAAGTCTGTGGCTAGCTGTCCAACCAGATACGTTAGAAACAAGAGTACTGTCGGCAGCTTGGTCGGCTGTACCTAAGTGTTTCTTAATTGTAATCAGGCCGCTATAACGACTAGGGGAGGTTACGTTACCGCTACTATTTATAGTGGCTAACTCATCGTTTATGTATATCTGATGGAATGATTCTATCTCATGTCCAGCAAACGCTAGTACCCTGTGTAACTGTACGTTGTCCGTACCTGTAGTGCCGTCAAATATTCTAGCACCACCAGTTTTCATTTTGCCATATATAACCTGATGGTCTAAGGCAGAACCAGTTGCAGTTACTTGGTAGCCCCTGTTTGACTTTGAGGAACCCCCGCCAAAGCCTGACAGTGAAGGGGGTTTAGGGGCTAGTGCAGCCATAGCTATACCGAGGCCAGCGGTATATACAAACGCAGCACTAAACGCGCCTATGGATGCAGCACCCGCTGAAGCAAGAATGCCAGCCCCGCCGGGAATAGATACGACAATCGCCGCAATTACAACGGCCCTAAATACGCTACTTAAAAAACCCATGATTAATTCCCACTAGCCCTTCCCCATACGATTTCCTTATCTTGAAGGTCTTCGATAAAGTCCATCCCAAGATCACCAGCGTATATTGACTTCTGATAGGCAGAGGTATACCTAGCAACACGGGGTCTCTCTAAGTCTATCAGTTTGTTTTCTACTGTGATTTCTAGTGTAGCTGTATCAGGATTCTCCTCTATGTTCATCTGGTCCATATAGCCAGAGAAAACTTGACTAAAGGCAGTTGTGTCACTTGCTATGCCAAAATAGATGTTACATACTCTGCCTTGATAGGGCAGGCTAAGTGCCGCAGAAACTACATCAGAGGTCATACCACTAAGAGTAAGGGTTGCACCCTTGACGGATAGATCAGAACCTTCCTCTACATTAGATATTCCTAAGAGGTTTCCTGATCCTGTCCAAGTATGGTTGTTGTATTCAAGGTCTCCGACACCTGTCCACAGGCGTATCTCTTCAGGACTGTCAAACAGAAACTCGACAGCAAAGAAGGGCGACACTACGGGATCGTCTAGGGCGTCAATCACTACTTGGGGTATAGTTCTAGTCATTACTCAAGTACCTCAACAGCCTCAAAAGATATTCCATACGTACTAGAGTTTCCTATCTGCCATTGCTGTACGTTACTTGTTAGCCTAAATTGACCTTTAGCGTTGTCTACCTTACAAGTTGCATCAGTGTAAGCAGCCTTAAGGTTAGGCCAAATCTCTACTGTACCTGTACTAGAAATGTCACTTAAGACCTTATGTAACTTAGATGTAACAGAAGAACCTAGTTGAATGTAGTCTCCAGCTTTAAGAGTAGTACCATCACTAACAGTTAGAGTTACAGTTGTCGCACCCTTGGCACCAGTGAGAGTGAAAGAGCCGTCAGTGGCTGTCCCTCTTGGTTCGTTACAGTTAGGGTCTCCAAGTAAGAACGTATGCACTGGACCCTGTAGAGATAGCAGGAAGGCCACCCAAGGCTCACCTAAGTCTCTGCGTACAGGGGGTATGGTCACAGAGGCTTTCCACATTTGACCTGTGTGATGAATTATCTGTTGCTTATAAGTAAAAGGAGACTGGGAGGTAGCAACAGCGTTCATAGCGGTGAGAGTTATCTGTGCAAAGCCTATGTCAGTTGGTGCAGTCTTTAGTGCCATGAGGTTTCCTTACCCAAACGCTTGTTTCATTTGACCACCCCTGCGACGATCATCTAGTATGCTTCTCTTAGTCATGTTAGCAATTGCAGGAGCTTGTTGTGCTATGATCTGCTTAACGCTTTCATCACCATTAGCCGTAAAGTTAAAGGTCTGGTGAATGATTATGTCACCTGATCCACCAGATGTCTCTACGCCTAGCTTACCATTCTTACCCCTTTTCAAAGGCATGATGGCCTCTGGCCCAGCTTCACCCATTAGACCAGTACGACCACCATTCATAGGGAATGTCGTTGGGCTACCTACGATACCTCCATCAGCGTAAGGGACTACTTGACCCTTATTTAAGACCCCGCCCTTAGCAGCTTTGAAGTCTTGTAAAGCGCCACCTACGTCACTCATAAAGGAACCCTCGGTAGCACCCGCACTTACATAGCCACCAAAAGCCCTGACCATTGTTTGAATAACTAACACCCTGTACAAGTGCTTTACAATGTCGTAAGCCATGTCTTTAAAGGCTTGGGCAACAGACTTAGTACCTTCTATAATTGACATGAAGTTAGAGTCAAAAGAAGAGGCTATGGTCTGCCCTACCTTTTTGTGCATGTCTTCGACCTCTTGCAGCATATTAAGTCTTTTTTCATTTGCAGCAAGGTCTTTAGCAACTAGGGTAATGAACTGGTCAAAACTAGCATTATATTCATCATCCATAGCTTTTCTGAGTTGGCCCTCCAACTTCATCTGTATTAGTTTTTCGTCCCTCAGTCCTATAAGGGTTTCTTCTTCTCTTTGAGCCATTCGTATAGAGGCAATTTCTTCGGTGAGTTTATCTAATCCTTTGCCAGTATCCCCCTTGAAGAAATTAGAGGTATCCATTCCGGGACCGCTGTCAACAAAAAGAGAGGCCAGAAGGTCTTTCAGTCGAACCCCACTTGTTTCTAACTTGTCGTACTCCGTTTCAAGTAGTGTCACAATCTCAAGGAGTTTGAAAATTTCCTTTTCTGACACCTCAAATCCGTCAGGGTCTCGAATGCCGTATGTCTCTTCATCCCCTACAGCTTTGACACCACTTAGATATGCAATCCTAGCTTTTGTTCCAAGGTCTCTTGCGTCCTTAAGTAACTTTTTGTTTAATATTGCCTGTTCTTCAGGACTGGGAGTCCACTTTAAAAAATCACCCTTTGGAATTGCTTTTAAGTCTGCAAGGTCCCTAACGAAGTTTAGGCCATCCATTATACCTTGAACTAGCTTCTGAACCTTTTTAACTACGGTTAATGCAAGTTTTTCAAAGAGGCCACTGATAGCGGGTATAAGGTCGCTAAACAGTACAAATATAGCCCTGACTAAGCCAACAAATACACCTCGTATACGAGCGGAAGTAAAGCCCATAGTATCTTCCATAGCCATTCCAGCTTGAAGGAGGTTTGTAACGATTGACCAGAACTGAACTTTAGCTGCTAGAACCAACAGTTTAAAATCTAGGATTATGGAGTCCTTTACATTAGTCATAACGTAGTGAACTTTATCCCATGTCCTAATTAAAGCGTCACCAAGATTGCCTGTTTTCTTAAGTGCATCGTTTACTACAAGGAGTAGTTCACCAAACAAAACCACTATAGCACCAATGCCCGTGCTGATAAGACCCGTTCTTATAATTTTAAAGAAGGCTTTAGCTGCCCCACCAGATAGTACAAATGCAGCGATAAGTTTAACGCCAAGCAGCGTAATGAGAGATGTTACGTAAGCAATGATCCTTGCAAAGTTGTCAGCCATTGCCGCAAATAATTTACTAACGTCCCTATTAAGGCTACTAAGGGCTTTACCCAGAGCGTCTATCATGGGTCTTAGTGGCTCTAACGACTTACCAAATTCACTAGCAACGGCCTTAAAATTTATCTCTAAGTTCTTAGCTTCCAAGCTGGCCCTTAACAGGGCTGTACCTAACGACAGACCAATACCTACAACAGCGCCATAAATTCCCGGCATCAGTCCAGCAAGCTGTGTACCCTGTTGACCAAAGGCAACAAGAGCGTCAGTACCAGATTGAACCTGTACAAAGAAGTCACCTACTTGATAATCTACTTGTTGGCTAACCATGCCAAACTTGTTAGTGCTTTTACCAGCCATTCTTTGTGCATTAGACAAGTTCCTAGCGGCTACAGCGGCACTAGACTGTGCGCCAGCGGTACGTGTTACCTGTCGTTGTAAGTTTCTCTGTGCAGGTACAGCACTAGCAACCGTAGCAGTCTGTCTTGCGATAGCGCCTGTGGTGGTCCTGACACTAGCGTTTAATCTAGTCTCTTCTTGGTTTAAGCGTCTGCACATTCTGGAATATTGCTGTGCTGAAATACCCCCACTATTAAATGCCTGATCAAGCATACGGAAGGCTTTGGCTTGTTGTTGTATCTTGTCGTAGGTTGCAGATAATGCCGCACCTAAGTCTTTTACTTTTTTCTTTGCGCTTATAACGTCAGATAACTCTGCGTTAACGACAAGATTAATTACATCAGCCATTGTTTACCCTCATATAAACCGAGTCTATCTCTATTATAGCTTCTACTTCCCAAGCTGATAGAGGAGTCTCAGTTAATTCTTTCCATGCTTTTATCGTATCGTATGATATTGGGTTAGGGCCGTTAAAGCCACCAATTCTTGAGTTACTTAATGAAATAAAGGCAGACCAGATATGAGACACAAGAGTTGGGAAGTCGGGTCCATCCAATTCTTTGAGTTCCAATCCTGTCTGCCTTTGTACTTGTTCCAAGTGTTCTCTCTCGGTGACACCAGATTCATCACTTTTACTTAGCTTGAAGTTAAACTCTGCAAACTCAGTAAGGTCATAAACTAGCCCTTGGTAAAATCCAGCAAGTCAGTTGACGCCTCTTCAAGCTGATCCTTAATCCAAAACACTTTTTCGTATACTTCTTTAGCTGTTTCAGCGCAGCATTTGGGCTTCTTACCATCGTATGTGATATTCCAAGACTTGGTTGCCTTGACTAACACTTCTAGGGTAGCCTCTTCAATACTTTCTGAAGTAATCTCTGCTTTCTTTTTTCCTTGGACTTGCTTAAGTCTTTTGTTTGTTTGAATATGCACAGCGGCCTTATACTCTTTAGAGTGGGGTGCGTACATAGTGATTGTCATTTCTGACTTGTCATCGTTAAGAAGGGGTTCCAGCGTACTGGGATGTACAAGCACAACGTCTAAGGTGTCGCTGGTGGGGGTAAGGTTCATTAAGTCCATTGTCAGGTTCCTTGGGTCAGGGTTATGTCGGGTTAATATATAAAATGGGGAGCATCAGACCCGACACCAATGCCCCCCGCCCTACTAGCAGGGATTAGTTAAGTCGGAGTACGGACAATCTTAAGGTTGGTGTCAGTAGTTGTATCATACAAAGCTGTAAAGCTAAGGTTAATGACACGGCTAGTTGGACCATCTACACCTACATCGGCAGAGTTGATCTTAACACGTGGGAAAGTAAATGCGTAACTGTTAACAGTAGAAGCAGCGTCTGTAACCGATACTTCAATAGCTGATTCTGTCTCGTTAAGGAATTTAGTGATCAGGGTGGCGTCCTCAAAGTACGCAGAGAACGAGCCTGTAACTTCTGCACGACCAACCTCAAGTACTGGGGCCTCATCAGAGCCAACAACAAAGGTAGGTGCAAACGAGTTAGAGACATTAAAGTCAATGGCGGTAATGATTGCAGAGGATGCGAGGCCAGATACGTCATTGCCAATCTTTAAGTCGCCTGCGTAAGCATCGAAGGGGGCGTTAACGCTTGAGGCTGTTTCGTTAGGAAACTGAGTGGCACTGATGCTCATGCCCTTACCGACCATACCAAAGGTAGTAGTTACCATCTGGTTAGGGGCGATAGAGATACCCATAGTGGAAACAGTTTGACCTGTAAACAAACGGGCCTGATCAATGTCAGCAGAGTAGTCTTCAATGGAGAAGAACTTAGGTGCTGTACCAACTACAAGTTCCCCCGCGTTCCCACTTCTACCAGATGCTGCCCAAGAATCAAGCATTACTGATTCAAGGAATGGGTCGAAGTCTCCACCACGAAGATCACATACAATGTCTCCAGCAGATTGTTTGTTACCGTGACGCTCATGGCGAGGCATACGGTCAGCTTGAATATCAGTACCAGCAACCAAGTCTTTAGTTAAGTTAAGGTTGTGTGAGGTAAAGGGCAGGACAAGTCCTTTGTTGCTTGAGTCAACAGTGGGGGTAACTCCAAATGTGGATTCTACAACGTAGCGTAAGCTAGATCGTGAACCTTGTGCGAAGGTAGGCATGTGTTATTCTCCTAGTTATAAATGTACCAACCGATATTAATCGGGATGTAGTACCAAGGTGTATCTAAGAAACCTTGCTGTCGTTCAGCGTAGTCGATGGATACGTTAAAGTTGTTTAGCGATACGTCTGTGGCAGCTTCAAAGTTTTCTATTACAGTGTTAGCGATACCATCAGCGGTTGCTGGGCCATTTCCCTCTGGACAGTACACAGTTACTGAATAGATGCCCTTGTAAAGCTGAGAGGGGTTTGGGCCTCTTACGGCGGGGGTACGGCTAGTAGGTTGATAGCCAGCTTTGATGAAGGAAACACCAGTTGTTGGATTAAAGACTACGTTGTCGAAAGCAATAGGGGGGATTCCCACTATACCAACTAACTTGGTTTCAAGGGCGGCTCTTATTTCTTTATGTATACTAGCCAAACTCTCTCCTAACTGCCCCAAAGATGTTATACTTGGGAACCTTTTTCGAAGGACTTCCGTTTTCTACAACTCTAACATGGGGTGATCTGTTTTTAAGCATAAAGCCTTCGCCTATAATATTTTCCAAACCATCAATGTCACTGTACAGTTGATTCAGAGCGATCATTCTGTGCTTGTCTGGATCGGTTGTGCGAGACTTCATCTTCCTTGCGTCAGAACTTCTACTCCTACCGCCGCCAGAACCCGGTTTTAGTATGGAAAAAGATTCTACATAAGCACCTGAGTATACTGGAGACTGCACAACAACAAAAGCCGCGATTTCCTCTGCCTTAACTTTCATCTTATCGTCAAGTTGTTTATCCATCTTTGCGTCTATGTTTTTAAACGTCTGTTGAATACTAGCCATCTATTCTCTCACATCACAAAGGTAGCACATAGCAATTCCAGAACTAAAGATGGTAGTGACGGACGAAATGTTAACTATATCGCCGTTGCCTGCTATCTGATCCTCATCGTCTGGTGATACCCTACCACTATCTAGGCTTGAAGCAGAGATTAAACACTTACGACTTCCCCTACGTACATCAGACAGGATACCGCTACTTACGTTCTCGTAGTTGTAGAAGTAACCTGTGAAGCTGTATACGGTGTTAGCTGAACCAGTGACACTGCCAGTAGCGGGGTCATAAGTACCAGTGGTAGTTAATTTGTTAAGCGTTAGAGGTTCACCAAACCTGTTGACTAGGTTAAGCATATCAAAGGGTCTAAACGACATGTTAACCTACCTTAGTCATACGATGAGTAGTCAGTGTCACCACTATAGTTTGGTGGATTTCTAAACCTGTCCCTGCGGAATGAGGGGTCGATACGATCTGTATTGTCTCTTACAGCGTCTACAGCAGCCTTAGAGACGCCTCCTGCATAAATGCCTAAGTTACCCCCCTGAGTCTTGGCTTGGTACTCTAGGGTGTCTGCCAGCGTCTTGTACTGCTTAGATAGATCGGAGTAGTCAGCACTTAAGGCACCGTCCAATGAGGTTGTGACTTGCCTTGCGTACTTAGAAGAGATTGCCCTAGCAGACCAACTAGCAGTGTGATAGATAGAGTCAGCATTCTGGCCTAAACCAAATGTAACCTCTTCATCCTGCATTTGCTGGTCTGAAATGTCGGTATCCCCTACTAGGAGCCTAACAGAGTTAAGACGTTGGTTTGCATTTGCCGTTCCAAGATTTGTTGGGTCATATGTCCACCCCATCGTCTACTCCTTAGTCTTTTAAAATACTGTCTCTAATCTCAAAGAAAGTCTCTTCAATCCAGTTGTTGTTTCGCAGGTAACTTCTCAGTAGTGCGCGTTGTTTTGCGTCTATCTTAGATTGCTTAACTTTCTTTTCATTATACTCTTTGGTACTGTTAGTGTTAGCTTTTACTTCTGCGTTAAGAAGTCCTATCAGCTTGTCTAGTTGTGGGCCAGCTAGTTCACTTAGCCTATCTCCAACCTTAGCTTGTTTTTCTAAATCTCTGTTGTGGTGTACAAAACCTTGAATGTACAAATTTGCGACAGCTTCAGAGCCTATCCCACGATTTAGCCAGTTGTAATGTTCTGTGGGTTGCCATTCTTTATTATCCGAGGTAAATGGTCTCTTTACGAACAGGGGCCAGTCTAGCTGCCAGCCTAAGTATGAGGGGTGCATTGTCGGGGTATCCTATAAGTGAAAGTAGTGAGGGACACCTAAGCCCCCCACCGTTGTACGTCTTACTGTACGATGTCTTTAAAGAAGTAACCCAAGTCAGGGCCAACAACTTTCATATCGTAAGCCATCTTGACTTGAATATGTTCAGCAACTTGCTGGCGCTTCAGTGCATCATCCGAGTAGGATTCAACAGTGATACCCAAGTTGTTTGCGCCGGGAATATTGTTCCAAGCGAAGGTAAGACCAGCCGCAGGGGTCATGAGACCCGCATTAGAAGGCGTGTGACACAACAGAGCATGTTTACCACCGATAAAGGCTGTACTTTCTGCCAAGCCTTCTGCCGCTGTGTTCTTTACAGACTCCATTACAAAGAAGTTTTGCACTTCAAAGATTTCAGCCAACTTAGCATCTGTAATCAACGCTGTGTTGGAGACAGTGGAACCACCATTCAAACGCGCAAGAACGTCTGGGTGATTGATCAGAATGTCACGAACTTCTTTACCAACAACCATAGTGTTTGGCTTATAGCCACCAGAAGCAAGCTGCATAGTGCGACGAGCAAGAGTGACGTTAGCAATAGGTGTTGCGTTAGTGTAGTCGTTCCAGAAGATCGGAACACCAGCACCAGAAGCTGCACCAGCGACCTCAGTAGTCCAGACGCTTGTTGCAAAGAACGTCGATGCAAAGGTTTCCTCGCGGTGGATCATCAGGCGCATTGCCAGAGTTTCGGCACCAGCGGCACGAATGTTCAGAACTTCGTCTTCGTTAGCGATAGTCTGCTCATCGAAGTCCATTCCAAGACCATACACGTCAGCAAAGTAGCTGCTGTTTGAAATGGTCATGCCGATACGGTTAACCTCAGTGCGTGGCGCAAGTTTCTGTACGTCACCAGTGCGGTTCATGTTGGCACGGTCATAAATGTAATACTTGTCAGACTGACGTTGTACACCTACGGTTGGGAAAACTTTGTCAGCGATAAAGTTCTCTTGGGATTGTGCATACGCCAGTGTCAAATTTGACAAAGGGGTGTCGATATGCACCTGTGATGGGGTCAATAGTGGCATTTAATCTATTCCTTATTCTTACGCAGATTATGCGTGTGCAACGGTGTTCAGACCGCTGAGTTCAACGGCAATCAGTTGATTGTTTGCGCCAGTTTCGTAGGCACGACCAACAATGATGTCGCCAGAGGCTGCGTTTACGGCTTTACCAGCGGCGTCAATTCCAACATCATCACCGATAGTTACGGCTGCTCCACATTTCACCATTACTTTTCCGCGAACAGTGATTGTAGAGGCGGCACCAGCGGTTCCACCAACTTCGATTACACCGAATGCAGCGTCACCGTCACCACAGATTGCGGCCTTACCAGCGGCATCCATTTTAGCGAAGTGAAACTGAGACCCGCTAAGGTCGGCAGCGGCGATTAGAGTGCGGTTGTCCCGCGATTGAGTTACGGCCATCTTTATTCCCCTTTATAGGATTTAGTAATCAGAGCCTTGCCTTCATCGGTCTTAGCTACAGCAGCATAAGCCAAAGCATGTTCGCTCTTTTTCATTTTGTTAGTGTCCATATAGGACTTTACGAGTGCGTCTAGTTTATCAGAGGCAGTTGTAAACTCACCGTCTGCATCAGACTTACCCACTTCAGTCATGCTTTGTTCAAATACCTTGTCGGCTGCTTTGAGAGCCTGCATGATTGTTTCTTCATCTCCGAAATTAGCAACCAAAGCCTTGGCTACCTCAATATCAAAGTGTGGCAATTCGGCCTCTGCATGTTTAACCAAGATTGCGTCTGCTTTAGCAACCTCTGCCTCTTCCAGTGCCTTAAGAATTACGGCAGGAATATCAGCTTTGTTAATTTGCTCATCGCCGTAAGTTACAAACTCAGGCTCAACCATTTTCTCAATGGCATCTGCTTTAACGATGTAACCAGCTTCTTCTAGCGACTTGCTAAGGCGATCAATCTCGGATTTAGCTAGGTCTAGTTCTGCTTTGACTGTATTAACTTCATCAAGAGGGCCTTGAACGTCCTTCTTCATGTCCATGTTATACATTTTCATGGCTTCGTCCTCGGACATACCTTTGTCCATATAAGGCTTCAGCTTTGCTTTCATGTCAGATGACATTTTTTCTACTTCTTCGGTCATAGTATCTCCTTCGGAGTTGTCCCGCTTAAAGAGGGAGACCATTGCTTGTGCATTTGCAGGTCGATCAACTAAGGACAGTTCCTCCAACTCAAGCTGTTTTAAAAGGTTAGGCATCATAAGATTCCTTAGTTGCACGACCACCTATAGAGAAGGCCGCAAGTTCGCCAGATTTAACCTTTGCCCAAACGTCATCGTTGTACACTTTAAAAGCCACAACCCAACCTTCGCGGTCACTCTGGATGCCGAGGGATTCACCAATCTCTTTAGTGATGGGCATGGAGTGGATAACCGCCCCAATCTGATCCCCTTTGTGCATTTCTTTGCCGACACGTACATGTTCCATGAAGTTGTTCACGGCTTTAACAAGCGTCTCTGGCTCTATAACATCGCCTTGGCGATCAATGACAGGCTCACCCTTTTCAGTGACAACAGAAGCCCAGCCATATACTAGCCGTTGCTCTTCGTCAGTCTTTAGGATTTGACCTTCCATACTCATTTTAGTCATTTCAGACACAGACGTGCCTCCTTCCCACATTCTACAAGACCAATAACCAGCAGTTGTCTTGTCTTTCTTAGTGTCGCAAGAATGCCTAGAACGAAAGTTTGCCCTAGCTTTAGGATCGTCACGACGAATTTCCATATTAGGGTCTCCGAAAGCAACTCGTTTAATCTTGCTGCCATCTTGTACGAAGACTTCAAATTTCTTGTTACCACCTGTGATACGCCGTGGTTTATTCAGTGTGACCTTCTCGCCTTGATACTCAGCCATTATGCTTGATTTCCCATTCCACTATGATTCGGGCAGTAGTAATGTAAGGTAGGAGTGCTTGCAGTTACAACTACTGTGACAGTAGCTCCCGAACTACCCGCAGTACCCACCTTAGTTATCCCTGTGGTGTACTCTGACCCGCCAGCATGACTACCATTACCAGTAACAGAGAACTGTATAGGGTGTGTGGCATTAGATGAGTCCGATTGATCAAAAATGTAGGTATTAAAGCCAGCAGCAAAAGGGACAGTAGGACTTACTACGCCGCCGAAGTAATACTTGTTACCCGCTCCGTAGGAATTTGTACCAGCCGCAACTGTTACCAGTATGGTTACATCAGAGGCGTACTTAGCTAAGTATTCCTTGAACCACTTAGCCTCTTTAAAGGTAACAAACTTACTTAGCTTGGCTGGGGATGATCCGTGAGTAACATCATACTTAGATGTAGCTGTATTGAAGGTAGCTACGTTCTCGTTGTTGTTACTGGCA
>Ga0114915_1000143_pt1 | contig 33875 bp, 37 predicted proteins | sample MalvirAntarct_55_FD_87288 | JGI IMG/M metagenome (GOLD analysis project Ga0114915, IMG submission 87288) | Marine viral communities from the Global Malaspina Expedition - Malaspina viral metaG Antarct_55 | ecosystem: Environmental > Aquatic > Marine > Oceanic | place: South Georgia Island...
CAATAAAGCCTGAGGGTCGGCCACCGATAACTCTAAATGCTCAGGCGCAATGCGATTAATCAGTGCCAATGCTTCGGCCTCATCGGCCACTAAAATCAAGGCGCCACGCTCACGCAATGATGTGGTGGCAATGTCCACGCGATCTAAGGTTGGCAACAGACGCTCAATCGATGCTTCAACAGCATCTAAATACGCCGAATCGCAAGCGATCAATAAAGACTGGGCTTGCTCGTCGTGTTCGGCCTGCGAAAACAGATCCATGGCAATCCAATCTGGATCGGTTTGGCCATCGCAATAAATCAAAATTTCTGATGGCCCGGCGATCATGTCGATGCCGACTTGACCGAAGACATGGCGTTTGGCGGTGGCGACATAAATATTGCCAGGGCCCACAATTTTATCCACCCGCGGCACGGTTTCGGTGCCATAAGCCAAGGCCGCAACCGCTTGCGCACCACCGAGCGTAAAGACACGATCGACCTCAGCCAAATGCGCGGCAGCAAAGACTAATTCGTTGATCTCGCCGCGTGGAGTCGGCACCACCATGATGATCTCTGCAACACCAGCAACTTTTGCCGGCAATGCGTTCATCAATACCGAAGAGGGATACGAGGCTTTGCCGCCAGGCACATAAATGCCGACACGATCGAGTGCAGTGACTTGCTGGCCAAGGATAGTGCCATCGGCTTCGGTGTACTGCCAAGACTCTTGCACTTGATGTGCGTGATAGCGTCGGATGCGCTCAGCAGCTTGCGTTAGCGCATCGCGTTCAGTATTTGGCAGGCCGTCATAGGCTTGCTTTAAGCGCTCTGGGCTGACTGATAAATCAGCCATGGTAGCGGCATTAACTTGATCGAATTGATTGCTGAACTCGACTAGCGCCGTATCACCCTCGGCACGCACACGCGAAATGATGTCGAGAACACGCGCTTGCACAGCGGCATCAGACACGCCCTCCCATGCCAGCAAGGTATCGAGCTGCTGATTAAAGTTGGCGTCGCGGCTATCGAGTCTTTTCATGCCCTACCTATCCAAAATATATCGCGTGCTGGCCTTAGGCAGACACGCACTCGCGCGCATCTACAGCGGCCTGCAACTTGGCCACTAATGGTGCAATCTGCGATTGTTTCATTTTCATCGCCAGCTTGTTTACGATCAGCCGTGAACTCACTTGCATGATCAATTCGCGCGGCTCTAAACCGTTTTCTTTCAGCGTTTTTCCGGTGTCGACCACATCAACAATAACATCGGCCAAACCCATCACCGGAGCTAGCTCCATCGAGCCATAGAGCTTGATCAGCTCGACCTGCTCGCCGCGCTCGGCATACCAGCGCTTTGCTGTATTGATGAACTTGGTCGCCACACGTAAACGCCCTGCTGGTGCTGGCGCATTGACCGCAGCAGCGGTCATTAAGCGGCATTGAGCAATGCGTAAATCGACTAGCTCAAATAAACCATCGGCACCGTGCTCGACCAATACATCCTTGCCAGCAACACCAATATCAGCCGCACCATTTTGTACAAACGTGGGCACATCGGTGGCGCGTAAAATGATGATGCTCACACCGTCTTGCGAGGTTGGAAAAATCAGTTTTCGGCTTTTTTCAGGATCTTCTAAAAGCTCAATACCCGCCTCTGCCAGCAAGGGTAGCGTGTCTTTTAAAATACGTCCCTTGGACAAAGCAATCGTTAAACTCATGAGGGTCTCCGCGATAAACGCTGAACATCGGCGCCAAGGCCGCGCAGTTTCTCATCGAGGCTCTCATAGCCACGGTCCATATGGTAAAGCCGATCCATCACGGTCTCACCTTCAGCCACCAATGCTGCTAGCACTAGCGACATGGATGCGCGCAAATCGGTCGCCATGACCGGTGCTGCGAGCAAAGTATCAACGCCAGTAACAACAGCAGTATGGCCATCGACACTGATCTGCGCGCCAAAACGGCTAAGCTCAGGCACGTGCATAAAGCGGTTTTCAAAAATGGTTTCGCTGATGGTGCTAACACCCTCCGCCACCGTATTTAGCGCCATAAACTGCGCCTGCATATCGGTAGGAAATGCAGGGTGCGGTGCGGTGCGAAAGCTCACTGCTTTCGGGCGACGGCCATGCATATCTAAACTAACCCAGTCAGGGCCTGTGTTAATTTCGGCGCCAGCTTCTTCAAGCTTCAGTAAGACGGCATCAAGTTGCGATGGGTCGGCGTGGGTGGCGCGAATAGAGCCGCCGGTAATGGCGGCAGCACATAGATACGAACCGGTTTCGATACGGTCTGGAATCACCGCATGTGTGCAGCCATGGAGCTTTTCGACACCATGAATAGTGATCGTTGAGCTACCAGCGCCTTCGATGTTTGCACCCATAGCGATGAGCATTTCAGCGAGGTTAACAATCTCTGGTTCGCGCGCGGCGTTTTCAATAACCGTAGTGCCTTCAGCAAGGCTCGCGGCCATCATAATATTTTCTGTGCCGCCCACAGTCACCATGTCGAAAATCAAGCGCGCGCCTTTTAATCGGCCATTCACTTTGCCATGCACGTTACCGTTTTCTACGCTAATTTCAGCGCCTAACTTTTCCAGTGCTTTCAAATGTTGGTCGACTGGACGTGAGCCAATAGCACAGCCACCGGGCAAAGACACTGTCGCCTCGCCATGACGTGCAAGCAATGGCCCGAGCACCAAGATCGAAGCACGCATGGTGCGCACTAACTCATACGGCGCAACAGCAGAGTTCAGCGAGCTTGCATTGATGTGCACGACATTATCATCGGCAAATTGCACGTCGACACCCATGCTGCTGACGACTTTTAAAATCGTCGTCACGTCTTGCAGCTTAGGCACGTTGGTGACGGTAACCGGGTCATCGGTCAGTAGAGGGGCTACCAATAAAGGTAGGGCAGCGTTTTTTGCGCCAGAAATGCGCACATCGCCACTCAGGCGACGACCGCCAACGATCAATAATTTATCCATGGAAGTGCGAGCCGCCTGTGCTAAGAGTTAAACGAAAGGGTTCAGCCGAAGAGCTTCATTTTACGCCATTCTTCGGGCGTCAGGGTACGCATGCTTACCGCATGAATGGCACCGCTGGAGATATGTGCTTGCAAGGGGCCGTAAATAAACTGCTGTTTAGCCACCGGACGCATGGTTTCGAAAGAGCTGTGCACCACAGTGACATTGAATTTCCCGCCATCGCCTTCGACAGCAATGTGATCTGCATCGGTAATTGCAGCGCTCAGGAGTTGTTGGATTTCACTGGCATTCATAGCGTTACATTTCCTTCCATAGTGCGTTCTACGGCAAAAATTTTATCTAAATTACTGGCGGCTAAAATTGACACCAAACGCTCTGGCGCTTGCGTTAGCGACAGCGTGCTATTACGACTAATAGCAAAACGCTGCCATGCCATGAGCACAGCGGCGGTAACGCTACTACCTGTTTCTAGCGCGGAAAGCTCGCAAGTCCAAGCACTATCAACTGGCAAAGCGGCCAAAATAGCTTGGCCTTCGCGCTGGCAAGCACCGGCATTGTTGTAGTCAACACGGCCAGCTAAGCTCAAGCCATTGGGCTGCGGCGCAATCTGATGGCTCATTATTTTGCCTTAACCACTTCGATTGGGGCAGGCGACCAACCAGCAATAGCCTTGTCTAAGTTGCCAGCACTTTGCTCGACGACTTCTGCGAAGCGCTTACGGAAAGTCAGGCCAAGGTTTAAACCATTGACGATCAAGTTACGAGTCATCCAGCGGCCATCGCCAGCTCGAATCATTTGGAAAATGATTGGCACTACAGTGCCGTTTTCCAAAGCAACCTCAACTTCGACTTGTGCACGATTAGCATCATCGCCGGGCTTGTAAGGCTTCACTGTGACTTTTTGATTGTCATAGGAAGTCAGGCCGTTGGCGTAAGTGCGTACCATGCTTTGTTTAAATATGGTGGCGAATTGATCGCGCTGAGCATCGCTAGCTTGGCGAAAATACTGACCCATAACACCACGTGCGATGCCCGGAACATCAACAAATGGTGTGATATTTTCTTCGATTACCGCATTTAATGCTGTTGGGCTTTTGCGTAGCGCCGCGCGGTCTTTATCGATGCGTGCGGTGAGCTGAGTAATGGCCGTTTGCACTACTGCTTGCGGGTTAGTTTCAACAGCGGCCTGCACTACCGCAGGCAAAGCTAGGGCAAGTACAGGAACCAAAACAGACCATGTTAGAAAGCGCGACATATCAAATCTCCAAACTTTTAGGCTTTGGCGTTTGCCAAATTAACTCTTAAAACGCTTCATCTGCCGTTGGCGATGACGCAGCACTTGCTGGTGGCGTCTCAGTTGCCTTGTTAAACAAGAACTTGCTGATCAAATCTTCAAGCACCAACGATGACTGCGTTTGATAAATACGGCTGCCTTCTTTCAATACTTCTTCATCGGCGCCCGGCGTAAGACCAATATACTTTTCACCTAATAGGCCGGCGGTCAAAATCGCAGAAACAGTATCTGTGCTGATGTCATTAACGTCATTTTCAATCGACATCTCAACGCGCGCCAACAGTGTTTTCGGGTCTAACGTAATGGATTCGACACGGCCAATCGGCACACCAGCCATGGTCACCTTTGCCCGCACGGTGAGGCCGCCGACATTTTGAAATAGCGCATAGACGTGATAGCTAGGCTTATTTAACTCGCCTGACAAACCGCTGACTTGGATCGCTAAAAACATCAGCGCGGCGAAAGCCATCAGCAAAAAGCTGCCCACCATTAACTCAATAGACTTAATACGCATCACACGCCTCCGAACATCACCGCAGTGAGAATAAAATCGAGTGCCAGCACTGCCAGCGAGCCATAAACCACCGTACGAGTGGTCGAACGGGAAATACCTTCACTAGTAGGTTCACTAGCATAGCCTTGGTAGACAGCGATCCACGTTACCGCGATGCCAAATACCACTGCTTTCAACAAGCCGCGCAGCACATCATCGGCAAAGTTGACCGACTGCTGCATATTGGCCCAATACGAGCCTTCAAAAATGCCCAGCCAATCGACGCCTACTAAGCGGCCACCCAAGATGCCGACGGCGACAAAAATCGTCGCCAATAAAGGCATGCTGATGACACCTGCCCAAAAGCGCGGCGCAATAATGCGACGCAAAGGATCAACGCCAATCATTTCCATGCTGGATAGCTGCTCGGTGGCTTTCATTAGGCCAATTTCAGCGGTTAATGCCGAGCCAGCGCGGCCAGCAAAGAGTAACGCGGTGACCACTGGGCCAAGCTCACGGGTGAGCGTTAAGGCGACCATGGTGCCGAGCGCTTGCTCGCTGCCATAGGTGATGAGAATGTTGTAGCCCTGAAGACCAAGCACCATGCCGATGAAGAGGCCGGAAATCACGATAATCACTAGCGATAAAACGCCGACAGAAAAAATCTGCGCGATCAATAGCGGCAGGGCCAAACGCCAACGCGGCCAACACATAATGGCTTGCCAAAGCATGATGAAGGCATCGCCCAGGGTGGCAATAGCAGCCAGTCCACGCGAACCTAAACGGGAGATTGCAGACAACATAGTTTAGGACCTCAGCGCATCGGCCCACGTGGGCGATGGGTAGTGAAAGCGCACCGGACCATCGGCGCTACCATTGAGGAATTGCTGCACCAGTGGCGACTCAGAAGCACGCAGCTCATCGGGCGAGCCTTCGCCGACAACTTTGCCATTGGCCAAAATATAAATATAGTCGGCAATGGACAGCGTCTCATCGACATCGTGCGAAACAATAACAGAGGTCAGCTTCAGGGCTTCGCGCAGAGTACGAATCAAGCGCACTAAAACACCCATGGCAATAGGATCTTGGCCAGCAAAAGGCTCGTCATACATGATCAATTCGGGGTCTAGTACGATGGCACGGGCAAGTGCGGCACGCCGCGCCATGCCGCCCGAAAGCTCAGCCGGCGTCAGCTTCTCAGCACCACGCAAACCAACCGACTCCAACTTCAAACGCACGATATCGCCGATCAACTCTTCAGGTAACTTGGTATGCGCACGCAACGGAAATGCCACATTCTCATAGACCGATAAGTCGCTGAATAGCGCACCCGACTGAAATAGCATGCCCATGCGGGCACGCAGCTTAAATAAGTCATCACGCGATAGTTTCGGCACTTCTTGACCTGCAACTTTTACACTGCCGCTGGCCGGGCGTAGCTGACCACCAATAAAGCGTAGCAAGGTAGTTTTACCGCAGCCCGACGGGCCCATAATGGCCGTGACTTGGCCGCGGCGTATGCGTACATTGACGCCATCAAAAATCACCCGTTCGGCACGTTTAAAGCGCAAGTCGGAAATGGTGACTAAATCATCAGCAGTATCGGACATGGCAAGGCATCGCCTAACTAAAGAATGGCGCGCATCATAGCATCGATGATTACTGTATCGGAAACATCGCTTAGGACTGGCCGCGACTGGCGCGCTTGTTCATAATTAGCCACGATAATTTATTTAGCCTGAAAGGATGCCGATATGACCCAAAGCGACTTTATCGCCACTGGGCAGCGCGTACTGACTGTCGAAATCGCCGCCTTAGACGCCATGCGCCCATTGCTCGATGAAGCTTTTGGCGCCGCCTGCGAACTGCTTATGGCCTGCACTGGTCGCGTTGTTGTCACAGGCATGGGCAAGTCCGGCCATATCGGCAAGAAAATGGCGGCCACCTTCGCCTCTACCGGCACACCAGCATTCTTTATGCACCCAGGTGAGGCTAGCCACGGCGATCTCGGCATGGTCACTGGCAATGACGTCATCATCGCAATTTCTAATTCTGGTGAAGCTCATGAGATTCTCGGCATCATTCCGGTCATCAAACGCCTGCGCGCCAAACTTATTACCATCACCGCCCTACCTGTTTGCAGCATGGCTCAGTTAGCCGATGTTGCTCTGACGATTGGTAAGTCACCAGAGGCCTGCCCGCTCGGCCTAGCCCCAACCTCATCAACGACCTCAACTTTGGTACTTGGCGATGCCTTAGCCGTGGCTTTATTAGAGGCCCGTGGTTTCACTGCCGAAGATTTTGCGCTATCGCATCCGGGCGGCGCTTTAGGCCGCCGTCTCTTATTACGCGTCGATGACATCATGAATAAAGGCGACGACGTACCAATGGTCAGCGTAGGCACCTCCATTCGCGATGCCCTGCTCGAAATCACCCGCAAAGGCTTGGGCATGACCACCGTTGTTGATGCCGATGGTCGCCTCGCCGGCCTCTATACTGATGGCGATTTACGCCGCAGCATCGACCAAAACTTAGACATTAAAAATACGCCCATTGAGCAAGTCATGACGCCAAACTGCCTCACCGTGCGCGCCGGCATTTTGGCCGCCGAAGCATTGGCAGAAATGGACGCTCGCCGCATTAATGGCGTCGTGGTAATTGATGCCGAACGCCGCCCCGTCGGCGCCGCCAATATGCACGGTTTCCTCCGTGCCGGAGTGGTGTAATGATTTCCTGCCGCGTAAAAGAAAAAGCCCGCAATATTCGTCTATTAGCGCTTGATGTCGATGGCGTACTGACCGATGGCCGCCTGTATTTTTCCGAAGCTGGTGACGAGACAAAAACCTTCGACACGCAAGATGGCCATGGCATCAAAATGCTGCAAAGCACTGGCGTACAAGTTGCCATCATCACCGGCCGCACCACTGAATTAGTACAACGTCGTGCCCGAAACTTAGGCATCAAGCATTTGCAGCAAGGTCGCGAAGATAAACTCGTGGCACTGCATGAGCTTATCCAAACGCTGAACTTAAGCTTGGAAGAAGTCGCCTATGTTGGTGATGACTGGCCCGATCTGCCCGCCATTTTAGCGACAGGCCTTGGCGTTGCAGTGGCCAATGCCCACAGCGAATTACGCCAGCGCGCCGACCATGTCACCACGCTTTCTGGCGGCCGCGGGGCCGTGCGCGAAGTCTGCGATCTATTGCTCATGGCGCAAGATCGTTACGACGAAGCGCTCGCGCCGTACTTGGCACACTGATGGATACGCGCCCGCTGCTAAGAGTCTCCGGCCTTCTTTTGATTGTCGGCGCACTGGGCTACTACGGCTATGGCGGCTGGAACAGCGAAGAGCTAGGTGACAGCAGCGATGGCCGCACGCCTGACTATATCGTCGATGGCCTCGCACTCTGGGAAACCGGCCCCGACGGCCAATTACTACGCACAGCCAACGGCACGCAGCTAATACATCGCCCCAGCCCCGAACGCTTCGATCTCACCCAACCCGACTTGCGCCTCTATGACAAGGGCCAGCCCATGTGGCGCTTAACTAGCCTAACTGCGACCAGCGGCGACCCTAGCAGTGAGGCGTGGTTTAATGGCCAAGTAATTGCTGTGCGCACTATGCCCAATGCAGCACCGCTACAATTAAGCACTTCCCGCCTGCGCATCGAGCCGAAAGCCAACCGTGTCTCTACGCCTGAGCGCGTGACTATCACTAGCACGCAGGGCAAGATGAGCGGCACTGGCCTCACTGCTGACTTACAGGGCAAAAACTTGCAACTTTCATCCGCCGTTGAGGTGTCATATGCACCATCGCGCTAAGCGCATCGCCCGCCTGCTATTGCTCGCGGCTACAACACTCACTCCCGTGCTGAGCTGGGCGCTGCCTGAAGATGCAGAGCAGCCCGTCAATATCAGCGCAGATAACGCACGCTTCGATGAGAAAGCGGGCGAAGCCGTGTATCGCGGCAATGTCGTTGTTATTCAGGGCACATTAAAAGTGCAAGGCGACACGATGACTTTGCGCATCGATGACAAAGGCGCACTGACGACCGCGCGCACACTTGGCAAGCCGGCTCGCTATCAGCAGCGCACCGATCCAGCCAAAGGCTTAGTTAATGCCACCGCCGACGAGATTCAATTTGATCATCGCACCGGCACTATCACGCTTATTGGCAATGCCTTGCTGAAGCAAGATGGCGCCAGCTTTAGCGGTCCGCGCATTGTCTATTCGACCGAGAAAAAGCAAATCGAAGCTAGCGGCAATAGCCAACAGCGTGTGCAGCTAGTGTTTCCACCACAAGCACGTGGCGAGAAAAAACCCACTAAAGATAAGGCGATACTTGCGCCTGCAGCCGCACCTTTGGGAGCGGCACAATGAGCGTATTGCGCGTAGAGAATTTAGCGAAAAGCTATAAGGGTCGCACCGTCGTAAAAGATGTCAGCTTGAGCGTTGAAAGCGCGCAAATTGTCGGCCTACTCGGCCCCAACGGTGCCGGGAAAACCACCAGCTTTTATATGATCGTTGGCCTAGTGCCGATGGAGCGTGGCCGCATCCTGCTTGATAACCAAGACATCTCGCACCTGCCCATGCACGGTCGCGCGCGCAAAGGCATCGGCTACTTACCACAAGAGGCATCGATCTTTCGCAAGCTCAGCGTGGAAGACAATATTTTAGCCATTTTAGAAACGCGCGGCGGCATGAAAAAGGCCGAGCGCCTGGCCAAACTTGAGTCATTGCTAGCTGAGTTTCACATCACGCATATTCGTAAAAGCTTAGGCATGAGCTTATCTGGTGGTGAGCGCCGTCGTGTCGAAATCGCACGCGCTTTGGCCAGCGACCCACAGTTTATTTTGCTTGATGAGCCCTTCGCAGGCGTTGACCCTATTTCCGTGGCCGACATTAAGGCCATCATCATGCATTTGAAGCAGCGCGGAATTGGCGTGCTAATCACCGATCACAATGTCCGCGAAACCTTAGACATTTGCGAAAAGGCTTATATCGTTAGCGCCGGCGTAGAGATTGCTGAGGGCACGCCAGAAGCCATTCTAGCCAATCCGCTGGTGCGTGAAGTTTATCTTGGGGAGCAGTTCTCGTTGTGATGAAGCCAAGCTTACAACTAGGGATCAGTCAAAGCTTAACAATGACACCGCAGCTGCAGCAGGCGATTAAACTGCTAGCGATGTCGACTCTAGAGCTACAACAAGAGGTTCAGGCTGCACTCGACGACAACCCTTTACTAGAACTCGATGACGGCCAAGGCTCAGATGATGGCGAGCACATTGAGGCCGCGCCGAAAGAAGAACCTGTCCGCGAATCGCTAGATCTCGATAAACACGACCAACTATCTGATGACCTCCCTGTCGATACCGCCTGGGATGATATCTATATTGGTAGCAATAGCGGCAGCGGTGGCGAGCCTGTCGACGAAGATGGCGAGCCCATTGAGGCCCGCAAGGCGGCGATAGAAACGCTGCAAGACCATTTGCATTGGCAACTCAATGTGACGCCTTTTAGCACGCTAGATCGAGTCATCGCTGAAGCCATTATTGATGGCCTTGATAGCCGCGGCTACCTCACGGTCAGCCTTGATGAGCTCGCCGAAACCGCTCTGAGCTGGTGCAATGAAGAGGCTGAAGAAGACGAAGTCATCGCTGTTCTACATCGCATTCAGCAATTCGACCCACCTGGCGTGGCCGCTCGCGATCTCAGCGAATGCCTATTGATTCAGCTCAATCAAAAGCCCGATGACACCGAATACTTAGACGGCGCCAAGTTAATCTTACGTGAGCACACCGCTCGACTAGCGTCGGGCGACCTTGCCGGCTTAACGCGAGCCACGGGCTTATCAGAGCGCTCCGTTCACGCCGCCATCGCATTGATACGCGAGCTTAAGCCTCATCCTGGCGAAGGCTGGGCGAGTGCCGATGATGAGCGCCAAGTCATTCCTGATGTTGTGGTGCGCAAGCTGCGCGGTTTCTGGCGAGTTGAGCTAAACCCCGATGCTGCACCGAAATTACGCGTCAACGCGGGTTATGCCGGCATGATTCGTCGCGCCGATAGCAGCCCTGACAACCAATATATTCGTGACAACTTGCAGGAGGCGCGCTGGCTGATCAAAAGCCTACAAAGCCGTCATGAAACCCTGCTAAAGGTAGCGACTTGCATCGTTGAGCATCAACGTGGCTTCTTAGAGCAAGGCCCCGAAGCCATGAAGCCACTGATTTTGCGTGAGGTCGCCGATGAGGTCGGCCTGCATGAGTCGACAATTTCTCGCGTCACCACGCAAAAATACTTGCTCACTCCTCGTGGTCTGTTTGAACTCAAGTATTTTTTCTCGTCACACGTCGGAACTAGCTCCGGTGGCGAGGCATCATCAACAGCCATTCGCGCCATGATTAAAAAGCTCGTAGGCCAAGAAAATCAGAGAAAACCATTGAGTGACAGCAAGTTAGCGGACCTACTTTTAGAGCAAGGTATTGAGGTCGCAAGGCGTACTGTGGCTAAGTATCGCGAGTCGCTCAACATTCCATCATCTACCGATCGAAAGCGCTTGCTTTAATAATTTGGGCATGGCTAAGTAAAGTCATAACGGATGTTGATGTGAAGCGAAGCAAGCTGTGAACCCCAACACTGGGAACCTCTGCTTTCGGACTCGACAGGCCGCCCGTGCAGGGCTGCAAATGCCCTAATCGTACGACCCGCCACCGTCTTGAAGGTCTTTGGTTTCCGCTGTCGTCAATCACGAAAGCGAGGAAACGTCTCATGCAAATGACCATTAGTGGACACCACGTTGAACTCACCCATGCCCTCCGTGATTATGCCGAGTCTAAACTCGCGCGTATTGAGCGGCATTTTGACCATATCACCAGTATCGACGTCATTTTAAGTGTCGATAAATTGGTGCAAAAAGCCGAAGCAGTGATTCGAACTTCAGGAGCAAAATTATTTGCTAACGCCCAGTCCGATGACCTCTACGCCGCCATTGATAAACTGTCGGATAAGCTCGACCGACAGGTAGTGCGCCATAAAGAGAAGCACGCATCACATTGATGCCACCGATTCACCTGCTAAATGCCCAGCCTCGCTGGGCATTTTTCATTACACAGTTTCATAAACTCTACGAATGCCTACTTGCCAATCATCGCGCCACAACCGAGGATAAGGCTCAGCAATTTAACTAGGTAGTAAAATGAAACTGGTGATTGTGAGCGGACGCTCGGGCTCAGGAAAAACGACTGCGTTGCATCAACTGGAAGATCTCGGCTACTACTGCGTCGACAATCTTCCCGTTGCTCTCATCCCTGATCTCGTTGCTAACTTCGAAGACGACCAGAACAATGGCTCGATGCGCATAGCTGTTGGCATTGACGCACGCAATCGCAGCCAAGACTTAGCGCGCTATAGCGAAATTTGCCGTCGCCTCGCGGTGATAAATATACAGCCGCAAGTGGTTTACTTAGACGCTCGTGAAGATGTGCTGCTAGCGCGCTTTAGCTCTACGCGCCGCCGCCATCCCTTAAGCTCCGATGCTCGCTCGCTGGAAGAAGCTATTGCTTATGAGCGCGTACTGCTTGACCCCCTAGCCTCACACGCAGCACTGCAACTCGACACCACGACCTTATCGGTGCATGACCTACGCGAAAGCCTGCGCCGGCGTTTTGCCGACGCCAGCACTATGCAGAATAATATTTTACTCACCTCATTTGGCTTTAAACACGGCGTACCACTCGATGCCGATCTCGTGTTTGATGTTCGCTGCCTACCCAACCCGCATTGGGAAATGACTTTGCGGCACTTAACCGGCCTAGACCTGCCCGTAGCAAAGTATTTGCAAGGAAAGCCTATTGTTGATGGCATGTTCAACGACATTTTTGCATTTATTAATAAGTGGTTACCGGAACTACAAGCCAATGATCGTAGCTATGTCACTGTCGCTATTGGCTGCACCGGCGGCCAACATCGCAGTGTTTATATGGTTGAACGACTGGCTCAAGCCTTGACAGCGACCCTAGGAAAACTCCAAGTTAGACATCGAGAGCTACATCGGCCAGGACCGCTTTAATGGCGAAACACGCAGCAGATATCGACATCGTTAATAGACTTGGCTTACATGCTCGGGCATCGGCCAAGCTCGTGGAAACCGCCTCGCGCTTTCAATCCTCTATACGTATTGGGCGTGGTGAGCGCTTAGTTGATGCACGCAGCATCATGGCATTGCTGATGTTAGGTGCTGGTCAGGGCAGCCGTTTACGCCTTGAAGTTGATGGCGATGACGCCGACTCGGCCTATACAGCGGTAACAACACTCATCGCCGACAGGTTTGGCGAGGCAGAATAGGCTATCATCGCCGCTGCCATTGCTATCCCCTGCTGGAGCTCCGATGAGTTTGCGTAACCTGCCCGAAGAAGATGATGAATTTTTCATCAGTAGAGCCGATAAAAAACGTTCGGTCGATAGGTTACAAGCCTTAGGCGAGCGTCTCGCTGAGCTCAGTGATAGGCAACTCAAACAATTGCCTATCGATGACATGCTGCTGAAAGCATTTCTTGATATGAAGAAGATCAAGGCGAATGAAGCTTTGCGTCGCCATAAGCAATATATTGGCAAGCTCATGCGTCATGCCGATGAAGCAGCGCTTTTGGCTGCCATGCATCCATTGAAAAACCCTGCGCTGCAACGCCAGCTAGATCTGATTCAAGAGCGCCTAATACAACAGGGCGACGCCTATATTGGTGAGGTTTTGTCGCGGTTTCCTGCGGCCGATCGCCACACACTGCGTCAATATGTTCGCCAAGCTCAGCAGGAATTTACCAAGCTAAAAACAGCTAAGGACTCGGCTAATGCTAACGGCCAAGCCGACGTGGCAGCAGATGAGGCTGAGCAACCAACCCCAGCGCAGCATAGGCTTTGGCTGCACCTGCGTGAATTAGCCGCGATTAATAGCTAGTTTTTACGCACAGCGGCAGCAGCTAATCGAGGCGATGCGCTTCTACCGGCATCTGCTCACGCCAAGCTTGCTGCTGCTCGCAATCAAACTCTGCAATCACCAATGCTGGCTGCGAGGTCATCGTACGCTCAGCCAGCACCTGCCCCCATGCATCAATGATTTGGCTATGGCCCCACGTCTGCCTTGTGACACTGTGCTGCCCGCCCTGCCCCGCACCAATGAACATGCATTGATTTTCAATAGCGCGAGCACGCAGTAATACCTGCCAATGTGCCTCACCAGTCTTAGCAGTAAATGCAGCGGGCACGGCGAATATATCTGCACCTGCTTGGCGTAAGGCACGTGCCTGCTCGGGAAAGCGTAGGTCGTAGCATGTCAGCACACCCAACTGCCCCCACGGTGTTGCTAGCAGATTTATTTCAGTGCCAGGCTCATAGCGGGCGGATTCTCGATAAGCTCCTTGAGCATCGCCGACCTGAGCATCAAATAGATGTCGCTTGTCATAGCGGCCGACCAAGTTGCCTGAAGCGTCGAACAATAAGCAGGCGCTGCGCACACGGCCATTGGGCACGGCGCTGCCATCGGGGCGATAAGGTAGTGGCACAGTGCCCGCCAATAACCACAGGTCATTGGCGCGAGCTTGCTCAGCAAACCACGTTAGCCACTGGGCATGATGCTGCGCGGCCAGACCGGCGGCATCGGGGCCAAAAACTAAGCAGTTTTCTGGCAATACCAATAGGTCGACACCTTGCTCTCGAGCCGATGTCATACCGTCGGCAATAGCTCGCTGATTAGCAGAAATGTCGTCGCCGCTGCAAAGCTCAAGTGCTGCCACGTGCATAGTGCTTACTCCTGTGCCCTGCTCTCATTAGCAGAAGCAGCATTTGCGTCCTTAGCTTTAGCGCTAGACTTTAGCTCTTCTGGCTTCACGATAGCCTCATCATTGATGCGTAAGTCATCCCATGTGCCGGTCACGTGATAACGAATCGACGTAAGCCGTGCGAGCTGCTTATCGAGCAATAAATCTGCTGCAACCAAAGCGCCGCCGACAATCGGGCCGGCTAGAAAGCCAGCAACGACAGGCAACGCACTGCTCACCGGAACATCCACACGCAAACGCTGGTCTACTTCGTGTGTGATCAGATTCACGCTGCCCCGCCCCTGCATGCTCACTGAAGGGCCATCAAGGTCTATATTGGCTGGCAAGAGCACGCCACGATTAAGCTCTCCGGCGAGTTTAATCTCATCAAAACTAAGGCCTTTGCGCGTGACATCGGAGAAGTCAAAACGTAATCGACGCATGAGATTGCTGGCGTTTACTAGGCCAAAAACGCGTGCCAGTGGGTTTATACGATCAATGCCGATTAAGCGTCCGGACTTAAAGTTCGCGCTAAATTTGCCATTTAGTTGTGCCAATGAGAAGTCGCTGGGGTCGCCGGGCCAAGCTAGCTCAGCATTAAGCTGGCCGCTGCGTGACTCCAAGCCACCGCTAAGGCCTAGCTGCGTAAATAGTGCCGCACTGGCGCGAGTATCGACCTGTCCCGACAGCTGAGTGCTAGCGCGTGGGCCTGTGCGCCAGCTCAACTTGCCATTGAAGTCTGCGTTGGGCTGGCTTAGGCGCAAGGGCTCGACCAACCAACCTGTGGCTTGCGGCTTAACACGAGCGTCCACATGCGTCGACGGCCATTTTGGCAAGGCCGATGGCTGTATATTATCGGCGGAAATAATCCAGTCTGCTTCTTCACGCACCAAGCTCAAGCGGACTGGGCCAAGATTTTCTTCGCCAGCCATCAGTGCCTTAGTTTGTAAGTTTAAGCGCTGAAATGTCGGCATCGCTTGCACTAGCTTTTGGCTCACCGATTTAGTCGGTGCCTTAGCTACAAATGCACGCCAATCATTAAGCTGCAAGTTATCAACACTCGCCTCAATGCCAATGCCCGCGCGCTCATTCCATGCCAAACCTGGCAGCCCAACACGCACCAGTAATTGCTTGAGCTGTTTATTTCGCCAGGTTAAGCCAACTTGAGCCATGCCATCGATGGTCGCTCGCGCCAACTGCTTGCCTGGGCCGAGTTTACCTTGATAAACCAATTCCGCGGCCTGAGAAGCCGGTTTAGCCAATGGTGCAGGAAGCTTAATCGCCATACCCTTCAAGTTACTACTGATACGCAGGCCCACTGCTCCCGCGTGCGAAATAGGAATGTCGACATTAACCAGTGCCGATGTACGGCCATCGATATAGGCTGTTAAATCAGTACCTAGCCAGCGACTAAGCGATACAGCAGTAATGGGCGCGTTAACTTTTATCGCCTGCGAGCGCCACTGGCTACCACGCTTATCGCCTGATAACTCCACTTGTGCGGCCTCGTTCCAGAGTTTGCCGGCGAGCTGCCCATTTAGGCCTGCACTTTCATCAAACGTTATTGCGCCGCTAACATTTGTCAGCTGCACGGGGCTATCGGCCAAGCCCACTTCGGCTTGCTCTACCGTGGCGCTAACCTTGACTAAAGGCTGATGCGTGGCGAAGGGAATCGTCAGCTGCAAATTAGCTTTTGCAGGACCGCGCATGAGCAGCAGGTTAGCAACTTCGGCGGTCTTTGTTTTCAGCGGCGACTCAGCCAATAAGCGGTCGAGATCACTTAAATCCAAAGCCAAATCGGCATCGACACTTAATACGGGCTTATGTAGTTCAGGAATGCTCGCCACGGCGCGTGAAATAGTGCCATCCATAACGCGGCCAGCATTAACGCTAACGCTTAGGTCACGACCGCGAATATCCACTTGGCCATTCAGCTGGCTCAATGCAGGCCAGCCCGGCACATAGTCAAGCGAGGCATTGGCCAGCTTTAATGACATATCGAGTTGGCCGGCGTCGGGGCTATCGTGGCGCAGTGCACCGCTATAGGCGAACGTGCCACTAGGAACTTGGCCGGCCGCTAATGCGCTTCGCAGCCAAGCCAATGTGTGATCTCCGGCAGAATGCCACGGCACATAGCGCCAAGCGCTAGCGACCTGACCATCATAAAGCCCAGCTAATAAGTCTAGGCGGCCGGCACCGGGATCTTTAATCGGCAGCTGCAGCGCTAGCTGTACGCGCGCTTTGGCATCGGCGTTGTCCAGCGCGAGCACGCCAGTATCGATATGCCATTGATCTTGTTGGCGATACCAACGCACACCGCCGCGCAGCATATTGGCAGCAATGGGCTCGCGAAATACTTCTGGCGCATTAATAGAGGCGCGGCGTGTATCCAAATAGGCTAAGCCTTGGTCTGCGCTAGCCTGCAGCCAGCCTGCCATATTGCTCACGCCTGGCAAGGCTTTATAGGCTTGCCAGCTCAGGGCTTTGAACTCGGCATTGGCAGTGCTGAGCGCCCACTGCTCATCACGGCGTACGGCTTGAATATGCACACGCGGCAGATAGCCCGTGGGGTTTAGCTTCTGCAGCATGGGCGCAAGTGACGCAGGGATCAGCTCCTCGCGCTTCACTAGCGTATAAGCATCGGCAAGCGATAAGCCTGCCAAGGCGACATTCAATGCGTCAGGCTGCCAGGCTAGATGGCCACGCTGCATAGGAATCGCTAAGCCATCAAGCTTGCCTTGGATATTGCTAAAGGCTAGATGGCCGCGAGCAAGCTCGCCTTGCACCATAAAAACGCCATGCAAATCACTCAGCACATAAGATTTAGCATCGGGCCAGCGAGCTCGCATAGAAACATTTTTCACGGAGACTGTGGCTTGCTCAGGCTTATCGCCCTGACCAGATAGCCATAGTTCTCCGTGGCCTTCCTGCAAATCAAGCTGCCAGCCCTCGGGCAATAAAGCCACCCATGGCTGCCAATCGCTCAAGTTTTGAATATTTAAATACAGCTGCCAAGGTACGGTTTGCCAAGCCAATGGGTCGCCTTCGAGGCGAATAATACCGCGCTGGATATCGCTTTTATCCTGCAGCTTAAACTGCACTTGTGCACGATAGTCATCGCCGTGGCTGTATTGGCTGATGGTTAAGTCGTGTATGCCCTGCTTGATTTGATTCGGCGCCTGCCAAGCCAAAGCGCTATTGCTCAGTGCGATACTAGGTTGCGCCACTAGCCAACGCAGACTTTCACGTGCGCGCTCAGGATGCGATGAGCCAAGCCCACTGAGCTCTAAAATACGAATGCCGCCTTCAGGGTTAGGCGCAAGCGTCAGTGATAAGCCATCGATTTCAGTCCGCAAGCGCGGCGATAAATCACGCAGTGTCGCCCACCAATCTGGCTCAGTGCTCAAGCCTGGAATAGTCAGCAAAGTATCTGTCGGTGCACTAGGGTCGGCCAACGCAATATTAGTGGCTATCAGTCGTGGCGTAAGGCCATGCCAGCTCGCGCTGACACTGCCTAAGCGAATCGACAGCCCTGTTTTTTCAGATAATAAGCGCTCAATGGCCGGCTTTTGCTCGCTCACCAGCGGGACCAGTTCGCGCCCCAAACCGACCACCACGGCGAGAGGAATTAGCACCAAGGCCATCAGCCATAAGACGCTATGAAAACTGCGATTAACCGCGCTGCGCGCTGAGCTCATCAGTGAACTCGCTTAGAGCAAAACCACATCGTATTGCTCCTGACTGTAACTAGTCTCTACTTGAATGCGTATTGGCTTGCCAATAAACGCTTCCAAGTCAGCTACGGCTGACGACTCTTCACCCAATAGACGATCTATTACGCGCTGGCTGGCAACTATCGAATAGCCATTGGCAGCATCATACGCGCGCGCTTCACGCAATAACTCACGGAAGATTTCAAAACAGACAGTTTCGGCAGTTTTCACTGTGCCACGACCAGCGCAACTGGGACAGCTTTCACACAAAATATGCTCGAGCGAGTCGCGTGTGCGCTTACGCGTCATCTCCACCAAACCTAGCGATGACACCTGTGTGATATGTGTTTTAGCATGGTCTCTAGCGAGCATTTTCTCCAACGAACGCAGCACTTGCGCGCGATGCTCATCTTCCTGCATATCGATAAAATCGAGGATGATGATACCGCCTAAGTTGCGCAATCTAAGTTGCCGAGCAATCGCGTGCGTGGCTTCAAGATTAGTTTTGAACACCGTGTCTTCTAGGTTACGCGTGCCAACATAGGAGCCAGTATTGACGTCGACCGTACTCATCGCCTCGGTCTGATCGATAATCAAATAGCCGCCAGACTTTAAATGAACCTTGCGCTCCAAGGCCTTCTGCAAATCATCTTCGACATTGTAAAGATCAAATAACGGGCGCTCACCTTGATAATGCTCAATTCGCGCCTCACAACCTGGGACGAACTCACGGGCAAAGATCAATGCACGCTGAAAAGTTTCGCGCGAATCGATGAATATTTTTTGCACTTCAGGGCCAACTAAGTCACGCAAAGTACGCAACGCCAAAGGCAGCTCTTCGCTGATACAGGCCGGCCCAGAAACCACTAAAGTTTGCTGTTGAATATGCCGCCAGAGCTTGAGCAAAAACGCCATGTCGTGACGCAGCTCAGCAGCATCTACTCCTTCAGCCACCGTGCGGACAATAAAGCCGCCACCGAGCTCGGCGGCCATCTCTTCAGACAAACCGCGCACCATGGTCTTTAGGCGATCACGCTCAGGCTCATCGTCGATTTTTTGCGAAATACCAAGCTGATCGCTATATGGCATATAAACCAAATAGCGCGCGGGAATAGACAGATCCATGGTCAGGCGTGCGCCTTTACTACCCATCATGTCTTTCATCACTTGCACAGTGATGCTTTGGCCTTCGTGTAAGGCAGAAATGGTTTCAGGACGCTCGCGATCGGCGCCTAGGCGCACTTCATTGACATGGATAAAGCCGGTGCGGCTTAAGCCAATTTCAATAAATGCCGCTTGCATGCCCGGCAGCACGCGTACGACTTTGCCGCGATAAATATTACCAACATGGCCGCGATGCGCAGCACGCTCGATATAAAGCTCTTGCACGACGCCATTTTCGATCAAGGCGACCCGTGACTCCATCGGCGTCACATTAATCAAAACCTCATCGGTATTGGGGCCGCGCATGACCATGTTTTATTCCCAGAGTGGATAATTAGCGCGTCGCAATAAAGCGACAGTCTCCGCTAAAGGTAGGCCGACGACATTAGTATAGCTGCCGTGCAAAGACTTCACATATTGTGCGGCTCGGCCCTGAACGGCGTAGGCACCGGCTTTGTCTTTTGGCTCATCGCTATTCCAATAGGCCAATTGATCAGCTTCAGGAATAAGTAAAAACTCGACCCGAGTACTTACTACCTCAACCTCGATATGATCGCCATGTATGACCGCTATGCCGGTATAAACACAATGATCAGGTGATGGCAGCAGAGCCCAAATACGCTGTGCATCGGCAAATGAAGTTGGCTTGCCAAGTATCTGCCCACCCGCTACCACGGTTGTATCGGCAGCGACAACCCAGGCCTCAGCATCGTCTGCTCGCGTTTGCCCAGCCTGCGCTTTGGCTAAGGCTAAGCGCCGCACATAAGCCTCAGGTGCCTCACCCTCAAGCACTGACTCATCGACATCCACCGGCAACACGGCTGGCATTAAGTGTATCTGACGCAGCAACGCCAAGCGCCTAGGCGACGAAGAGGCCAACAATAAACGCGGCGAACGACTCATGTACGCTGACTCCAACGTTTAAGCAGTAATAAAATAGTGGGCCACATCATGGCGCTGGACAGAACCGGCAAGAAAAAGATCGTCGGGTCTGGCATCAGATTTTGCAGCGTTAACAAGACGAAATGTATTACTCGGCTAACCAAGATAAGGCTAAGAACCAATAATGTCGTTTGGCGCACTGAAAATATCCCAGACCAACGCTGAGTCGCGCGCGCCAGCTGAATCACAACTACTGAAGATAGACCATAAAAGCCCAGCGGCGTAGCCAACAGCACATCTAAAATGACGCCTAAAATCAACGCTATCCAAATCCCAACCCATTGCGGCGCATGCATACCCCAAAAGATCAAAATCAAAGTCAGCCACTCTGGGCGCCAAGGATTTAGCTCTGAGGACAAAGGCAAAATGCTGAGTAATAGCGCGGCTATAACGCTAAGCAAAATCCCAAGAAAGGGATTATGGTGACGGGGCATTAGTCACCTCGGTAGATGGGCTTGCTGCCGAAGCAGGCAGCACAGCGGGCGGTGCGTCACTAGGTGCTGGCACCGCTTTCATTTTTTCCGGCCGAATCAAATATTGAGCACCTACAGGCTTCTCAAATAAGGCCAAAACATAACGACTGCGATCTAGCGCCGCCACTGGTGACGCTGTAATACGCAAAAACTGGTCATCAGCTTGGCGATGAATCGCCGTTACTTTTGCGACTGGATATCCTTCTGGAAAATCCAGGCCAAGCCCTGATGTCACCAACAAGTCGCCGACGGCAATATCAGATTTCTCAGGAACGTATTGCAGCCTAAGCTCAGTGCGATTACCCGTGCCCGATAAAATTGCGCGAATACCATTACGGTTGATTCGCACTGGCACTGAGTGCGAGCGATCAGTGATAAGCATGATGCGCGATGTGGTTTTACCCGACTGAATGACTCGGCCAAAAATACCTAACGAGTCCAAAACCGGCTGGCCTTCATATAAACCTTGGCCATGCCCACGATTAATGATCAGCACATGACGGTCTGGGTCTGGGTCCACACCGATGATCTCACTAATCAGCACGCGACTATTGAGCACGCTGGCGGCGTCATGCAGATCACGCAGGCGCGCATTGTCGCTCGCTAAAAAGGAGAGCTTTTGTACCTGCGAACGCAGCAATAAATTCTCTTGGCGCAACTGTTCGTTTTCAGACTGCAATTGCAGGCCAAAACGTAAGTTATTGGAAAGCTCTTCGATGCTTTGACTGGGCCAAGCTAAGCCATAAAACAGCGGCTCGACAGCCTCATAAAAGCTGTCGCGCATAGGCTGTAGAGGGCTTGGGCGTTGGGCATCAACAAAGAGCAAAGCGATCGCACAAGACGCCGCGAGGATGAAGCTCATCCCATCGCGACGGTTGCGGACAAACAGGCCGTTACTAATAGCTCACCCCGCTAGGGCGTCAGTCTTGAAACAACATGTCGTAGGCGATGTTGTCGATGAATTCCAACGCACGGCCGCCGCCACGCGCGACGCAGGTCAGCGGATCTTCGGCAACGATAACTGGCAGGCCAGTTTCCTTCGCCATGAGTTTGTCGAGATCACGCAGCAATGCGCCACCGCCGGTCAACACCATGCCACGCTCAGCAATATCGGCTGATAGCTCGGCTGGCGTTTGTTCCAACGCGCTTTTAATAGCGGTGATAATGCCGGTGAGCGGATCTTGGATAGCGCCCAAGATTTCATCGGAGTTCAAAGTGAATGTGCGTGGCACACCTTCGGCAAGGTTACGACCGCGCACTTCGATTTCACGCAGTTCACCACCAGGGAAAGCCGTACCAATTTCTTGCTTGATGCGCTCAGCGGTGGCATCGCCAATTAGGCAGCCATGTTGGCGACGCACATAAGACACGATGCAATCGTCGAGCAGGTCGCCGCCGATACGTACGGAGTCGGAATAAACCGAGCCCGATAGCGAGATCACCGCGATTTCTGTGGTGCCACCACCAATATCGACAACCATCGAACCACAGGCTTGCTCAATCGGCAGACCGGCGCCAATGGCTGCGGCCATGGGTTCTTCAATCAAACGCACTTCGCGAGCACCAGCACCAAGTACTGACTCGCGAATAGCACGACGCTCAACCAAGGTTGATTTGCATGGTACGCAAACCAAGACGCGTGGGCGTGGCGGCATAAAGCCAGACTCATGCACGCGCTTGATGAAGTACTGCAGCATTTTTTCAGTAACTTCGAAGTCGGCAATCACGCCATCTTTCAAGGGACGAATCGCAGAAATATTGCCTGGTGTGCGACCCAACATGCGCTTCGCATCGGTGCCGACAGCGGCAACCGTTTTGGTCACACCGGTGGTGCGAATGGCAACAACCGATGGCTCATCGAGCACGATACCGCGCTCAGGGATATAGATCAGTGTGTTTGCCGTGCCTAAGTCAATCGCGAGGTCGGCCGAAAACAGGCCGAGAAGTCGTTTAAACAACATTGGGTTACCTAAAAGATGATGGCATGGCCACTTATCAAAGTAGCAATGCAGTTGAGCGGCTGCCAAGAATCAGCACTTGGTCTACAATGCTGCAAGAGTAAACAAACTGCGACTTTTGGACAAGTTGTGACTGTGATAACTTTGATCGATTCCTCGCATTTTTTTGAGCCGACTTACGCGCTCAGCACGGAGCAAAAGCCCCTATGGCACTAACACCAGAGCAAGTGGGCCGTATTGCCCATTTGGCACGTCTGCAATTACCGCAAGATGAGCAACAGCGCGTCACCGACAGCTTAAACACCATCCTCGGCCTCATTGATCAGCTGCAAGCGGTTGATACGCAAGGCATTGCGCCGATGGCTCACCCCGTTGATGCCACCCAAGCCTTACGCGCTGATGTCGCCACTGAGCCAAATCGTCGCGACGATTATCAGGCGATTGCCCCTGCTGTGGCCGATAGCTGCTACCTCGTTCCTCGTGTGGTTGAGTAAATCATGAGTTTGCATACGCTTTCTTTAAGCGCACTGGCCGATGGCTTGGCGCAAAAAAAATTCTCCAGTGTTGAGCTAACCCAGCACTTTCTCGATCGCATCGCACGCTTTGATAACGCTGCCGATGGTGGTTTGAATAGCTTTATTACGGTTACGCCGGAATTAGCGCTGGCCCAAGCTGCTGCCGCCGACACTCGTTTGGCTAGCGGCGCTGCCCATGCACTGACCGGTCTGCCGCTGGCGCAGAAGGATATTTTCTGCAGCCAAGGCGTGCGCACTAGCTGCGGCTCGAAGATGCTCGACAGCTTTATTTCGCCCTATAACGCCGAAGTCATCACTCGCTGCAATGACGCCGGCCTCATCATGTTGGGTAAAACCAATATGGATGAATTCGCCATGGGCTCATCGAACGAAACTTCGTTTTATGGTGCCGTAAAAAACCCGTGGGATACTTCGCGTGTGCCTGGTGGCTCCTCAGGTGGTTCTGCAGCGGCCGTTGCTGCTCGTCTAGCGCCTGCCGCCACTGGCACCGACACCGGCGGCTCGATTCGCCAACCTGCGGCGCTCTGCAACCTCACTGGCCTAAAACCCAGCTACGGTCGCATTTCGCGCTGGGGCATGATCGCTTTCGCCTCCAGCCTCGACCAAGCCGGCCCAATGACGCAAAGCGCCGAAGACGCCGCGCTATTGCTACAAGTCATGGCTGGTCATGACGCTAAAGATTCAACATCAATCGATCATCCCGTACCTAACTATCGCGCCGGCCTTAATGACTCGTTAAGTGGCTTACGAATTGGTTTGCCCAAACAGTTTTTTGGCGAAGGCTTAAGTTCTGAAATCGCTACACTCATCGATGCCTCCATCGCCGAGTTAAAAAAGCTCGGTGCTGAATTCGTCGAAGTCGATCTGCCCAATAGCGGTCTATCGGTGCCTGCGTATTACGTCATTGCACCTGCCGAATGTTCATCGAACCTGTCACGCTTTGATGGCGTGCGCTTTGGCCATCGCTGCGAAAACCCCAGCGACCTCGAAGACCTCTACAAGCGCTCGCGCGCTGAAGGTTTTGGCGAGGAAGTTCGCCGCCGCGTGATGATCGGCACTTACGCCCTCTCCGCTGGCTATTACGACGCTTACTATTTGCAGGCTCAGCGCGTGCGCCGCCTGATTAAGCAAGATTTCGATCAAGCCTTTACACAGTGCGACGTGATTTTAGGCCCTACCGCGCCTGAAACAGCGTTTGCTTTGGGCGCAAAAAAAACCGATCCGGTATCGATGTATTTGCAAGACATCTACACCATCGCCACTAACTTGGCTGGCTTGCCAGGCATGAGCATTCCTGCTGGCTTTAGTGACGGCTTGCCGGTCGGCCTGCAGCTCATCGGCCCGTATTGGAGCGAAGCTAAGCTGCTCAATGTTGCGCATCGTTATCAGGGCGTGACCGATTGGCACACACGCTTACCCGCGGCATTTGCCTAAAGATTTGAAGGATAAAACACGATGACTTGGGAAGTTGTGATTGGCCTGGAAGTACACGTTCAGCTCAACACCGAATCGAAAATTTTCTCCGGCAGCGCCACCAGCTTTGGTGCCGAGCCGAATGCTCACGCGAGCCTAATTGACCTCGGCATGCCCGGCGTATTACCTGTGCTTAACGAAGGAGTGGTGCGTCGCGCCATTTGCTTTGGTTTAGGCATCGATGCCGAAATCAGTCAGCGCTCAGTGTTTGCGCGCAAAAACTATTTCTACCCCGACTTGCCTAAGGGCTATCAAATCTCGCAAATGGATCACCCCATTGTCGGCAAAGGTCATATCGACATCACGCTCGATGACGGCACGGTAAAGCGCGTCGGCATCACCCGTGCGCATTTGGAAGAAGACGCTGGCAAGTCATTGCATGAGAACTTCTCAGGTATGACCGGCATCGATTTAAACCGTGCTGGCACGCCTCTACTAGAAATAGTTTCTGAACCAGAGATGTGCTCAGCGAAAGAGGCCGTGGCCTACGCCAAAGCCATCCATGCCTTGATTCGCTACCTCGATATTTCCGATGGCAATATGGCCGAAGGCTCGATGCGCTGCGATTGCAACGTCTCTATTAATCGCCCTGGCCAGCCCATGGGCACGCGTCGCGAAATCAAAAACGTGAACTCGTTTAAGTTCATTGAGAAGGCCATTGATAGCGAAATTAATTGGCAGATCGATGAGCTAGAGTCAGGCCGCAGTATTCATCAGGCTACCGTGCTTTACGACGTCGCCAAAAATGAAACGCGCGCCATGCGTAGCAAAGAAGAAGCCAATGATTACCGCTACTTCCCCGACCCTGACTTGCTGCCCGTGGTCATCGACGACGCCACCTTAGAAGCCATTCGCGCCAGCTTGCCTGAGTTGCCGGCGGCCAAGCGGGCTCGCTTTGAAAGCGAAATGGAACTCTCTGCTTATGATGCGCATGTGCTCACTGCCAGCCGGGACTTAGCCGACTTTTTCGAAGCCACAGTAACTACAGCCGGCGGCGTAACAGCGGCAAAACCAGCTGCGAACTGGGTCACCGGCGAGCTATTGGCCGCATTAAATAAAGCTGAGCTAGACATTGCGCAATCACCGATCAGTCCTGCCCAGCTCGGCGGCCTGCTGCTGCGCATCAGCGACAACACTATTTCCGGCAAAATTGCTAAGCAGGTATTTGCTTCGCTGTTTGCTGGCGATGGCACGAGTGCCGACGAGATCATCGAGCGCGATGGCCTCAAGCAAGAAACCGACACTGGCGCTATCGAAGCCTTAATCGCGCAAATCATTGCCGACAATGCTGCACAAGTTGAGCAATACCGCGCCAGCGACGAAAACAAACAGGCCAAGCTTTTTGGCTTCTTCGTCGGCCAAGCCATGAAAGCATCACGTGGCAAAGCCAATCCAGCCGTGCTCAATGAGCTGCTCAAACGCAAGTTACACGAAGCATGACGACACCCTGGTTTCACGTTGAACAAGGCCAAGGAAGGCCACTACTATTGCTTCACGGCATTGGCATGAGTCATGCCGCGTGGCAGCCCGTTATGTCTTTGCTTGCACGTGAGCGCCGCGTCATTGCGGTGGATATTGCAGGCTTTGGTCAAACGCCAGCGCTAGTTGGCCCTGTCACTGAGGACGCATTGGTCGATGGCCTCAAGCAAACTTTGCTTAGCCTAGGCATCGATGAACCAGTGGATATTGCCGGCAACTCCATGGGCGGTTGGCTCGCGCTAGCGGCAGCAACTCATGGTCTAGCGCGAAGTATGGTGGCTATCTCACCAGCAGGTCTAGCTAGCTCGGACAATACCCCTCGGCATATTCGTCCCATATTTGATTCTGCTCGCATGATGGCTAAGCGCTTTCCACGCGTATCTGAGCGCTTGGTTAAAATTGCCCCTGTGCGTAGTGCATTTCTAGCCATCCCTATGTCGATTCGTGGCTATAAAATCCCAGCAGATGCAGCTATCCGCTCGTTACAAGATTTTGCCCATGCGCCAGGCTTTGATGCCACATACGATGCTATCGACTTGGTTCATGGCATGAATGAGCTAACCATTCCGATCACAGTAGCCTTTGGCCGCTTAGATCTTTTGCTCACTAGCGCACTCCAGCGGCGCGAAGCCTTGCCCGCTCATGCAACTTGGCTCAAGCCATGGAGCTGGGGCCATGTCCCTATGTGGGATGACCCCGAAGGGGTAGCTAGGTTAATTTTGACCGGCAATAAAAGCTAAGCACAACAAAAAGCCCGCATTAGCGGGCTTTTTGCTATCTAGGGATACCCAAATTAATGAGCAACAGCCGAAGTTGCACCGCGTGGAATCCGTACACTTTCCACCAAGTCTTGGATTTCCTGTGATGGGGCCGGTGTTATGCTCGACACGGCATAAGCCACAGCGAAGTTGATCAGCGCACCAATGACACCGAAGCCCGATGGTGAAACACCAAAGAACCAACCATCCAAGGTGTCTGGGTACATATTGGTGCCTGACATAAAGAACCAGCCTTTAAATAAGAAGATGTAGATCACCGTACTTAGTAGGCCTGCCAACATGCCGGCAATCGCACCCTCTTTATTCATGCGCTTACTGAAAATACCCATCATCAGCACAGGAAATAGAGAGGCCGCCGCTAAGCCGAAGGCCAATGCCACCACCTCCGCAGCAAAGCCGGGCGGATTAAGCCCCAAGTAGCCGGCCACAATGATGGCACCGACCATACTGATTCGACTGGCACGCAACTCGCTCTTATCGCTGATTTTCGGCATAAACACGCCCTTTAGCAAATCATGCGAAATCGCCGAAGCGATCGCAAGCAGCAAGCCAGCCGCTGTCGACAACGCCGCCGCCAGACCACCCGCTGCAACTAGCGCAATTACCCAGTTCGGTAGCTTCGCAATCTCCGGGTTAGCTAGCACCATGATGTCTTTATCAATGGTGACCTCATTACCTTTCCAGCCTGCAGCCTCTGCTGTGGCGGCGAACTCAGGGTTCTTGTCGTTGTAATACTGCACACGACCATCGCCATTTTTATCTTCAAAGCTCAGCAGACCTGTTTTCTCCCACGATCTCATCCAGTCTGGGCGGTCTTCTAACACCATATTTCCGGTTGGGCTTCCGACTTCGCCTGGCTGAATAGTTTTCACCAAGTTATAGATTGCCATCGCGCCAACTGCTGGTGCTGTGGTGTAGAGAATGGCGATAAACACTAAGGCCCAACCCGCTGAGCGGCGTGCATCGCGCACTTTCGGTACGGTGAAAAAGCGCACAATTACGTGAGGCAGACCGGCAGTACCTATCATCAGTGACATGGTAAGCAGAAAGACGTTAAGTGTGGTCGCCGAACCCATGCCGGTGTATTGCGCAAACCCAAGGTCTTGAACAATATTATCAACGGCCTGTAGCAAGAACACATTGTCGCTGCCTTGCAAGGTAGCACCTAAACCAATCTGCGGAATAGCCCAACCGGTTAATTGCAGAGAGATGAATATGGCAGGAACGGTGTAGGCAAAAATCAGCACGACGTATTGCGCGATTTGCGTATAGGTAATGCCTTTCATGCCGCCTAATACGGAATAGCTAAAGACCACGGCCATGCCGATATAGAGGCCGGTTTCAATGTCGACTTCGAGGAATCGCGAAAATGCGACACCAGCGCCGCGCATCTGACCGATTACATAGGTTAGTGAAATCACCAACAAGCACACCACCGCAACGATACGTGCCGTTTGCGAATAGAAGCGATCGCCAATGAAGGTAGGCACAGTGAATTTACCGAACTTGCGCAGGTATGGCGCGAGTAGCAGGGCCATCAACACATAACCGCCAGTCCAGCCCATCAGATAGGCCGAGCCGCTATAGCCCGAGAACGAGATGATGCCAGCCATCGAAATAAATGACGCGGCACTCATCCAGTCAGCGGCAGTTGCCATACCGTTTGCGATGGGGTGAATGCCGCCGCCGGCGACGTAATACTCGCTAGTTGAGCCGGCGCGTGCCCACAGCGCAATACCGAAATAGAGCGCGAAAGAGGAGCCGACAGCGAGATAAATCCAGGTTTGAGTATCCATTTATTAGCTCCGATTAATCTTCATGAACGTCAAATTTACGATCAAGCGAATTCATCTTTGCTGCATAAACGAAAATCAAAATCACAAAAGTAAAAATAGAGCCTTGCTGGGCAAACCAGAAGCCTAATTTGAAACCGCCAAGATGGATTTGATTGAGGGCATCAACAAACAGAATGCCAAAACCAAAGGACACGACAAACCACACCACAAGCAAACTAAGTAGGAGCCTTAGGTTGGCTTGCCAATAGGCTTTCGCCTGAGAGTTATTGGAACTCGCCATTTGTTTTTCTCCGATACGAAGGCAAAATGCCTGATATCGACTCTAACGATCTGTCCTAATTCGGGAATCAGGACTTTGGTCGTAAGAAAACAAATGGTGGAGTCAGGTTTAGCGGCGGCGATTGCCTGTGTGAGATGAGCCACCGCCTGGGCGAGGCTTACGTGGTGCGGGTTGAGCGCCAGAGGCACCATGCACTACATTCACTTTTGGTATTTCAGCGAGTAGCTCAGCAGGTGGATACAGGCACTCCAACTTTCGTCCAATAGCGGCTTCAAGTTCGGGAATTAAGTGGCCATCATCTTCACAAGCAAAGCTGATGCTAGTGCCACTAGCGCCAGCACGACCGGTACGACCAATGCGGTGCACATAGTCATCGGGCTGCTCGGGCAAGGTGAAATTCACTACATGACTGACGCCATCGATATGAATGCCACGGCCTGCCACATCAGTAGCGACTAGCACTTTGATTTTGCCTTCGCGGAAATTCTCTAGCGTTTTCACACGCTTTTCCTGCGGCACATCGCCAGAGAGCAAGGCGCAGGAAATATCATGCGCCTTCAACACATCCGTTAAACGGCGCGTTTGATCGCGGCGATTGGCGAAGACCATGACGCGATCCAAGGATTGTGTGGTGATGAGGTTGTAGAGCAGCGCTACTTTTTCATCGGCAGTGACGATATAGACCTTTTGCTCAATATTTGCGGTTGCGGCGGACTCAGGCTCTATCTCGATGGTGACTGGATAGAACGTCCATTGCGCCGCTAAATTAAGCACATCTTTCGTAAAAGTTGCCGAGAACATTAGCGTTTGGCGATGCGATTTCGGTGGTGTCAGGCGAACAATACGCTTCACATCAGGGATAAATCCCATGTCGAGCATACGATCAGCTTCATCAATTACGAGCAGTTCGACTTGGTCGAGGAATAGCTCCTGCTTATTAGCGAAATCGATGAGGCGTCCAGGTGTTGCCACCACGATATCCACGGGAGCACTGCTCAATTGACGACGCTGCTTCTCGTAGTCCATGCCACCAACTAGTGTCACTACATTAAGATTGGCGTACTTACCCAAATCTTCTGCGTCGCGAGCAATCTGCAATGCCAGCTCACGAGTTGGTGCTAATACCAAAGCTCGTGGCTCGCCTAAGCAACGCTCAGGACTAGGAGGATTTTTCAGGAAATCGGCAATGACCGTCAGCAAGAATGCCGCAGTCTTACCAGTGCCGGTTTGTGCGCGGCCAATAGCATCGTGACCGGCCAATGTGAAGCGCAGAACACGGCCTTGAATTGGCGTGCACTGAGAGAAGCCAAGATCATCTACCGCGCGCAATATTTCATTGGGCAGCGCTAGATCACGAAATAACACGGGCGCTGCGGGCTCAGCCTCAGGCGTTGCGTCGGAGGCTGAGCCCAGCGCTGCCGTAGCAGCTGCCGCACTCGCCTGTTCTGCAGTTATGTCATTTGTCATGCTCAAATCATCTGCACATCATCAGCCTGCAAGCCCTTGTCACCGCGCTTAAGGTAGAAATCGACGCGCTGGCCTTCACGCAATGTGCGATGGCCTTCGCCACGAATCGCGCGGTAATGCACAAAAATATCTTCGCCCATGTCGCGGGTAATAAAGCCGAAGCCTTTATTGGCGTTAAACCACTTCACTTCACCTTGCTCGCGCGGGCCTTTCACACGAATGGTGCGGGCTGGCAAACTCAGTGCAAGTAAAATAAGGGCTGGCAAGGCAAACAAAATGATTGACGGCAATAAGCTCATCAGCGACGCACTGCCAGCAACCATGCTGAAAATAGCAACGGCAGCAGAGCCTGTGGCCATGATGCTTAATGAGAGACGAACGGTACGGCAGCGCTTTAAATTACGCGCACACCAGAAAAACAGAGGAGCCATACCAATATCGATGGTGCCCAATAGACGAACAGCAAATTCGGCATTCGCGGCAGGATCAACAAAGGCTAGCGGGAATAGTTTGAGCCAAAGACTTGGCAGGATAAGCATGAACAGGCCATTGAGGGCGAAACCCAGACCTAAAGCAGAATAAATCAATGCAACAGTTTGTTTGCTACGCATAACGGGTACTCTCGACGCGGCTATCACCTGGTTGGGCATCGGGCCAACGAGATACCAATACCAAAGCCGAGCACGTCAGGAAATAAAACCCGGCTCCCGATGCAGTAACTAAAGAAAATTTAAAATGGCGGGGAATGATAAAAAAACCCGCACTAGATATGATTGCGGGCCCGAAGGCCCGCTCTCACAAACAGTATCAGTCTAGCGGCAAAACGTCTTCGGCTTGGAAGCCTTTTTGACCTTTAACTACGCTGAATTCAACTTTTTGGCCATCACGTAATGAACGGTGACCATCGCCACGGATAGCGCGGAAGTGAACAAACACGTCCTCACCAGCCTGACGTTGAATAAAACCAAAACCTTTGGCATCGTTGAACCATTTCACGGTGCCTTCTTCACGTTGCGACATAATCAACCTCAAATAACGCTGTATCGGATGGCCGTGGTGCTGCCATCAAACCTTGGCGCATATGGGTAAACAAAGCGTTACGAGGTGATGATGCCCACGGGCTAACTGATTAGACACGGATTGCACCCACATAGCAACAAGCAAGTATGATTTCTTTTGTCAGGATGGCGCTTTATCGGCATTAAGCCAGCGCCACGCTGATCATTCTGTCTAAAAGCAGGCCGCCAAATACACCCAACAAATAGACAATCGAGAATCCGAATGTCTTCATCGCCTGCCCTTCTTTGTCGTGATAACGCAGGCGCCAGGCCTCTCGCATAAAGCCAAGCCCGAAGACAACGGCCATCACTAGATATACCGGCCCCATCATGCCGATCAAATATGGCAGCAAGCTCACCAATAATAAAAGAATGGTGTAATACCAAACTAGCGACTTAGTCAGCTCGATGCCGTGCGTCACTGGCAGCATGGGAATGCCCGCATCGGCATATTCGTCGCGACGATGAATAGCCAACGCCCAAAAATGTGGCGGCGTCCAAACAAAGATCAATAACACTAATAGCCAAGCTTCGGCCGACATCTGCCCCGTGACTGCGGCCCAACCTAGCAACGGAGGCAGTGCGCCTGACAAGCCACCAATGACAATATTTTGCGGCGATGCGTGCTTTAGATAGCGCGTATATATACCGGCATAGCCAACCATGCCAAGCGCGGTTAGCCATGCGGTTAGCGGGTTTACCCAAACTGTTAGCAAAATCATCGATGCGGCAGCCAAAAATCCAGCCCAGGTCAAAGCCATCGTGGCAGTGACGCGCCCTTTCACTAAAGGGCGACTCTGGGTGCGCGCCATCATGGCGTCGTATTGCTGGTCAGCAAACTGGTTGATCACGGCAGCAGACGCCATGCCAGCCCAAAGACCAATAATCGCCGCTGTATATTGCCAAGCGCTCAACCACTCATGCGGCGCCAACACCATGCCAACTACGGCTGTGACCATCAGCATGGCGACCACGCGAGGTTTGGTTAAGGCCCAAAAATCGCGCCAGCTAGGGCGCATTGCCATTTCGGCGATATGAGTTGTCATGAGTAGCCTCCTAATCGTTTTTCGCGATGAATGGCATAGGCTAATGCCACCAGTAATTGCAGCAATATTGCCGCCCAAACGTTATGCGCAACTGCATTCCAGAGTGGCAGCCCAGCAACCACATTGACTATGCCTAAGCTAATTTGCACAAAGAGCCCAGCCCCAAGCAGCAGCGCAAAAAAGCGGTAGCGCGTGGCATGGGTGCGACGTATGAGCAAGCCTATCAGGCCAATGAATAGCGCCGTAATAGCGATAGCACCGATCCGATGAGTCGCATGAATGGTGATTTTCTCGGCAGGGCCTAAGTGTGGCGCAAACTCATACGACTGATCATCCTTATGAAACAGCTTAAAAGCCTCGGCTGGCGACCAAGCCTGCTGCCAACCCGTTTGGCAGATAGGCAGTTTGGTACAAACGGTGGCGGCATAATTTGACGCCGTCCATCCGCCTAATGCTATTTGGCAGACTAGCAATGCAATGGCTATGCCCACCCATGAACCAAGTCGCGATGCACCTCGATCGCCTGTGGGAGGAAAGGCGCCACGCACTCGCAACAGCAGCCAAAATAAGCCCGTCAATGTTGAAAAACCCAAGAGCAAATGAGCTGTGACTACAGGCGGATAAAGCTTTTCTGTGACGGTCAACGCGCCAAAAGCACCTTGCACGCAAACCAAAACTAATAGCGCTAGAGCATGCCGCCAGGGCATTGCGCCCTCTTCCCGACGACGCCAGCAATATGCCGCCAGCAACAAAATAACGAGGCCAATGCTGCTAGCAAAATACCGGTGAATAGTTTCCGGCCATGCCTTTGCCGGCTCCACCACGCTGCCCGGATAAAGTGCCTCAGCTCGCGCCAAGCTTTCCGGTGTTGATGGCACCGTTAAATGGCCGTAGCACGTTGGCCAATCGGGGCAGCCCAATCCAGCATCACGCAGACGAGTCCATGCCCCAAGCATAATGACGATGAGCGTAAGCACCACGGCAAATTGAACGCCGCGATATAGTCGTGGGTAGCGGACCTTAACCAATGCGAGATGCCTTTAAGAGTTTTAATAGGTCATCGAGTAGCTCTTGCGCGCGTAAAATTGCTGGGGCTTCTTCGCTTGGGATAGCGTAGCGCAACATCATCCAGCCCATAGGATCCATGA
>Ga0114915_1000149_pt1 | contig 33214 bp, 25 predicted proteins | sample MalvirAntarct_55_FD_87288 | JGI IMG/M metagenome (GOLD analysis project Ga0114915, IMG submission 87288) | Marine viral communities from the Global Malaspina Expedition - Malaspina viral metaG Antarct_55 | ecosystem: Environmental > Aquatic > Marine > Oceanic | place: South Georgia Island...
CGACGCACCAGAAGCATCCCGCGGCGAAGATCGCGGTCTGGGTCTGCGGTTTCGTCTCGTCGGACTTGGGCGCTTGCGCCATCGTGGCGGTGGCGGTCAGCAGCACCACCGCCAGGGTCGCTATGGTTCGAAAGGGGCGCGTCCAGCGGTTCGGGCTCGTGTGCTTTTGCATATGCTCCTCACTGGCGGGCGGCGCCGAGGATGGTGCCGTCCGCCGTCTGTAGGATGGCGACCAGCTTCTCGCCTTCGGGGTCGGCGACGCTTACCGTGACGGGCGCGCCCACCCACGCTGCCGCCGGGACGATGCCGCGCACCAGATTGGCCTGTTCGATCGTGCGGCCGGCATTCTCGCCACGCCGCACCGCGGTCTGCCGCCGAGCGTCGTAGCCGAACAGCCAGACCGTTCCGGCACCGCTGCCGGCACCGACGGTGACCTCGGCCTTCCCCTCTGTGCGTCGTATGGCGATCGGCACGGAGTCTACGCTCTTCTCGGCTTCGGCGATGGCGGATCGCACGCCGCCGCGGTCGGACCCGATGACGTCCGTGCGGCCGTCGACCACCATCTGCGGCGTGTAGATGTTTCGGCGGCCGAGTTGGCCGGCATAGGTTCGCTGCCGCTGCGTCGCGGCGGGCGAGGAGAAGGGGTCTTTCCACCCCAGCCGATCCCAATAGTCGACGTGGAAGGCGAGGGCGATCACGTCGTCGCGCTCCTCGGTCAGGTCGAGCAGGAAGGCCTCGGCCGGCGGGCACGACGAGCAGCCCTGCGAGGTGAACAGTTCGACGACCACCGGCCGGTCCGCCGCTCGGACGCCACCGGGGAGCGCCGAAGCGGCGATCGCCGCGAAGGCGGCAGCCGTCAGGAGCAACGCGCGTGCAGGGGACATCGGCCTCTCCGCCGTTCGATCTCGTTCAGCGAGGAGGTGGCGCCGCGCCGACGCCCCGCCAAGCGCGATCCGCGCCGGCCCGGTTCATAACCCCGTGAGCGGCGGCGACAGCCCTGCCGCTCAGCGCACGCCCTTCACCATCATCCGCGACAGAAAATTACAGTCGTCTCGTCGATTTTCGACAAGCCAAGGGGTTGGTCGGTAAGCTTCTCGAACTGTTGAATTTTCAAAGCGACCTGACACGACCCGAGGTTGACCAAACGATACCGGCGGACTGTCCCCGGACTGTCCCCAGGAGACGGATGATGCACCACCTCACCAAGGCCGACCTCACCAAGGCCCCCGACCCGAAGGGCGAAAAGATGCTGGCCGACGATACCGTGCGCGGCTTCTGCATTCGCATCAGATCGAGTGGGCATGTCAGCTACATTCTCAGGTACAGCGACGAGTACGGCCGCAGCAAGCGGTTGAAACTCGGAGACGGCCACGAGATGGCAGTCGGCGTCGCGCGCGAGCGTGCACGCCAAGAGAAAGCGAAGATCGTTGCGCTCAAGCACGACCCGAGCGCCGAGCGTGCGGCGCGGCGTGCCGAGATCACCATGAACGATCTGCTCGCCGATTACATCAAGAGTGACCGCGACGGATGGGCCGACAACACCTTCCGACGGGTGCGGTCAAATCGGAAGCACATTGAAAGATTGTGGGGTGCTCTACGGCTGAGCGAAATCACCGTGCTGCTCGTCGAGCAAAAGTTGCAGACGATGAAGAAGACCCCTGCCGCCGCGACGCATGTCAGGAAGCTGGCGAAACAAGCGTGGGACTGGGCTAATAAGCACGAAGTCACCGACAAGCGAAACCCCTTCGCGCTGGCAGACAACCTAGAACCCGAGCGGGCGCGCAACCGTGTCCTGTCGCCCGACGAGTATCGCCGCTTGTTCGCGGCCATCGACGAGTACTGGACACGAAACGATCGCAGCCGTCACGGCGATCAAATCTGGCTCGCGCTCGAAATGCTCGCCTACACGGGCAAGCGAAAAGTACAGATCCGCAAGATCCAGAAGGACATGATCGCAGGTGAGAAGATCACCATCGTGGAAAAGATGCGTGACCTAGGCGAACTCCACATGTCTGCGCATGTTCGCGCGTTGGTCGAACGCGCCCGCGCGATCAGCGATCCCAAGTCACCATACCTGTTCGACCTGCTGGCGACCGAGTCGACGATGATCGATCAGGTATGGCGAAAGCTGCGAGAACGGATCGGGCTGGTTGAAAAGCGTCCGACGCGAGACAGGAGCGGGCGCATCGTCATGACCGAGGAATGGGCTAACATCCACGATCTGCGCCGCTCCTTCAATTCGACGGGCCGCGACTACGGCGTTGATCGCGACGTTCTGGCCGACCTCTTGGGTCACAAGCGCATCGATAATACTCGCCCGACCGTCACCGACCTGCACTATAGGCGATTACAACACAAGACCTTGCTGGCTGCGGCAGAGAGGATGGCCGACGTGCTGAACTCCATTCGCTGCACCGCAGCGAATGGAGTTCAAGGATAGGGCCTTTTTTGCTGTAAGGTATCTGTCGGGATCGGGCGCGAATTTTAGCAGAGTTCGCGCCTTTTCTTTGGCGATTGCGATTTATGCCTTGACGAAGAGGCCGAGCAGGCTCCAGATTGATGGAACGAAACCGGAGGTGTGATGGCAGAACAGGATTGGATGACGGCAAAAGAAGCGGCCGAAATGATGAAAGTCAGTGAAGCCTTTCTGCTTCGGCGGCGGCGCAAAAGACTGTCGCCGCCATGGTATAAGCTCGGCCGCGCGGTGAGATATAAACGTCAAGACCTTGAGGAGTGGCTGGCCACAACTTCGCCGAAGCTGCGACCGTAGACCCCGGTGGGGTCATGGAAAGTGCAAAGTATCGGTCGCGACTGCTATAGACCCCGATAGGGGTCATGAGGAAATGCAAAGTATTAAAGGTGTAGGGAGAGACCCTCTCGGGGTCACTGCTTGGCAGTCGCGGCAGGAATCATCCAGCCTCGTAATGCGGGTGACTATCATTTGCAGCAAAATTACCGTCCGACTTCAAGGACACAGAAGATGTCGCTGACCAAGGCCGAGGTTACCCTCGCGGAAGAAGAAGCCGAGATCATCGAGATCCCGAACGATCTTTCCCTGCTCGGCGAGGTGCTCTTGCGCGAGGCGAAAGTCACCGGGGTTCAGGTGTTCGGTCGACACCATACCGTCGACGAAGTTAGCAATGAGGAAGAGGATTCGTAGATGCTCATCGCTGTCAGTGACCTTAAGATCGAAATGATCGGCGATCAACCGTTCATCACCGCCACCGTTTTGACGGGCGATGACCTCGATCGGCTGCAACTGATGCAAGTCGAGCGTGGCGAAATCGAGGTGACCGCCGAACGCATGTTCCGCCTCGTCTACGGCCGGACGCCCGACGGGATGGAAACGCTGGCGACGATGGTGGGGCTTCAGGATCGGATCATCGAATATCTGGTCGTATATCGACATGATCGGTAGGCTGAAGGTCGCAAGCGCTGCCCGCAGATGCGGCCTTGCCGCGACGATCAAGGTCGTCCGACGCCGCCGGGCAGTCATCACCCTCGTGGACGGCGACCAAACGGTCGCCGTCTTGCGTGTCGCCGTCACACACGCGAACAAATCAAAGTCTCCAATGTTTTTGATCAGCGCCGCGAAGATCACGCGGGTGGCGCGCGAGGCGAGGATGGGTGGCCGATGTCGAACAGGCGGTTGATTGCCGAGACCATGGCGTTGGCGCTGCTGCTGGTGATGGGGTTTGGGTTTGGCGGCGTGTTCATCGGCACGCTGGCGCAGGTTATCATTCGGGGTTCGTCGGACGACTGGCTCGCCCTCATCCTCGCATCCATCCTCGCGCCTGTCCTCATCGGCATCTGGAATGCCGCACTACGCGACCAGCCCGATCCGTTCCCCGATTACGCCCGGACATTGTGGTCGCGACCGCGGTGGCAGCGCCGACTGCACCTGCTGTTCCTGTACCTGGTGGTGTTCCTCACGACGGTGCAGAACGCGCGCCTGTGGTGGCCAGCCGATTGGTTCGCGCACTGAAGTGTACAGTTTCTGCTATTTCGACACGTCGTCAGCATTTTGATAAATACCATAGTCCGCAACCTGCCGGTTGTCGAAGCTCGGGGCGAAAACGAAATTTAGACAGAGCATAAATAGTGGTGTAGCTTATACTAGTTACTGCGATGTCCAAAATGAAACCGCTCGTGTGCCCCCGGCAGGTTCGCACGAGCGGTTTTGCATTAAGGATATCGCATGTATTTCTTCAAAGTATCAGCCTTAGCCGGTAGCGGCAAGACCACCGCCTGTCAAGATCTCGTCCACGAACATGCCCTCATAGGGCAGAAGTCGATCATCGCCGCGCCCACGTTGCTTTGTGCGGGGCAAATCGAAAAGGCGCTGATTGCCCAACGCGGCAAGAAAAACTACTCGATCACCCGCATCGACAGCAGCAACGCCGACCATGTCGGCCAAGCCATCGCCGAGCATTTCCGCCATGCCGCAGAGAGCCGATACCGCGATGACGGTGAAATCCTCGTCGTGACCCAGGCGGGCTTCATGCGCTGCCCGTTCTTCTTTATGTCGGGCCGGTGGAACCTCTATGTCGATGAGATCCCGCCGACGCAGTTTCTATGGTCGCGCAACCTGCCCGATACGCATCAAATGATCACCAGCCTCTGCGAGCTTTCAGAGGCCGATGGCGCATATGCGCGGGTCGTACCGAGGGCGGGCTGTAAGGCCGAACTGGCGCGGATCGCCGAGAACAAACGCCGCGACGAATTCTGGCATTTGCTCCAGGAGGTCGCCGGCCGCATCGTCAGCCCGCACTGGAGGGTCTATGCCAATGTCGAGAACTGGCATCGCACGCTGATCGGCGATGTCGAGCCTTTCGCGCCGCACCCCGTTGAGGGCGAGGTCGCGAAGTACCCCCTCAGGTTCTTCGCCGAGCTACAGCCGACGATGTTTCAGCATGAGTTTCGCAGCGTCACTATCATGGGGGCGATGTTCGATCAGTCGGTGCTGTTCAAGCAGTGGCGCGCGCAAGGCGTCGAGTTCCGCGAGCATCCGAGGATCAACGCCAAACTCGCCTACACCGACAAGCACCCCCACACGAAGCCGATCAGGATCAGCTACCTGCTCGACGGCGACTGGAGCAACCATAAGGGCGACCGCGCGATCAGCGACAACGACCCGCAGACGTGGCGGCAGTTGGTCATGGACACCGCCGAAGCGCTCTGGCCGAATCAGCCCTATTTGTACCTGACCAACCTGCGGCATGAGCAGGAAGCCCGCCATCACATGCCCCACGGGACGGCTCTGCCGCATAGCCCCCACGGCCTCAACTGCTACGAGAACATCCACAACGTCATCGTGCCGGCGGCGATGCTGCCGACGCCGAGCCACGTCGCCTTCGCTCACCACCGCAACCTCAGCCAGGACGAACTCGTCGAGGCGCAGCATCGACAGGCCATCTACCAAGCCATCTGCCGAACCAGTTTGCGCAATCGCGCGAGTACCGAGCCGGTCCATATCGTCGTACCCGACAAGACGCAAGCTCAGTGGCTGGCCGACTACTTCGATGGAGCCGAGGTCGGGCCGATTGGCCAGCCACATCAAGTATGGCGTGGCAACCGCAGGCACGCCGACAAGACAAGTCTCAGCCGAGTGAAAGCATTACGCGAACGTCGCCAAGCGCTCAAGCAGGGCGTCGACCGCGTTGCGCTCGATGCGCTCTTCGGTGGGATTTTGTCCGAAACGGTATGTAACGGAATCTTATATACTATAAAGAATCCGTTACATACCGATCGGGACAAAATCTGGGTCGGGACGGCGTTCGAGTTCAAGGAAGACAACAACATCGCGCGGTACCGGCAAGAGCCGATGCCCAAGCGCGACTTCGTCGCGCGTCTGCGGGATCTCGCTTTGGATGAGGTCGACAAAGACAAGCAGGTCTTGCTCAGTCCGAGCTACTTCATCGACCGGCCCGACCCCGACATCGAGGCGCGGCGCGCGCGCGGCAAGGGGCCGCGACGCCGCGCCCGTCACAATGTCGTTTGCGCCGGTCATGTGATGCTGGATTTCGACGGTGGCCATCTGAGCCATCACCAGTTCCAGCAGATCTTCCCACACCTCGACTATGTGATCTACCCGACCAAATCGGCCACCGACGACAAGCGCTTTCGCGTCATCCTGTTCGTCGACCGACCCGTGACGGGCGAGCAGTACACGCATATCGTCGCGACCATCCGCGACCAGATCGCCAGCCATGGTTTCAGCCATACGCCACCGAAGGCGGGGCGCAGTCCGAGACATCCCTACCACGGCTTGGATCGGACGAAGATGACGCCCGAAAATATGATGTACCTGCCAAGTCGGCCCGACCAGATCGAACCCTACTTCGTCTACCACGAAGGCATGCCGATCTCGGTCGACGCGATTACCTCGACCAACATCAAGCTTCCCGAGCCCGCACCCGAACCCGTAGCAACCCCGCCGCTTCCAGATCCGCAATCTTCGCAGGCGGTGGATGCCGTCACAGAGGCGATGGATGACTATCATCGTATCCCCGACGGTGGGGGACGCTATGAGGGGTTCTTCAAGCTAGCGTGTCGGCTCTATGGCTGCGGCCTCAACGCGCTTGATGTGCGGATGAAGCTCGTCGAGGCCAACACCCGACAGGGCAACCACCATGACGCCAGTCGGATCGACGACAATGTCAGGAATGCCCAGCGATACCCGATCAGGCCGAAACCCGTAGCGGCCAACGATGACGATCTGCGAGCGCGGATGCAGCAATGGCGAAGGGCAGGGTAGGCGCTATAGCCCTAACCGTCGGGCTTGGCATCCTTCAGCGGGAAAGACAGCTTCATGCCGAGGCGGTCGTTGAGCGTGGTGATCGTCTCCCGCAGCAAGCTCTCGGCGGTGGCACGGTCGGGCTTCAGGTTGGTGAGGATGCCGTCGGCGAGCGCCGTAAGTTCAATCTTCTTCATCTTACAGAGCGCCTCCATACCGGGCTTCGGGCGAATATCCATCCGATTCTCGGCCACGAAATGCTGCTCCATCAAGTCGTGAAGCACAGCCCGCCCGCGACGATAGGCGGCATACCAACCAATGAGGGCGTTGAACTGGTCATCGAACATCATCGCGCGGTTGAGCAGATCGTTGTTGCCCAACCTGAAGAGGAAGGCGATCTCCTCAGGGGTGAAGTGGATCGGATCGGGTAGGTTGGCCAGCATCTGAAGTGTCGCCCACCGCTCGACATCGCCAGCCTCACGCAAGCTCTTGTCGACCACCTTATCGATGGATCTCAGTCCACTAGCCAACTTCCCAAGCTTCGCGACCAGCGCATAGCCCATAGCCTGGTCGCGCTCACGCTTCTGCGCTAGCCGCTCTTCGCGTGCCGCCCTGATGGTGCGCATCTGCCCATAAAGCGCCAGCCCGCCAGCCACCAACGCGCCAATCATCGCCCCCCAGAAGCCCGCGCCCCACTGGGCTGACGTCGCCAGGATCGCGCCGATGGCCGTCGTCAGCCCATCGGCGATCCACCCCGCGATGTTCCCACCGACGCGCTCGATGTCTTCCCAGCCCATCGCCCCCTCTCAGTCGGATGCAGCCACCTTAGTTCGATCCATCGCGCTTGCCGACCGATGCGAGCCGGCATAGAACATAACGTGAACATTGGAGGCCGATATGGACGCAAGCGAACACGACCACCGTGACTGCCGACGCGTACTCGATCAGCACGCCGACACGCTCACGCCCGATGATCGACGCATCCTCAACGCGGTCATCGCCAGCTATGAGGCTAAGCGCTCGATCAGTTGGGCTGAGCTACGGATGGCGCGGGTCATCGTCGAGGAGCATCCACCGGCGGCGAACGATCCCTGACTATCATTTGCCAGGTACAGCCTGTCGAGCAGCTTCATTACCGCATCGCGCTCATCGACGAGGTGGCTCATCCTGCTCCGCCTCCAGCAGCTTCACCGCAACGAGATCGGGTGCAGCCATAATGGTGCGGTTCTTCTCGTCGAGGACAATCTGCGCGAGCGGCCACCACACTGGTGCGAAGCGATCCATATCGACAAGGATTGCTTTCGGTCTGCGATGCAAAATCGCTCGATAACGAACCGTTCGATAGACCGGCATTGATCTTCCTCCGCTTAATCCGACTGATCGGAACAGCTTTGCAGAACATTCTCGCACCGTTGTCGGTGCGCGCCCAATCGTAGAATGCACTAGCAGCGAGGATCGCACCGAGAACAAGCCATCCCTTCATCGCCATCCCTTCTGCCCATTTGCGTTCGGCCTCGGTCATTGCCGATCATTCTCATCATCCTCTTGACGATCTCAGAAGAATTCGCTAACGGTGCCAAAGTTTTCGAGATTTACATGAAAGTATAGCCAGAACTATACTTTTGTTTAACCCGACGGCCTCGCGCCCTTGAAACGACAGTTCAGCTGTCATTTCGAGCGAAATTCGCACCTCAGTAGGGCAGGGGAACTGACCAATCCGAGTGAAGTTCGGAACGCCTGCCGAGCGCCGCACAGGCGCAGCGTCAGCACGCCACTCAAGGCGATGGCCGATTGTCCTCCGCGTATCCCGAGCGACGATCTTTCAATGATTTCAATGGGTCTGTGTGATCTGTTCAGGGATCTGTAACGCATCATCGCTGCTGTGGGGGAGGCGTGGGGTGGCCTGGGGGTTATGTAAGCGACGCCGTTTCGGCGTAGGCGGGCGGGATGCGATAAAAGCATCTGATCCGGCATCCCGACCGCGGCGACCGTCTGCAACCGTCCGCCGGTTGGGGGCGGTTTGCTGTGCTTGTGGAGCAGAGAGCCTGGCTCAGACTCGGCCACTGGCTGGACAGCACCTACGTGAAGGCGCAGTGCATGGGTAAGGAGGGGAGGTGCACGCAATGGGCGGGCCGCGAAACGGCCGCACCGCCCCAATCCACGCGACTTGAAAACTTCCCCTTTGCCTCCGTTCGGCTCGGACTGTTGACCGCACTCCGTGCGCGGAATGCCCCAAAGGATCGGATGACGCTGCTACCCCAGGCTCGCCTCGTAGAAGACGGGCGGAAGGTGCGTGGCGTGTAACACATTCGCGCGCGGGCTCAGCTTCCCGGATGTCGGACGGCCGCTACGCCGTCCGCATGCAAAGGTCGCCTCTACGCCAAGCTCGATCTGCCGAGCGTCGGGATCGTGATCGATTGGCTTCAGTCCATCGTCGCCCCCCAGCCAATGGCGGAACTGGACGGCCCCGCTTCCCCGCCGGTCGTATCGGGGAGTGGGAGGACTGTTTATGCAGCCGCCTTGCGTGTCGCCTTGTCCCGTGCCTGCGCGATCTGAGCGTCGAACTCGCCCGCGCTGACGGCGTCGCGCAGCTTCTCGAAGATCGTGATTACGTCGGAGAGCGTCGTGCCGACCTCGAACGCGGTCAGTCCCTTGCCGGACAGATCGACGGCACCGTTGCCGAAGCGGAGTTCGCCGAAGAACTTCCCGTCGGCCTCGAACCACCACGGACGCGGCGTGACGGCCTTCGTGACCTTTCCCTGTTCACCCTTCCTATAAACCTGCCGTTTGACCGTGAACGTCTCACCGCGCATCGTCGCCTGCGCCAGCGCGATCTGCTCGCTCAATGCGCCGACGATGACGTCACGCGGGCTGCGCTGGCGGGCCGTCGTGGACGTCGCTCGGGAGACTTCCGCGAACTTCAGCTTGATCGGCATCTTGCCCTCCATGTCGTTCCTGACTGGCAGGACGTCTATCCCAGTTCCGGATTTCGTCAACTGAAGCCAATCCAGGAGGACGGTATCGCGATACCATCGTCAGCCGTGCATGCACCACAGCCCCGACCTCTACCCGCAGAACTCGACCGCCCAATCTGCCGCGACCGACCTCGTTTGCGTAGCCCAGTATGCGGATGCGAATCGGGTGGACCTGTCGTGATGACGTCGGAGAAGGTGCTCCATCGAGGACCAAAGCGTAACGTGCGCGACGTATCACAAATCTTCATCCTCTATGATCAGCGCCCTTCCATGCGAAATATTGTATGAGATCACCGTCAAAGAACATTCTATCTTTCATTTTTCGGTCGCTATATGTACGCATCCTATTCCGAACGAAATTCTCTGCGTCATCAAGAGAAATATGTAGCCAGGGGACGGATGCCTCCATCGTTCCATTGCCGACAAACAGCTTAGCTAACGTGAACCTGCCGTGGCGCGTCACCGCGTTTTGATTAAGGTTAGCTACGACGCGGTCGAGCGCTCTGCCGGGAGGGATCATACCCATTCGCTGCACACCCGACCGGATGTACCATGCGCGATCGGGATCAATCAGCCTCCGCCTGTCCCAATAACCTGATTTCACTTCAACAATTAGGCCAATTGATCCATTACCGAGACTAACTGGCCACTGCTCGCCAAATCGATTATCCCAGTCTGTTGTAGCCCCCCCTATGGCTTCTGTCACATGGGGAAATCTGACGGCTACAAGATCGGCATCGCTTGCCCGGTTTTCATCGCTATGGTGAATGACAAAGTTAGCGAGCGGAAAAAAGCCATTGAGCCGCAAGTACCAGTAGGCAATCTGTTCAGCGAAATTCATCCCGGGGATCACTCCTGATTGGAAAAGGTCGTCGCTGGATCGCAACATCGCGTGACATATTTGGCCGGAGGCGCACGCGCCGTCCGGACAAAATACGCACCTGGGCGCACCTTCCGCCACTTACCGGGTAAGCCCTTGTTGCGATGTTCTTGCCCGAGACTCCTGCACGGCTACCCTACCTGCGATGTTGAACTCGGTGTGAATCGCATTCAACCGTCGTCGAGGCGAAGAGCGTGATCGACCGCCACGGCCAGCCCCTCCTGGGAGCATCGGCCTCCATTTATCCTATCCGGTCGCGAACCCTATCGGCCGGGTACTAGCTTTCAGCATGCATTCTTCCGCCAGCGCTTGAAGGAACGCTTTCGGAGTGCCGATCCTCAACAGTCGGCTGCGGCGTGCGACGGTGGCGAAATCGCCCGGTACAAGCCCTTCCAGGCGACGAAGATACTGCTCCAACTCTGCTTCAGGCTCACTGATTCCCAGGGCGACACACTGCCGCCGCAGCAGTTTCCATGCCTGGTTTGGCCGCAGCGCATCGAACCAGATCTTCATGTCGAACCGCCGCAGAGCGGCCTTGTCCAGCGCGTCGATCTGATTGGTCGAGGCGATGAAGACCCCGTCGTAGGTCTCCATCTGGGTCAGCATCTCGTTCACGAGGCTGACTTCCCAATGCCTTTGCGCGCTGCGCCGATCGAGCAGGAATGTGTCGATCTCGTCGATCAGCAGGACAGCCCCATCCCGCTTGGCCGCGCGGAAGGCGGAGGCGATGTTCCGCTCGTTGTCCCCGACGAACGCCGAAAGAATGTCGGAGGCTCTCTTCACGTGCAGTGATTTGTCCAGAGACGTGGCCAGCCACCGTGCGTAGGCGGTCTTGCCGCTACCCGGCACGCCATGCAGGAAGATCCGGCCAGCACCGACGCGCCGAAGGTTCGTGCAGAGGGCGCGCAGGTCGACGTCGGCGTTGACACAATCCGCGTCGTAGATCGGGAGTTCGCCGTCAGGGTGGAGCGCATCAGCCAACCGGTGACCCTGTGCCGCCAGCGTATTCCGAACCAGCAACTCGACCGAGGAGCTTACGGTGACCCGACCCTTTTCCTCATCGGCCATAGCGACAACCGTCGCCGCGCGCGCGATTACCGCAGGGGCTACTGCATCGTTCTCCGCCAAGCGCGCGACTGCCGCGTCATCGATCAAGTCCTGAGAGGCGACACGGATCTGGCGTTCACGTTGCGGCTTCGGCGGCACTGGTAGCTCCAGGCAGAAATCGAACCGACGCACGAACGCAGGATCGAGGCATGACGTCGAGTTCGAGATCCAGATTGTCGGCAGTGGATTCTGCTCCAGCGTTCGGTTGATCCACGCCTTCGTCGACTGTGCTGCACTCCGTTCCGCGATCGTTCCTGCGAAGGCGTCTTCCAGTTCGTCGAACACCAGGAGGACACGCCGCCTTGCCAGGATATGCTGCGCGGATCGAAGGGCGGCCAAGCGTCCCGAACCCTCCATCGCCTCCTCGTCGCGATAGGCATCGGAGACCTCGAAGAGATCCGCACCGACGTCCCGCGCCAGCACACGCGCCAACTGGCTCTTCCCAGTGCCGGGTATGCCGTAGATGAGGACGTTAACTCCCTTCCGACGATCCTGGAGAACGCGGCGCAGATACGGCCGCAGAATCGCGAGAGATTCTGCCACATGCGCGTAGTCCGCTATCTCGAGTTCCGGCGCTCGGGCCGGCACGACAGAATCGGAGATGAGATCGACGGGATCCGCTCCCTCGGACATGAGCAGGTCAGGTGTACGGCTCGAACTGAATTGTAGCTTGTGAGCGAGATCCGTGTTCCGCTCTCTGGTCAGATACAGAAGACCTGTGCGCGTGAGCAGCCCCGCCGGTCCGAGTGCTGCGAACACCTGCTCGTGCCGAAGATGCAGGATCGCCGCTACCGCGCGCATTGCGACCCCCGACGTGAGATCCCCTAGACCGCGGCAAGCATCCCCCAGTTCCGCCGTCATAGCCAACAGTACGGCGAAGCCCAGAACATGGCGATCGAGAGCCGAAAGTCCGACGAGTGCGGCGAGCCGCGCGATATTCTCGTTCAATATGTGCGGCAGGCATTGTGCGGACGAATCGCTCTCGTGCTGCGTCAGGAGCAACCGAAGCTGCGGCATCACTGCGGCCGTCTCGGGATGTTTCTCGGAAACGTCCCTCTTCAGACCGAGCAACTCCGCGAGATGCGGATCACTAACACCTCCAGCGCTCGCGAGGCCCGCATCCGCACCCAATTCCACCATGATGCGTAGCAGCCACAACCGGACGATCGGCTCCAACTCCTTCGAGGCGCGCCAGTTCCACCGTATCGTCCGTCCCAATCAAATCCCCTGAAGTATGCCGCGCAGGCGGCAGGCCAGCGCTCAGTCCATCAAGGTCTCACGTTTCTCGAATCTGTGAAGGTTGGGCGGACGATTTTCCAGCGCCTCCGATTCCGCCATGTGGATCCGAGACGCCCATCTTAGGATATCCTGACTGCCGTCCCTCTGGCCTTACCTCAGGCGAGCCTATGCCCCTATCCCGCCGTTCGTTCCTCTTCGGGAGCGTGTCCACCGCGGCACTGCTGGCCCTGCCGATGCGATATGGAATGGCCGCCGCGATTCCCCGCCGAGCACATGACCCAGCCCTCGCCTCGGCGGCTGGCGCAGTAGAGGCGATATCGAAGCTTGTCACTCAGCGAGGCATCATCGGCCTGGACTTTGGCGACGTGCGGACAGTGCTGGACGATGGCGGGTGGGCAGTCTTCGGAGAAGGATCGGCTACCGGACCAGACCGGGCCAAGCTCGCGGCAGAGCGGGCGATCAGCCAGCTTCGGCGCTCGATCACCGGGTCCGCCACCCACCGAACGAAGGTCGACGCATGACCTACGAGTAAGTCTATCCGCATTGAGGATGGATTCCCCTGGGGGTCAGCCGCCGGGCCTGTTGCGACCATCGAGTGAGGTCGCGATCGACCGATCAGCACGGCAGGTGCAGGGTTCGTTGCAGTCTGATGCAACGGCAGATAGCGTGCGGCCTATGGGGAGTATGGCCGAGCGACCAGCGAAGCGATGCGACCTTCGACGAACTTGGTTGAGCGGGTTGCCGGACGATCAACGGCATCGCTGCATATGGGGCGCTTCTGTGCGTGGGGTCATTCGATCAGCTGATCGGCAACTAATCGGACCAGTGGCATCGTCCGCGGATGGGCAGGATCTTGCTGCGAGTAGGGCGGCGGGCGGCGAGTGATGAAGCTCCTTCGCAACAGCGGCAACGAGCGGGTGATCGATCGGCTGCGCGAATGGTTGGCGTCAGGCGCGTCCGTCGATCTGGTGTCACCGACATTCTCCCTGCATGCGTTTGCGGAAATGCGGGAGATGTTGAACAGGTTCGATCGGTGTCGGCTTCTTCTGGGCGACGAGGCGTCGCTGGCAGGATCGCTCTTCGGCGGGCCAGCCGATATCGCATTTCGTGGGAAGCTCCAGGGCCGCTGGCTCGCCCGGGAGGCGGCCGAATGGGTGAGGAAACGTGCGGATGTCAGATGTGCATCTGCACAGCCGCCGCAGTCTCTGATGGTTGTACAAGCCAACGAGCATCGACGGGCGCTTCTGGGAACGTGCTCGTTCACCACGGAGGGGCTGGGGATAACGCCGGCGGGACAACTCGGCTTGGTTCAGGCGGCCGACGCGAATGACGAAGCCGCCGCATTGGTCGACTGGTTTCGAGCAAGTTGGGAGGCGCTGAAGGCAAGTTCGACATCGACGGACCGGTTCGCGGCCATCCTTGAAGAAGCCGGCTCGAACCGCGCGCCGTCGCTGCTGTACTTTCGGATCGTTTCTCAACTTTTCAGCAGCATGGGAGACGAACTCGACGAGGAGAGGATCGTCAAGTCCGCCACGGGAATCCGCAGCACGAGCGTCTGGAACAAGCTTTTCAAGTTCCAGCGCGACGGCGTTGTCGGCGCTATCGACAAGCTCGAACGCATCGGCGGTTGCATCATCGCCGACAGCGTCGGGCTCGGCAAAACCTTCGAGGCGCTCGCGATCATAAAGTACTACGAACTGCGGAACGATCGCGTCCTCGTACTTTGTCCGAAGCGGCTCCGCGACAACTGGACTCTCTACAAGGCAAACGACCACCGAAACAGCCTAGCGGGCGACCGCTTCAACTACGACGTGCTGAACCATACCGATCTTTCGCGCGACGGCGGCATGTCGGGCGACATCGACCTCTCGCACGTCAATTGGGGCAACTACGACCTCGTCGTCATCGACGAGTCCCACAACTTCCGAAACAAGGCGACGCACAGGGATCGGGACACCCGCTACGACCATCTGATGAAGCGCATCATCAAGGCCGGTGTGAAGACGAAGGTGCTGATGCTGTCCGCCACACCGGTCAACAACCGGCTGGCCGACCTGAAGAACCAGATTGCCTTCATCACCGAGGGTGATGACCTCGCGCTAGTCGGGCATGGTATCTCCAGCATCGAGGCGACGATCAGGAAGGCGCAGGGCCAGTTCAATCGCTGGCTCGACCTGCCCGAGGGCGAGCGTCGCCCTGCGCGCCTGATGGACATGCTCGGCTTCGACTACTTCAAGCTGCTCGACATGCTGACCATCGCGCGGTCGCGCAAGCATGTGCAGCGATACTATGGCACGGCGGAGACCGGTCAGTTCCCCGACCGGCTCCGGCCGATCAACGTCAAGGCAGACGTGGATCTCACGGGGGAGTTTCGCCCCATCCGCGAGATCAACAACGAGATCAGACGCCTCACCCTCGGCGCATACGCCCCGCTGCGGTATGTCCTCCCGCACAAGCAGGCTGCCTACGACGCGAAATACAGCACCAGGGTTCGGGGTGGAGAGAGCTATTTCCGTCAGGTGGATCGCGAGGAAAGCCTGATCCACCTCATGCGCGTCAACATCCTGAAGCGCATGGAAAGCTCCGTGGCATCATTCGCGCTCACCATCAAACGCCAGTTGGATGACGTCACCGCACTTCTCGCCAAGATCGACGGGCATGATGAGTCCGTCGACGAACTAACGATCGACGACGTCGACATTGACGATCCCGCCTTCGAGGCGCTGCTCGTCGGCCGCAAGGTGAAGGTCCTGTTGCAGGACGTGGATCGGGTGCGGTGGCGGCAAGACCTCACCGAAGACCGCAACCGGCTGGCGACGCTGCTGTCTGCCGCGCGTGCCGTGACGGCCGACCGAGACGCCAAGCTCACCGCGCTGAAGGAGTTGATCGCCAGGAAGGTCCACACGCCCATCAACGGGGACAATCGGAAGATTCTGCTGTTCACCGCCTTTGCGGATACCGCCAACTACCTCTACCGCGAACTGGCCGCCTGGGCGCGATCCACCCTGGGCATCAACGCCGCGATCGTTACCGGCAGCGGGGCGAACAAGACGACGCTGACCGGTCTTCGATCGGACATGAGTTCGATCCTGAGCGCCTTCTCGCCGCGCTCGAAGGAGCGGCCGGCGGATCTGGCCGCCGAAGGCGAGATCGACCTTCTGGTCGCCACCGACTGCATCTCCGAAGGGCAGAACCTTCAGGACTGCGATTTTCTCGCCAACTACGACATCCATTGGAATCCCGTCCGAATCATCCAGCGGTTCGGCCGCATCGACCGTATCGGGTCGACGAACGGGCGCATCCAGTTGGTGAACTTCTGGCCCAACATGGAACTGGACGAGTATCTCGACCTCGAATCGCGCGTGAGCGGACGCATGGTCCTCCTCGACGTGTCCGCGACCGGCGAGGAGAACGTCATCGAGTTCCAAGCCGGCAATCAGATGAACGACCTGGAGTACCGCCGCGCCCAATTGCAGAAGCTACAGGATGCGGTGATCGACCTGGAGGACCTGTCGAGCGGCGTCTCCATCGCCGATCTCACGCTCAACGACTTTCGCGTCGATCTCGCCGGCTATCTGCGGGAGAACCGCGAGCGGCTCGACACCCTGCCGCTGGGTACATACGCAGTCGTTTCGACGCCCGACGCTCAATCTGGCGAAGCGGAGCACAGCATCCCGCCAGGGGCAATCTTCTGCCTTCGGGCTGTTGGAGAGGCTGCGGCACGTGCGGCAGAACCGGACTACCCGCTCAGCCCGCATTTCGTCGTGCATGTTAGCGACGGGGGCGAAGTTCTGCTGCCCTACACCCAGGCGAAGCAGGTTCTGGACCGGCTGAAGAAGACCTGCATCGGCCGCGATCTGTACGACACCGAAGCCTGTGCGCACTTCGATAAGGCGACCCGCTTCGGGCGGGACATGCAGATGTATCAGAAACTCCTGTCGCGTGCCGTCGCCTCGATCGTCGGCAAGAGCGAAGAGCGCGCCGTCGCCAGCCTGTTCTCTGCGGGCGGCACGCACGCCCTCAAGGGCGAGTTTGCCGGGATCAACGATTTCGAGGTGGTGGCCTTCCTTGTCATCCTTCCTGAGGCGGCGGCGGCATGACAGTGGACGCGGCCATGCTTGCCATCGTCGACGCGCTGGAGTTGCCGCCGGGGGGTCGCGTCGATGCTCGCGTCCCCAAAAAGCTCTTGGTCGAACAGGGCGCGCCGACGTCGGCCGACAAGCGGGCCATCCAAGACGGGATCGACGAACTCCAATGGTTCGCGGCGTGCAAACCGACCACGATCGGCGTGCCGAGTTTCGCTGACGATGTGCGGGAATACCTGGAAATCGCTGTCGTCGGCTGCGCCTTCAGGCCCGGTGCAAAAGCTACACGGCTGATCGAGTTGATCCACCGCGCTATTCCATATCCCGTCCTGCTCGTCACCACCGACGAAGGCGACATCGCTCTGTCGGCGGCGCACAAGCGCCGGGCGCAGAACGAGGCTGGCCGCACTGTGATCGAGCAGGTCGTCGCCGCGAGCGGCCTGCGGCCGGCCGCAGCCGACGCCACGGAAACGGCATTCCTGCGCAGCTTGGCCCTGGCGGAACAGCCGCGCGCCGACCTGTACGCTCTCTATGCTGGTTGGCTGGCCCGTATCGAGGCGCAGATTGCCGCCCGTGTGACCGGCGCGTTCACTGTCGTGGACGACGCCAATGCGATCGAACGACGCCGCGCCGCCCTCGACACCCACGCACGGCTGGCGAAGGAGATCGAGGCTCTGCGGGGCAAAGCGAAGCGCGAGAAGCAGATGAATCGCCGCGTGGAACTGAACATGGCGATCCAGCGCCTCAAAGCCGAAATGTCCGCCAGCACGAAAAGCCTGTGACGAAGGGGGAGCCTGCGAATGCCCGAAATCAAGAAACTGGAACTGGATCCCCCGGAGACAAAGAGCGCGGACGTGATCGCGGAGAATCTCAACGCCCTGCGGTCGCTGTTCCCGGACGCGTTCAAGGAAGGGAAGATCGATTTCGACGTGCTGAAGCAGCTTCTCGGCAGCGCAATCGATGAGCGTGAGGAGAAGTATGGGCTGAACTGGCACGGTAAGCGGAAGGCGCGCCAGGTCGCGCTAACCCCATCCACCGGCACGCTATTGCCCTGCCCGGAGCAAAGCGTTGAGTGGGATACGACGCAGAATCTTATGATTGAAGGCGATAATTTGGAAGTCCTGAAGCTGTTGCAGAAGAGTTATGCCCGTATGATAAAACTGATTTACATTGATCCGCCATACAACACCAATAATGACTTCATATATCGTGATCGATATGCTGACGCCATGGGTAATTATTTGGCGTATACAGGACAGAAGATTAATGGAGAATGGACTCTCAGTGAGAGCGCCCGTGATAGTAGAGGGCGAAGGCACTCTAAGTGGCTTTCCATGATGCTACCCCGTATCAAAGTATCCCACGCGCTACTGCGAAACGATGGCTTCCTGCTGGTCCATATTGACGAGCACGAGGTAGCAAATGCGATCAATATTATCTCAGAGATTTATGGAGAGGATAATTTTCTTGGACCGATCGTATGGGATAAAAGAAACCCCAAGGGCGACGCGACTAAGATTGCTGCGCAACACGAATATATTCTGGTCTTTGCTAAGAGTGCGGAGGTAGTCAAGGACCACCACCCCCTGAAACGGAGCAAAAGCAATGCTGAATCTATGCAGGCTCGGGCGGCGCGGCACTTTTCCATGATTGGAAAGAAGGTGGCACCTGCGGACCTTGCGGACGCCGTCAAGAAATACGGATTGCACCTAGATGCGACGAAATATGCACGAACGTACACGCTAGAGGATGCGATTTCTGAATACCAAACTTGGCTTCTGAAGCAGGCAGTCTCTGGCGGAGAGGCGGCCTACAAGTACATAGACGATAAAGGGGACGTTTTTCGTACCGTTTCTATGGCTTGGCCAAACAAAAAAAAGGCACCAGAAGAATACTTCATCCCGCTCATGCACCCGGTTACGGGTAAGCCGTGCCCCGTTCCTGATCGCGGCTGGCGCAACCCCCCGGAAACCATGCGGCGTCTCCTCGCGGAAGGTCGCATTGTATTTGGGAGGGATCACACAAAACAACCGGAACGCAAGTACCTTCTCAAGGAAAATATGGACGAAAACATACCTTCCATACTTTCCTATGGAGGAAGCGACGATGCGTTACTCAGCAAGATTAGCATCCCGTTTGATAATCCAAAGCCGCTCGAATTTGCAAAACAGCTTGTCAAAATGTTCGCGGGTCACGATGGCACCGTGCTGGACTTCTTCGCCGGGTCCGGCACGGTAGGTCAGGCATGTCTGGAGCTTGCTCGGGACGACGGAAGACGCAACCGCTTCATATTGATCCAATTACCAGAGCGGTTCGAGGGACACAAGCAGTTCAGCACAATTTTTGATATAACTAGGCAGCGCGTTGCCCACGCGGCAAACATGATTCGTAATACTGTATCGACGCCGAACGGGGATTTCGGATTCCGTGTCTTCAAGCTGGCAAAATCGAACATCACTGCATGGGAGCCTGACAGCGCCAGCATAGAAGACACAATTTTCGCCAGCGCTGAACACCTTGTCCCAGGTCGTACCGAGAACGATGTACTTTATGAGCTTCTGCTAAAACTTGGGCTCGACCTCTGCGTTCCTGTCCAGAAGAAGCAAATTGCCGACAAGACGGTGCACGCCATCGGTGGCGGCGCGCTGATCGTCTGCCTTGCGGACGGCCTGACCAAGGACGCGGTCGAAAGCCTTGCCTCCGGTGTCGTCGCATGGTGGAAGGCGCTCGCCCCGGCCGTCGATACCCGCGTCGTGTTCAAGGATTCCGGCTTCGCCGACGACGTGGCGAAGACGAACATGGCCGCGATCCTGAATCAGAACGGCATCCTCGACGTGCGCAGTCTTTGAGGGAGGGCGCAATGAAACTGCATTTCGAGCCTGACCTCGACTATCAGCGCGCCGCCATCGAGGCCGTGTGCGACCTGTTTCGCGGGCAGGAGATCAACCGCACCGAATTCACCGTCACCAGCCGACCAAGTGACGGAGTGCAGGGCGAGTTGGGACTTGCCGAAAATGAGCTTGGCATCGGCAATCGGCTGACCCTGCTCGACGACGAGATCATGTCCAACCTGAAGGACATCCAGCTACGCAACGGTTTGCCACCCTCTGGAAAGCTTGTCTCGGGCGACTTCACCGTTGAAATGGAGACCGGGACGGGCAAAACCTATGTCTATCTCCGCACCATATTTGAACTGAACAAGCGGCTCGGCTTCACTAAGTTCGTGATCGTTGTACCTTCCATCGCCATCAAGGAAGGCGTGAACAAGACGCTACAGATCACCGAGGATCATTTCCGCGGTCTCTATTCGGGTCAACCGTTCGATTACTTCCTCTACAACTCAGATAAACTCGATCAAGTGAGAAAATTTGCCACCGCATCGACCATTCAAATCATGATTGTGACTATCGGGGCGATCAATAAGCGAGAGGCCAACAGTTTTTACAAGTACAACGAGAAGACCGGCGGTGAAGCGCCGATTACCTTGATTCAAGCGACACGGCCCGTGATCATCGTGGACGAGCCGCAGAGTGTGGACGGCGGCTCCCAGGGGCGCGGCAAGAGAGCGCTCGATGCGATGAATCCGCTCTGCACCCTGCGCTATTCCGCGACCCATGTGGATAAGCACCACATGGTTTATCGCCTCGACGCCGTGGACGCCTATGATCGCAAGCTGGTGAAACAGATTGAGGTCGCTTCCCTGGAAGTCGACGGCGGACACAACAAAGCGTACCTGCGCTTCCTCTCCGCCACCAACAAGCGTGGCACAACTACTGCTCGTGTGGAGATTGACGTGCAGGAGGGCGGGCAGGTGCGCCGCCGGGAAAAGGTCGTGCACGACGGCGACGATCTCGAAGACCTGACCGGCCGTGCCCTTTACAAGGATTGCCGCATCGGCGAGATCCGCGTCGCGGGCGACGCGTCCCTTCTCGAAATGAGGACGGCCGGATCGGAAAGCTTCCTGTCGGTCGGGGAGGCTATTGGTGACGTGGACGCCGATGCCGTCAAGCGGCAGATGATCCGCCGCACGATCCACGAGCACCTGGAAAAGGAAAAGCGTCTCGGTCCGCTTGGGATCAAGGTGCTGAGCCTGTTCTTCATCGATGCCGTGGAACATTATCGCTCCTATGATGCCAATGGGAACGCGGTAAAGGGCAGTTACGCAAGGATCTTTGAGGAGGAGTATCGTCGGGCCGCCAAGCTCCCCGAGTTCGCCAGCCTGTTTAAGGAGGTCGACGCGATCTCCGACGCAGTGGAGGTCCACGAGGGCTATTTCTCCATCGACAAGAACAAGCGATGGACCGATACCGACGAGAACAACCAGACTAACCGGGACAACGCGGAACGCGCCTACCGCCTCATCATGCGGGAGAAGGAGAAGCTGCTGAGCATCGATACGAAGCTCAAGTTTATCTTCTCCCACTCGGCCCTGCGGGAGGGCTGGGACAACCCCAACGTCTTCCAGATATGCGCACTGCGCGAGATCGGCACTGAGCGCGAGCGCCGCCAGACCATCGGCCGTGGTTTGCGCCTGTCCGTAAACCAGAAAGGGGAGCGGCTTCACGGCTTCGAGGTCAATACGTTGACCGTAATCGCGAATGAGAGCTACGAGGCGTTCGCGGAGAATCTGCAACGGGAAATCGAGGGGGACACCGGCATCCGCTTCGGCATCGTGGAGAAGCACCAGTTCGCGGCCATTCCCGTCCTGACGTCGGACGGCTCCGCTGCTAGGCTCGGTTTTGAGGGGTCAGCCGAGATCTCTGAGTGGCTGAAGGAAAAGGGATTCATCGACGACACTGGTAAGGTTCAGGACAAACTGCGTATGGCTTTGAAGGATGGGACGCTGACCCTACCAGCGAAGCACGCGGCACACCTGCCGCAGGTCAAAGACATCCTGCGCAAGGTCGCCGGCCGGCTGGAAGTCAAAAACGCGGACGAACGCCATCCGGTTATGGTGCGCAAAAAGGTTCTACACAGTGCGGCGTTCCAGGCACTGTGGGAGCGGATCAAGCACAAGACGACCTATCGCGTCCACTTCGACAACGAGAAGCTCATCAGGGACTGCATCAAGGCCATTGCAGACGGACCGCCCATCCCGCGGACGCGACTGACCATCCGAAAAGCCGACCTCGCAATCGGCCAGGCAGGCGTGCTGGCGAGGGAGACATCCAGCACCGGCCCTGTGACGATCGACGAGGGCGACATCGTTCTGCCGGACGTGCTGACCGATCTTCAGGATCGGACGCAACTCACCCGGCGCAGCCTCGTTACGATCCTGACCGGGAGCGGCCGGCTGGCAGACTTCAAGCGCAATCCCCAGGCCTTCATCGAGTTAGCCGCTGAGATCATCAATCGCACCAAACGCCTCGCGCTTGTGGACGGCATCAAGTATCAGCGCGTCGGCGACGATCACTTTTACGCGCAGGAACTGTTCGAGCAGAAGGAGTTGGTCGGGTATCTCAAGAACATGCTCAACGACACGCAGAAGTCCGTCTACCAGCATGTGATCTACGATTCCGGCGGGGTGGAGCGCACGTTCGCCGAGCAACTCGAAAAGAACGACGCGGTGAAGGTGTACGCCAAACTTCCCGGGTGGTTCAAAATCCACACGCCGCTCGGCAGCTACAACCCGGACTGGGCGGTGCTGGTGCAGATCGACGATCAGGAACGCCTCTATTTCGTCGTGGAAACCAAGGGCAGCCTGTTCGCCGACGATCTTCGCGACCAGGAGGCGGCGAAGATCGCGTGCGGCGCTGCGCATTTTGCGGCCCTCGCGGACAGAGAGAATCCGGCCCGTTATGTGACGGCGACGAAGCTCGACGACGTGTTGAGCCACGCATAGCACCCTGGGCCAGAGAATCGGCCACTTGGGGTATGCCGGGATCTCGGCCGCGGTCGCGCCATGCATCGGGTGAACGCCGGGGTCGGTAGCGGCTTCGTCTCCGAGCCTGCATCTCCGTTCGTGCAGCCAAGGTATCCCCAACACCACTTTTGCTGGTTCACAGCCCCGACAGATGCCGAGGGCGCAGCGGGCCGATCATGTACGACCGACGAACACAAAGAGGCCAGCACACCGTCTGTCCGCCCGCATCGCCCCCGTTGTCGCGAATTTCGACCTCTAGGCGGCTCTCCCGCAGGATCAGCAAACTGGAAGGAGAAGGTCATGCACCGCGAGTCACCACCCCATGCCTGCAAGTTTCGGATCTCGGTAGCTGATATCGGACAGGTTCGGTCCTGGCTGAAGCAGCACCTCGATGAGGATGACTGGGAATGTAAGCAGCAGCAGTTTGTCGACGACGACGGACGAGGTATCCACCCGGAGTATGTGGTGACCTTGGGCAACCAGCAGCACGCCATGCTTTTCCGCCTCGCCTGGCCGGGGGCACAATCGCAACAGCTTCATCCGGCGATTTGACGCTTCCTGTTTCTGCGGTCATGCCTCTTCCGCGCTGCATCGCGCGACCGCGGACGATGGGATCTGCAAACCGCCCATCATCTCGCTCTTCACCCGCTGCACCGTACCGACACCGACCCCGATGGTTTTGGCCGTGCGATGGATTCCGACGCCGCGATTTAGAGACCTTCGGATCGCTTCGATCGTCGCAGACGGTGTCGGGGGGCGGCCAAGTCGCTTACCCGAGGCCCTGGCACGGCTAATACCTGCGCGCACCCGATCTTGAATCATGCTCCGCTCGAACTCGGCGAACACGCCCAGAAGCTGGAACATTGCGCGGCCCGCGGGCGTGGAGGTATCGACCCCCTGGCGATGGAGATACAGATCCAGGTCGCGGGCGCGAAGCTCGCCGAGCAGGCTCACGAGATCCTGAAGAGAGCGCCCGAGGCGGTCGACCGACCACGCGGCGATCAGATCAAACTCCCGCCGAGCGACCCCCTTAAGTAGCGCGTCGAAGCCAGGTCGTCGATCGCGACCCTTCGCGCCACTGATCCCCTCGTCGAGGTGGAGCGCGACGATGTTCCAGCCCAGCCTCGCCCCGACCTCACGCAGTTCGTGAAGCTGATTCTCGACTGTCTGCCCATCGGTCGAGACCCTGGCATAGATGGCGACCTTCTTCATCCTCCGATGGTCGCACGGAACCGTGATCTGGCAATGGCCAAGCGACAGAAATCATCTGGTTTTCGTATAGCCCAATGCATCCTGGTAGAATGGCGGAAATCCGCCGCTTTCCGCTCGACCATTTCGAGGGGTTTTCTGTATAGACGGTCTTGAAGCGGGTGCGACGCCGTGATGACGGTACGGATGCCCCAAGCGGCGGGGGTGCGCCAGTGATGATGGTAACAGCGCGCCACTCGTTAGCGCCTTACAGTGTGCCGCGAAATTTAATTTATCGGGAAAAGGAAAGGCTTCAGGGACTGGGCCGTCTACCCGGCCCTGACGCGGGGCGCGGACTTTGGGTCACCTAAATGCGGTGTTAATCGTGCTGGCAACGCACGTGATTCGGTGCCGAGCATCTGCGCCGTTCCTGCAAGAGTGGCGCATAGTCGAGATGTCCGGGCGAGTACAGCAGGAGGAATACCAACCCGACTAGCCTGACGGTCGCTCTCCGCCCGGGGCGAGCGATGGTTGCGGTAATACCGACCATTGCGCTCGATAGGGTTGCGCCCTATCGAAGAACGGCATAGATCTTGTGTTCCTCGAATGTCAAGGCGCAAGAGATGGACAAGAGGTCGCAGCTTGATGCGTATCCCACCTACCCCTGGGCGGTACGGTCGCCGTTCCTCAAGCATGTCGCCGCCACTGCGCAACCCGAGACGTTCCCGAGGATCTGCACGTCGACCCCGCCACGCGATGCGCGGGTAGAGATCGTTGCCGAATTCACCGTTGACCGATCCAAACGACCCGACGGCCAACCCGTCCCCTGTCCGATCTGCTCTCCGAACGCACCGAAGTACCTAGAGGGACGGCTGGCGTGGTTTCCCGACGAGGGGGTGATCAGAGCGATCGGTCATGAGTGCGGTGACAAATACTTCGATGGCATCACCTTTCGGCGCGCCGTCGCCGCCTCACGCCACAGAGACGCGCTGCTGGCGGCAGAGGAGTACCTGGAGCATCACCTGCACTATGTGCGGCGCTGGAGCGCCGTCTGCGATGCGCTCGATCCAGCCTGTCGCGAGGCGCAGCGACTCCACGACCGATTCATCAAGGATGCGCCACGCCTCTATCATCACCTCTCTGAGATCAAACGGAGCGGTGGCCTGCTCGCCGTGACGGTCGAGGTGCGACGCGCCTCTGGTGAAGGGCCACGCGGGCTGCGTACCAGCAGTGGCAGCGTGGACGTTCGTGAAGAAGCCTTCGGGATGCTGACGGGCGAGGCGATGCTGATGCGGAGCTTCGCTCCCCTCAAGAAGCTGATGAGCATCCGCACCAGCCTCACCGAGATCGATGTCGGTGACGATCCCACCACGGCATACGACTGGGTCTGCGAGAACAGCGCGTCGCTCGACCGCCTCAACCATCCGGTGAAGGTCATCCAAAAGGCACAGGCCGACTACGCCGAACTCTGCAACCGCCTCGACGGCATCGCGGGCTTCTTCACCCCCGACAACTTCCAACGCCTCAACGCATGGGGTGGGCATCCCGATACACCGCTTCGGCTGCGGGCATCGGTCCGGCAGGGCATCTTCACCATCGACGTCGAGGGCCACGACGCCGAGCGCATACTGCTGACGCCGAAGTTCGATCTGCTCGCACAGAAGCCAGAGTGGCCGATGCCGCAGGGACGGGAAGGGGACTGACATGCTGTCCCCGGACTGTCCCCAAGCGGCGAAGAGCCACCTAAACACTTGACCAATCAGCCGAATTTTTCTCGCTGCATCATCCGCGACAGGATCTGCAGCATGATCTCGTTGGCGCCGCCGCCGATCGCGGTGAGGCGCGCGTCGCGGAAGACGCGGCTGACGCGGTTCTCGGTCATGTAGCCCTGGCCGCCCCAGAACTGCAGGCATTCGGACGGCACCGTCATCCCGAGCTGGCCCGCCTTCAGCTTCGCCATGGTGGCGAGGCGCGTCACGTCCTCGCCGGCGACGTAGCGCTCGACCGCCCGGTAGACCAGCGAGCGCAGGCACTCCACCTCGGTCTGCAGCTCCGCCAGCTTGAACTGCACGACCTGGTTGTCGAGGATCGACCGGCCGAAGGCCTTGCGCGTGTTGGTGTACTCCAGCGTCTCCTCGATGATCTCCTCAAGCTGCTTGATCATCTTCACCGCGCCGAGCAGCCGCTCCTCCTGGAACTGCTCCATCTGGTAGAGGAAGCCGCGGTTCTCCTCGCCGATGCGGTTCGATTGCGGCACGCGCACCTCGTCGAAGAAGAGCTGCGCCGTGTCCGAGCAGCGCATGCCGAGCTTGCGCGCCACCGTGACGCCCTTGCTCTTCATCGGCACGACGATCAGCGACTTGTTCTTGTGCGGTCCGCCCTCGTCCGAGGTGTTCGCCAGCATGCACATCCAGTCGGCCTGGGTGCCGTTGGTGATCCACATCTTCGAGCCGGTGATGACGTAGTCGTCGCCGTCCTTGCGCGCGAACGTCTTCAGCTGCGCCACGTCCGACCCGGCGCTCTCCTCCGACACGCCGATGCAGCCGACCAGGTCGCCGGCGATCGTCGGCGCCAGCCAGTCCCGGCGCAGGGCGTCGCTGCCGTACTTGGCGAGGGCAGGGGTGCACATGTCGGTCTGCACGCCGAGCGCCATGCCGACGCCGCCGGCCCGGATGTGGCCGAGTTCCTCGGTGAAGGCGATGTTGTAGGTGTAGTCGAGGCCGAGGCCGCCATACGCGGTCGGCTTGGTGATGCCGAGCAGGCCGGCATCGCCGAACGCCTTGAAGACCTGGTGCGCCGGGAAGATGCCGTCCTCCTCCCACCGGTCGACGAAGGGGTTCACGTGCGTGTCGATGACCCGCCGCGCGGTGCGGCGCAGTTCCTCGTGTTCGTGGGTGAAGAGCATCGCGTTCCGTCCCTGAAAAGCGGGCCGCCGGCAGTGGATGCGGCGGTCCTGCGCCCGTTGCGGCGACCTTTGCGCGCCGCGGCGGAAGACGCAATGGCCGAACGGGAGGGCCGCCGGGTGCTCCTGTATTCGCCGCGAATTTTGCACGACACTGGACCGAGTGAGGCGGTCGCATGCTGGTACCGTCGGCGGTGCCACGGTTCGCCTGGGTCCATGTCGGTGTCGGGAGGCGTGAATGCGGCCGCTGATAATGCTCGGGCAGATCGTCACCGCCGCCGTCGCGATCATCGTGGCGGTGTGGTGGCTCGCGACACTCTGCATGCGCCTCGTTCTCAGGCGGTTGGAGCGCATCTGGCCGCTGCACGGCGGTCCGCGCAACGCCTGCGTCGCCCTGCTCTGCGTCGTGTCGCTGCTGGTCGCGGCGGGCACCCTCGTCGCCACCTGGCTGCTGTACCTCGCGCTGCGTCCCGACCCGGAGAACTGGTCGCCGACGACCGCCGCGATATGGGAGTGGTCGCTGATCGTGCCGCTGGTGTTCGGCTCGATCGCAGCCATCGTCGGCACCTTCTCGCAGACCTCGGCCGCCTGGGGCGCCCTGCTGCGCCAGCGCCACCTGCTCGACCTGTCCGGTCCGGCCGAGCCGGCGACGCCGCCCGGCGAGGTCGGCGGCCGCAGTATCGTCATCTGCTGCGACGGCACCGGCAATCGCCCGGACCAGGAGGAGGAGGGCAGTCCGGCGACGACCAACGTCTGGAAGCTCTACTACACCCTCGTCTCCGACGAGACGCAGGTCACCTGGTACCAGGCGGGCGTCGGGTCCGACACCTCCTCGACGGCGCGGCAGGCCCGGCGCACCCACAAAGTGCTCGAGGCGGTCGGCACCGATACCGGCGCCAAGGTCGCCGCGTTCGGCAGCCGCCTGCTGAAGCTGTTCGAGGGTGCCTTTGGCGCCGGGGTCAGCGAGGGCATCATCCGCGGCTATACCGAGATCGTGCGCCAGTACCGGCCGGGCGACCGCATCTATCTCGTGGGATTCTCGCGCGGCGCCTTCACCGCCCGCTGCATCGCCGGGGTCATCTCGCGCTGCGGCCTGCTGCGCGCCGAGAACATCCGCTACGCCCCCGAGGTGGTGCAGCTCTACCGCATCCGGGACAAGCCCGGCGACGCCCTGGCGCTGCGGCACGACATGATGCACCGGGATGTCCGGGTGGAGTTCCTCGGCGTCTTCGACACCGTGGCGTCGCTCGGCGTCCCCCTGTGGGGCTGGTGGTTCCGCGTCTTCCCGATCTGGCGCAACATTCCGTTCGCGACGGATCCGGCCGCCGTCTGCCGCTTCGTCTACCATGCCCTCGCCATGGACGAGCGGCGCTCGCAGTTCTTCCCGACGCTGTTCGATCCGCCGCTGGCGCCGGCCGACACCGTCGTGCAGCAGGTCTGGTTCCGCGGCGCGCACGGCGATGTCGGCGGCGGCTACGCGACCACCGGCCTCTCGGACATCCCGCTCGGCTGGATGATGGACGCGATGGAGCGGCACGGGCTGGTGTTCCGCCCGGACGCCCGCCGGAACATGCGCCCGGACCCGCTCGGACGCATGCACGACGAGCTGACGCGAAATCCCAGCTGGAAGCTGTTCGGCAGCTGGCCGCGCTGGCATCCGCTGCCGGGAGACAGCACCGGGCCGCACGGATCTTTCCTGCATGATGCGGTCGTCGCCCGCGCCGAGATCATGCACCAGCGTCTCGGGCGGCCCGACATCCTGCGGCTCGCGCCGGGCGAGAGCCGCGACTTCGTCACCCAGGCGCATCGCGAATGGGACCGTACCGGCTTCGCGATCGAAGGTGGGGCGGCATACCGGCTGACCTATGTCGGCGGCCTGTGGCGCGATGCCGAGAAGGACGCCTGCGGACCCGCCGGCCAGAAGGCGACCGGCGGCGACATCCGGCGGTTCGCCGGCCGCGGGCTTCGGCTCAGGAGAGAGCCCTGGATGTGTCTGGTGGCGACCGTCGCGCATCCGCGGCGATGGGCCCTGCTGGAGCGTGAGTGGCGCCTGCTGGTGAAGCTCCTCTTCGTCAGCGACCCCGAGGAACTGACGGGGCAGCTGGCGCCGATCGGCCGCGACCTCCACGCACCGGGCGACGCCGTGGTCCTGCGCAACGACGCGCATGGCGGCCTGCTCTATCTTTTCGCGAACGACTGGTGGCAAACGGCCAGCAACAACAGCGGCGGAATCCGGCTGCGCATCGAGCGCCTGCGCGAAACGGATCCCACGACTCCGGCATGGCTGCTGCAGTTCCGGCCCGACGACCCCCAGGTAGCGGTCTGGACGGCGCCTGCCGCCGCCGGCGGTGGGGCGACCGCACCCTGACGCCTTGTTCGTCGCGCCGGGCGCGCCAAGTGTGAGGGCAACCCACGATCCGGGAGCCCCATGCCTGTCTCGCACGACATCCGCGCCTCGACCGCCCATGCCGGCCTCGGCGGCGACTTCTTCGATCCGGTCGACGCGGCACGCTTTCCGCGGCACGACCTGCGCTTCCGCAACGACCGCTGGGCGGCGCGCATAGGTCTGGAAACACTGACCGACGACGAGTGGGTCGACCATTTCGGCCGCTTCACGCCGATCCCGGGCAGCTTCGAACGGCCCCTGGCGCTGCGCTATCACGGGCACCAGTTCCGCACCTACAATCCCGATCTGGGCGACGGCCGCGGCTTCCTGTTCGCGCAACTGCACGACCGTGCCGATGGCCGCCTGCTCGATCTCGGCACCAAGGGCAGCGGGCGCACGCCCTGGTCGCGCGGCGGCGACGGGCGCCTGACGCTGAAGGGCGGCGTGCGCGAGGTGCTGGCGACGGAGATGCTGGAAGCGCTCGGCGTCGAGACGTCGAAGTCGTTCAGCCTGATCGAGACGGGGGAGGACCTGATCCGCGGCGACGAGCCGTCGCCGACGCGATCCTCGGTGCTGGTGCGACTCAGCCATTCGCACATTCGCATCGGCACGTTCCAGCGGCTGCTCTTCCTGGACGAGACCGACAATATCGGCCGGCTGCTCGACCACTGCGTCCGCACCTACATGCCCGATGCGTGGTGCGAGGAGCGGCCGGCGCGCGCGGCGGCCTTCCTGGAAGAGGTGGTGCAGCGCGTCGCGCGGATGGGCGCGCAGTGGATGGTCGCCGGCTTCGTGCACGGCGTGCTCAACAGCGACAACATCAACATCACCGGCGAGAGCTTCGACTACGGCCCGTGGCGCTTCCTGCCGCTGCTCGATCCGGCCTTCACCGCCGCCTATTTCGACCAGACCGGCCTCTACGCCTATGGCCGCCAGCCGGAGACGCTCGCCTGGAACCTGACGCGGCTCGCCGAATGCCTCGTGCCGGTGGCGGACACGCCGGCGCTCCAGGCGGTACTCGACGGCTTCGAGCCGGCCTTCCACCGCATGTTCACCGAGGAGGCGCTGCGCCGGCTCGGCGTGGAGTCGGCCGGCGCGGAAGCCGACGCCGAATTGGTGCGTGCGCTCTGGGGCTTCTTGCGGCAGAGCGGCGCGCCGTTCGAGCAGACCCTATTCGACTGGTACGGCGGCGCGGCGGCCGCGCACCGCGCCGAAGCCGGCCCGTCGGCCGCGCTCTACGCCTCGCCGGATTTCCAGCCCGTCCGCCAAGCCCTGGAGCCGTTCGAGACCCTCCCGGGGGCCGGCGTCGATCACCCCTACTTCGCGGGCGGCAAGCCCTGCACGATGGTGATCGAGGACGTCGAAGCGATCTGGGAGCTGATCGCCCGCAACGACGACTGGTCGCTGTTCCGCGACGCCATCGCCGCCATCCGGCGGATGGGCGAGGCGTATGGCGGCACGAGTGCCTGAGGCTGAGGTCTGAATGCGATGGTGAACCGTCCAGCCGTGTTCACCCACTGTTCAACCGCCCCGGGGTAGTGTCACAAAGCGGCGACATAAGCCGCGTCACCCCCGAGGATTCCCCGCCCATGGTCAGATACATCGTCGCCGCCTTCTGCCTCTTCCTGGTCGCGGGGTGCGTAACGGACGATTCCGGTTACGACGACGGGAGTTACCGCGGCGGGGGCTATTCGCGCGGCAACGACTACCGGCCTCAGCAGGGGCGGGGCTATTCCTGCGACGTTCCCGGCCGCGACCGGGTCTGGACCGAGGATGCCGGGGATTGCCGGCGGCTGATCAAGCGCCTCGAGGAGGGACGCAACAACAGGAAGTACGCCTGCGACATTCCCGGCCGGGATCGGGTCTGGACGGACGACGCCGACGATTGCCGCCGCCTGATCCGCAGGATCGAGGACGAGCGCAAGCCGCAGAAGGTCGCCTGCGACGTGCCCGGCCGCGGCCGCGTCTGGACCGACGACGCCGACGACTGCCGCCGGCTGGTCCGCCGCGCCGAGGACGAGCGCAAGCCCCGGCAGGAAAACCGCAAGCCGCAGAAATACGCCTGCGACGTGCCGGGCCGCGGCAAGGTGTGGACCGACGATGCCGGCGATTGCCGCCAGCTGATCGACCGGATGCGCCAGGACCGCCGCCGCACCGAGCCGAAGACCGAGTAGGGGACGAGAGCGCCGTCAGTCGCCGTGGCAGGTCAGTTGCACCACGGCGGTCTTCAACATGTCGCCCAGTTGCGGAAGGGATCGCTTCGGCATGTTGGCCGGTGCGATCAGGGGGGTGATCCCGTTCGCTTGCATGAAAGTGCGAGCGAACACCTCTTTGACCGCGAAATTGGCGTTCTGCGGTATGTCGCCGGTCTGCGCCGCGATTCTTAGTGCGTTGAGTTTCGCCGTCACGATGCCGACGATCACCCCCTTCTCGTCCACGAGGGGGCCACCGCTGTTGCCGCGTTGGACCGGTGCGCTGATTTGAATGAATCGGCTGTCGCTGCCCATGCCGGAGAGCGCCGTGATGCTTCCCGACGTCAGGTTGCCGGAGTCGGTCAGTGTACCTGTAAGCGGGAAGCCGTAGGTGGTGACGGCATCGCCGGGACGGGAGTTGGCAGTGGCATGGAACACCAAGCTGGCGGGCGAAACGACGTCGAGCTTGACGAGGGCCAGATCGTTTACGCGATCGTTGGCCAACAGGCGGCCGTCATGCACGGTACCGTCCGCCAATAGTGCGGTGATCGAGGCACAGTTGCCCGCCACATGGGCATTGGTCATGATCTCTCCCGCAGGCCCCACGAAGAAGCCGGTCCCTTTGCCGGTGGGACGCTTCGTCTCGCCCTGCCGGTCGGTGCCCAGATACGGGGCCGCTTCGGCTTCCGTCAGCCCGAAAGCGAACCGGATCGCACTGCCGTCGGTCGCCGGACCATAGCCGTACCCCGAGGTGGAACTGAGCGAGGTGAACCGGACCAGCGCGGTGCGGCCGTCGCTGCAGAACAGGTCCGCGAGCCCGCCCGTGGGTGCCGGGGTCATCAGACCGTATCGCTTTCGGCTGTTGAACCTGTATTCGCCCAGGCATTGGGTACCGTCGGGGGCGACCATCTCGATTTTGCCGCCATTCTCGCTCTCGGCGGTAGCGGTGCCGCGGTAGAGCACGTTGCCCGGCTCGACCCTGCCGATCACGTCGACCGACATGCTGCACGCGCCCAGCAGCAGGGCGACGAGGACGAGGGAGATAGGCTTTCGCGGCATGTCGTCTGCATCCGAATGCAATCCAGAATACAGAATCTTAGAAGCCGCAGTCGCGCTCGCGCAACATCGAGCACCGCGCAAGAGAGCGGCGGTGGGACGAAATCGCTGTCGACGGAAGCCGCCGGGCCCGAGGGCCCTGACGAAAGTGGTGATCCCACCGGGATTCGAACCCGGGTCGCCGCCGTGAAAGGGCGGTGTCCTAACCGCTAGACGATGGGACCAGCGCGGGACACGAAATAGTCGGACGGGGCTCGAAAAGCAACCCGTTGCATGGCCGCTGCGGCAATGGTGCGGACGGGCCTTCAGCCCGGCCGCGCGGCGTCGGTCACGAGAAGCTGGACTCCGCGATTGCCGTTCCAGTTGTCGGCGCGCAGATACCCTGCCACATGCAGCGGCGCCCCCTGTGCCGCGAGAAGTCCGTCGCCGAGCGGCGTGCCGACACAGCGGAACGCGATGGCCTTGAGCGAGCCGCCGCCGCCGTCCGCGAGGCGGAGCCGCACATGCCGTTCGCCGACGATGTCGGCGCGCGCGATCCTCGCGGCGGAAAGGGCGAAGCGCGGCTCGGCGTGGCCGCTGCCGTACGGTCCGATTCGGTCGAGCAG
>Ga0114915_1000150_pt1 | contig 33078 bp, 35 predicted proteins | sample MalvirAntarct_55_FD_87288 | JGI IMG/M metagenome (GOLD analysis project Ga0114915, IMG submission 87288) | Marine viral communities from the Global Malaspina Expedition - Malaspina viral metaG Antarct_55 | ecosystem: Environmental > Aquatic > Marine > Oceanic | place: South Georgia Island...
CTTCGCCATTCCCTCGGACATGGCGCAGCGGGTCGTCGCCCAGCTGAAGGACCAGGGCTTCGTCGAGCGCGGCTGGCTCGGCGTCATGATCCAGAACGTCAACGAGGACATCGCCTCCAGCGTCGGCCTCGACAAGGCGGAGGGTGCCATCGTCGCTCAGGTCACGCCGGACAGCCCGGCGGCCAAGGCCGGCCTTCGGCAGGGTGACGTGATCCTCGCGGTCAACGGCGAGAAGGTCGACAAGATGCGGGAGCTGCCGCGTCTCGTCGCCGACCTGAAGCCGGGGACCAACGCCAAGCTGACGGTCCTGCGCGAGCGCAGCCGGCGTGAGATGAACGTCAGCATCGCGAAGATGCCGAACGACCCGCAGATGGCGGCGGCGCAGACCGGCCCGTCCTCGGGCGACACGGCGTCGAGCGAGACCGCTCTCGGCCTGAAGCTGGCTCCGCTCGACGACCGTGCGCGCAAGCGCTTCGGTATCGAAGAGGGCGTCCAGGGAGTCGTCGTGGCCGACGTGGCGTCGGACAGCCCGGTCGCCGACTCCGGCGTGTCGCGCGGCGACGTCATCGTCTCCATCGACCAGAAGGCCGTTTCGAACCCGGCGCAGGTCGTCTCGCAGGTCGAGGCCGCCCGCAAGGACAAGCGCCGCGCGGTCCTGCTGCTGATCAACACGAACGGCCAGGAGCGCTTCGTCGCCCTGCCGCTGAACAAGGCCTGAGCCAGACTTACGGCTCGGACCTTCGCGCCCCTCCCTGTCCCCCCGCAGGGAGGGGCGCACTTCTTCCGGCCCCGGCCCGGTGCCTATCGCACTGTGCCGCAGGCGTTCCCGGCGCTACCCTTCGGACATCATGCAGATCCTTGTCATCGAGGACGATCGCGAGGCGGCCCGCTTCATGGTGCGTGGCCTGCGCGACAGCGGCCACGTCGTCGACCATGCCGCCGACGGGCTCGACGGCCTGGCGATGGCCAAGGCCGGCCACTACGACGCCCTCGTCGTCGACCGGATGCTTCCGGGCATGGACGGCCTCGGCATCGTCTCGACGCTGCGCGGTGACGGCATCGACACGCCGATCCTCTTCCTCTCCGCGCTGGGCGAAGTCGACGACCGGGTGCGCGGGCTCCAGGCTGGCGGCGACGACTATCTGGCGAAGCCCTACGCCTTTGCCGAACTGCTCGCCCGCCTCGAGGCACTGGTCCGTCGCCGCGAACCGCCGCAGGTCCAGACCCGCCTCGTCGTCGGCGATCTCGAACTCGACCTGCTGACGCGCTCGGTCCGGCGCGCCGGCCATCGCATCGACCTGCAGCCGCGCGAGTTCCGGCTGCTCGAATATCTCATGCGCCATGCGGGGCAGGCGGTGACGCGCACCATGCTGCTGGAGAACGTCTGGGAGTATCATTTCGACCCCCAGACCAACGTCATCGACGTCCACATCAGCCGCCTGCGCGCCAAGATCGACAAGGGCTTCGAACCCCAGCTGCTGCACACCGTGCGCGGTGCCGGATACACGCTGCGTGTCCCAGACCAGAGCGTTTAGCGGCACGGCGCTGTTCCGGACGTCGACCTTCCGGATCGCCGTCCTCTATCTCGTGCTCTTCGCGGTGTCGGCGCTGGCGCTGCTCGGCTTCGTCTACGCCACGACGGCCGGCTTCATGTCCCGCCAGACGGACGAGACGATCCAGGCCGAGATCACCGGCCTCGCCGAGCAGTATCGCCGCTGGGGGCTGGTCGGGCTGACCCGCGTCGTCATCGAGCGCAGCCGCAATCAGCGGCACAGCCTCTATCTCCTCGCTGAACAGTCTGGCAATCCGCTGGCCGGAAACCTGGACGCATGGCCCGACGTCACGCCGAACGAGGAGGGCTGGGTCAACTTCACCTACGAGCGGCCGATGGGCGGCGAGACGGAAGATCGGGCGGCGCGTGCCCGCACCTTCGTCCTGCGCGGCGGGCTGCAGCTCCTCGTCGGGCGCGACGTGGCCGAGCGCCACGAACTGGACTCGCTCCTCCGCGCGTCGCTCGCCTGGGCCGGCGGCATCACGATCTGCCTCGGCCTGCTCGGCGGCATCCTGATGAGCCGCAACGCCCTGCGGCGCATCGAGGCGATCAACCGGGCCAGCCGCGACATCATGGCGGGCGACCTGTCGCGACGCGTCCCGCTCTCCGGCAGCGGCGACGAACTCGACCGGCTGGCCGAGAACCTCAACGCCATGCTCGCGCAGATCGAGGAACTGATGACCGCGATGCGCGAGGTCACCGACAACATCGCGCACGACCTCCGCAGCCCGCTGTCGCGCCTGCGCAGCCGCCTTGAAGTCACCCTGATGGAGCCGCCGTCGGTCGAGGCCTATGGCGACGCGCTGCGCTCGACCATCGAGGATGCCGAGCAGCTGCTCGCCACCTTCAACGCGCTGCTCGACATCGCCCGCGCCGAGGCCGGCGCCGAGCGGCAGGCAATGACGCGGCTCGACCTCGCCCTGCTGGTCCACGACGTCGCCGACCTCTACGGCCCGGTTGCAGAGGACGAGGGCAAGCGGCTCGTCGTCGTCGCCGACGGAGCGGTCGAGGTGCGCGGCAACCGGCACCTCCTGTCCCAGGCGCTCGCCAACCTGATCGACAATGCCGTCAAATATTCGCCGACGGGCGGCATCGTCTCGATCGCCGTGCATGCCACCGACGGCGGCGCCGAACTGATCGTCACCGACACGGGGCCCGGCATCCCCGCCGCCGAGCGCGAGCGCGTCTTCGATCGCTTCGTTCGCCTCGAAGCGAGCCGGCATACCCCCGGCTCCGGCCTCGGGCTCAGCTTGGTCCGCGCCGTCGTCCGGCTGCACCGCGCGACGATGACCCTGGAGGATGCCGCCCCCGGCCTGCGCGTCCGCGTCGTCTTTCCCGACGAAGCCTAGATCGTCCGCTGGCGTTCGCGGCCGGCCGCCTGTATCTCGATGACATGCGCATCGCCGTTCTCGCCGACATCCACGGTAATCACTTGGCGCTCCGGGCCGTGCGCGCCGATCTGGCGCGCCGGGCGGTCGACGGCGTGGTCAATCTCGGCGACTGCGTATCGGGGCCGCTCTGGCCCGCCGAGACGGCGGACGCGCTGATGGCGCTCGGCTGGCCCACCGTCCGCGGCAACCACGACCGCTGGGTCTCCTCCCTGGCGCCGTCGGCGATGGGGGCGACCGACGCCTTCACCCATGCCCGGCTGGACGAGCGGCAGCGCGGCTGGCTGGACGGCCTTCCGGGAACGCTGCACCTCGACGGCGGCATCGTCGGGATCCACGGCACCCCCTCCGACGACAACGCCTATCTGCTGGAGGAGGTGGAAGGCGGCCGTTTGGTCGAGGCGTCGGCCGGCGCCGTGCAGGCGCGTCTCGGTTCTCTCGATACCCGCGTCCTGCTCTGCGCGCACAGCCACCGGCCGGCCGTCGTCCAGCTTCCCGGCGGGCCGCTGGTCGTCAATCCCGGCAGCGTCGGCTGTCCCGCCTACAGCGACACCACGGAGCCGTCGCACCGCTCCGAGGCGCGTTCGCCGCACGCGCGCTACGCGATCCTCGCCATCGACGAGGGCCGCGTGGCAGTCGATCTCTGCACCGTCGCCTACGACTGGCAGGCGGCCGCGGACGCCGCGGCGGCGAACGGCCGCCTCGACTGGGCGCACGCCCTGCGCACGGGATTCATGCCGCAGGGCTGACCCGCGCGGTCCGAGCCCTCATATGCGGGGGCGCACGCCTCCCGCCGCCGCCTATCCTGGACCAGAGAACTTGAAGCCCAACGCCAAACGCAGACTGGACCAGCTCCTGGTCGACCGCGGCCTGGTCGAGAGCCGGGCGCGCGCCCAGGCGCTGGTGATCGCCGGCTGCGTCTTCTCCGGCGAGCGCCGCCTGGACAAGCCGGGCACGCCGACGCCGGAAGACGCGCCGCTGGAAGTCCGCGGCCAGGATCATCCCTGGGTGTCGCGCGGCGGCCTGAAGCTCGCGCACGGGCTGGCGACCTTCGGGTTCCCGGTCGAGGCCGACACGGCCCTCGACCGGCGGCTTCACCGACGTGCTGCTCGCCGCCGGCGCCAGGCGCGTCTACGCCGTCGACGTCGGCCACGGCCAGCTCGCCTGGAAGCTGCGCCAGGACGCGCGCGTCACCGTTCTGGAGCGCTGCAACGCCCGCCACCTGACCCGCGAGCAGGTGCCGGAGCCGGCCGAGCTCGTCGTCTGCGACGCCAGCTTCATCGGCCTGGAAACCGTCCTGCCCGCGCCCCTCTCGCTCGCCGCACCCGAGGCGGCCCTGATCGCGCTCATCAAGCCGCAGTTCGAGGTCGGCCGCGAGCGTGTCGGCAAGGGCGGCGTCGTCCGCGACCCCGCCCTGCACGCCGAGGTCTGCGACCGTATCGCCGCCTGGCTCGGCGGCCTGCCGGGCTGGACGGTGAAGGGGATCACCGAGAGCCCGATCAAGGGTCCGGAAGGCAATGTCGAGTTCCTGATCGGCGCCGAGCGGCATGCAGGCTGACGTCACCATCGAGTCCGTCGGGGCGCGCGGTGACGGCATCGGCCGCATCGGCGACCGGCGCGTCGCCGTCGAGGGTGCCGCACCCGGCGACCGGGTGCGCGTCCGCGTCACGGCCGAGCGCGCCGACACGCTGGTCGGCACGGTCGCCGAACTGCTGGAGGCGGGCCCGCTCCGGCGCGCACCGCCCTGTCCGCATTTCGACGCCTGCGGCGGCTGTGCCACCCAGCATCTGGCAGAGCATGCCTATGCCGACTGGAAGCGCGGCCTGCTGCTGACGGCTCTGTCGCGCAACGGCCTCGACGGGGTCGCCGTCGAGCCCACCGTGCAGGTAGCACCGGCCACCCGCCGGCGCGCGCGGCTGTCGGCCCTCGGCACGGCACGCGGCGCCGTGCTCGGCTTCTCCGAGCGCGCCAGCCGCCGCCTCGTCGACGTCGCCGTCTGCCTGATCCTGACGCCGCGCCTGGAAGCGCTGCTGCCCGGCATGCGCGCCTTCCTCGGCGACGTCCTGCCGTCGGGCGCCCGGATGGACGTGGACCTGCTCGACATCGGCGGCACGATCGACATCGGCCTCGTCGGCGGCGCCGAGCCGGGGCGCGAGGCGGGCGCCGCAGCGGCGGCCATGGCACGGCAGGCCGGTGCCGGCCGCATCGGCTGGCGCCCCTCCGATACCGCGGCCCAGGTGCCGCTGGCACAGCTCCGGCCGGTCGAGGCGAGCTTCGGCGGCGTCGCCGTCGCCGTGCCGCCCGGTGCCTTCCTCCAGGCGACCGCGGCGGGCGAGGCGGCTCTCACCGGCTTCGTCGTGGCCGCGGCCGGCAGGCGCGTCGCGGAACTGTTCTGCGGCCTCGGCACCTTCACCCTGCCGCTGGCAGCCGGCGGAGGGCGCGTTGTGGCCTGGGATGGTGCCGCGCCCGCGGTCGGCGCGCTGGTTGCGGCAGCACGCGCCGCATCCCTGCCGGTGGCGGCCGAGACGCGCGACCTCGTGCGGCGCCCGCTCGTCGCCGCCGACCTGAAGAAGGCGGACACCGTCCTGCTCGACCCGCCGCGCGGCGGGGCGCGCGAGCAGATGCCGGCGGTGACGGCGAGCCGGGCCGGCACCGTGATCTACGTCTCCTGCAATCCCGTATCCTTCGCGCGCGATGCCCGCATGCTGGTCGACGCCGGCTTCCGGCTGGAGCGCATCCTGCCGGTCGACCAGTTCCTCTGGTCGCCGCATTTCGAACTGGCCGCCCTGTTCCGCCGTTGAGACGGGGAGGGCCCACCGCCCGCTCCCGGAGACGCCGTGACGCGCAGCATCCGCAACCTGGTGATCGTCCTTGGCGACCAGCTCGACGCCGGCAGTGCCGCGTTCGACGGCTTCGATCCGGCGCAGGACGCGGTCGCCATGGCGGAGGTGCGCGAGGAGACCGATTACGTCCCCCAGCACAAGGCGCGCATCGTCCTGTTCCTGGCGGCGATGCGGCACTTCCGCGACGACCTTTGCGGGAAGGGCATCGACGTCCGCTACACCGCCCTCGACGATCCGGCCAACCGCGGATCGCATCGCGCCGAATTCGCGCGGCTGGCCCGGCAGGCGAAGCCGGAGCGGCTGATCGTCTGCGAGCCCGGCGACTGGCGCGTGCTGGAGAATCTGCGGGCCCTGGCCGACGACCTGTCGCTGCCGCTCGACGTGGTGCCCGACCGGCATTTCCTCTGCTCCACCGACGATTTCGCAGCCTTCGCCGAAGGCCGCCGCGGTTTCGTCATGGAGACCTTCTATCGCTGGAACCGCGGCCGCCTCGGCCTGCTGATGGACGGCCGCGATCCGGTCGGCGGCCGCTGGAACTTCGACACCGAGAACCGCAAGAGCTTCGGCCGCGACGGACCCGGCCACATCAAGGCGCCGCGCCGCTTCACGCCCGACGACACGACCGCCGAGGTCGTGCGGCTGGTCGACCGGCTGTTTCCCGACGCTCCCGGCCGCAGCGACCTGTTCGACTTGCCGGTGACGCGCGCCCAGGCGCTCGCCGCCCTGCGCGACTTCGTCGAGCACCGGTTGGAGGGGTTCGGCCGCTACCAGGACGCGATGGCGACCGGTCATCCCTACCTCTATCACGCGCGCCTCTCGACAGCCCTGAACCTGCATCTCATCCATCCGCGCGAGGTCGTCGACGCCGCGATCGCGGCGTACGAGGCGGGCGGGGCGCCCATCGAATCCGTCGAGGGCTTCGTGCGCCAGATCGTCGGCTGGCGCGAGTTCGTGCGCGGCGTCTACTGGCGCGAGATGCCCTCCTATGCCGAGCGCAACGCCCTGTCCGCCGACCTGCCGATGCCGCGCTTCATGTGGACCGGCGAGACCGACATGAACTGCGCGCGGCAATCGGTCGGCCAGCTCGTGGACCATGCCTACGCCCATCACATCCAGCGGCTGATGGTGCTCGGCCTGCACGCCCTGCTACTCGGCGTCCGGCCGCTCGACGTGCACCGCTGGCACATCTCGATGTATGCCGACGCCGTCGACTGGGTGTCGCTGCCCAACACGCTCGGCATGAGCCAGCACGCCGACGGCGGTCTCGTCGGCACCAAGCCCTACTGCGCGTCGGGCGCCTATATCAGCCGGATGAGCGACTATTGCCGCGGTTGCCGCTTCGACCCGCGCAAGGCCGAGGGCGAGGATGCCTGCCCGTTCACGACGCTCTACTGGGACTTCCTCGCGCGGCATCGCGGCCGCTTCCACGACAACCAGCGCATGACGATGCAGATCCGCAACCTCGACCGGCGCGACGGCGGCGAGGTCGCGGCGATCCGCAGGCGCGCCGACGCGTTGAAGTCCGACTTCACCAAGGAGAGCTATCCGTGAACATCTCGGCACGCGACTGGACCGTGCTCGGCGTCCTCGTCGCCATCACCCTCGTCGTGCCCTGGGCCGTCCAGCAGTTCGGCATCCCCGACTGGAACGCCTGGTACGCCAGCCTGGAACGCCCCTCCTGGAACCCGCCGCGCTGGGCTTTCCCGGTGGTCTGGCCGTTGCTTTATGTGATGATGTCGGTCGCCGCCTGGCTGGTCTGGCGCCGGTCGGGCTGGTCCGGCGCCTCCGGTGCGCTGACGCTCTTCGGGGTGCAGTTCGCCGTCAACGCCGCCTGGATGTGGATCTTCGGCGGCCTGGAAAGCCTTGCGGGAGCCTTCTGGTGGATCGTCCTGCTCTGGGTGCTGATCGTCGCCACGGCCCTGGCGTTCCGCCGGCACAGCGGGACGGCGGCCCTCCTGCTGCTGCCCTATCTCGCCTGGGTCACCTTCGCCGGCATGCTCACCTGGGCGATCTGGGACCTGAACGCGGGTCGGCCCGGCTTCTGAGCCTCCTCATCATCCGAACGCGGTCGAGGGGATCGCGACCATGACGTCTCCGCCCCTGGTCTTCGCCGATCCGCCCCACCTCGACCCGCAGCGCCGGCGCATCGCGGAGATGTGGCGCGCCGACGAGACCGCCCGGGGCGAGGCGCTGATAGCGGAACTCGGCACCGCGCCGGAGGCGCGGGCGCGGATCGAGGCGCGCGCGGTGGCCCTGGTCGAGGAGGTGCGCCGGCGCTCGGCCGCGGTCGGCGGCCTGGACGCCTTCCTGCACGAGTACGACCTGTCCAACCGCGAGGGCGTCGCCCTCATGTGCCTCGCCGAGGCGCTGCTGCGCATCCCCGACGCGCGCACCGCCGACCTGCTGATCGCCGACAAGCTGCTCGACGGCGACTGGGAGGGCCACCTCGGCCACAGCGGTTCGCCCTTCGTCAACGCCTCGACCTGGGCCCTGATGCTGACCGGGCGCCTGCTGCGTCCCGACGAGGATCGCGACCTGGGCGCCGTCTTCCGCGGGCTGGCGGCACGCGGCGGACGGCCCGTCGTGCGCCGCGCCGTGCTCCAGGCGATGCGCATCATGGGCGGCCAGTTCGTGATGGGCCGCACCATCGGCGAGGCGCTGAAGTCCGCCGGCGAGGCTGAGCGCGCCGGCTACCGCTTCTCCTACGACATGCTGGGCGAGGGCGCGCGGACCGAACACGACGCCGAGCGCTACACCGCCGCCTACGCCGGCGCCATCGACGCCATCGGCCGGGCGGCCCGCGGCGGCGACGTCTTCGCCCGGCCGGGCATTTCGGTGAAGCTGTCCGCCCTGCACCCGCGCTACCGCTACGCCCAGCGCGACCGTGTCATGGCCGAACTCGTGCCCCGCCTGCGCGACCTGGCTCGTGCCGCGCGCGGCCACGGCATCGGCCTCACCGTCGACGCCGAGGAGGCCGACCGGCTCGACCTGTCCCTCGACGTGTTCGCGTCGCTCTGCGGCGACCCGACGCTCGCCGGCTGGGACGGCTTCGGCCTGGCACTGCAGGCCTACCAGAAGCGCGCGCCGTTCGTGCTCGACTGGCTGGTGGAACTGGCGGCGGAGCACCGCCGACGCATCCCGGTCCGCTTGGTCAAGGGCGCCTACTGGGACGCCGAGATCAAGCGCAGCCAGATCGCCGGCCACGACGCCTATCCGGTCTTCACCCGCAAGCAGGCGACGGACGTCTCCTGGCTCTGCTGCGCGCGGCGCATGCTGGGATTGCGCGACCGGCTCTATCCGCAGTTCGCCACTCACAACGCGCACAGCGTCGCCGCCGTCCTGGACTATGCCGGCGACGACAGGCGCGGGTTCGAGTTCCAGCGCCTCTACGGCATGGGCGAGGCGCTGCACGACCAGCTCGTGGCACCGGAAGGGGCGCCGGAAGGGCAGGGCGGCTTCGGCGTACCGTCGCGCATCTACGCCCCCGTCGGCGGGCATGAGGAACTGCTGGCCTATCTCGTCCGGCGGCTGCTCGAGAACGGCGCCAACACCTCCTTCGTCAACCGCATCGTCCACGAGGACCTGGCGCCGCGCGAGCTGGCGGCCGATCCCGCCGCGCGGCTGCGCGCGCTGCACCCGCGGCCGCACCCGCGCATCCCGCTGCCGGCGGACATCTACGGTCCGGGACGGCGCAACGCCGCCGGCCTCGAACTCGGCGACCCCCTGGCGCTCGAAACGCTGAAGGCTGCGCTGGAACGGGCAGCCGCGGTGCCGCGGACGGCTGCCGCACTGGTCGGCGGCCGCGAAGTGGGGCAGGCGCCCCGTCCGGTGCTCGACCCGGCCGACCGCGGCCGCACCGTCGGCACGGTGCGCACCGCCGGCGAGGCCGAGGTCGAGCGGGCGCTCTCGCTCGCCGCCGGCGCGGCGCCCGACTGGGACCGCATGCCGGCCGAGGACCGCGCCGCGATCCTCCGCCGCGCCGCCGACCTGTTCGAGGCCGAGCGGTCGGATCTGATGTTCCTCGCCATCCGCGAGGCCGGCAAGACGATCCCCGCCGCCCTGGCCGAGGTGCGCGAAGCGGTCGACTTCCTGCGCTACTACGCGGTGCGCTGCGCCGGCGATTTCGGCACCCGGCCGCTGCCCGGCCCGACGGGCGAGGAGAACCGGCTGCGGCTGCACGGCCGCGGCGTGTTCGCCTGCATCAGCCCCTGGAACTTCCCGCTGGCGATCTTCACCGGGCAGGTCGCGGCAGCACTCGCCGCCGGCAACGCCGTGGTGGCGAAGCCTGCCGGGCAGACGCCGCTGATCGCCGCGGCCGCCGTGCGGCTGCTGTACCGCGCCGGCGTCCCGGAAAACGTGCTGCACCTGGTGCCCGGCGGCGGCGAGGTCGGCGGCCTGCTCGTCGCCGACCTGCGCGTCGCCGGGGTCGCCTTCACCGGCTCGACTGACACGGCCCGCGGCATCGGCCGCGTCCTGGCCGGCCGGCCGGGGCCGATCGTGCCGCTGATCGCCGAGACCGGCGGCCAGAACGCGATGATCGTCGACTCCTCTGCCCTGCCGGAGCAGGTGGTCGACGACGTGATTCTGTCCGCCTTCGACAGCGCCGGACAGCGCTGCTCCGCGGCGCGCGTCCTGTTCGTGCAGGAGGATGTGGCGCCCCGGATCCTCGCGATGCTGACCGGCGCCATCTCGGAACTGCGGATCGGCGACCCCGGCCTGCTGTCGACCGACGTCGGCCCGGTCATCGACGCCGACGCGCTCGCGCGGCTGCGCGACCATGTCGGCCACATGAAGCGCACGGCGAAGATGCTCGCCGGCAGCGACCTGGACCCGGAGGCGGCCCGCGGCACCTTCCTCGCGCCGCACGTCTTCGAAATCGACGGCATCGGCCTGCTGGAGCGCGAGGTCTTCGGGCCCGTCCTGCACGTCGTGCGCTGGCGGGCCGGCGACCTCGACCGCGTCGTCGACGCGATCAACGCGACGGGCTACGGCCTGACCCTCGGCATCCACAGCCGCGTCGAGGCCACCGTGCGGCGGATCGCGGCGCGTGCCCGCGTCGGCAACCTCTACGTCAATCGCAACATGATCGGCGCCGTGGTGGGCGTTCAGCCCTTCGGCGGCGAGGGCCTCTCCGGCACCGGCCCGAAGGCCGGCGGCCCCCACTACCTGCCCCGCTTCGCGACCGAGCGGGTCGTGTCGATCGACACGACGGCCGCCGGCGGCAACGCCTCGTTGATCGGTCTCAGTGACGTCTAAATAGACGTGTGTCGTCGTCTCGCATCGCGGAAATAGATCTCGAATCTCCGCCGCGGCCGCAGCCCGGTTTACTGTCCCTCGAATCCCGTTAACATGCTCTCAGCCCGCCGCGAAGACGGTGGGGTCGAAATAAGTCACGGGGAGGACACCATGCGGATCTCGGGAGGCATCGCCGGCTGGGCGATTGCGGCGGCGGTTGCGGTCGGCACGGCGGCAATGCCCGCTGCGGCGAAGGTCGTCATCAAGGCCGGAACGGAAGTGAACGAGAAGCATCCGGTCGGTGCCGGCATGCAGTGGTTCGCCAAGCGCGTCGACGAGCTCTCCAAGGGCGACATCGAGGTGAAGCTGTTCCTCGGCGAGTCCCTCGGCAAGGCGCGCGAGATGGTCGAGGGGCTGCAGCTCGGCACCATCGACTATGTGACCGTCACCGCGGGCATCGTCGCCAACTTCGCGCCGTCGCACGATTTCTTCTCGCTGCCCTTCCTGTGGGACGACGGCGCGCATCTGCAGCGCGTGATGGACGGCCCGCTCTCCGAGGACCTGGCGAAGAGCCTGGACGAGGTCGACATCGTCGCACTCGGCTACGGCACCAGCGGCGCGCGCCAGCTCTACAGTTCCAAGACGATAGGCGGCCTGGACGACATCAAGGGCATGAAGGTGCGCACCATGGAGGTGCCGCAGATCGTCGAGACCTGGAAGGCGCTCGGCGCCATTCCCGTGCCGGTCGCGTTCGCCGAGGTCTATCAGGCGCTGCAGACGGGCGTCGTCGACGGCGCGGAATCGAGCTTCCTCGGCTGGATCTCGATGAAGCATTACGAGCCGGCGCCGAAGGGCTACCGCATCAACTACATCGACTCCGGCCGGGCCTACATGCTCTCGAAGTCGAAGGCCCAGCAGCTCGGGCCGGAGCGGGTCGCCATCCTGCGGCAGGCCACCCAGGAGCTGATCGAGCGCGTCGCCGACGAGTATGAGCGCCAGGACAAGGAGGCGGCCGAGAAGGCGAAGACCGTCAACGCCGAGGTCATCGTCCTCGACACCAAGCCATTCCGCGAAGCGGTGAAGCCCGTCTACGAGAAGTTCAAGCCGAGCCTCGGGCCGAAGGTCTTCGAACGCGTCGAAGCCGCGCGTCAGCCGTGACAGCGAGCCGGGTCGGCGTTCGGCGCCGAGGCTGAAGCGATGCCCTCGGGACTCCGCCGGGTCGTCGATCTGCTGCTCGACGCGATGTGTGCGCTGGTCATGGCGGCGATCGTCGCCATGACCGCCTTCCAGGTCGCGAACCGCTTCCTCATCCAGTATCCGATCACCTGGACCGAGGAGATCGCGCGGTTCATGGCCGTCTGGATCTGCCTGCTCGGCGCCGCGCGCTGCGTGCGCGAACGCTCGCACATCGAGATCGACCTGCTGGTGAACCTGCTGCCGGCGCGCGCGCAGTGGCTGCTGTCGCTGGTCGTGCACGCGCTGTTCCTGCTCCTGTGCGGCGTGCTGATCCAGCAGACGGTCTCGATCCTGCCGATCGTCGGGCGCCAGACCTCGCCCGCGGCGATGCTCCCGATGTCGTGGGTCTATCTCGCGACGCCGGTCAGTGCGGCGATCATGGTCTTCTACCTGCTCGACAGCCTGGTGGAGCTGCTGCGCGACTGGCGGCGGCCGCGCTCCAAGCTCCGCCGTGGCGAGGATGCCGACATTGTTTGAACCCATCGTCGACATGCTCGCCGGCCAGCCGCTGTTCATGATGGTCGGCCTGCTGCTCCTCATGATGGCCATCAAGGTGCCGATCGCGGTCGCGATGGGCATGGCCAGCATCGCCTACCTGCTCGTCACCGGCGCCAACCTGCGCCTCGTCGCGCAGACGACGATCAGCAACCTCAACTCGTTCACGCTGCTGGCGATCCCGTTCTTCGTGCTGGCGGGCGAGCTGATGAACGCGTCCGGCGTCAGCGAGCGCCTGATCGGCCTCGCCCAGGTGTTCGTCGGCCATGTCCGGGGCGGGCTCGCCCACGTCAACGTCGTCACCAGCACGCTGATGGCCGGCATGTCCGGTTCCGCCGCGGCGGACGCCGCCATGACCTCGCGCGTCCTCAACCCGGTGATGGTGAAGCGCGGCTACTCGCCCGAATATGCCGCCGCCGTCACCGCCGCCTCTGCGACCATCGGGCCGATCATCCCGCCCAGCATCCCGATGGTGCTCGTCGGCGTCGTGAACGAACTCTCGGTCGGCCGCCTGTTCTTCGGCGGCGTCGTGCCCGGCCTGCTGATGACCGGCGGCATGATGGTGCTGATCTGGTTTCAGGCGAAGCGCCGCGGCTTCGAGGCCAGCCCCCGCGCCACCTTCCCGCAGATCGTGACGGCGACCCGGCGCGCCATCCTGCCGATGTTCGCGCCGGTCATCATCCTGGGCGGCATGATGGGCGGCCTGTTCACGCCGACCGAGGCGGCCGTCGTGGCCGTCGTCTACATGGGCGGACTCGGCGCCTTCGCCTACCGCACCATCGGCTGGGCGGCGCTGAACGCGGCGCTCCTCAACACGGTCAGCATCACCGCGCGCATCATGTTCATCGTCGCTATGGCCGGCCTGTTCGGCTGGGTGCTGACCGCCGAGCAGGTGGTCAACCGGATGGGCGACTTCCTCGGCGCCAACATCGGCAGCGGCGCCATGCTGCTGCTGTGGTTGAACGTGCTGTTCCTGTTGCTCGGCTGCCTGCTGAACCTCGTGACGCTGGTGATCCTGCTGTCGCCGGTGGTGTTCCCGCTCGTCTACAGCTTCGGGATCGACCCGATCCATTTCGGCGTCGTCATGGTGCTCAACCTGATGATCGGCCAGCTGACCCCGCCGGTCGGGTTGATGTCGTTCGTCGTGCTCGGCGTGACCGGCGTCGACCTCGCCGCCTTCATCCGTCAGGTCTGGCCGTTCATGGTCGTGCTGGTTGCGGTGCTGATGCTGATCACCTACGTGCCCGAGCTGGTGCTCTTCGTCCCCGATCTGCTGATGGGACCGCGCCTGGGCTAGGGAGCCGCGCGCCGCGGCGGGTCAATTGATCGGCCCGAAGGCCTTTTCCAGCAGGGCGGCGAGCAGGTGCGGCTCGCACGGCTTCGTCAGGAACCCGATCGGATCGGCGTCCTTCATGCGCGAGACCGTCGCCGCGTCGGTATGCGCGCTGATGAAGATCGAGCGGATGCCGAACCGCGCCAGGATCGTCTTCGCCGTCTCGACGCCGTCGCTGCCCTTGGCGAGGCGCACGTCCATCAGCACGATGTCCGGCTGATGACGCGACACCGCCGTGATCGCGGCGGGGCCGGTCGCGACGCAGTCGCACACGGCGAAGCCGAACCGCTGGACCATCTCCTCGATGCCCAGGGCCAGGATGAACTCGTCCTCGACGATCAGGACGCGCCTTACCGTCGGCGTCGAACCGGGCATGTCCGATGCGTCGCCGAGAACCGGGCGTTTGCGCGGCACGTCGCCGGAAAAGAGGCGACCGCTCGAAAACCCTGACAACCCGTTCTCCTTAAGATTGTGGAGCAGTCGCTGCGACCCGTATTCACGCCGCTCTCTCCTGTCAAGCCGACCGCTGCGCCGTCGGCGGCCCCTTCAGTTCGACCAAGTTCCCTTCCGGGTCCTCGATATAGAGGGACGGACCTTCGCCCTCGGCGCCGTAGCGGCTGCCGCTCTCGCCGATCTTAACGCCCGCATCCGCGAGATAGGTCCGCAGCCCCGCCTCGTCGTAAGGCTCGATCGTCAGCGCGAAATGGTCGAGATTGCGGTCGTCGCCGCTGCGGCCCGGCACCAGATCGATCATCGCCGTGCCGGCCCGAAGCTGCACCAGTCCGATCCGCTCGACTTCACGCTCCTTCCGGCAGCCGATGACGTCGGTATAGAAGCCGATCATCCGCTGCATGTCGCGTACGCGCAGGACCACATGGTCGAGCGTCCGCAGGCTGAAGGGTGGCGTCTGCATATCGGTTCCTTCGCTCATTCTTCTGCGGGCAGGGCGACGCCCCCCTGTTGAAGGAGGGTGGCCGACATCAGGCGGCGCAGTTCCTCCAGCGCCCGCGCCTCCAACTGCCTGACGCGCTCCTTCGACAGGCCGACGTCGCGCGCCACCGCCTCCAGCGAGATCTTGCGGCCGTCCAGGTAGCGGCGGCTGATGATCCACCGCTCGCGCTCGGGCAACGCCGCCAGCGCGCGGCTCAGCTTGTCGCTCCAGAAGCGGCCGTCGCGCAGCGCCGCCGTCTGGGCCTCGGGATCGGGGCGGCTGTCCGGCACGCGGCCAAGCCAGTCGTCGCCTTCACCGCTGTGGGCGATCGGCTGGTTCAGCGACTGGTCGCGTCCGCCGATACGGCGTGCCAGCGTCTGGAGCTCTTCCGGCCGGATCCGCAGGCGTGCCGCCAGTCGCCGAAGGGCCTCGTCCATCGGGCCGTCGTCGCGGGACAGGTCGTTCGCCAGCCGGCGCAGGCGGAAGAAGAGGCGCTTCTGTGCTGCCGTCGTGCCGATCCGGACCAGCGACCAGGACGACACCACATGCTCCTGGATGGCGACCCGCACCCACCAGCCGGCATAGGTCGACAGCCGCACGCCCGACTCCGGGTTGAACTTGCGGACCGCATGGATCAGGCCGATCACCCCCTCCTGGACGAGATCGTTGACCGGCGCGCCATAGCGGCTGTAGCGCCGCGCGACCGTGCGCACGAAGGGCAGGTGGCTGTTGATCAGACGGTCGGCCGCAGCGGCGTCGCCCCCGGCGGCGCGCACGGCCAGGTCGGCCTCTTCGTCGCGGCTCAGAAAACCCCCTGCCATCTGTCATACCTCCGGCGCGGCATACAGCGGTGGCATGCGACTCATGCACCCACCAATCTTCCGACGAGATGCCGGCTGCGGCGAACCCCTGGAGACCGTCCGTTTCACCTCTAAGATAGAGCTGTGACGGCCGGGCGATTTTGCCAGATTATCGGGAGACAGACCATGGCGAAGACCGCCAGACCAGCACGCAAGCCGGCGGCGGCGTCCGTCGACATCGGCGCCCGGCGCGACGCCGTGGTCGATGCGGCGATGGCGCTCGCGGCGACGCGCGGCTGGCAGGGGATCGCCCTGGCCGACATTGCGGCCGAGGCGGGCCTCTCGCTCTCCGAACTGTACGAGGCCTTCCACGGCAAGGGCGCCATCCTCGCCTATTTCGGCTCGCGCGTGGACGCGAAGGTCCTGGCGGGCACCGGATCCGACATGGCCGAGGAGAGCCGGCACGATCGCCTGTTCGACGTCCTGATGCGCCGCTTCGACGCTGCTGCGCCCTATCGTGCCGGGGTGCGCGCGCTGCTCGCCGACGCGCGGCGCGACCCGTCCATGGCCCTCTGCGCCGCGCCGCGCCTCCTGCGCTCGATGACCTGGTCGCTCGAGGCGGCCGGCATCCGGACCAGCGGGCTCGTCGGCACGCTGCGGGTCAAGGCGCTGGCCGCGCTCTACCTTTCGGTGATGCGCGTCTGGGTCGACGACGAGAGCCCGGACATGTCGGGGACCATGGCCGCCCTCGACGGACGGCTGCGCCGTGCGGAGCGGTTTCTCGGCGCCTAGGGTTTTGTGCACTGCACAAGAAATTCTTGACTCTGCACCTCGCAGGTGCAATATGCCTCCTGCGTCCACGGCATCCACAGAAAACCGCCCCGGCGCACAGGAGGGAAAAGCAATATGAACAAAGGCACATATCCGCACTTCGACCTCGACATGTCCAAGTTTCTCGGCCAGTTCAAGATGCCGACCCCGGACATGGACGGGCTGTTTGCGGCGCACCGCAAGAATCTCGAAGTCCTGAGCGCCGCCAACCAGCGCGCGTTCGAAGGCTACGGCGCGGTCGTCCGTCGCCAGGGCGAGATCGCTCGCGAGGCGATCGAATCCTACACGGGCATCCTGTCGGACATGATGTCCGAGGGCTCCATCGAGGATAAGGCCGGCAAGCAGGCCGACGTGGCGAAGCAGGCCTACGAGAAGGCCATCGCCAATTCCCGCGAGCTCGGCGACATGGTCGCGAAGACCAACGAGGAGGCTTTCGGCCTCATCAACGACCGGATCCGCGAGGGTTTCGGTGAGGTGAAGGAACTGGTGGTGACGAACGTGGCGCGCGCCGGCGCTGCCGCCGACCAGGCCGCCAATGGCGTCGCCACCGCGGCGAAGGCACCGAAGGCCGCCGTCAGCAAGTAAGCCTTCCCTCCGAAGGTATCGGGCGCTGTGGGGCCGCTTCCGAAAGGAAGCGGCCCTTTGCGCGTTTGCACGCCGATAGAGAGCCGGTAGGGTGCGGCGATCGCCAACCCCGAGAAGCCGCCATGACGACCGAAACCCAGCGCATCGACTTCGCCGATTTCATGAAGGTCGACATTCGTGTCGGGACGATCGTCGACGCCCAGCCGTTCCCCGAGGCGCGCCGCCCGGCGTTCAAGCTCTGGGTCGACATGGGAGCGGAACTCGGCATCCGGAAGACATCGGCGCAGATAACGCAGCGCTACCGGCTCGACGACCTCGTCGGCCGACAGGTCGCGGCGGTGGTGAACTTCCCGTCGAAGCAGATCGGGCCGCTCATGTCGGAGATGCTCGTCCTCGGATTTCCGGACGAGGACGGCCAGGTGGTTCTGGTGACCCCCAGCCTGGCCGTGCCGAACGGTGGCAGGCTCTACTGAGCCGCCGCCGGCAGTTTCGTCAGGCGGCCTTCTCGGCGTTGCCCGCTCCGGCACTCGCTCCGGCGCTCGCCGCGGCAGCCGCGCTCGCGTGGCCGCCGCTGCTTCGGGTATAGGCACTGGCGCAATGGTGTGCGCAATAGGGCTTGCCCGGCAGCGCCGACTCGCCGCAGAAGTGGAAGTCCGCCATCCGCGGATCGCCGATCGGCCACTGGCAGGACGGTCCCGTGACCACCCGCCGCGCCGGCCGGGCCTGCCGCGCCGTTTCGCGCCGGATCGGGGAGGGACGGCCGTTCAGACCGAGCCGGTGCGCCTTGCCGATGACGGCGTTCTTGGACATGCCCAGGCGCCGGCCGATCTCCGTCGTCGTCAGCCCGTCGTTCCAGAGATTCTGCAGCGATTCGATCAGTTCGGGTGTCCAGCTCATGGTCCGCTCCCGCACGAGGTCTAGTAGGTACCTTGGGGGCAACCCTACAAGATGCAGCGCGCCTCCTGCAAGCTGAGTCGTGGCGGGTTATTCACAGGGCAGCATGACGCAGGCCCTCAGGCCGCCGCGCGGGGAGTCCTCCAGGCGCACGTCGCCGCCATGCCCGCGCACGATGTCGCGGGCGATGCTCAGGCCGAGCCCGGTGCCGCCTGTGCCCGGATTGCGCGACGCCTCGAGCCGGTAGAAAGGCCTGAAAACATTCTCTCGTTCTGCGGCGGGAATGCCCGGACCGTCGTCGTCGACCCAGATTTCCAGCTGCCGGCGCGACCGGCGCGCGCCGATCCAGACGCGGCCGCCGTGGCGCAGCCCGTTGCCCACGAGGTTGTCGATCGCGCGGCGCATGGCGTTCGGCCGGACCGGCACGCCACCGGAAGCCGCCGCCTCGACGGTCACCGTCCCGCCGGTGCGCCGGGCCGAATCGGCGGCTTCGGCCAGAAGATCCCCGATATGGACCACGACCGTCGCCTCCTCGCCGTCGCCGCGCGCGAAGGCGAGATAGCCGTTCAGCATGGCCTCCATTTCCTTCAGGTCGCCCTCCAGGTCGGCCACGGCGGGCGACCGGCGCAGCAGCGCCAACTGCAGCTTCATGCGGGTGATCGGCGTGCGCAGGTCGTGCGAGACGCCGGCGAGCAGTTCGGTGCGCTGTTGAATCTGACGGCGGATTCGCTCGCGCATGATGAGGAACGCCGTCGCCGCCTGCTTCACCTCGACGGCGCCCGAGACGCGGAAGCCGCCGACGTCGCGGCCCTTGCCGAACGCGTCGGCCGCGGCGGCGAGGCGGATGATCGGTCGGATCTGCTTGCGCATGAAGATGCCGGCGACGGCGACCAGCACCAGCGACGACCCGACCATCCACAGGACGAAGATGTAGGTCGTCGTGGTGAACAGCCGCGAGCGCGGGACGATCGTGTGCAGAACGCCGTGCGGCAGCTGCACGTCGATCATCACGAAGGTTTCGCTGCTCTCCGTGTCCAGGCGGAAGGGGCGCCGGACCTGGTCGTTCATCGCCCGGGTCAGCTTCTTGCCGAGATTGTGGTCCGGCCAGGGCTGCTCGCCGCCCGGCAGGATCTCGTCCGGCTCGATCGTCGCGTAGAGATTGGCCGAGCGGGACAGCGTCTCCAGGATCGCCGCGACGGTGGACTCGTCGGCGGAGCGGTCGATCATGTCGATCGCCACGGCGATGTCGCCGGCGACGGCCTGCGCCAGCCGCTTGCTGACGATGTCCCAGTGCCTGTCGAAGAAGATCCAGGTGGCGATGACCTGCAGCAGGACCAGCGGCGTGATGATGATCAGCAGCGAACGGCCGAACAGCGTCCGCGGCAGAGCCCGGTTCATCGGCCGCAGCAGCTTGCGTCGCGGGCGCCGTGTCCCCGCGTCTTCCGTCGCCTCGTCTTCGTGCGGTAGCGGCGGGAGGGGCGACGTGTCGGCGTCCGCCGGCAGCATTGCCGCGTCCGTGTCCAGCGGGATCAGTTCCTCGCCGTCGTCCGGCGCCTGCGGCTCGTGCCGGGTCGCCATCTAGGCACCCTCGACCGTGTCCGGCCGGAACACGTAGCCGCGGCCCCAGACCGTATGCAGCCAGCGGGGCTGCCCCGGGTCCATTTCGATCTTGCGCCGCAGCCGCGTGACCTGGACGTCGACGGTGCGCGCATTGCCCTCGATGCGGCTCGTTTCGATCAGCGCCTCGCGCGACAGGGTGCGGCCGGCCTGCATCGCGAACGCCCTCAGCAGGCTCGCCTCGGCGGTCGTCAGGTGGATGGGCTCGCCGTTCTCGGTCAGCTGTTCGCGCTCCAGGTCGAAGGCGAAGGGGCCGAACGTCACCGCACGCACGGCGTCGATCGCTTCCTCTTCCGCCGGCCGCCGTCGGAGGATCGTGCGCATCCGCAGGACCAGTTCGCGCGGCTCGAACGGCTTCACCACGTAATCCTCGGCGCCGGCTTCCAGGCCGCGGATCCGGTCCTCGGCTTCCGCCATCGCGGTCAGAAGCAGCACGGGCGCCGCGTCGGTGCTGCGATTCAGGTGGCGGGCGAGATCGAGCCCGCTTTCGCCGGGCATCATCACGTCGAGCAGGACGAGATCGAAACGCATGGCGGCCAGCCGCGCGCGGGCCTCGGTCGCGTTCGGCGCGGTGGTGACGCCGAACCCGTTGGCCGAGAGAAAGCGCCGGAGCAGGTCGAGAAGGCGCGGATCGTCGTCGACGATCAGGACCTGCGCCGGCGCGGCACCGGTGCCGCCGGCCCGCTCGTCGAGGGCGGTGCCGTTCATCCCCGACGGACCCTGGGCAGCGGATCCGGCGCCGGCACCGCGGTGGCGACGCGCGCGCGGTCGCTTTCGCGGATCATGCCGACCAGGACGGTGCGGAAGCCCTCGACCGCCTCGGCGCCCGCCGCGCGATAGGCGCGCGCCAGGAAGGCGCGTTGGCGCGCGCCGATCTCCGCCTCGAGCGTCTCGCCGAGCGGCGTCAGGTGCAGCAGCCTCTGGCGCCGGTCGCGGGTACCCGGCCGCTGGCTCATCAGCTTGCCGTCCTGGAGCCGCCCCAGCACCCGGCCCAGGCTCTGTTTCGTGACCCGCAGGATCGACAGCATCTCGCCGACGGTGATGTCCGGGTGGCGCGCGACGAAGTACAGGGCACGATAGTCCGCCCGGCCAAGCCCGTGCTTCTCCAGCAGGACGTCCGTCTCCGCCATCAGGTCGCGGTTCGCGTAGAACAGCAGCTCGATCCCCTGGCGAAGATATTCTTCGCGCAGGAACAACGGGTTCACGCGCGTGCCGAGGTCAGCCATGGCGCCACAATCGCGAAGGATATTGCGTGCCGCAAGTCGCGGACGACATACTGCGACCCCATATGGCGCCGCAACGCCGAAAGCTACAACCGAATCACCGAGAAAGCCGCCCGATGGAAACGATCCTGCCTTTCGACGACCGCGATGGTTCCATCTGGATGGACGGCCGCCTCGTGCCCTGGCGCGACGCGAAGCTGCACGTGCTGACGCACGGCCTGCACTATGCGAGCGCGGTGTTCGAGGGCGAGCGCGTCTATGCGGGCACGATCTTCCGGTCGCTCGACCACACCAGGCGCCTGTTCGCCTCCGCCAACGCCCTCGGCTTCGAGATCCCCTTCACGATCGAGGAGATCGAGCAGGCCAAGCGCGACACGGTCGCCGCGATGGGCTTCAACGAGGGGTATGTCCGTCCCGTCGCGTGGCGCGGCTCGGAGATGATGGGCGTTTCGGCCCAGGCGAGCCGTATCCACGTCGCCATCGCCGCCTGGGAATGGCCTGCCTATTTCTCGCCCGAGGCGAAGCTGCAGGGCATCCGCATGAAGACCGGTCGCTGGCGCCGTCCCGCGCCCGACACCGCGCCGGTGCACGCCAAGGCGACCGGCCTCTACATGATCTGCACCATGAACAAGCACGAGGTCGAGGCGCAGGGCTATCACGACGCCCTGATGCTCGACTATCGCGGCTTCGCCGTCGAAGGCACCGGCGCCAACCTGTTCATGGTGAAGGAGGGCAAGCTCTACACGCCGAAGCCCGACTGCTTCCTGAACGGCATCACGCGCCAGACCGTCATGGCGCTGGCCGACAAGCGCCAGATCCCGATCGTCGAGCAGCACATCACGCCGGAAGAGCTGATGAAGGGCGAGGAAGTCTTCGTCACCGGCACCGCCGCCGAGGTGACGCCGGTCGGCTCGATCGACGACCACGCCTTCACCGTCGGCCGGATCACCCAGACGCTGATGGAAGACTATTCCACGCTGGTGCGGAACCCGGCCGCCCAGAAGGCGGCCTGAGGCAGGCCGCTCCCCGAGTCCCGCGCGGCGGCGGCTACTTCGCCGCCGGCGTCGCGAGCGGCTTGTCCGTATCGACGATGTAGATCGCGATGACGCGCGCCGGCTTGTCGCCGACGGCGCGCGCATCGTGGATCGTACCGGCCGGGATGACGTAGCTCTCGCCGGCCTTGATCTCCTTCGGCGGCTCGCCGTCGAACTGCATGATCGAGGTGCCCTCCAGCATGTAGCCCATCTCGTATCCGGGATGGCTGTGCCGGCCGGCCGCGGTGCCGGGCTGGATCTCGGCGATGCCCATCACCGCCGTCTTGCCCTGAACGTCGGCCAGTTCGACCCGCTGCAGCGGGATGCGCTTGATGCCCTGTTGCGCGTGGAGCGCCTCGCTCGCGCCAATCCCGGCGACGATGCCGACCGCCAGTGCCGCGGCGGCGATCGCCGCGGTCCGTGTAACTGTGCTGACCATTCGATCCTCCGAAGCGCCGCTGCGCCCTCCGTCGCGGCACTTCCGCGATCCGGGCGCAGCCCCTAGTATCGCCGCGGAAACGAAGCCAGGGGAGCGAATATGCCAGCCGAAGCCGCGACCGCCGACGGTCCCGCGTGGACCCACGAGATCTACGACCTGCTGCGCAAGAAGGGCGTCACGCAGTTCGCTTACGTGCCCGACGCGGGGCATAAGGCGATCATCAACCTCTCGCTCGCCGATCCCGACGTGCACTCCATCCCGCTCACCACCGAGGAGGAAGGGGTCGGCATTATGGTCGGCGCCCATCTCGGCGGCGCGAAAGCCGTGCTGTGCATGCAGTCCAGCGGCGCCGGCAACTGCATCAATTTCCTCTCGTTCGTGAAGAACGGCCCGTTCCCGATGCTGATGCTGCTGTCGATGCGCGGCGAGTTCGGCGAGGGCAACCCCTGGCAGATGCCGATGGGCCAGGCGACGCAGCCGGTGCTGGAAGCGATGGGCGTCATCTGCCTGCGCGCCGAGCGCGAGGACGAGGTCCTGGACGTGGTGAACGCCGCCGCCGACATGGTCTGGAAATCGGGGCAGGCGGTCGCCGTCCTGCTGACGCAGCGCCTGATCGGCGCCAAGGCATTCTGAGGAGACGCCCGATGGCCGTACAGCAATCCCTCGACGAGCGCGCCAAGGCGATGAGCCCCGCCTTCGTCCTCGACCGCATCACCGCCGTGCCGAAGCTCATCGGCGACCCGAAGGACATCCTGTTCGTCGCCGGCCTCGCCGGCACGGCGAAGGACATCGCCGCGATCTGCGGCGACATGCCGAACTACTACGCCATGGCCGGCACGATGGGTGCAGCCGTCTCGGTCGGCATCGGCCTGGCACTGGCGCAGCCGAACAAGCGCGTGATCGTCGCCACCGGTGACGGCGAACTCCTGATGAACGTCGGCGCGCTCGCGACGGCGGCGATCATGAACCCGCCCAACCTCAGCATCCTCTGCGTCGACAACGGCCATTACGGCGAGACCGGCTACCAGAAGAGCCACACCAGCCTGGGCGTCGACCTGGAGAAGATGGCGATCGGCGCCGGCATCATGTCGACCCGCACCGTCTCGGAAGAGGGCGAGATCGAGAGCGCCGGCAAGCTCATGCGCGAATCGAACGGCGTTTCCTTCGTGCTGCTGCGCGTCGCACCGACCGACGGCCCGAAGTTCAAGCGCTCCCTCGACGGCGGCCTCGCCATGCGCCGCTTCATGGACGGTCTTCTGGGCGCTCCGGCCTAGCCGCCGGCGCCCCTTCACAGCCGCTCCGGCGCTCGACGCTATCGGAGCAGGGAAGGGCGAGGCCATGGCTTCGCCCTTTTCGCGTCCGCTCTACTGCCGCATCGCGAACAGTTCCTGGCTGAGCGGAATCTTGCCCACGCTCGGGTCCAGGCGCCAGTTGTAGACGTGCATCGCCTCGAAGACGCGGTGGACGTAGTTCTGCGTCTCCTCGAAGGGGATGCTCTCGATCCAGTCGATCACGTCGACGCGGCCGGCGCGCGGATCGCCGTAGCGCCCGAGCCACTTGTCGACGTTGCCCGGGCCGGCGTTGTAGGCCGCCACGGCCAGAATCGTCGAGCCATAGCGGTCCTGCATCTGCGCCAGATAGCTCTGGCCCAGCAGCATGTTGTAGGACGGGTCGGTGGTCAGTGAGCCCGGGGAATAGTCTACGCCGATGCGCTTCGACACGTACTGCGCCGTCCCCGGCATCAGCTGCATCAGGCCGCGCGCGCCGGCGCGGCTCACGGCGTCCGTGTCGAAGCCGCTTTCCTGGCGTATGACGGCCAGCACCAGCGCCGGATCGATCATGTAGTTACCGGCGACGTCGAGCACCGGGAACAGCCGCTCCGGCAGGATGATGTCGCGCGTCCGCAGCTTGCGGGCCGCCCACAGCGAGAGGTTCGGGTGGCCCTGTTCGATCGCCAGGTCGGCGATCATCTGGCCCTGCGCCGGGGTCGTCGCATCGGTGGCCAGCTGGATGATGAACGGCGCTGTCCGCCGCCGTTCGCCGATGGCGCCGAGCAGCCGGATCAGCCGCACCTGTTCGTCCGCATCGAAGGCCGCCCGTTCGGCGGCCGTCGGCGCGGGGAGCGGCGCCAGGTTGGGCAGCAGCGCAGTACCGGTCCGTCCGGCGGCGATCTGGCCGTAGAAGGTGGTGGCGTCGCTCGCCGCGACCGCGAACCAGCGCTGTGCCGCGCCCGCGTCGCCCGCGCGTTCCGCGGCGCGCCCCGCCCAGTAGGCGCCGCGCGACTTGCTGACCGGCGTCTCGACGCCGGCGAAGAAGCGCTCGAAATGCGCGCGTGCGGCTGCGGGGTCGTTCAGTTGCCGCAGGGCGATCCAGCCGGCGAACCACTCGCCCTCGCGGAACCCGCGGCCCGCCGTCTGGCCGTGGTTCGCCGCGAGGCGATAGGCGAGTGCGACGTTCCCGTCGGCGAGCGCCTGCTGCAGGGCCCAGCGCCGCAGCGACCACCAGTCGTCGGCATCGCCCACCGTCGGCGTGGTTTCCAGGATCTCGACCACGCCGCTGAACTGGCCCGCCACCCTGCGCCATGCGGCGCGGTCGTAGAGCAGGCCCGGATCGTTCTGCAGCTGCCCGGGCACCGCCAGCACCGCCGCGTCGACGCCGTTCTCGCGCTGGAACAGTTTGATGCGCGCCTCGGCGAGAAGCTGCCAGGACCGGTCGACCCGCTGCGCCTGCCGCCGCGCCGCGGCGGCCTGCCTGTCCCAGAGCAGCCGGTCGAGCCGGGCCAGCTGGTCGTCCCGGGTCAGATATCCGCCGTAGCGCGCCAGGATGTCCGCCTCGAGCGTGCCGTCCAGCCGGTCGGTGCGCCACGCATCGCGTACCAGCGCCACGCCTTTTTCGGTCTCGCCACTCGCGACCAGCGCATCCGCGTACCGGACCTTGCCGTAGCCGCTCTGCGGCGGGACCGTTGCGAAGTAGGAACGCACATAGTCGGCGGGCAGGTCGGCGGGCATCGCGCTCTCGGCGTTGCGCCGGATCGTCGATTGACGCGGCCAGCCGGGCGCCTGCCGCATGAACGCCACGACGTCGTCGAACCAGACGACCGCGTCGGGCCGTGCCGCCTCGACCCAGCGGACATATTTCTCCATCAACGGGTCGCCGAGGCTCTGCGCCATCATGCGCGCATTGACGTAGTCGTCGATCTCGACGAGCGAGATCACCGCGCGATAGTTCGCCTCCGGGGCTAGCAGCCCCTGGGCGTTCGATGTCGTCGGTGAGGCGGAACCGCAGATCGTCAGCAGTCCGGCCACGGCCAGCGCGGCCAAGGAGACTCGCACGTGAAGCACCCGTCGGTTTCGGTCGCGACGCGGGCGACCGTCCGGCCCCCGTGGGCGGCGGTCCGGTTCCCTCGCGCGGCACGGTGCAACCATATCAGAACATCATGGCACCACGCACGCGGCGTGCAGGGATTCTCGCGTGCCGCGGCGTCGCTAGGCCGGATAGCAGCAGGTCAGCAACATGTCGACGCTGCGCCCGTCGGTGGAGAGCGGCAGGACCAACTCCGACAAGCGAATGGTGCGCCAGGCGTCCCGCAACGCCGGGCTGAACGTGGCGGGAGCCCAGGACTGCGATACTGCGAGATAGCCGGGTAGAAGGCCTTCGCGCAGGCCGGGCTCCACCTGGGAGAGATAGCGGCCGGTGAGTTCCCGCCCGATGACGTTGGCGATCCGGGTGCCGAAGATGCGATAGCGGAAGTCGCCCCCCTGCGCCAGGACGTCGACGAGGCAGATGAAGCCGAGCCAGGGTCGCAGTTCGAGCACATCGAACGCGTGTCGCGACGGTGCAGACCGGTCGCCCCGCTTCGTCTCCCACAGCGCATGAAGGTCGCGCTGCAGCAGTGAGGAGGACGGCAGCATCTGCGTCGGTTCCGTTGGGGGCGCGTGTCGCACGGCCGCATCATCCGGACATTCGCGAACCCCCGCGAGTGACGGCCGTCACGCGGTGCGGTAACATTTTAGCTTAAGTCGAGAATTCGCCCGTCGATCAGGGCGCCCGGACGAGCAGGATGCGTGCGGCACCGTACCGGCGCTCGCGCAAGGGCTCGAAGCCCGGGGGAAGCTCGGGGGGCGCTGCCTTCGCGGCGATCTCGATGGCGACGATCGCGCCGGGCGCGATCCATCCGGCGGCGGCCAGTGCGGCGAGCGCGGGGGCGGCGAGCGCGGGCATGGCCGGTCCGCTCGCATAGGGCGGGTCGAGGAAGACGAGATCGTGCGCCCTGGGTGCCGGACCGGGTGCCGTCGCATCCTTGACCGTGGCCGTGATCCGGCCGGATTCGCCCAGCGCCTTCGCCGTCGTTCTCACCGCCTCGACCGCGGCACCGCTGGTGTCCAGCAGCGTCGCAGCCGCGGCGCCGCGCGACAGCGCCTCGAACGCGAGAGCGCCGGTGCCGCAAAAGGCGTCGAGCACGACCGCATCGTCGACGACCGATGCACCACCGGGGGCGAACCCGCCATGTTCGAGCATGTTGAACAGGCCCTCGCGCGCCCGGTCCGAGGTCGGACGGATGGCATTTCCGGCGGGCGGGTCCAGCAGCCGCCCCCGGTGCCGCCCGGCGACGATCCTCATGGCGGCGTCCTTCTCATTGGCGGCCGGAACCAGCGCGCCCCGATCCGCCCGCGGGCCCGCCGGCCTGGCGGCCGCGCGGCGGTGCGGGAATGCTGGCCTTCGTCAGGCCCAGCTGGTCGCGCAGCACGCGGCCGCGCACCTCCTCCACCATGCCGCGCTCGAGCTGGTTCAGCTGGAACGGGCCGTACGCCACGCGGATCAGCCGGCTCACCTCATAGCCCAGATGTTCCATGACCACGCGGATCTCGCGGTTGCGGCCCTCCTGCAGGCTCACCGTCAGCCAGGCGTTGTCGCCCTTCTGCTGGTCCAGCACGGCGGTGATCGCGCCGTATTTCTGGTCGCCGACCGTGACGCCGTTCGCCAGCTTCACCAGCCGCGCCGGGTCGACCTGCCCATGCACGCGCACGCGATAGCGCCGGATCCAGCCGCGCGCCGGCAGCTCCAGGGTGCGCGCCAGGCCGCCGTCGTTGGTCAGCAGCAGCAGGCCCTCGGAGTTCATGTCGAGGCGTCCCACCGTCACGACCCGCGGCAGGTCCGGCGGCAGCACGTCGAATACCGTCTGCCGGCCCTCTGGGTCGCGGTTCGTGGTGACCAATCCGCGCGGCTTGTGATAGCGCCACAGCCGCGTGTGCTCCGGCTCGGCCAGCGGCTTGCCGTCGATGGTGATGCGGCTCGCCTCGGTCACCAGGAAGGCCGGCGTCTTCAGCACCGTGCCGTCGACGGCCACCTTGCCGGCCAGGATCAGTTTCTCGGCGTCGCGGCGCGAGCACACGCCGGCGCGCGCGATCCGCTTGGCGATCCGCTCCCCCGCGGCCGGAGCGCCGGCGGCCGGGATTTCCGTCGCGGCCTCGCTCATCGGGCGGCCGCCACCAGGGCGGCGAAGATCTTCGGGTCGGCCGCGCTGATCGCGTATTCGGGGTGCCACTGCACGCCTAGGCAGAAGCGGTGCACCGGCGATTCGATCGCCTCGATCACCCCGTCCGGCGCGCGGCCGCTGACGACGATGCCCGCCGGCTCGTCCTTCGCCGCCTGATGGTGCGCCGAGTTGACCGGCAGCTCGGCCGCGCCCGCGATCTGCGCCAGCAGCGTGCCCGCCTTCACCGCCACGGTGTGGCCCGGTTCCGTGCGCGGGTTCGGCTGCTCATGCGGCAGCGCGCCCGGCACCTCGTCGGGAATGTGCTGGATCAGCGTCCCGCCCAATGCCACGTGCAGCAGCTGCTGGCCGCCGCAGATGCCCAGGATCGGCATGTCGCGCGCCAGCGCCCCGCGCGTCACGCCCAACTCGAACGCCGTCCGGTTCTCCTTCAGCGTGACCGTCGCATGCCGGCTCGAAGCACCGAACAACGCAGGGTCGACGTCGAACGCGCCGCCGGTGACGACCAGCGCATCGATCCGGTCCAGGAACGCCTCGACCAGATCGACCTCGTGCGGCAGCAGCATGGGCAACCCGCCCGCCTGCGCCACCGCCGAGGCGTAGTTCTGCCGCAGCGCATACCAAGGCAGCTTCGACCAGCCGCCGGCGGGTTCGGCGTCCACGGTGATGCCGATGATGGGGGTGCGTGTCATGCGTTGCATATAGGGGATTCGATGTGATCGTGCAGCGCCGTTTCGTGTGTTGATGGTGACCGACTTTCCAAAGTGATCTACACGCGCATCGAATGCGGACGCGCCGGATGCAGGATGGTTTGCCTGTATCTCATTCGAGATACATATTGGGCGAGTACCGTCCGGAGACAGAGCAATGGCTGCGCGAACCTCGATGCTTCACGTCCGCGTCGATGATGAACTGAAAGCCGATGCGGCTGAAAAGCTCGCAAATATCGGTCTGACCATCTCCGATGCCGTCCGCATCCTTCTCACGCGGGTTGCGAAGGAGGGCGCGATGCCGCCCGGTCTGACGGCCGATCCCGAAGTCTATGACGCCTGGTTTCGGCAGAAGGTGCAGGAAGCCCTTGCCGATCCACGCCCCGCCGTCCCGCATCGGCAGGTGCTCGACGAGGCGCAGGCGGTGATCGACGGCAAGCGCCGTGCCCGTTCTTGAGTGGCGTGAAGCGGCGCGGGCCGACCTGCTGGCGATCGTCGACCACATCTCGGACCGTGATCTCAATGCCGCCCAACATCTGAAGGACGAGATCGAAACCAGGACGGCGAAGCTGTCGGAACGTCCGAAGCTCTATCGGCGGGGCCGCGTTCCGGGCACCCGGGAAATGGTGGTCCGGCCAAGCTATATCGTCGTCTACGCCGAGGACGAAGGTCGTCACCATTCTGCGCGTCCTCTATGCTGCCCGGCAGTGGCCAGCGTAAGCGCATGTTCGACTTGACCGACTCGTCGCGGCGTCGGCAGTCCTAGCTGCTGCCGTCCCTGTTCATGTGCTCGGTCGTCGCGCGCGCCACTTCGAGGAAGACGTCGTCGCCGAACGAATTCAGCGCGAAGTTCACCGCCTGGAGGACGATCCGGCAGTTGGCGCGGCTGTAGGGCAGCGTCGCATCGATGCGATCGAGCGAGGGGGCATAGGGTCTGCGGGCCGCGCCGCTGCCGACCTGCGTGGTACGGAAAGGGATGCCGCTCAACATGCACCGGCCGCCGCATGCGTCCCATAGTGCGCGCAGATCGTCCTCGTCGAACGTCTCGCCCTGCCATCTCTTCAGGTTTCTCAATGCCGCCCTTTGCCAGGTCTGCCGCGCCCACGGTGGTAGTGGCTCACCCGGCAGGATGGGCGGCACGGCGTCGATCTTCTCGCCAAGCTCGGGAGCGACTGTATAGGCACCTGGTCCGATCTTGCTGATATGACGAGCGGCCTGAAGCCGGACGAGCGCCCAGGCGTGCCGATTGACGAAGCGTGGCCAGTCTCGGCCCGTCTGGTCGACACCGTGATCGACCGCCAGTCGCCGCCGCATTTCAACGCTGTCCGAGACGCCCTGCCGCAGCAGCCGCAACGTCTCATCCATCAGCGCCGGGATGTCCGGCAGATCCGAATCGACCATGCGTTGCTACCTTACGGGCTACGGCCGCTCCACGAAATGCACCAGCAGGCCGCCCAGTGCGTCGGGGTGGACGAAGCCGATGCGGGCGCGGCGGGAGCCGGGGCGGCCGGCGCGGTCGATGAGGGGGAGACCCGCCTCGGCCAGCGTCGCCAGGGCGCCGTCGATGTCGCGCGTCCGGAAGGCGAGGTGGTGCAGGCCGGGGCCGCGCCGGGCGATGTAGCGGCCGACGGCGCTGCGGTCCTGGCGCGTGTTGCCGGCCTGCCCGCGGTCGAGGGTGAGGTCGCCGGCCGGGTTCAGGTCCTGCAGGAACTCCAGCTCGCAGTCGCCGACCGTCACGAACAGCACGTGCAGCCCGCCCACCACCTCGGGCGGGCGCGCATGATAGACCAGCCCGTATTTGTCCGACGTGAAGCTCTCGATCGCCGTGCGGATCTCCACGTCGCGCTGCTGACTCTCCAGCGGAAAGCCGAGCCCGTCCACCAGCGCCGCGACCGCCGCACCGTTGTCCGCGCTGGCGACGCCGATATGGTCGAAGCCGCTGATCATGCCCTCGCGCGGCCCCGGCGCGGGCGCGTCCGTGCAGAGCCGCACGTTCATGCCCGTGCTCTCGTGCAGCATCGCCGCCGCCGCCGCGGTCATCCCGGCCGTCTCCACGAACCCCAGATGATCCACCCCGGCGCGCCCCTCCGCCGCGAGCGGATCGTCGGCCGCCAGTAGCACGAGTCCGATCGCGCCGACCGCGAAGGCCGGGCGGCCGGGCAGGGATGCCACTTCCGTCCGCTGCAGCCCGAAATGCCGCTCCAGCGTGGCCGCGACCGCCTCCGGGTCCGCCACCACCGCCGCGACGTATGCGAGCCGGTTCACCGCTCCACCTTGCGGAACGGGTCGTCGAGCAGGCCCGGCTCCTCGATCGGGATCTCGAAATTCTCCAGGAACGCGCAGGTCATCTGATAGTAGCCGATGGTCAGCACCAGCTCCGCCATCTCGCGGTTCGACAGGTGCTCGTTCAGCGCGCGGAAGGTCCCGTCGCTGGCCTTCACGTTCCGCACCACCTCGTCGGTGAAGCGCAGCACCAGCTTCTCCAGGTCGTCGAACACCGGCGACTCGGCGCCGTCCTTCAGGGCCGCGATCTTTTCCGCCGGCATGCCGACGCGCGCGCTGATCCGCTCGTGCTGATAGACCTCGTAGCCGGCGCGGCAGAGATGGCCGACGCGCACGATCGCCATCTCGCGCAGCACCGGGTCCAGCGCCGACTTCTGCAGCAGCGCGTTGCCGAGCCGGTGCCAGTGTTCCGTCGCCGTCTCGGCCCAGGGCAGCATCCGGAAGACGTTCACCTTATTGTCCACCCGGCTCATGAAGTCCTTGAGCTTCGGCGGAAGCGCGTCCAGATCGGGGTACGGGATGCGTGGCATGGGCTCGATCCTCGGAAGGCTGATCGGGGGAAGTATCGATGCGGCGCGGTGTGCCCCTCGTGGGCGGTCTGGTTTCCGCCATCAAACGCAGTTTCGGCGGGGCGCACAACGCCCCCCATGGACCGCAGGCGGCCGGCGCCAACGCGTCGGTGGCTCCTGCGCCGGCGGAGCCGGCTGCGCGCGCCGCCGGCGCGGACCAGCCGACGTCCGAGCAGATCCTTAATGCCCTGCGCCGCGTGGTCGATCCCGACGCCGGCCGCGACGTCGTCGACCTCGGCATGATCTCCGGCATCGTCGTGAAGAGCGGCAATGTCGGCTTCGCGATCGAGGTCTCGCCCGAGGACGGCGCCCGCAAGGAGCCGCTGCGCCAGGCGTGCGAGAAGGCGGTCGAGGCGGTCCCAGGCGTCCTGTCGGTCACCGCTGTCCTGACGGCGGAGCGCGGCGCCGGCGTGGCCGCCCCCGCTGCCCCGCCGCCGCCACCACGCACCGGCGGGCACAACCACACCCACGGCGCAGCCGGCCATGCCCATGGCGCCCCCGCCCAAGCCCCGAAGCAGCAGCGCCTGGACCTGCCCGGCGTGCGCGCCATCGTCGCCGTCGCCTCGGGCAAGGGCGGCGTGGGCAAGTCGACCACCGCCGTCAACATCGCCCTCGGGCTGGCGGCGCTCGGCCGCAAGGTCGGCATCCTCGACGCCGACGTGTTCGGGCCGTCGATGCCGCGCATGCTGGGCGTCTCCGGCCGTCCCGACATGGCGGCGGACGGCAACCGGCTGAAGCCGATGCAGGCCTGGGGCATCAGCGCCATGTCGATCGGCTTCCTCGTCGCCGAGGAGACGCCGATGATCTGGCGCGGCCCGATGGTGATGGGCGCGCTGGAGCAGATGCTGCGCGACGTCGAATGGGGCGAACTCGACGTGCTGATCGTCGACATGCCGCCCGGCACCGGAGACGCCCAGCTCACCATGGCGCAGCGCGTGCCGCTCGCCGGCGCCGTCATCGTCTCCACGCCCCAGGACATCGCGCTGCTCGACGCGCGCAAGGGCCTCAACATGTTCCGCAAGGTCGAGGTGCCCGTCCTCGGCATCGTCGAGAACATGAGCTATTTCCTCTGCCCGCACTGCGGCGGCCGGTCCGACATCTTCGGCCACGGCGGCGCGCGCGACGAGGCGGCGAAGCTCGGCTGCGACTTCCTCGGCGAGGTGCCGCTGCACATCGCCATCCGCGAGACCTCCGACGGCGGCCGCCCGATCGTCGCCAGCGCGCCCGACAGCGAGCACGCCAAGGCCTACATGGCCATCGCCCGCAAGGTCGACGCCAAGATCGCCCAGTCGCTCGGCGAGCAGGCGCGGCGGCGCCCGCGCATCGTGGTGGAGTAGGCGATGGGCGAGAGCGTTTCGGGACCCCGCGTCCTCGACATGCGCGGCCTGAAATGCCCGCTGCCCGTGCTGCGCACGCGCAAGGCGATGCGCGAGGTGCCGCACGGTGAGGTGGTCACCGTCCTCGCCGACGACCCGGCCTCGGTCATCGACTTCCCGGTCTTCTGCCACGAGGCCGGCCTGGAACTCGTCTCCGAGCGCCGCGACGGCGCCGAACTCACCTTCGAGATCCGCAAGCCGCCCCAGAGC
>Ga0114915_1000154_pt1 | contig 32739 bp, 55 predicted proteins | sample MalvirAntarct_55_FD_87288 | JGI IMG/M metagenome (GOLD analysis project Ga0114915, IMG submission 87288) | Marine viral communities from the Global Malaspina Expedition - Malaspina viral metaG Antarct_55 | ecosystem: Environmental > Aquatic > Marine > Oceanic | place: South Georgia Island...
CCTTAATGGTCTTACTTATTTCAGCCGCAGCCTCGTAATTCTCGTCCTTTAATATCTTCGATTGTATAGCATAAAGGTTCTGTAGCCTTATGTATAGACCTTCCTTCTTAGATATGTCTTCCGATTGACCATCATCCATATCCTCCATCTCCATCATTTCATTGTAATTCTTATCGTCACGTTCATCGACCTTATCAAAGAACTCTTTATCCAATTGCTTCTGCTTCTTAACTAATGCTTCGATAATCATATCGACCAACGTATTCATTTCTTCTTTAGTCATGCTTTATTGTTTTAAGGTTTTTGATTTAGAATGATTTTTATTTAAAAATCTAATTATTCTATCTGTTGTTGCTACACCCTTTCTCATGAATGTAACCGTACCTTGATTCCAATCTATATCTACGATATCTCTACACAGAGGAGCCTTAATATCCCCATTTAGTATCGCATAAGATATAGCATCTCTATCTACCATAGTAGCCTTATCAAACTCGTAGAGCATGTCTATCTTACCCGACCCAAACAGTACGGTAGAATGATCTCTACCTATGTATTGACCTATAGCGGATGTGGTTGAGCATGTGTATGACCTACACATGTTGCAGAACATATGCCTAGCAGTCACTAAGTCTTGTCGCCTATTAACGGTTAGTATATCTTCTTTTTTTACCCCGTAGTACTTGCAAATTACTTTCATTATATTGTTGAAACTTAATAAATTCTTACTCATTTTATTTGATTTTAATTGTTAAACACTATCTTATCTACACTCTTTATAAGCTTAATCTGCTCGTTAATCTGATTAATCTTCTTATCGTTCTCCTTCCATATAAGCAGTTCACCATTACGATTATCGTTTTGGAAATCCCACTTAAGTTTTTCTAATGCATCTAGCAATATATCTTTATCAATTTTCATAGATTTTATTATATAAAATTAAACATTAACCTTAATTGTTCCTTAACTTCTAGCTTCCTACTAGCACTGATAGGTATAGATATACCATCGGTATCTAGCAGTAAGTAACCACCTAAATCTCTATGCAAAGCTATAACCCTATCGGCATTGACCACAAAAGATCTATGCGTCTTAATGAAGTTACTTTCAATCAACTTACCCTCTACATAGTTTAAGTTCTTGGATATCATAACCCTTTCATTCGTGCAATGCACAACCGAGTAACTACCATCTGCTTGTACGAATAGTATATCATCGGTATCGATAATTTTACTACCATACATAGTCGGCAGACCTATCTTATTCTTCTTCATAGCTTCTTTACTTTATAGAACACCGCCTCATTTTTCTCCCCATCACTTATGTCATGCCCCGAAACACTATAATCGTTTCCGACTACCTTCTTTAGCTCAAACATATCTATCGGTAGCCAGTATCCGAATCTTAAAGTAATGTCGCTATTCGTGCTTATAGACACACTCAGTTGATCATACTTTGACATTCCACTGGCTGACCACCAATTTTCTATCCTCTCTACTACATTCATCTTATTCATAATTTCTAAATTTATTTATATTCCATACTCGTACCTCGTTCAGCACATAGCTAAACCGTTAGCACCCATTAGTCATAATCGTTATCATCATAATCAATACTACCATCCATACCTATTGCGTGTTCAAGCAAAGCCTCTTTAAAATCTCTAATTACACATTCAAAAGTTTCCCTAGAGTGTCCATGCTCCTCTATGTATTTGTCAATAAATTCTAGTAAATCCATTTTGTTTTAGTTTTAAATTAACGGTGCATTACCTTACCTCGTTAAGTAGGTAATCTATTATACAATCGTACTCACTCCTAACATCTACATTAAAGTTAGATTTTAAGAATAGATCTTGATGATTTAATACTTCGGGAAATATCAAATCATATTCAAGTTCTTGGTATTCTGTTTCGTTGTTCTCAATGTGGTTCATAAATAATTGAGAGAATAAAAAGTCTTCGTAATTCATAATAATTTAATTAAACGCACCCTAACAACATATATAGTTAATGTGCTTAGTTAATATTTGTTTTTAATTTGAAGGCTAGTGCAATCGCATACTAACCATATACTAAACATTACTTGTGATATTCCATATCATCCACCCATAGTGGTGTCTTCTCCCCTACATACGCATTGAAGGTGTTAAACTCAGCACATTCTATTGCGTCCTCTTCACTCATATCTTTCATAAGTATTTCTATCACTTTGTTTCTAGAGTAAACTACCTTCCACATATTCGGCTCAAAGCCTATTATTGCACCGTTAAATCCATCTGCGAATAATACATCATCGCTAGATCCATAAACATCTACTATTACTTCATACATAGCCTATTCGTTTAAGTAAGCTATGTTGAATGAGGTCGAGTATAAGCTATTCCACTCGCAAGACTCAAGGAATGTCATAGCCAATGTGTTTACCATTTCACTTCCGCTGCTCTCATTGAACACCTCCTCATAGACCAATGCGTGAAACTGATTTGCATTCTCGCATTTCAATATTAAATGTCTGTCTATATTGCATATAACATCTTTGTACAGCATATAATTCTCGTATGTTTCAAAGTTATTTCTCATAATATCATTTTTTTTAGTTCATCAACTTGTGCAGTTGAAATTAATAGCTTTAAGTATCTATCTATAACCGCCTCAAGTGCATCTCCCTTTAAAGGGAAATCAGTGTCGCAGCATTCTAATATAAACTCTTTAAATTCTCGCTTAACCTCTTCTGTATCTTTCATATCTATTTTATTTAGATTCACAAATATAATTAAATTGTTAGCAATTCGTTAACAATAATTAGTTTTTCTTGCCGACCAAAACTACCCATCCTAGTATCACCAGTGTATCTAAGCCTATTCTCGGCTACTAAATTAGTTATTGACCTTCTCACACTTGTGAGGGGAATAGTACCATTAAACACTAGTTTAAGTATCTGAGATGCTCCGTATTCGATTGCTTTCTGATCCGATAAGAACTCCATAATCTTTTCGTTTTGAGTTTTCGCTTTCGTTTCAAATACTTCTAATTGCTTACCACTCTCGTTAGTGGTGTTGTAATAATTTTTCATTTTAATTTAGGTTATTTATTAATAAAATCTAAAATTTCTTGACAAGTATGTTGCTGAGTACCCCATATATGACCCCAACCAATTTGTGTTGTGTCAATTTTAATATCAGTATTTTTAATTGTAAGAATATTACCATTTTTTGTGCCAGTTGTTGTATGAATTGGTGAATGCAAACCGCCAGTACTAGTTCGTCTAGTCATACCGTCAATACTATGGTTAATATTGAGTTCTGTAAGAAGTTTGCTGATAGAGTTAATATTAGGCATTCTATGTTTTGCTTTCCAACCGTTATCATTAGACTTGTTTTGAAGTTTAATAATTGTCTCTTGTGATTTTTTTGTAAGTTCCATCTTGCTTTTGTTTTCGTTTTTCATATTAATCTAATCTTAAAAAGTAAGTTCTTAAATCGGTAAAGAACTTAACATTGAGATCACCACCAAATTCAACCGCCCCGTCTAGATGTCTTATTGCGTTATCTAGGTCTTTTTTAGCTAGTCTAATTAGCTGCTCTGTAGCATATTGATAAAAGTATACGTTCGATGTTTCATATATCGATGCTAGTCTTTCTAGTCTTTTGATAACCATTTCTTGATTTGTCATTTTTGTTTAAGTTTAAATTAAGGGTGAGGAATATCCCCACCCTATAGTATTATTACTACACTTTCTCTAACGCTAACCAACCACACATAGTGTTGTATGCTCTAGCAGATATTGTCGCATCCGTACCAAACAATAGACTTTCTACCTTATCTTTTCTAGTGGTAGAATGATTAGTATACCTAGTTACTGCGTTAAACAATGCCCATAACGTCTCACCTTGTTCGTTTATAGATTGCTCTATGTCGTTAGAGAATTGCTTCATGTTGTTTTGTGTTCGTGTTGACACATCTGACCTATTCTTGTTAGCATCTACCTTGAATACAGACATCACAATATCTTGTATGTGATTCTTTTCAAATCTAACATTGGCTGCATTCTCGAATACCTCCAATTGATTATTCTCGTAGTTCATTGCTTGTTGGAACAACCGCATAGCTTCATCTAATCTTTGTTGTAGTGAAGCTGAATGCCTGAATTTAGATAGGAATTTATTTGCCATTGCAAACGTATTCTCGCAACACACTACTTGATTAGTGCTACCAAATCCAACCGAACCACTGCCATCGTGCTTGTTTGTGATAGTAATATACCTATTCACATCGCTTTTCCCGATATACTTACTAGGTAATTCTAGCTGAAGGAAGACTCCCGAACCACTACCTATTGAACCACCACCTACATTGCCATAGCTACCTAGTGTAGAAGCATTGTCCCAAGGGTGGTGAAAGTTAGCGTTTGGATTAAAGTTACCATTCGCAGACTCAATGAGCATATGTGCTGCATCTTTGTTTTGCAGAAACTCATACCTATTACCAACCACACCAAGAATGGCATCGTTATCACTTCTTTCTACCGCATACTTATCGGGAACAATTGTTCCTTTCGATGTGTACAATTCTTGCTTTGAAGCCGTCCAATTTAATCCCGTAGCCTCTAGTGTTTCAAATACTATTTCATTCTTATTCATAATTTTTTTGATGGTAAGCCATCACCTATTTGATTATTAAATTAAGTTTGAATTGTAACTATTTTCGATTTCCTTGAGTTCTCTTTTCTTGCATTTAGTCTTAATGAATGCACCGTATTCGATGTTATTATCTAAACAATACCTTCTTAAATTCTGACCATACTCGCAAGATATCACGTTAAATTCCGTTAACAACTTCTTTGCTTGTTCTTCGTACTGCTCATCATATCCGTACTGAAAGGGTATTAAATACTCTTTATCGTAACCATATTGAGGTCTAACCTTTATTGTCCCTGCAAAGTAGCTATTACAATTAACTCTGTCGAACCATTCTTTTGCTTGTATTTCTATTTTTGTTACCATAACCATTTAGCTTAAATTAATATTTGGATTAGTAGCACAGAGGGAGTCGAACCCTCTGACAGAGAGAATCGAACCCCCTGAAACCATTTGTGCTCTTTGTTTGTTATATACAATTAGTATAACCAAGTTTGAGATAATTCAACTCTATATTCAGAAGCTTCTCCATTAACGTCTAATTTCACTAATACGTCTATTGGTGAAGCGCTTATACAATCGTCTAAATTTTCTATTTGCTCTTCAACGAATGAAAAGGAAATTAATGTTGCATCAAAATGGGACTCAATTGCTTCTTTGAATTTGTCACCAATGTTTTCAATAGTTACTGTGCCTACATTTGGGCATTCGCTATTTTCTGATTCTAAAATTGTTATATATTTCATTTTATTTATTTTTAATTATAAATTATCTCTTACTGAGTTGTTCATCATCATTTGGCTAGTTGGTGCAATACCAAAACTTACCCAATTATCTTTATTGTTAAACTGAGCTCTACAATGATCCATAATAGAATCATCAAATTCTAAATGATTACCTGCAACATCAGTTACGGGATGCCATTTACCTTGCCACCCATCATGAAGGAAAGTAACCCAAGCCATTTCTTTATTTAAATCTAACATAACGCTTTTAATTTACTTTAAAATTATCAATATTAAAATTTCTTCTCAATTTGTTCTCCACTAATACTCTTCTATCACCTATTCCCGAGACGTAATGAATAGTCCCGTGACTATGTAAGTATCTTGCCCGTATTTCGCTCACAATGCTGTGAATAGTGATATTTAATGGTCGGCAAATACCCGCACCTCTATCATAGTTCTCTAAGGTAAATAGCTGACTTCCATTTGTATAAATTACAATCTCCTTCATAACTCTTTTTTTTAGATTAATATTAAATTAGTAGCTTCCTTGCTTAAATAGCTCTGTCTTTTCGATTCTTGCTACTTCATATGCGGGTAGTTCATCGCAGTAACATTCGTATTTGTCGAAACTATCCTCGCATTTTTTGTTTATGCGTCTCAATTCCTTTGATTCGTACTCTTCGCATTCTAGATTATCATATATGACATCTCTTTTTGCATTAAATGCATTGTACTTTACTAGCCAAGCAATAGCCTTGTTTAGATTACTTTGATTTGCTTTTGTTTTTGCCTTCATCTTTGTTTGTTTTATTATTTTAATAATGTTATCCTTTATAATTTTCTAGAATCCAATTAATTAATAACGCTCTGTGATTGTCCGATAACTGACAATAGAATGTGTTAAACACTGCATTGCTTCCTACCCTATCATATATAGACGAGAACTTGCTATTGAAATGGTCTACCATTACAGGATTATCTTTCCATACATCAGAAATAAAGTTGTGCGGATAATTAAAACCAAACATAATTACCTTATTTACTGTCTTTAAACTAGTCAACTCATTGACTTTCAGAGTCTTAACGCTCGTACTACTCATTTGTTCTATCTCTTCCATGACTCAATAGTAGTTTTTTGTTTATAATTGACAATACTTGCTAACAACGATTTAACAACAATTTAACATTCGTTAACATATTATGCTCTGCAGCCTAGTAAATAGGTTGAAGCATTCGGACATAATGCTTCCCAGGTAACATTTATGCTCTGTAGCCCAGTAAATAGGTTAACATCAATACAAGCTAATTAACGGGCGCAATTAATCTTATATACCTATATATATATAGGACACGCTAAATGCTCTTAAAATGGCTTATAATAGCTTGTGTAGCCATTATATACACTGAAGGAAAGTGACCAGAGGAATGTGCAGTTAAAAGTGTAACATTCTTTGGGTTGTTGAATGAAGGTAGAAAGTAGTGGTGAGGTTATGCAATAGTTCACCATAACTAACAGAATCAATTAACCATAACTAACACAATCAATTAACCTTATCTAAGATAATAAGTTAGGCTTGACTAACAATAGTAGTGAGTGATACCTAATGAATGCAGTTAGGTAGGGCAAAAGTGTAACATAGATAGCAATAGTTGTAGGAAAACTTGAGGCTGTGGCTGTAACCGACTGAAAACCCGCTATATATACGGGATTCTGTGGAAAAACACGGGGGGGTGGGTCATTTTGGAATGGGTTTCCTTTTGGAAAAATTTTTCTGAAATCGCTATATAACCCCCTACCCCTTCATATGTGATGTAATACCTAATTAACGCACCCCAAGAATACATATATAAAATATATGTTCCTAAAAGCCAGGCTTTAACACTTGATTTGAGACGCACACAAACACTCGAGTTCAAAAAAGTGCCACTAGGGTGTAAAGTATAAAGAGTAACAGGCTATTGGCACATTTTTAAAGACCATATAAATATCTTAGGAATGTAAAATATCTATATAGTATGTAAGTATGTTATAGTATAGAATCGTGTGCGTTTTAAATGTAGATTTTATTAAGATAAAATATAGATATGGGTATTAAAGATTTTTTTCAGAAGAACAAGAGCAAGAATAGAACAAGAACCTATGAGGAGACACCTACTTCTAGCAAATTTGTTTTATCAAACAAAAGAAGGCAGCTAACGAAAGAAAGTGAGGGTGACGTATTTGACCCTAACGCCACTCTAAAGTCTAAAACCACGCTTGTAAAAAAGAACAAAACAGTTTCGTCTTTAAGTGTAGACAATAGATCTACGGGTAATACAAAGCAAAGTTATAAGAAAATAAATTATAAGCGTGGTGTGAAAGAAGCCGTTACATCAACAGGTCATTACGATGATGATCAAATTTTTGATAAGGGCTCAAGCAGGAGCATTAAAGAAACGCCAAAGAAGACTGTAATAAAGACTTCTGGTTTTGATAAGGACGGCAATTCATACAAGACAAGGAAAAAATATGTCAAGTAAGCAGAAGTTAAGCCCTAAAGCAGCAAAAGATAAAGCCGATAGGGATTTAAAGATAGCTCTGACACCAGACAGAAGGAACAAGAAGGCCGAGAACTACAGAAAGCGTAGGGATGCGGAGAATAAGTTTGGTAAGCTATGGCTATTAGGTAAAGATTACGACCATAAGGACGGGAAGTTTAAGTCCGTAAACGCCAACAGAGGGAATGACGGTAACGGAACTAAGAGAGAAGGGAAGAAATAACAAAAGATATGAAAGGAGTTGCACATTACAAGAAAGACGGTACGCTTTACAAAGGCAAAGGCACACATAAAGACGCTAAGGGTAAGCTAATGAGTGGTAAAACACATACAGCTAGTAGTAAGTATCTATTCCACGCTAAAGAGCTGTCAAAGACAGTACAAAAGAAACTAAAAACCAAATAACATGGCAATAAATTATACATATCCAGTAAAGACTGTACCAACCAGTGCTGATGACATACTAATAATAGATAACGCTGACTCTAGTAAGGCTACAAAAAGAATTAAAATATCTACCCTACCTAATAGTGGTAGTGGGCAAGTTATTGAGACAGTAGAGGTTAATAGTCTTATAGCTAAAGGAGACCCCTTATATGTATCAGGTTTTAATAGTGGGAGTTCTATAGCTATTGTAGATAAAGCTGATGCGTCAGATCCTAATAAGATGCCAAGTGTTGGTATCGCAACAGAAGCCATAGCTTCAGGTGCTACAGGTGAAATGATTGTTATTGGAGTTGCTAACTCAATTAATGTTAACGGCATACCATCTTCAGGCCCAAACCCATTAGTTAATGATGTTATATACGTGGCTTCTGGTGGAGGGTTAACCTCTATAAAACCTACAGGAACTAACTTAGTTCAAAACGTAGCTATAGTGCTAAAGGCAAGTGGTAGTGGTTCTTTACAGGTAACGGCAATTGGAAGGTCTAATGACCTACCTAATATACCACAGGGCAATGTTTGGTTAGGCGATTCTAATGGTGTGCCAACTGCTTTACCTATAGGAATTAATAATACCATACTAACGTCAAACGGTACTACCGCTTCATGGACGACTTCTGCTCTGTCTAATTATCTACCACTAACTGGTGGGTCAATGACTGGAAGTATATCTGGCGTTCCGTCTATAGAGATAGGTACTCAGACGTTGACGATTGATGGTTCAGGCGATACCTCATTCGACCCATCATTAGGGGCTTTTGCTTATATAGATCCTCTCACTGGAATAAATAACTTTAATGTATCATTAATGCCATCTGGGGTAACTGCAAAAGTAGCTCTTATTAACTTAAGTGGAACTAGTAGTGTATCGGGATGGGTGGCTAACGGTAACCCTGTCAAATGGGCAGGAGGAACCTTACCTACAATAAGTACTACAGGAGTAGATATAGTGACATTTGAATTTATCGGTATTGCTGTATACGCTTCTATAATTCAAAATTACTCATAAAACAAACAAAATAATATAACATGTCAAACACAAGTAAAGGAATAGGTCAAGATAGATTAGCAGGAGTATTTGGTAGTAAGTATATGCCCGCTGCTACTTATAATAACCAGAGAATATATGCGTTTATAGCTCAAGAAGACGATACGCAGTTTTCCGCATTATCTGGGGGTGACGAGTCAGTGCCACAGGTTATAAATACAGGGACTGTAAGGGCCGCAGCTATAACAACCGCAATATCAGCAGCCACTATTGGTCAATATAATAATGTAGCCTATACAGGCGGTTCAGGAAGTGGGTTAGTATTAAACATAACAGTTACTGGAGCAGCAACGGGGGTCGTTACAGTTATTAACGCAGGCACTGGATATGTGATAGGGGATGTAATAACAGTTACAGCAGGTGAGTTAGGAACAGGATCAGGCCCAGTAATAACACTAGCCTACCAGGACTTTGGATTAGACTATCTTACCTCTCAATCATTAGCATCTGTTAATTTAAATAAAGGCGCATTAATAACTGCTCCTCAAGGAGAGACATTTAAAACATTGATTGTAGCCACTGGTTCTGTAATAGCTTATTCATAATGCCGTTCCTGTCAGCATCGGGGATGAGCCCGTATAATAAGATAAGAGGAGGTGGAGGTGAGTCTGCTCCAGTAGTACCTCTACTGCTAGACGTTTACACAGGTGCTGCGGCAGCTTATTCGCTTAGAAAAATAGCGTTGGCAACCACTAATGTTATTAGAGTTAGACGTTCTAGTGATAGTGCGGAGCAAGATTTTACAGCCGAGCAAATTACAGATGGAACCTTATTAGCGTTTACAGGCTCAGGAGATGGTAGGGTTGTAACGTGGTATGACCAATCTGGAAACAATGCCCACGCAACTCAAGTTACTCAAAACAAGCAGCCAAGAATTGTATCAAGTGGAGTATTAGTGTTAGACAGTTCTGGTGTAAATCCAACAATGGAGTTTCACGTTCTTAATGTCGGTTCTGTATTAAATGCACCCTTAGTAGGCTCGCAGCCATTTACGTTATTTAATTTAAGACGCTATCGAGTTGGTGGAACTACAACAAGGGTAGCAATTGGATATGCAGGAAGTGGAAATAGTTATGCAGATAATAACATAGGAGGTTCATTTAGAAGTTACTACGGTGCCTATGTTATTCAAGGAGCAAATAACACAAATAGAGGATTATTTTATTCGCTCGCAAATGGAGCATCTACAGCAGTATCTTTAAACGGTGGAAGTGAAGTCATAGGTAATGCAGGTACGTCAGGTGCTTCTGCCCTTACTATTGGAGCTGCAGGATTAAATTTTCCGCCTGAAATGAACGAACAAGAGGTGATAATTTATAACAGCAATCAGTCCTCCAACAAAGCAGGAATACTGACCAATATTAACACGCATTATAATCTTTACCCTGAACCAATAAGCGGATTTTTATACGATTATTCAGGTGCTAGTGTAGCCTATTCGTTAAGGCAACTAGGTGTTTATGCCGATGGAAATGAAGTAAATGTTGTCAGGGTTAGAAGAAGTAGCGATAGTGCAGAACAAGATTTTACATCTACTGAGATTACAGACGGAACGTTATTGGCGTTTACTGGTTCTGGCGATGGATTTGTCTCAAAATGGTTTGACCAATCTGCAAACGGAAATCACGCAGAACAATTAACAGCCATCAACCAACCAAAATTAGTTTCGGCTGGTGTGGTTGTATTGGACAATGGTAAACCAGCGATTGATTATGCACCAGGAGCAGGAGATTCTTACTTTGAATTTACTCAACTCAATAACATCAGGTCTATTTTCTACGTCTTAAATGCAGTAACAGCAGCTTCTTCATTTAAAAACTACATCCTAGGAAACAGTTACTTAATTCACGAATATGATTCGGGCGCAGGGCAACAATGGATATATACTTCAATGCCATCATTCATAACGAGCGGAAATAATAAAATTAACGGTGTCACTACAGATTTGACGACTACCAACAGGCAATTAAATCAAGTTCTGTTGACTTTAATACATACAGCATCTAGCGGCACGGCTGACCAAATATCAAAAGATAGAGGTCTTAGCGGAAGAAGCTGGAGAGGCAAAATGCAAGAATTAATTATGTACCCGTCAGACCAAACAACTGACTTAACTGCAATAGATATTAACATTAACACTTTTTACAAGATTTATGCGTATCTACCATATAACGGTTCTGATGTTGATGCAAATGCATATATAAATGCAGGAGGGATTACTAATTTTGTTGAAATAGCAGCCATCGAACAGCTAGTTTCAAATTTAAAAGGAACAGGTAATACAACTAACAATTCAGATGTATGGAACTCTCTACATTGGATTAACTTAGCATCCGCAACGAGTTTAGCGGCATCTTTAAACGATTTAAAGGGCGGATATAATTTAACAGCTTACAACTCTCCAACTTGGGCAAATACAGGCATTAAAGGCAACGGTGCAAATATGTACTTACTAACCAGCTATATTGCAAATAATCACGGCTCTATATTAGATAGTAATTCATTCGGTTGCGCTGTAAGGACAACACAAACAACAGCTTCTGGCGCTACATTTATGGGTGTTAGAAATTCCTCAACTAATCCATATAATGCAATGGTTGTATCTGCAGGTAGCAGATATTATGGTAATAATTCACCTTTTATACAAGATGTTGGTGCTGGTCAGTTTCCAACAGGAATTTTTATAAATAATAGAACAAATTCTTCAAATTTTAATATTTATTTTAATAATGTATTAGATTTTACTGGAAATGTTCCAACCAACAATATGGCAACTGCTCCTATGGGTGTTTTATGTCAAAATAATGGAGGAACAGCAGCAGGTTTTTCAAATATGGAATTTACAGTTGTTTTTGAGGGTCAAGGATTAACAGCAAATCAAATGCAAGACTTAAATGACTCAATAAATACATTAAATGCCAATATTATAGAGGGGGGAAGATGAAATATTTAATATTTAAAATCAAACCAGAAGGAAATCCAAAAATTAGTAAAAATAATTTTGTGTCACCTACAAAATGTGATGAAGGTTATTTTGTTGACATTGTTTTTAAACAAATTTGTATAGATTTTGGATGGGTAGATTTTAACGAAGTAGAAAATGTAACCTTTTTAAAGACAGAAGAAATTACACCATGATATACTACGGACACGCAACAGATAAGAGCAAGCTACCAGCAGACAACGTTTGGTTAACGGATAATCAAAAATTAGTAAATATTAATTAAAATGATAGAACAAGTAAACGGGTACAAGTACGCTACAGAGGCTGAAGCAATATCAGCAAGAACACAATGTGCGGAACATTATGGTCTTCCAAAATCACCAGAAGATGTCACAATTTATTGGGTGAATTACAACGAGGCAAATTTAGATACACCTATATTCTGGTATATTATTTTTGATGCAAGTATTGAAATAGTGCTAGGAACTCCTACAGATTTCTATGTAACTCAGCCAGATGTACCAACTTAAACATTAAATAACAACCAAAAACAACAACCAAATATGAGTGGAGAGATTATAGATGCGTTAATGAATAGTGGTGCTGGACTTGGAGGTGGAGGAGTGTTAGGAGCTATTCTAGCAAAATATCTCGTTAATAAAGCAGAAAGAGAAGTTAGGTATATAAAAAGAGAGTTATCTGAGAACAAAGAGTTAGACTCTGCCAGAGACACCGCAATACAACTACTTAAGATGGACATGGAGAATAGAAAGAGTCTTTTTGAGAAATTAGAAAGACAGATGGAAAATCTATATAATAAAGTAAATAAATAATAAAATAGGTAATAATAGAATTATACACATAAAACTTAAACAACAAAAAAAATGACAAACGAAGTAATTAACTTAGAAACGGTATTTAGTGGTTTTGATAAAGGAACAGACTTACAACCAAAGAATACAAGAACAAATAACCAAGGAGTAAAAATCGAAGACATCGCAGGATTCATTAAAATAAAAACTACTGCTGGTGCGCCCGCCTCAGGTGTAATAGGTGATATGGTGTTTAATACATCTGACTCAAAAATATACATTTGTAAAACGGCAAACACTTTTGTAGCAACAGCAGCATTGACATAAACCTTATCTCTAGGTCAAAAGAGTAACAATATAATCTAATCTAATTTAATAAAATATGTCTGACGGAATCGTTAAGAATTTAAACTTCGGAGACGAAGGTAAAAATAAAGTGTTTGAAGGTGTATCAAAATTAACACGTGCCGTTAGCTCTACATTAGGGGCTAGTGGTAAATGTGTTATGCTTGAGGATGGATCTGGCAAACCACTAATAACAAAGGATGGTGTAACTGTAGCAAATTCAATTATACTGTTAGACCCCGTAGAAAACATGGGTGCAACGCTTCTAAAGGAAGCTGCTAGGCAAACCGTAAAAGAAGCTGGCGATGGAACAACAACGGCTACGGTGCTGGCACACTCTATACTAAAGGAGGCTTTTAATACAAAGGATTACAACTCTAGAGAAATTAGGGATGGTATAAACTCCGCTGTTGAGAAGGTAATTGGTTACCTGGAGAACAAAGCAAAGTCCGTAGAGGGTTCAATGCTTAATCATGTAGCCACAATATCATCCAACAATGACAAGTACTTAGGAGAGGTTATAGCTAGTACATTTGAAAGGGTTGGTGATAACGGGGTGGTTAGTATGGAGATATCTAACGATGAGAAGACAACCGCTGAAATAGTTGACGGAGCTACCTTAAACAAGGGTCTTAAAAGTATGCATTTTGTGAATAACAAAGAAAAGGGTACTTGCGAGTTAAATAACCCGCTGGTACTTATAGTAGAGGACAAAATACCTAACGTAAGAAAGATACAAAGCATACTTGAACATATTATCAAGGAAAAGAAAGAGCTACTTATAATTGGTGATGCAGATGAGCAGGTAATTACAGCATTGGCAATGAATGCCATGAAAGGTAATATCAAGGCTAATATAGTTGACGCACCAGATTACGGTATAAACAGAAAGCAGATACTAGAAGACTTCGCTGCATTAACTGGAGCTAAGGTTATAAACGAAGAATTAGGGGACGATATGGATCTGATTGAATCAGATTATTTAGGAACATGCTTAAAGGTAACTACAGACAATGAAGAAACTATCTTACAAACTGAAGGCGTTAATGATGACGTTGACAATCTTATTAAAAAGATTAATTTACAGCTTAAAGAAACTAGTGCTCCCTTTAAAAAAGTTCAGCTTGAAAAAAGGCTTTCTAGGCTTGCGGGCAAAGTTGGTGTTATTAAAGTTGGTGCTAACTCGGAAGTTGAATTAAAGGAAAAGAGTGACAGGGTTGAGGATGCAATATGTGCAACCAAGGCCGCTATCAAGGAAGGTATACTTCCAGGTGGGGGAATAGCCTTACTAAATGCAAGCAATAAAATTAAACCTAAAGGCTTAGGTGAAGAAATCTTACTAAGAGCGTTGAAGGCTCCGTTTGATATTATAATGGAAAATGCAGGCATGCAGGACTTTGAAGCACCTAAGGTTGAAGGTAAGGGATACAATGTGGTTACAGGAAAAATGGTAAATATGATTAGCGCAGGAATAGTCGACCCTTTGCTGGTAACTAAAAGTGCTTTGAAGAATGCTGCATCTGTAGCAAATACAATACTAGCTACTGATTGTGTAATTAATAACTTAAGAGCATGAGAGCAGTAGGAAAATATATACTAATAGAGCCAGTTAAAGAAGGTGAGGTATCTACCAAGGGAGGATTGTTATTAGCTGAAACTCATAGGGACGATATAAGATACAGGGAGGCTAAGGTTAAAACCATAGGAGCCCTTGTTGAAGGTGTTAAGGACGGGGATACTATCTACTATGATAGACACGCTGGATTTGATATGGAAGTTGACAAGACTATGTATAAGGTTATCAAAGAGTTTGATGTTGTTGTAGTTTTATGAGAAAGTTAGAGGCCAGCGATGTACGAGACTTACACCTGTTAAAGCATTATCGGATAATACGACAATGGGCTTGCAAGAACAATGGGTTGAACAGTGCAGATTTAGAGTTATTAATATATCTAGATTGTGTTGGTCTTTTTAACAGACTTGATTTTATAAACGGCTCTTATTCTTATAGCTGGGATACTAGAAGGTGGTCTAAGCTAAAGCAGGAAGGCTGGATAACATTATTTTCAGCTAGGAACAGGACTACAGTTAAATCTAACGTATATAAGGTGTCGTTTAAGGGAAAGCAGCTTATAAGTAGAATATATAGAATTATGTTAGGGGATGAGGATATACCTACCAGCACTAAACGTAACTCAATAATGAAGGGTAAGAAGTACACAGACAAGGTACTTATAAAATCAATTAAAAACGTAAACAACGATAAATCATTATAAATAAATAAAAATGGGTTACAAGACAAAATCAATGATATACGCAAAGTCATTAAAGGCGGGTCTTCATTTTACAGGCGGGCCTGGTAGTGGCCCTGACGATAATCTTAATAAAATACTAGAAGCTGATAAAGCTGATAAAGCTAAAGTTAGTGATAATATAGGTATTATAGGTGGAAATGGTGATAATAGTTTAATAAAAAAGACCCCAGAGAAAAAAGAACGTACAAAAAGAGAAAATCGAAAGTCAGCCAAAGAAGATATTGACTCTGGCGTTTTATCTGGACTTGCTAGTGGAAGTAAGGGCACTCAAACAGGAACTGCTCTTGGTATAATTTTTAATAAGATTAAAGCTAATAAGGTAGCTGGCACAGAAAATGGAGCAGCAAAAAAAGAGTCTTCTAATGTAGGCTCGGCAACATCAACAGGATTTGGTGCTAAGAAAGGATTTGATTCAAAAATAGATGTAGAATTATCTGATAATTTTAAGGAGGATATTAGTACGCCAGATTTCAATAAAAAGAAAGCAAGTTCTGGTGACTTAAGTAAAATGGCTTCTGGAAGCCAAGAAAGAATAGCTGAATACAAAAAACGTAATTGGGCTATGGATGCTACTACTGGTAGCACAGTTAAAAAATCTAAGGTAGTTAAAGCAAAACCTGCTCAAAAACTTACTGGAAATGTAGCTACTAAACATTCTTCAACTAAAAGACCAGGTAGTGGGATTGGAAAACAAGGCTCATCGAATGTAGGCAAAAAAGTTACAACAATAAAACCTACTAGAAAGATTGTAAAACCAGGCAAATCGAATGTAAATACACCAAAAAATAAGGAAACTGAAGAAGGTACTCGTTTTTTATCAAATAAATGGTTTCAAGAATCCGCAGAAAATAGCACTTTTTTTGATCCAAAACGTTTGAGTCTAGAACAAATTAAAAAGAGGCAATTAAAACAAAAATTATGAAAAAAGGAAAACGATTATATGCCCCAGAGCAAGGAAGTGATGCTATCTGGGATGGCCCTTTAGATCTAGACTCTATGCCGAAAGGCAAGGGGTCTAGCAGTGGTGCAAATGGTATCAAGCTACTAGCTCATAATGCAGCGGCTTATATACCAGGCCCTATTACAAAGATAGCCAAGGGTACGGATGGTTTAGGTATGAACTAATGGACGTAACAGATTTGAAGATATGGCTACTTAGCACTATCGTCATGTTTATGACATTGACTGATATAGAAGTAATATTAAAAATATTTTTATTAATCTTAACAATAGCATACACTTTGTATAAGTGGTTTTATTTTTATAAAAAGAAAAAGCATGGAAATAAGTAAGCATGTATCGTATAAGGAAGGTATAAGAAGTTCTACGGCAACTCGCTGGGGGATAGATAACGACCCTAACGCCACTCAATTACTTAATATGTCATTACTATCCGAAGAAATATTTGAGCCGCTTAGAGAGTATGTAGGAGCCCCTATACGGATTAATAGTTTCTTTAGGTCTGAAGAATTAAACAGGGTACTTAAAGGAAGTTTTACTTCTCAGCACTGTAAAGGAGAAGCTTTTGATTTAGATGATTCTTATGGACATAAGACTAATGCAGAAATGTATGAGTTTATTAAAAACAACTTATCTTATGACCAGCTTATATGGGAATTTGGTTCGGATGAGAATCCGAGTTGGCTACATGTGTCTTATGTTTCTGAAGAAGAAAATAGAAATATGCGATTAAAGGCTTACAAGTATAACGGTAAAACTAAATATAAAGCAATATAATGGCTTATACGCAACACGGCAGTCCTTTTCTAGCAAAGAGTAAACCACCAGCTCCTTCAAAGAAGAAGTCTTTAGGTTATTACAATAAAGCAAATCCTACGGGTACAGGAACTGATGCTGGTGGTGGAATGAGTGAGAAGGGTGTTAAAAAATACCGAAAGGATAATCCTGGAAGTAAGTTGCAAACTGCTGTAACTAAAGACCCTTCTAAGATTAAAGCAGGCAGCAAAGACGCTGGTAGAAGAAAATCTTTTTGTGCTAGGTCAAAAGGCTGGAAAGGTGAGAGAGGGTTAGCGGCAAGAAGAAGATGGAATTGTTAATAGTAAATAAATAATAGATATGGATAAGTCAAGAAAAAGAATTGCACAGGATTACGCTCGCAACGCTATTGTGGACGGAGACACTAAAGCAGGTCGATATGAAAAGAAGATGGCAGTAAAAGAAGCTGCTGGAGAAGGGCCTTCTATGAGGTCTAAGGCTTTAGGCTCTGATCAGTCTAACCTTTATATGTCAGGAACATCTATGGGTAGTGGTATTGATATGAAAGCAGGTTGTAGTATATCGAAGCATATGAAAGGTAGCGGTATGAATATGAGTGCTGATTTAAAGTATATGCCTATTGATAACCGTGCTTCAACTAAATAATTATGAGTAACGGAGATAGCTCAAGGAAAAAACAGGAGGAATCTGGAACTACAAGTAAACCTATTAGACCGATAGAGGAAGAGAAGGTAAATATTAATCCAAAGGTAGGATATGGCGACTATGCTAACGACCCTCTTGCTGGTTGGAAGGCTCCTGGACTTAGTGACGGATCGCAAGCAGTGCTTGATAGTGTAAGAGAGGCAGGAGCAGGAACGGTAAAGACAACGGGTGGAATACCTTCTCCTGAACACCAAAAAAGAATAGACGCAAAAAAAGCAGAAATAGATACCGCTATTCTAGGTAAATTCGGGCAGGTTCAGTCTAGCCCTAAATATAAAAGTGAAGTTTCAATGAAAAGCGGAGGAACTTCAATGGGTTCTGGTAAATCATCTACATCAAGCGGAATTAAAATGTGCGGAAGTCAAATTGGTAAACATATGAAATAACTATGGCATTCAAACTACAATCACCTCCTTATGTAAAAGAACCAGTACCTACCTATGAATCTGATTTAGGTGAAGGTATCCTTGGGCAAAGCAATAATAATGGAACTATAGTGATCAACAGTAAGTTAGACCCTAAGTTTCATAAAGAAGTTATTGACCATGAGATGGTACATATTAATCAGATGTCTAGAGGTGATTTAGATTACGATGAAAACAATATATACTGGAAGGGTAAAACTTATTCTAAAAGCGACAGTAAAATAGCTATGGCTAGTCCAAAGAGCTCTCCTTGGGAAAAGGAAGCTTACAGCAAATCAAAAACTAAATATAAAGATAACAAATACAATGTTTAAACCTAATATAGTAACAAGCGGTCTGTTAATGACAGGCAATAAAATAAAGGTAGTTAAGAAGAAAAAGAACCCAAAAGAAATTCCAGCAGTACCTGTAAGCAACACTATGTTTGCTGCACCTGAAAATCTTCCTTATAATGATCCTGCTGCAGTGCGAAGAAGAGCTGAGGAAAGATCATCTCAAAGGCAAGAAGATCAATCGGCTGCTAATAAAAGAAAAGCTAATCCAATGACTGCTAGTCAGCTTAAAGGAAAAGTTAAGGATGCGGAAAAATTCCATAAAAAAGCTGGTAAGAACCAAAGAAAAACCATAAAAGCATCGACTGGTAGACAAAATCTAGCTACTGGTGGTGTTCGAGGTATGGTCAAAGAAGCTGGTGATTGTAGTAAAACATCTACTTGTGCAAGAGAAGTTTATGAAAAATTTAAGAAAGGGCAAGGTGGTAAAAAAGGAAAAGCACACGACAAACTAATGAAAAGTAAATGAAAAAAAAATTTAAGGATACGAAGATAGCTGCGTTTTTAAAAAACAAAGCACCTGGAATTTTAAATATGGTTGGCGATATATTGCCTACTAATGGTGCTCTTGGTGTTGTGAAAAATTTAATATCTAAAGATGAATCTATATCCGCTGAAGATAAAGAAACAGCACTAAAGCTTATAGACCAAGACACAGTAGAAATGAAGGAGGTTAGTAAGCGTTGGGTTGCTGATATGAAATCCGATTCGTGGCTATCTAAAAATACCAGGCCAATGTCATTAATATTTCTAACCTTAATGACTGTAGCTCTAATATGGGTAGATAGCATTGAGGCCGCTAGTTTCTCTGTGGATACTGGTTGGGTTAATTTACTACAAACTTTAACTACAACAGTATACGTTGCTTACTTTGGTTCAAGAGGAGCAGAAAAATGGAAAACTTTAGGTAATAATAAGTAGAGTATAATCAAATTTAATTTAATATAATGAACATAACTGAAAAAGAGTTAGAAGAAGTTAGGGAGCAGCAAACTAAAATTGCAGAAATCAAGCAAGATTTAGGAACCCTGGAAATGCAAAAGCACGAGATACTTCATGTGTTGGTAGATATAAACAAAGAAGTTAACGACACCAAGAAATCACTAGAAGAGAAGTACGGGCGAGTTAATATAAATCTTGATGACGGTAGTTATACTGATATTGAGGAAATCCCTAGCGAATAATGGGAAGTGTTATAAGGAAAATTAGCATTGGTGCTGATTACAAAAATGAAGCTATGCATTACGCTGTATCACAGCAAGTGTACGGTGGTCATGAAATATCTGATATTCTCCTAGATGAGAAAGATAACTCTTATAACATTTACATAAAGAAGAACAACGAAGTATTGCCTTGGAAGAAGTTTAATTCTAACATGGCTATCTCTGTGGAGTACGATTTACAGTATTAATGAAAAGCGTACATGATTTTATTGTAAAACCTATAAACGGTAGATACAATAACACAGTAAAAGTCGGAGATGTAGATCTTGTAGTAAATACAAAAATAGAGGAGTTCAAGAGCATAAGCAAGATTGCTGAGGTAGTAGCTTTGCCATTATCAATGAAAACAAATGTGGAGATAGGTGACAAGGTTGTTGTTCACCACAATGTCTTTAGAAGGTTTTATGATATAAGAGGCAATGAAAAAAACAGTAGAAGTTTTATAAAAGAAGACCTATATGCTTGCTCACCAGAGCAGATATATATGTACGGAGCTAATACAGCTCATTTAGACTACTGTTTTATAAAACCCTTAGCAAACCATGATATTTTTATTACAAGCAAGGAGAAGCCTCTTATGGGCTTATTAAAGCATGGTAACGAGGGGTTAGACAAGCTGGGGGTTTATGAGGGTGATTTAGTATCCTTCAGACCAACCTCTGAGTTTGAGTTTGTAATAGATGGAGAATTATTATATTGTATGAAATTAATTAACGTTGTAGCAAAGCATGAACGTAAAGGAAACGAAGAAGAGTATAATCCAAGCTGGGCAAAAAGCAGTTGAGGAATTAATTAAAGTAGCTAAAGAGGCTATTGTAGATTCCGATGATGACCTAACAGCAGATAAGCTAAAGAATGCAGCGGCAACTAAGAAGCTGGCTATATTCGATGCCTTTGAGATTCTTAATAGAATCCAGGAAGAGGAGGATATGCTAAATGAGTCCGATAAGAAAGGAGATTCAAAGAAGCAGCAGAATTTTAAAGGTTTTGCAGAAGGTAGAGCAAAGTTCGAATAATATGTACGAACAAACATTATACAGGGTACTGGATGGCTATATAAAACCTGCTACTCTAAAAAAGAAAAACAAGGTCAAGTCCTGGAAGTATGGATATGACGAAGACCATGATATGGTCGTTATAAGTAAAACTGGTAAGATAGGTGATATATACGAAATACAAAATCTTAAAATAGCATTACCAGCTGAGTTTAAAACTCACAACTTTAAAGAAAAGAAATGGGGTAAGTTAGATTACCCTAAAGAGTTAAGCAGAATTAAAACAATATTTGACTGGAAGGAATACCCAGAAGAATTTAAAGAAGACTGGTACGATTATATCGAAACAGAATTTGAAAGAAGGGATACTGGATTTTTCTTTTCCAACAAAGGTAAGTCTACTTATATTACAGGGTCACATTATATGTATTTACAATGGTCAAAGATTGATGTTGGAAATGCAGACTTCAGAGAATCAAACAGATTGTTTTATATATTTTGGGAGGCATGCAAGGCTGATACAAGGTGTTTCGGAATGTGTTACTTAAAGAACAGGCGTAGTGGATTTTCATTTATGTCGTCAGGAGAAACAGTTAACCTTGCTACAATGTCTACAGATTCTAGATATGGCGTGCTATCAAAATCAGGGCCTGATGCAAAGAAGATGTTTACGGATAAGATAGTACCTATATCTATTAACTATCCGTTTTTCTTTAAACCCATACAGGATGGTATGGATAGACCAAAGACGGAATTAGCATATAGAGTACCTGCTTCAAAGCTTACTAGAAGAAAGCTTGATATAAACGAAACTGTTGCAGATATAAAAGGGTTGGACTCTACGATTGATTGGAAGAACACAGGAGATAACTCTTATGATGGTGAGAAGCTTAAACTGCTAGTGCATGATGAATCTGGTAAATGGGAAAAGCCTAATAACATATTAAACAATTGGAGAGTAACAAAGACTTGTCTAAGGCTGGGTAGCAGGATTATTGGCAAGTGTATGATGGGATCAACAAGCAATGCCTTAGATAAAGGTGGTAGCAATTTTAAAAAATTATATTATGCCTCAGACGTTGAAAAAAGAAACAGTAACGGACAAACTGCTTCTGGATTATATTCTTTGTTCATACCTATGGAATGGAATTACGAGGGATACATTGATTCTTACGGAATGCCTGTCTTCGACATACCAGAAAAGCCAGTTAGCGATCCGTATGGAATACCTATTAAAAAAGGGGTAATAAGTTACTGGGAGAATGAGGTTAATGGATTAAAACAAGACCAAGATGGTCTAAACGAATTTTACAGACAGTTCCCTAGAACGGAGCAACATGCATTTAGAGACGAAGCAAAAGAATCTTTATTCAACCTAACAAAGATTTACCAGCAAATAGACCATAACGAGTCTATGGCTTCCAGTACGTTAGTTACAAAAGGTAACTTCCAGTGGGAAAAAGGTATTGTAGATACAAGGGTTATATTCATGCCAAATAAAAATGGTAGGTTTTATGTCAGTTGGATACCTCCAATTAGCTTACAGAATAGGGTTATAACAAAGCATAGTATTAAATACCCTGGTAATGAGCACTTAGGCGCATTTGGTTGTGATAGTTACGATATATCTGGAACGGTAGATAATAGAGGTTCTAACGGTTCGTTACATGGATTAACTAAGTTTAGTATGGAGGATGCCCCTTCAAATCATTTCTTTTTAGAATACATATCTAGGCCACAAACTGCTGAGATATTCTTTGAGGATGTGCTTATGGCTTGCGTATTTTATGGTATGCCTATACTAGCGGAAAACAACAAACCTAGATTGTTATATCACTTTAAAAGAAGGGGTTATAGAGGTTACTCTATGAACAGGCCAGATAAGTTATCAAATAAGTTATCTGTAACAGAAAAAGAGATTGGCGGGATACCTAACTCAAGCGAAGATATAAAACAAGCGCATGCTGCTGCAATTGAAACGTATATAGAGGAATTAGTTGGAATACTAGGTGATGATGAAATGGGAGATATGTACTTTCAAAGAACATTAGAAGATTGGGCTAGGTTTAATATTAATAATAGAACTAAGCACGATGCTTCTATAAGCTCAGGATTAGCCATAATGGCTTGTAACAGAAACAGATACGCACCAATAAATAAAGTGGTACGAAAAAATATAAATCTAGGATTTAAGAAATACGATAATACTGGAGAATTTTCAAAAATAATAAATAAATGAATATAGGCGCAAACCCAAATAGTGTATTTCCTAGCCAAGTAGTTAGTGACGCTGAAAAATCAAGCTTTGAATATGGCGTACAGGTTGGTAGAGCTGTTGAATCGGAATGGTTTAGACAAGGTGGCATGGGGAATAGGTTTTCTCAGAATTATAATCATTTTCACACATTAAGGCTTTATGCAAGAGGAGAGCAGCCAGTACAGAAATATAAAGATGAACTAGCAATTAATGGTGACCTATCTTATTTAAACTTAGACTGGCAGCCTGTTCCAGTTATATCTAAATTTGTAGATATAGTTGTAAACGGTATTACTGAAAAAGAATTTGAAATAAAAGCATATGCCCAAGACCCAGAGTCTATAAGAAAAAGAACTGAATACGCTGAGAGCATCATGCAGGACATGATAGCCAAAGAGGAGATTGAGGCACTTAATGCTGCAATTGGGGTAAACACATTCAACACTAAAAACCCAGAGAATTTACCGCAGTCAGAAGAAGAGCTTTCCTTGCACATGCAGCTTGATTACAAGCAAGCTATTGAGGTAGCTGAGGAGGAAGTTATAAATCAGGTATTAGCCAAGAATAAGTTTAACGAAGTAAAAAAGAGGTTTAATTATGATTTAGCTGTACTGGGAATTGGTGCTGCTAAGACTACTTGGAATAAAGCTGAAGGCGTAGTTCTTGAATATTGCGACCCTGCTAGAATGATTTATTCATACACTGATGATCCTAACTTTGAGGATGTATATTATGTTGGTGAAGTTAAGGCACTTACGATACCAGAATTAAAAAAGCAGTTTCCTGACATATCAAAGGAAGAGCTAGAAAGAATTGAAAAGATGCCAGGCAACAGAGAGTATGTTACTGGTTGGAATGCTTACGATAAAAATACTGTTCAGGTTTTGTTTTTTGAATACAAAACTTATAATAACCAGGTATTCAAAATTAAGCAAGGCCCTAACGGCTTAGAAAAAGCAATACAAAAGACAGACGAATTTAATCCTCCTGAGAACGATACATTCAAAAAGGTATCAAGAACCATTGAGGTGTTATACAGTGGAGCTAAGATACTGGGTAACAATCAAATGCTTAGATGGGAGCTGGCTAAGAATATGACCAGACCATTTGCAGATACCACTAAGGTAGAAATGAACTACGTTATGTGTGCTCCTAGAATGTATCAAGGAAGGATAGAATCTATCGTAAGCAAGATAACTGGATTCGCTGATATGATTCAGCTTACACATTTAAAGCTGCAACAGGTTATGTCTAGAATGGTTCCTGACGGAGTATTCTTAGATGTTGATGGATTGGCAGAAGTCGACTTAGGTAACGGAACAAACTATAATCCAGCCGAAGCACTTAATATGTACTTCCAGACTGGTAGTGTTTTAGGTAGGTCAATTACGCAAGATGGAGATATGAATAGAGCAAAGGTTCCTATTCAAGAATTGCAAACATCAAGCGGAGGTGCTAAGATACAGTCTCTAATACAGACTTATCAGTATTACTTGCAAATGATAAGAGACGTTACTGGGCTTAATGAGGCTAGAGATGGTTCTGCCCCAGCTAAAGATGCTTTGGTAGGATTGCAGAAGATGGCTGCTAATCAATCAAATGTAGCAACAAGACACATACTACAGGCTAGTTGTTATATATCACTTAGAATATGTGAGAACGTATCTATGAGAATAGCGGATTCGTTAGAGTTCGCCTTAACCGCAAATTCATTAGAGAATAGTTTAACTAAATTTAATGTTGCAACCTTAGCTGAAATAAGTCAATTAAACTTGCATGACTTTGGTATCTTCTTAGAATTAGAGCCAGACGATGAAATAAAAGCTCAATTAGAGCAAAACATACAGGTTGCGTTGCAATCAGGTGGTATAGACTTAGAGGACGCCATAGATATAAGACAGGTAAAAAACCTTCAGTTAGCAAATGAAATGCTAAAGGATAGGAGAAAGAAAAAGCAGGCAGCAGCACAACAAGCACAGCAGGCTAATATACAAGCGCAAGCACAGGCTAATGCAGAGTTAGCTGAAAAAGCAGCGATGTCTGAAGTACAGAAACAGCAAGCGTTAACGGCTGAGAAAGTGAGTATAGAGCAGGCTAAGTCTCAGTTTGAGATACAGAGAATGCAGGCAGAGGCTCAGATAAAAAGAGAGTTGATGGCTACCGAGTTTAACTTCAACATGAAACTAGCTCAGGTTAGGGTAGATGCTGAAAGCCTAAAAGAAAAGGAGATAGAGGATAGGAAAGATAAGAGGGTTAAGATAACAGGAACTCAGCAATCTGAAATGATTGACCAAAGAAAAAACAATTTATTACCTAAAAACTTTGAATCTACAGGTAATGATGTCTTAAGTGGGGGGTTTGGTTTAGGAGAGTTTGACCCAAGTTAATTTTTAATTTATATTATATTATATTATGTCAGAAGAAAAAGAAGTAAAGCAAGAGGGTGAATTTAAGATAAAGAAAAAACCTTCAATGAAAAAACTAGGTAAGCAACCTGAAGTTATTAAGGTGGATTTGTCTGCTAAGAAAGCAGAAGAATCAGAGGTAACTAAAGTTGTAATACCTTCTAGTGAAGAGAAAAAGGATGCCAATACAGAGCAAGAAACAACAAACTTGGTTGCAGATAAACAAGCCGAAGCTGTACAAGAAGTGGAAGCAGAAGTATCACCAGGGGAAGGCTCCATTCAAGATGATGGGTTTTCAGCCATACAAGAAATAACTGAAGAGGATATAAGTGAAACAACGCAAGAAGTTGTTAATGCTATTAACCAATCAGAAGAAACTGGAAAGCCATTACCAGAAAATATAGAGAAACTTGTTTCTTTTATGGAGGAAACAGGCGGGAATATAGAAGATTATGTAAGATTGAATGCTGACTATAGCAATATAGATAGCGATACTCTACTAAGAGAGTATTATAGTAAAAGTAAACCTCACTTAGACGCTGAGGAAATATCCTTTCTGATAGAAGATAACTTCTCGTATGATGAAGATATTGATGATGAAAGAGAAGTTCGCAAGAAGAAGCTTGCGTTTAAAGAAGAGGTTGCAGAAGCTGAAGGGTTTTTGGATGACTTAAAGGGTAAATATTACGATGAAATCAAGTTGAGGCCAGGCGTAACCCAAGAGCAAAAGAAAGCTACAGACTTCTTTAATCGATATAATGAAGAGCAAAGTTTAGCGGGGCAAAAAAGGGAAAGGTTTAAGAAGGCTACATCTAATCTTTTAAACGATGATTTCAAAGGTTTTGATTTCAACATCGGAGAAAAGAAATTTAGATATGGTATTAATAACCCAACTAAAGTTGCTGCGGATCAATCTAATTTAACTGATTTTGTCGGAAAGTTTCTGGACAACGGAGAGGTTAAAGACCATAAGGGTTATCATAAAGCTATGTATGCTGCTTCAAATGTAGACAAGATTGCTACTCATTTTTACGAGCAAGGTAAAGCTGATGCTGTCAAGGATGTGGTGAATAGTTCAAAGAACATTTCAGACAAACCTAGACAGACTGCCGATGACAGTGTTTTTATTAATGGGTTAAAAGTTAAGGCTATAACTGGGGTAGACTCTTCTAAGTTAAGAATTAAGAAAAAACAATTTTAAAAATTAAAAAAGAAAAAAAATGGGACAATTTGGAACAAATGATCCACTAGGCGCATTTAGCCTAAGACCGATGCCAACTAAAACAACTTTGGCTGATAATTATTTAAACTTTGCTGACGGAAGCGGAAACGATTTTGCACAGCAGTATTTACCAGAAATTTATGAAGCTGAAGTAGAGCGATACGGAAACAGAACTTTATCTGGATTTTTGCGTATGGTTGGTGCTGAGATGCCAATGACTTCTGACCAAGTTATCTGGTCTGAGCAAAATAGATTGCATATCGGTTATGAGAACGGAGCAGGAAACTTAAGTGTTGTACTTAGTGGTGCTGCAACAGCGGGTGGTTCAACAATTACTTTAGGTTCTGACCATAACATGTCAATAAGAGTAGGTAATACTGTTGTTGTTTCTGATGCTGCTACTGGACTTGTAACGCTTAAATGTTATGTTTCTGCTATCAATCAAGCAGCTAGAACATTTACCGTATTATCATATACTACTGTTAATTTAACTAGCATTGCAGACGGAGCTGTAAATCTATTTGTTTTTGGGTCTGAATTTGGTAAAGGTACAGATGGAATGCAAGGTTCTCTTGAGGCTTCATTCACACAGTTTAACAACAAGCCAATTATCATTAAGGATACTTATGAAATAAGTGGCTCTGATGCTGCTCAAATTGGTTGGGTTGAAGTTGCTGCTGAAGACGGAACATCAGGATACCTATGGTATTTGAAATCAGAAGGCGAGACTCGTCTACGTTTTCAAGATTACTTAGAGATGGCTGTTGTTGAAGGAGAAACTGCTACTGCTACTTCTGGTGTAATTGCAAATACTGCTCTAGGAACAGGAATCACAACTGCTGGTACTGAAGGGTTGTTTGCTGCAATTACTGCAAGAGGTAATGTATACCAAAACTATGCAAACGGAACTGGAACAGCTGGTGCTGGAGCTAGAAGTGCTTTACAGGATTTTGACCTTATTCTACAAAATCTTGACAAGCAAGGGGCTATTGAAGAGAATATGTTATTCTTAGATAGACTTACATCTTTGAATTTTGATGATATGTTAGCTGCTCAGAACTCTTATGGAGCTGGCGGTACTTCTTACGGGGTGTTTGAAAACTCTGAAGAAATGGCATTAAACTTAGGATTTGATGGTTTCAGACGTGGTTCTTATGATTTCTATAAGACTGATTGGAAATATTTGAACGATGCTACTACTCGTGGTATGATTGACAACATTAAAGGTGTTATGGTTCCTGCTGGAACAAGCACAGTGTACGATCAAATGCTAGGAACTAACATCAGACGACCATTTCTACATGTACGATACAGAGCTTCTGAAGCTGATGACCGTAGAATGAAGTCTTGGATTACTGGTTCTGTTGGTGGAGCAGCTACTTCTACTTTTGATAAGATGGAAGTAAGTTTCTTATCTGAGAGATGTTTAGTAACTCAAGCAGCTAATAACTTCGTGTTATTCACAGCAGCTTAATTATAAGCAATAAATATTACTTGGGGTCACGCTTTGTGGCCCTAAGTTTTATTTTTTTTATTTATTTATTATATTATATTTTATGAAAGCAAAAGAAAAAACAAAAGACACTTGGGAACTGAAGGACAGAAGATACTATCTTTCTCACAATAAAAGCCCACTAACAATGACATTAGCTAGTAAGCATTCAGAATTACATCCTATGATGTATTTTGACGAGAAACTAGGATATGAAAGAGAGTTAAGGTACGCTACAAATCAATTATCAACATTTGTAGATGAACAAAAAGGCCCTGTAACTCTTGCACATATTGTATTTATACAAGGAGTATTAATGGTTCCTAAGAATAAGCAAAACTTACAAAAGCTATTATCTTTATATCACCCTCAGAGAGGTTTAACGTATAAAGAACAAGATGAGGTTGCAAACGCTGTAAATCAGCTGGATGACATTCAGCTTGAGATAGAAGCATTAAATCTTGCTAACACACTTGAGTTAGAGCATGCTGAAGCAATACTAAGAACAGAATTAGGTAGTGCTGTATCTACAATGAGCAGTAAGGAACTTAAAAGAGATTTGATGTTATTAGCTAAAAGCAATCCAGCTTTATTTATAAGTTTAGCACAAGATGAGAATGTTGAGCTAAGAAGCTTTGGTATTAGAGCTGCTGAGGCCGGAATAATAGCATTGTCTTCAGATCAAAAAACATTCAAATGGGTAATCAACGGCAGAAAGCTAATGGAAGTTCCTTTTGACGAACACCCTTACTCGGCATTAGCTAGTTGGTTTAAAACTGATGAAGGAATGTTAGTGTATAAAAGTATAGAGAAAAAATTCTCTTAATATGTAACTATAATTTATAGTGGTGGGCTGACTTAATGTTGGCTCACCTTTATAAATAAAACACAAAATAATATGGCAATAAACGTGAATACGGTATACAAGACTGTATTATTAATACTCAACAAGGAAGAGAGGGGCTATGTAACTCCAGATGAGTTTAATAAAATTGCCACACAGGTTCAGCTAGAAACATTTGAACAGTATGGCGAAGATTTAAACCAGCAACTTCGTATACCTCAGACAGATACAGATTACGCAGATAGAGTTGCTGCTATTGATGAGCACCTTTCTATATTTAAAACATCAGGGCCTGCTGCTTATGTAGCCGCTGCTGCCCCAACTCCTGCTCATTTTACATTGCCTACTACTGACGTTTTTAATAATACCGTAGAGCTTTACAGGCTAGGTGTTGTTAACTACAAAGAACAAGTCGAACTCCAAAGACTTCAAAGAATGGATTTTTATAACATTCAAAAATCTCCATTAACAAAATCAACAGAAACATTCCCAACTTATTTACTAGAAAATGAAAGGTTATTCGTAAAGCCTGATACTATTATTAGTAATATAAACTGTGACTTCTTAAGAAAGCCAATAGACCCTAGGTGGGGTTATTCAATTGGAACTGTAGGACAGTATGTTTATGACCCTACCGTATACGGGCCATTACTATTAAACACTGGCTCTGGAACGCTAACAGGTAGTATAACAGGCGTGAATCCAACAGACAAAGACCCAGCGATTACTACTGGGGTCGTCCAAAGTACTACGACTGGCTCTGGGGTGGGCTTAACTGTTAGTATAACAACTATTGGTGCTGCTGGATCTGCCACAGTAACAGATGTTAGTATCACCTCTGCTGGTACGGGATACGTAAGTGCAGATACAGTAACTTTTTCTAGTGCAAGTTTTGGCGGTGGTGTAGGTGGTAGTTTGGAGGTGACGTTACAAGATTCTAATTTTAACTCTAATAGCACTTATGGCTCAACTCAAATAGAACTAGACGTATCGGAACAGACAAGTTTTATATTAAAAACTTTATTCTACTTCGGTGTTGTAGTAAAAGATCCTCAGATTATTCAAGTTGCTGCTTCTCAAATCCAGCAAGAAGAAAACAACTCAAAAAGATAAGATATGCCAAATCCAAATGGTGGTTTAATAACCGAAACTAATGCTCAGTATTATTCAGGTCAGCAAGGCTTTATAGGTGATGGTGTTACGTTATCATTTGTTTGTAATTTTAACACAGACTTAGCTAACGCTGTTGTTGGTGCTTCTAATGCAAACTATACGGTAACTGTAAATGGTCTTGCACCTGGTACATTCACTATGGCAAACAACATTATAAAATTTAATGTTGCACCTGCTAATTTAGCGGTAATTTTAATTACCCTAAGCACAAATGCTTTAAGGTTTAACTATGGTGGTTATCAATACACTAGCCTTAATGATATAATCAATAACTTTATGGTTGCATATGTTGGTGCTGGCAAACTAATACTTAGTGCTAAAAGAACAGACATTATATTTCATGCTAAACGTGGTATGCAAGAGTTTAGCTACGATACGTTAAAAAGTATTAAGTCTCAGGAGCTAACTATGTCACCTAGCCTAACAGCTATAATACCACAGGATTACGTTAATTACGTTAGGTTATCTTGGATAGACAACTTAGGTGTTAAAAGAATAATATACCCGAACAATAACTTAACTATAATCCCAGCTCAAGCATTAGAGCAAGACAATAAAGGAGTCCCAGTGCAAGATGGATTTGGTGAGAATATAGAAACTGATCCACCTGAAACAGTACAGAGGTGGAGAAAAGCTAATGCTAGCATAATATCAGGAACTTTTAGTAACACACAGCTAAATCAAGGTTTTGATTTTGATAGAGATTATTGAGATAGTTTTTGGGGTGGCGTAAACGGACAGAGATATGGTCTAGAGCCTCAACTTACACAAAGAAACGGGTGGTTTGGTATCGATGAGGTTAGAGGCGTATTCACCTTTTCAAGCAATTTAAAGGACGTTATGATAACCATAGAGTACATTTCTGACGGTCTAGCATACGACTTGGACACTAGGGTTCCCAAGATGATAGAGGACGCTATGTACAGCCATATAAGCCACGCAATAATAGCCAGTAGAATCAATCAGCCAGAATACGTTGTTAATAGATTAAGACGAGAACGAAGTGCTAAACTTAGAAACGCAAAAATAAGGCTGTCTAACATAAAGCTAGGTGAGATAGTTCAAGTTATGAGAGGTAAATCTAAATGGATAAAATCTTAAAATATGCCAGAAGCTAATAATCAATTTACAGGCTCTAAGATGAATAAAGATCTTAGCCCTAGATTAATCCCTAGTACACAGTACATAGACGCAAGGAACGCTACAGTATTAAATTCTGAAGGTGGAGAATCAGGGTTGCTTCAAAATGTTGAGGGTAATACATTATTAACTAATCTTAATTGAATTGGAGAGAATTTAGAGATAGTAGGCTTATTTTCAGATAAGATATTAGATAGAATGTTTTTGTTTGTAACGAACTGGAATGACCCATCTCCTGAAGGCGTGTCAAACTTTGCTTCACCAGCCTCTAGTCATTACATATGCATGTATGATATTAAGACTAACACCTCAACTACCTTAGTATCGGGGAGTTTTTTAAACTTTAGCAAAACAAAGCGTATACTTGCTGTAAATTTACTAGAAGATTTATTATTTTTTACAGATAATAGGAATCAGCCTAGAAAAATAAATGTTAATTCTGCAATATCAGATTCCACTTATTATACGAATGAGGATAATATTTCAGTGTTAAGGTACTTCCCTTGGAATGCTCCTCGATTATCTAAGAATATATTATCCCCAGGAAAAACAAGCCAATACCCTTTAGAGGTAAGAAGTGAGCTTTTAATAACTACTCAGCCACTTGTAATTGTTAAACCTTCTGGAACATACATTGAGCAGGTAGGATCTGCTGGCTGGACGACTAGCGGTGACGGAATCGATGCTTACATATCGATAACCATAGAAGGAACTTCTCCAAATCAAAATATTTCTAGCTTATTTGTTAGTGATTTTAATGTTAACTTAACAAGCAATATAACTACGAATCCAACAAATAAAAACCCAACAACTACTACTGGGGTTATTCAAAGTGCTACAACTGGTTCTGGTGTAGGTTTAACTGTTAGTATAACAACTACTGGTGCTGTCGGCTCTGCTACAGTAACAGACGTTAGCATTACCTCTGCTGGTACAGGATATACAAGTGGAAATACAGTAACCTTTTCTGGCGCAA
>Ga0114915_1000155_pt1 | contig 32682 bp, 29 predicted proteins | sample MalvirAntarct_55_FD_87288 | JGI IMG/M metagenome (GOLD analysis project Ga0114915, IMG submission 87288) | Marine viral communities from the Global Malaspina Expedition - Malaspina viral metaG Antarct_55 | ecosystem: Environmental > Aquatic > Marine > Oceanic | place: South Georgia Island...
CGACGAAGGTGCGCACCGAATGCGCCTCGCCCGTGGCGAGCACGTAGTCGCCCGGTTCGTCCTGGGCGACGATCAGCGCCATGCCCTCGGCATAGTCGCGTGCATGACCCCAGTCGCGCTTCGCGTCGAGATTGCCGAGCCACAGGGTGCGCTGCCGCCCGTGCGCGATGGCGGCGACGGCACGGGTGATCTTGCGGGTGACGAAGGTCTCGCCGCGGATCGGGCTCTCGTGGTTGAAGAGGATGCCGTTCGACGCGTGCATGCCGTACGCCTCGCGGTAGTTCACCGTGATCCAGTAGGCATAGAGCTTGGCGGCGCCGTAGGGGCTGCGCGGCTGGAACGGCGTGTTCTCGTCCTGCGGGGCAGGGGCGTTGCCGTAGAGCTCGGATGTCGACGCTTGGTAGAAGCGCACCCGGTCCTCGAGCTTCAGGATGCGGATCGCTTCGAGCAGGCGCAGCGTGCCGAGCGCGTCGGCGTTGGCGGTGTATTCCGGCGTCTCGAAGCTGACCAGAACGTGGCTCTGCGCCGCGAGATTGTAGATCTCGGTCGGCTGCACCTCCTGCACCAGCCGGATCAGGCCGGTGGCGTCGGTCATGTCGCCATGGTGCAGGTGAAAGCGCGTCGGGCCTTCGTGCGGGTCCACGTAGAGATGGTCGACGCGGCCGGTGTTGAACGACGACGACCGCCGCTTCAGCCCGTGCACCTCATAGCCGCGATCGAGGAGGATTTCGGAAAGATAGGCGCCATCCTGTCCGGTGGCGCCGGTGATCAGGGCGACCTTCCTCGACATCGAGGGTGCGCGCGACGGGGGCGTGCGGGATCAGACGTGGAAGGATTCGCCGCAGCCGCAGCGGCCCTTCTCGTTCGGATTGCGGAAGACGAAGCCGGATTCGAACTTGTCCTCGACGTAATCCATCTCCGACCCGACGATGAACATCACCGCCGTCGGATCGATGAAGAGCGTGACGCCCTTCTGCTCGACCTTGTCCTCGAAGCGCTTCTGCTCCTTGGCGTACTCGACCGAATAGCTCATGCCCGAGCAGCCCTTGGTCTTCACGCCGATGCGCAGGCCGAGGACCGGGTCGGTGGTCCTCGACATCAGCGCCTTCACGCGGTCGACGGCGGCATCGGTGAGAGTGATGACGGGCGGTCGGTCCATCTCAGCTTCCCGTTGGTTCGGTTACGCGCAGCGGTACTGCTTCAGAAGATATGAGCACGCCTCACCACATGTCCAAGGCGACGCGTGCCTCTTCGGACATGAGCTCCGGCGTCCAGGGCGGGTCGAAGGTCAGCGTGACGTCGACCTGGCCGATGCCCTGCACGCCCGCGACGGCGCCGGCGACCATGCCCGGCATCTCGCCGGCCACGGGGCAGCCGGGCGCGGTCAACGTCATCTCGATCTGGGCGGAGCCGTCCTCGGCGATGTCGAGTTCGTAGATCAGGCCCAGGTCGTAGATGTTCACCGGAATTTCCGGGTCGTGCACGGTCTTCAGCGCGGCGATGACCGCCTCGCGGTCCGCCACGGCCTCGCCCGGCTCCAGCGGTGCGCCGGCATGGGCGCGAAACTCGCCGTCGTCGCCGGCACCGCTCGAGGCGCCGGTCGGCATGAAGTCGCGGAGTGCGTCGCTGTCCATCACCGCATCACTCCGTGGAGGCCTTTTCCTTGCCCGCCATCGCCGCCGTCATCGTATGCCAGGGCAGGGTGGCGCACTTCACCCGCATCGGGAACTGCCGGATGCCGGCCATGACCTGCAGGCGGTCCATCGATTCGGGGTCGATCTCGTCGTCGCCGGCCGAGACGTAGGAATCGTCGGTGCACATGGCGTGGAAGCGCTCGAACAGCGCCCGCGCCTCGGCTTCGGTCTTGCCCTTGACGATCTCCGTCATCAGCGATGCCGACGCCGTCGAGATAGCGCAGCCGCGACCCTCGAAGGCGACGTCCTCGATGCGGTCGCCATCGCCGATCGCCAGGTAGATCGTGACCTTGTCGCCGCAGAGCGGATTGTTGCCGTGCGCCGCATGCGTCACATGCTCCGGGTGGCGTTTGTTCCGCGGATGCTTGCCGTGGTCCAGGATCACTTCCTGGTACAGTTCGCGCAGATCGTCCATCAGCCGAAGATCTCCCGAACCTGCTGCAGTCCCTCGACCAGCTGGTCGACGTCAGCACGATTGTTGTAGAGGCCGAGCGAGGCGCGCACCGTCGCCGCCACGTCGTAACGCTCCATCAGCGGCTGGGCGCAATGATGCCCGGCGCGCACCGCGACCCCGGCGCGGTCGAGGATCGTGCCCATGTCGTGCGGGTGCGCGCATTCCATGACGAAGGACGTGATCCCGGCCTTCTCGCGTGCATTGCCGACCACCGTGAGCCCTTCGACCGTACCCAGCCGCTGGGCCATGTAGGCGGACAGGTCGCGCTCGTGCGCATGCAGATTGTCCCACCCGAGCGCCTCGACATAGTCGATGGCCGCACCGAGGCCGATGGCCTCGACGATCGCCGGCGTTCCCGCCTCGAAGCGGAACGGCGGGTCCTTGAAGGTCGATTCCTGCTCGGTGACCGTCTCGATCATGTCGCCACCGCCCTGGTAGGGCGGCATGGATGCCAGCAGGTCGCTCTTGCCGTAGAGGACGCCGATACCGGTCGGGCCGTACACCTTGTGCCCGGTGAACACATAGAAATCCGCGTCCAGCGCCTGGACGTCGACCGCGATGTGCGGGGCGGCCTGGCTGCCGTCCACGAGTACCGGGACGCCGCGCGCATGGGCGAGGCGGATCACCTCGGCGACCGGCACGATCGTGCCGATCGCGTTCGAGATGTGCGTGATCGAGACGAGGCGGGTACGGTCGGTCAGCAGCCCGGCGAAGGCGTCGAGCAGGAAATTCCCGTCGTCGTCGATCGGCGCGATCTTCAGGACGATGCCCTTCTCGCGCTTCAGCAGGTGCCAGGGCACGATGTTGGCGTGGTGTTCCAGCGCCGAGATGATCACCTCGTCGCCCTCGCGCAGGAACGTCCGGCCCCAGCTCGCCGCGACGAGGTTGATCGCCTCGGTCGTGTTGCGCGTGAAGACGATGTTCTCGTGCGACGGCGCGTTCAGGAAGCGGCCGACCTTTTCCCGCGCGCCCTCGAACAGGTCGGTGCTGCGCTGGCTGAGGAAGTAGACCCCGCGATGGACGTTCGCATAGGTCTCCTCATAGGCCGCGCGCATGCTCTCGATGACCTGCCGCGGCTTCTGCGCGCTGGCGCCGCTGTCGAGGAAGGCGAGGCGCTTGCCGTGGACGGGCCGCGACAGGATCGGAAAGTCCTCGCGGACGCGCTCCACGTCGAAGTTCGGGCGCGCGTCCGTCCGGGCGGCGGCCAGAGGCTGCGAAAGCGTCATGGCCTGCCTCCGGTATGCCAGGAGCGCACCTCGTCGGAGAGCGCGGTGCGGACCGGCCCTTCCGGCAGGTGCTCCAGAACTTCGTCCAGGAACGCGCCGACCAGCAGCCCGCGCGCCTCGGCCTCGGGAATGCCGCGGGCGCGGAGATAGAAGAGCGCGTCGGCGTCGATGTCCCCGGCGGTCGACCCGTGGCTGCACTTCACGTCGTCGGCATAGATCTCGAGCGCCGGTTTGGCGTCGATCTCGGCCCCGTCGGAGAGCAGCAGCGCCCGGTTGAGCTGGTGCCCGTCGGTCTTCTGCGCCGGCTGGCGCACGATGATCTTGCCCTGGAAGACGCCGCGCGACTGGTCGTCGAGCACGCCGTGATAGACCTGCCGAGACCGCGCATTCGGTGCCGCATGCTCGATCAGGCTGGAATGGTCCAGGAGTTGCCGGCCGCTGCCGGCATAGATGCCGTCCAGCAGGCACTCGGCCCCCGTGCCCTCGATCACCGCGTCGATCTGGTTGCGGGCCAGCTTGGCACCCCGCGACAGGACGACACTGTGATAGCGGGCATCCTGGGCGATGCGCACGCGATTGGCGTGCAGGTGATAGGCGTCGGCCGACTCCGACTGCACCTTGACGTGCAGCAGCGTCGCGCCCTGTTCGACGACGATGTCGGTGGCGCCGTTGGCCAGGTAGGCGCCGCCGTCGAGCGCGATGTGCCGCTCGGCCAGCGTCGCCCGGCCGCCCGCGCGCACGATCACGGCGGAGCGGACGTGCACCGCCGGTGCCGCGTCGCCGGGAACGATCAGGTGCATCACCTCGATCGGCGCGTCGACCGCGGCACCCGCCTCGACGACCAGCACCACGCCGTCGCTCATCAGCGCCAGGTTGAGGGCGGTCATCGGCTGCTCGGGGTCCTCCGCCGACGGCGCCATCATCCCGTCGAGCAGCGCCGGCTCGTCGCGCAGCACCTCGGCCAGCGTGCGCAGCGAGACGCCGCGCGGCAGGCCGTCGAGCTGCGACAGGTCGCGGCGGACATGGCCGTTGACCAGCACCACGCGCGCCGCCGTCTCGGGGAACAGGCTGCGCGGCGCGTCCTGGACGGCCGCACCCAGTTCGGCGGCCGCGGCGGAGAAGCCGATCCCGCCCAGCGGGCGCAGCGTCGTATACTTCCACGCCTCGATCTTGTTGTGCGGCCAGCCGACGGTCGAGAACCGCTTCAGGCCGGCCTCGCGCAGCGCCGCGACCGCGGGCGCGTCGGCGCCGGGCAGGCGGTCCTTCAGGGCCGCGAACTGTTCGGCGAACGCTTCCGTACCGGGAGCGGCGGCCGCCGTGGAGGTGACTGGCTGTTGGCTCATCATATTCGTCCGTTGCGGGTCGGCAGTCGCTGCGGAGGCCTCGCGCGCCCGATCAGGCGGCGGCCTCCAGGAACGCGCCGTAGCCCTTCTCCTCGAGTTCGAGCGCCAGTTCCTTGCCGCCCGATTTCACGATCCGGCCGTGCGCCAGCACGTGCACTTGGTCGGGCACGATGTAGTCGAGCAGGCGCTGATAGTGCGTGATGACGATCATCGACCGCTCCGGCGAGCGGAGCTTGTTCACGCCGTCGGCGACGATGCGCAGGGCGTCGATGTCCAGCCCGCTGTCCGTCTCGTCCAGCACCGCCAGCTTCGGGTCGAGCACCGCCATCTGCAGCGCCTCGTTGCGCTTCTTCTCGCCGCCCGAGAAGCCGACGTTCACGGCACGCTTCAGCATGTCCTCGCTGATGCCGAGTTCCTTGGTCTTCTCGCGGATCAGGCGCAGGAACTGCATCGCGTCCAGTTCGCTGTCGCCGCGCGCCTTGCGGACCGCGTTGAGCGCCGTCTTCAGGAAGGTCATGCCGGTCACGCCCGGCAGTTCGACCGGGTACTGGAAGGCCAGGAACAGGCCCGCGACGGCGCGCTCCTCCGGCTCCAGCTCCAGCAGGTCGCTGCCGGCGAAGCGCACCGAACCGTCGGTCACCTCGTAGCCGGGACGGCCGGCCAGCGCATAGGCCAGGGTCGACTTGCCCGATCCGTTCGGGCCCATGATGGCGTGGACCTCGCCGGTGCCGACCTTCAGGTCGATGCCCTTCAGGATCGGCTTGTCGGCGACGTTCACGTGCAGGTTGCTGATTTCGATCATCGTTTCCGTTCCACCTGTTGCGGCGGCGCTTCCCCGGCCGGGCCGGGGAAGGGTGGTTGGCTGTGAGAGGAGGGCGCGGGCGTCAGCCGACGCTGCCCTCCAGGCTGATCCCGACGAGCTTCTGCGCCTCGACCGCGAACTCCATCGGCAGCTGCTGCAGCACCTCGCGGCAGAAGCCGTTGACGATCAGCGAGACGGCGTCCTCCTCGGCGATGCCGCGCTGGCGGCAGTAGAAGAGCTGGTCCTCGCTGATCTTCGAGGTGGTCGCCTCGTGCTCGACCCGCGCCGACCGGTTCTGGCTCTCGATGTACGGGAAGGTGTGCGCCCCGCACTTGTCGCCGATCAGCAGGCTGTCGCACTGGGTGTAGTTGCGCGCGCCCTGCGCCTTCGGTGCGACCCGCACCAGGCCGCGATAGGTGTTCTGCGCGCGGCCGGCCGAGATGCCCTTGGAGATGATCCGCGACCGGGTGTTCTTGCCCAGGTGGATCATCTTCGTGCCGGTGTCGGCCTGCTGCATGTTGTTGGTGATGGCGATCGAGTAGAATTCGCCCACCGAATTGTCGCCCTGCAGGATGCAGGACGGATACTTCCAGGTGATCGCCGATCCGGTTTCGACCTGGGTCCAGGCGATCTTGGAATTGCGGCCGCGGCAGGCGCCACGCTTGGTGACGAAATTGTAGATGCCGCCGACGCCGTTCTCGTCGCCCGGATACCAGTTCTGGACGGTCGAGTATTTGATCTCGGCGTCGTCGAGGGCGATCAACTCGACCACCGCTGCATGCAGCTGGTGCTCGTCGCGCATCGGCGCGGTGCACCCCTCCAGATAGCTGACGTAGGAGTCGGCGTCGGCGATGATCAGCGTCCGCTCGAACTGCCCGGTGTTCGCCGCATTGATCCGGAAGTAGGTCGACAGCTCCATCGGGCAGCGCACGCCCTTGGGGATGTAGACGAAGGATCCGTCGGTGAAGACCGCCGAGTTCAGCGTCGCAAAGAAGTTGTCGCTGTACGGCACCACGGTGCCGAGATACTTCCGCACCAGCTCCGGGTGCTTCTGCACCGCCTCGGAGATCGAGCAGAAGATGACGCCGACGTCGTTCAGCTTCTTCTTGAAGGTCGTGGCGACCGAGACGCTGTCGAACACCGCGTCGACCGCGACGCCGGCCAGCATTTCCTGCTCGCGTAGCGGGATGCCCAGCTTCTCGTAGGTCTTCAACAGTTCCGGATCGACCTCGTCGAGGCTCTTCGGCCCTTCCTTGGCCTTCGGCGCCGAATAATAGTAGGCGTCCTGATAGTCGATCGGCGCGAAGTCGAGCTTCGCCCAGGTCGGTTCGCCCTCGGTCTTCGCCTGCTTCACCCAATGGCGAAACGCCTTCAGCCGCCATTCGAGCAGCCATTCGGGCTCGTTCTTCTTCGCCGAGATGAACCGGACGGTGTCCTCGCTCAGCCCCTTCGGCGCGGTGTCCGATTCGATGTCGGTGACGAAGCCGTACTTGTACTTCTGCTCCGCCATCGAGCGGACCTGCTCGATCGTCTCAACGCTGGCGCTCATAGCTCTCGCCCGATCCTCTGCGTAAACCTGTCGTCGACCCGTCGTCCGATACGGCGTGCCATGCGGCTAGGCGTTCAGCCTGTCGCGCGGCTCCCCGGATATACCCGTCGCACCGCTACGTGCATACGGCGTCAGCATGTCGGCCAGCGTGACCGAGTCCAGCGCCGCGCGGATCGCGGTGTTGACCCGGTCCCAGCCGCCGCGCATCGGGCAGACCGCCTCGACGCCGCAACTGCCCTCGGCACCGTCGACGCAGGCGGTCAGTGCCACCGGCCCCTCCAGCGCCTCGACCAGGTCGGCCACCGAGATGTCCGCCGGGCTGCGCGCCAGGGAATAGCCGCCGTGCGCGCCGCGGTGCGACGCCACCAGCTGTCCGTGCGCCAGCCGCTTCAGCACCTGGCTGACGGTGGACGCCGCGAGACCCGTCGCCTCGGCCACGTCCGGTGCCGTGACGACCGCGCCGGGGCGCGCGGCCATCTGGCCCAGCACCACCACCGCATAGTCGTTCATCTTGCTCAGTCGCAGCATGTCATACCCGTGTCGGCAAAACCGTACCACTCGTGTACGGTTTGTAATTGGACCGGAACGGGGCCGCTTTCAAGCGCCTTTTTGAATGGTTCCAGGATGCGTAGAGTGCCCGCAGGGCAGCCGGGAACGCAGCGGGGAAGAAGAGATGCGCATCGTCGACGTGGTCGAGAAGACCGTTCCCATCAAGTCGGAGATTCGCAACGCCTTCATCGACTTCAGCCAGATGACCTGCAGCGTCGTGGCGGTCGTCACCGACGCGGTGCGCGACGGCAAACCCGTCGTCGGCTACGGCTTCAACTCCAACGGCCGCTATGCCCAGGGCGGGCTGCTGCGCGAGCGGTTCCTGCCGCGGCTGAAGGCGGCCGATCCCAAGGCGCTGGTGAACGAGGCCGGCGACAATCTCGACCCTGAGAAGATCTGGGCCGTGCTGATGGCGAACGAGAAGCCGGGCGGCCACGGCGACCGGTCCGTGGCGGTCGGCGTGATCGACATGGCTGTCTGGGACGCCGTGGCGAAGATCGCCGGCAAGCCGCTCTACCGCCACCTCGCCGACACCTATCGCGGCGGGCAGGCGGACGAACGCGTCTTCGTCTACGCCGCCGGCGGCTACTATTATCCCGGCAAGGACGACGGCGCCCTGCAGGCCGAGATGAGGCGCTATCTCGGCATGGGCTACAGCACCGTGAAGATGAAGATCGGCGGCGGCGACATCGACGAGGATCGCCGGCGGATCGAGGCGGTGCTGGAGGTCGTCGGCAACGGGCAGGCGCTCGCCGTCGACGCGAACGGCCGCTACGACCTTCCGACCGCCGTCGCCTATGCGGAGATGCTCCGGCCTTACGACCTGCGCTGGTACGAGGAGGCGGGCGACCCGCTCGATTTCGCCCTCCAGGCGGAGCTGGCGAAGCATTACCCGGGGACGATGGCGACTGGCGAGAACCTGTTCTCGATGCAGGACGCCCGCAACCTGATCCGCTATGGCGGCATGCGGCCGGACCGCGACATCCTGCAGTTCGACCCGGCGCTCAGCTATGGCCTGGTCGAGTATCGCCGTACGCTGGCGATGCTGGAGGAGAACGGCTGGTCGGCGCGGCGCTGCATCCCGCACGGCGGCCACCAGTTCGCCCTCAACATCGCCGCCGGCCTCGGCCTCGGCGGCAACGAGAGCTATCCCGACGTCTTCCAGCCCTTCGGCGGCTTCGCCGACGACGTGGCGGTGGAGGACGGCATGGTGGGACTGCCCGACGCGCCGGGCATCGGCTTCGAACGCAAGGCCAACCTGTGGGCGGTGCTCAGCACGCTGACCTGAGCCTCGGCGGCTGGTGCCGGCCATCGTCGGGCCAAAGCATGACGCAGGAGCCGGTGACATTCACGCGGATGTCATCCGGAATTAATGCTGGATAAAGGCGGAGTAGCGACAAGTAACGGTATCCGCTGAAGGGCACGGGAATTTTCTCAGGGGCGGTCGTCTGGGCCGACAGCGCCGCTCGGCGGCGTCGAGGCGCGTACACGTCGAGATGATGTCTTCAACCAGGGCGGATGTAGAATTTCACGACCGATGTTGCACCCCTCGCATCGACTGGATTTGAAGGCACTCTTCGTGCTGATGGCGGTCGCGGTGGCCTTCCTCAGCTTGAGCGCGCTGGTGCTGAAAATCGTCGTGCTGCCGGCGTTCGAGGCGATCGAGGAGCGCCAGGCCACCGACAATCTCGAACGCGTCCGGCACGGCATCGACACGGAACTGGCGCATCTCGCCTCCACCGCTGCCGACTGGGCCTTCTGGGACGCGAGCCGCGACTTCGTCGAAGGCCGGAACGACGGCTTCGCCGCCGAAAACCTGACCGATGCCGCGCTGCAGACGCTGAAACTCGACCTCGTCTATCTCTATGACCGTGACGGCGTGCTGCGCTGGGGCAGGGCCTTCGATCGGGAGCAGGCGGCGATCACGCTCGACGTCTTTGCGGAGGACTCGCTGCCGGTCGGCCACCCGCTGCTGTCAGGCGGCGACGACCCCGCCGGGCGACAGGGCGTCCTGACGACCAGCCGGGGGCCGTATCTGATCGCGACGCGTCCGCTGATCGGCACGGAGCGCGGCCTGCCCAGCGCCGGCACGCTGATCTTCGGCCGGGCGCTGGACGAAACGGCCGTCGGCGCGATGCGCGAGCAGACCCGCGCCGATTTCGACCTATGGCTCGCGGGCGGCGAGCCGGAGCCGTACCGGGAGATAGCGCCCCGCCTGCGTGACCCCGGCGGCGAGACCGTCGTGTGGCTGCCGACCGACCGCAGCGACATCCTCTGGAGCTTCGGTTCGATGCCGGACTATCGGGGCGAGCCGGCACTGCTGATCGGCGTGCGCACGCCGCGCACCGTCACCGCCGCCGGCGCTCGTGTCGCCGAGGTTTCGATGGTCTTCATGGTAATCGCCGCGGCGATCGACATGGCCGTCGTGTGGTACCTCATGCGGCGCCTGATCCTGCGCCCCATCGCCAGGCTCGAGGCGCATATAGCCGGCGTCGAACCCGGAACGGCGCAGCCGCCGCTCGGCTGGACGCGGAAGGACGAGATCGGCGTGCTGGCGCGGGCCTTCGACCGGCTGCAGGAGGATGCGCGCCGCCACACGCGGGCCTTGGGGGCGGCGATGGATCAGGTGGTCGCCGCGGGGCAGGCCAAGTCGAGCTTCCTGGCGTCGATGAGCCACGAGCTGCGCACCCCGCTCAACGCGATCATCGGCTTTTCCGACGTGATGCGCCGCGAGATGTTCGGGCCGCTGCCGAACCCGCGCTATCGGGAATATGCCCGCGACATCAACGTCAGCGGCGAGCACCTGCTGCACCTCATCAACCAGGTGCTCGACATGTCGAAGGCGGAGAGCGGCCAGCTCGAACTGGCCGAGGAGGCGATCGACGTCGAGGCCATGACGACCGCCGCCTTTCGCATGGTCACGCCCCAGGCCGACAAGGCCGGCGTGGTGCTCGGCATGACGATCGAGCCGGGCCGGCCTGCGCTGCTGGGGGACCGGCTGCGCCTGACCGAGGTGCTTCTTAACCTGCTGTCGAACGCCGTGAAGTTCACCGATGCCGGGGGCCGGGTGACGGTGGCGGCCGCATGCACGCCCGCCGGCGAATTGACGATGACGGTCGCCGATACCGGCGTCGGCATGTCCGCGGCGGACATCCCGCGGGCGCTGGCACCGTTCGTGCAGCTCGAAAACAACAGGGGCCGGAACCTCGCGGGAACCGGCCTGGGGTTGCCGCTCGCCCGCAAGATGACCGAGCTGCACGGCGGCACGCTCGATGTCGTCAGCAGTCTGGGCGCCGGCACGAAAGTGACGCTTGTCTTCCCCGCCGTACGCGTCCAGCGCGCGCGCCTGACAGCCTGAAGATCCAGCGCCTGATCTTGGAGCGGCCCAGCGCCGCTATCCTCGCGCGCCGCGCTGCCCGAACAGCATGGTCACGTTGATGCGGTGGTTCTCGTAGCCGGGCTTGAACCTCACCGGCCCGGACTCGTGGAACAGGTTGGAGTTGAAGACGATCATCCGGTTGCGCCGGTAGGGGACGTCGATGCGCTTCGCCCCCGACTCGCGCAGGAAGTCACGGCTCTTCTCCTTGCCGGCGTTGAAGGCGGCGAAGTCCCACTCCAGCGGCGCCTCCTTGTCCCAGATCTCCAGTCCGGCGCCGGCGGGCTCCAGGTTGGCGCTGTCCGGCGTGATCCAGAAGTTGGAGTTCACCGCGGCGAAGTCGGCGTGCAGGCCGACCGCGGCGGGGGTGGAATAGTCGCACTTCTTGAAGCTCCACACCTTACGCAGCGGATGCGGCGTCAGCAGGGCCGGCATGCGCGTGCGCAGGGCCTCGCCGATCTGGATCAGCAGCGGCGCGGTGAACCCCGCCTCGATCGACGTGCCGAGATAGCCGTTCCGGTAGTAGAAATTGAACCAGAAGGTCGACAGCTGGCAGTAGCGCCACAGCGCGTCGAGTGCCGCCTCGGTCAGGAAGTCGTCGATCACCACCCAGCCGGGGCCGTTGTCGCTATAGGTCCGCTCGACGCGCCGCCAGTCGATCTCCGGATTGACGATGGGCTCCGCCATCCGCTCGGCCGGGTGGACATAGTGCATGCGGTTGTAGACCGCCGACATCCGGTCGCGCGTCGCGGCGGGCAGGGGCGCCGGCTCCGTCGCGCCGAGATCCGCCGGCAGGGCGTCCAGCGTCTCGGCATAGAGCGCCTCCAGCCCGTCCATGCCGTCGAACGCGACGCCGTGGCCACGCATGAAGCCGATCTGCTCGATGTCGTGGCGCAGCTTCGCCCTGGTCGTCTTCTCGAAGAGATCGGTGTTCCAGCGCGTCTCCGAGCCGACGCGGCGGCGGACCTTGCTCGCTGCCGCATAATGCGTGGCTGCCTCGTCGGCGCGGCCCTGGTCGAGCAGCAGGTTGCCCAGATTGTGGTGCGCTTCGGCGAGCCCCGGCGCCAGCGTCGCGGCGCGCCGCAAGGCCGCCTCCGCACCGGCCAGGTCGCCGGCGTTCTTCAGGGCCGTGCCCAGATTGTAGTGGATCTGCGGATGGTCGACCTTGGCGGCGAGACTGCGCAGCAGGGCGATGCCCTCGTCCGTGGCGCCCAGCCGCAGCGCCGTCAGCGCCGCCTGGACCAGCAGCCCGACCTCGTTCGTCCGCTGCGGCAGCACGGCGACAAGGCGGCGGATGCCGGCGGCGTCGTCGGTCTCGCCGACCAGCTTGAGCGCGTGGGCGGCGGCCGGTCCGTCGGTGCGCCCGGCGGCCAGCGCGCTCAGCAGGTGGTCGCGCTGCGCCTCGCGCCGGCCCTGGCGTGCCGCGATCTCCGCCAGCAGAAGCTGCGCCGGCTGGTAATCCGCCCGTCCTTCTCCGATCCCGCTCGCAAGGCGCACCGCCTCCGCCACGCGCCCCGCACGGAAGCTCCGCAACGCGTCCTGGTACATCGTCCTGTCCTGAAAAGACGAACGGCGCTGCCGTCAGCGCCGCCCCCCGGCGGGACGATACGCCGGCCCACGGAGGAAATCACGGGGGTTCGGCGCCGCGGGCGTTTACGCCCGCCGTCGTGGTCCCGTCGCCGCCCCGAGCAGCGCGAACACCACCGCGGTACCGCCCAGGAAGGCCGCGAGGCCGATCGCGGCCAACAGGCCCCAGTCGAGGAGGCCGTGCAGGTTAGCGAATTCAGAGTGGGTCAGGGCAGGGGCGGCGAGCACGGCGACTGCCGCCGCGACGACGCCAGCGGTCAGACCGATCCGGGCGGCCCGCCCCTGGAATCCGTGCTGGCGGACGAGCGCCGCGACCAGCAGGAGCCCGACGGCGACGGCCGCCGCGGCGGCCGGCCAGAACAGCCCGCCCAGCATCTCCTGGAGAATCGCCACCATCGACAGGATCGTGAAGTCCTTCATCTCGAACGCGCCTCCTCATCCAGGACCTACGCGCGACCGCGCAACATCGCGGTGTAGTTCGCCTTGAGGCCCTTCTCCTTGATGATCCACGACAGCCAGTGCTCCTCGAGCGGCGGCACGAAGGGAAAGGACGGCGTCAGGTTGTTGTCGTAGTCGAACTCGACCAGCATCGCCTCGCCGGCGCGGGTGATCAGCGGGCAGGAGGTGTAGCCGTTGTAGCTCTCGGTAGCGCCCTTGCCGGTGATCGTGCCGACCAGATGGTCGACCGCCACCGGCGCCTGCCACTTCACGCTGGCCGCGGTCTTGCCCTTCGGCACGCCGTTCACGTCGCCCACGCCGAAGACGTTCGCGTAGCGCAGGTGCCGCAGCGTCGCCTTGTCCACCTCGATCCAGCCGTCCGCGGCGAAGGGGCCGGCCTGCCAGGGCAGCGGGCTGTTCCGCACCGCGACCGGCGCCCGCATCGGCGGGATGACGTTGATGAAGTCCCACGCCCGTTCGACCGGGCCGGACGGCGTCGCATAGGTGGCGATGCGCCTGCCGGGGTCGATCGCGATCAGGACATGATCCCAGTTCACCGCGAAATCCTGGCGCGCGAACAGTTCGTGCAGCTTCGTGTCGACGAGCGGGACGCTGAACAGGGTTCGGTTGTGCGCGTTGTAGACGATCTCGCTGCGGCCGCGCGTGCCCGCGCGGCGCAGGGTGTCGTCGGCCAGGAAGGTCTGCTTCAGCGGCGCGCCTGCGCATTTCATCTCGGTGGCCGGGCGGCCGAACAGGCCGACGCCGCCCGTTTCGGCGAAGCGGGCGAGGGCGGCCCATGACCGCGCGGCCGCCTCGGGGCCGGCATAGACGCTGGCGATCCCCTCCCGCCCGATCAGGGTCGTGTCCATGCCCGCGATCGCCGCATAGTCGAGCCGCAGCCCCGTGGCGACGACCAGGAAGTCGTAGGGCAGGCGGGTTCCGCGATCGGTGACGACGGCGTTCGCGTCGGACTCGAAAGCCGAAGCCGCCTCGGCCACCCACGACACGCCCGCGGGGATGAAGTCCGCGGTCTTCAGCTGCGCATATCCCGCCGGCTTCAGGCCCGCGCCGATCAGGGTGAAGCCCGGCTGGTAGAAATGGTCGCCGCGCGGCTCCAGCAGGACGATGTCGGCGCCGTCGAGCGCGCGCCGCAGCCGCGACGCGACGGTAAGGCCGGCCGCCCCGCCGCCGGCGATGACGATGCGCGCCTTAGTCCGCACCGGTGCCGCGTGGCCCATGCCGGGCGCCACCGCCCAGGCTGCGAAGCCGCCCGCCGCAGCGAGAAAATCGCGCCGCGCGACCCGGCCTCGTTCCGCTGCCAGCATGCGTCCGGCCTTCCGCTCGGGTGGATCGGTGGGGCGCGGTGCCGACGTGCTCCGTGGCGTGCGGCACCGCCCTCGATCAGAGCCTAGCGGTAGCGGGGGGCCGCACATTGATCTGCGTCAAGCGCGCCGTCGGCGCGCGGGCTTGATCCATCTCAAGGCGGAGGCGGCGAACCTGGCCTAGTGATGTGCTCACAAACCCTCAGGAGGTCTTCATGACCAGGAACGTCGGAAACGTCGACCGCGTCGCGCGGGTGGTAATCGGCCTCGCGCTCCTGTCCATGCTGTTCCTCGTCGAAGGGGACATGCGCTGGTTCGGCCTGCTGGGGATCGTCGCCATCGGCACCGCCGCCATCGGCTGGTGCCCGGCCTATCGGCTCCTCGGGCTGCGCACCTAGCCTCTGGACGAGGCATCACGGCTCGGCGCACCGGGGGCACGCGAGCCGTGATGCCCTTACCGGCTACTTCTTCGCCGGCCGCTTCGCCGGCTTGCCGTCGTCCTTCGACGTGCCGAGGTCCTTGGTCTTGCCGGCGCCGGGACCGGCACCCAGGTCCGCACCCGTGGTCGGGTCGCCGTCGGGCATCGACATCGTGCGTTCGGCCAGCTGGTTCACCGCCTTCGACTCGGTCCGGTCCAGCTTGACCGAAGCGCTGCCGTCGCCGCCGTCCACCGCCGCCTGCTCGTCGCGGTTGTCGACATACTCCCACTGGTCGCCCTGGTTCCAGGGGCCGCGCATGTCTCCGTCGCCCTGGCTCATATTGTAGTATTTGTTCGCGAACTCCGGCATGCCGGGAAGCTTACCGGCCGGGAAGTTGTTCTCGATCGAGTACAACGCCTTCTCGAACGACTTCTGGTGCGCGATCTCGCGGGTCATCAGGAAGCCGAGCGCATCCTTGATCCCGGGATCGGTCGTGATGTTGATCAGCCGCTCGTAGACGATCTTCGCCCGCGCCTCGGCCGCGATGTTCGACCGCAGGTCGCAGGTCGGGTCGCCGATCGAATCCACATAGCCCGCCGTCCAGGGCGCACCGCCGGAATTGATCAGTGCGGGCCCGCCGCCATAGAGCAGGTTCAGCGTGTGGCTCTCGCCGCCGGCGGTCATGCCGGTCAGCGCATCCGCCGTCTCCTCGACACCCTCGGCCAGCTTGCCCTTGGCGCCCTTGGTCAGCATCGCGACGATGGTGCCGATCACCTCCAGGTGGCTCAGTTCCTCGGTCGCGATGTCGATCAGCAGGTCCTTCCGACCCGCGTCTTCCTCCGCGACCCCCTGCGTGAAGTAGCGCATGGCCGCGGCCAACTCGCCCTGCGGGCCGCCGAACTGCTCCAGCATCAGGCTGGCGAGCTTCGGATTGGTCTCCGATACGCGTACGGTGTACATCAACCGTTTGTTGTGCATGAACATGGGCGATCTCCGGCTGTCTGGCGAGGGGACGCGGCCCTCCGCGAGCCGCACCCAACAATGCGGGCCGGCCGGAGCGGTTCCGTAAGATGAACAGGATGCCGGACGATTGCGCGCCGTCTCGATGGGCGCGCCGGACTCGAGGAATGGACCGGCCGCTCAGTGCGGCGCGAGGCCCATCAGGCCGCGGGCGAAGTCGGTCGCGTCGAACGGCCGCAGGTCGTCGATCTTCTCGCCGACGCCGACCGCGTGCACCGGCAGACCGAACTTCTCGGCGAGGCCGACCAGCACGCCGCCCTTCGCCGTGCCGTCCAGCTTGGTGACGATCAGGCCGGTGATGTTGACCATGTCCAGGAAGGTCTCGACCTGGGCGTGCGCGTTCTGGCCGGTGGTGGCGTCGAGGACGAGCAGGGTCTCGTGCGGCGCGGTCGGGTCCTGCTTGCCGATGACGCGCACGACCTTCTGCAGCTCCGACATCAGGTTCGCCTTGTTGTGCAGGCGCCCGGCGGTGTCGATCATCAGGATGTCGGCGCCCTCGGCCTTGGCCTTCGTCATGGCGTCGAAGGCGAGGCCGGCGGCGTCGGCGCCGGTCGGCCGCGACAGCACCTCGGCACCGGTGCGCTCGCCCCAGACCTTCAGCTGCTCGACGGCGGCGGCGCGGAAGGTGTCGCCGGCGGCCAGCAGCACCTTCTTGCCCTCGTCGCCGAGAAAGTAGGCGTATTTGCCGATGGTCGTGGTCTTGCCCGCACCATTGACGCCGACGACCAGGAAGACGTGCGGCTTGTGCCCGCGCTCGATGTCGATCGGATGGGCGACCGGCTCCAGCATCGCGGCGATCTGCTCGGCCAGCGCGGTGCGGATCTCCTCGGGCGTCACGTCGCGGTTCAGCTTGGAGCGGGCCAGTTCGGCGGTCAGCTTCGCAGCCGTGGACGGGCCGATGTCGGCTAGGATCAGCAGCTCCTCGAGTTCCTCCAGCGCCGTCTCGTCCAGGCGCCGGCGCACGAAGATCCGGTCGATGCCGCTGGTCAGCCGCTCGGACGAGCGGGCGAGGCCGGCGCGCAGCCGCTGGAACCAGCCCTGGCGCTCGCCCTCGGCCTTCTGGGCGTCCGTGCGGTCGTCCATGTCGTCGTTCATGCGGCGATCCTTGCCTGGAGGCGGGTGCCGTCGCTACCGGTCAGGTCGGCCGTGACGAGGCTGCCGGGCGGCACCTCGCGGTCCAGCTCGACCATGGCGAACTGCTCGGTGTGGCCCTGGCGGCCGCGCTCGACCAGCACCTGTGCCGTGCCGCCGACACGCGTCGCCAGGAAACGGCTGACCGCCGCGTCGCCGGCGTCGCGCAGGCGGGCGGCGCGTGCGCGCCGCAGGTCGCCGGGCACCTGGGGCATGCGCGCGGCCGGCGTGCCCTTGCGCGCCGAATAGGGAAAGACGTGCAGCCAGGTCAGGTCGCACTCCGCCACCAGCGCCAGGCTGTTCTCGAACATCGCGTCCGTCTCGGTCGGAAATCCTGCGATCAGGTCGGCGCCGAACGTCACGTCCGGCCGCAGGTCGCGGGCCCGCGCGCAACAGGCGATGGCGTCGGCGCGCAGGTGCCGCCGCTTCATCCGCTTCAGCACCATGTCGTCGCCGGCCTGGATGCTGAGATGCAGATGCGGCATCAGCCGCGGCTCCTCGGCGATCAGGCGCCAGAGGTCGTCGTCGATCTCGACCGGGTCGAGCGACGACAGGCGCAGGCGCGGCAGCTCCGGCACCGCCGCCAGCACCCGACGCACCATCTGGCCCAGCGTCGGGCTGCCCGGCAGGTCGGGACCGTACGAGGTGATGTCGACGCCGGTCAGCACGACCTCGTTGTAGCCGGTCTCGACCAGGGTGCGGACCTGCTGGGCGATCCGGCCGATCGCGACGCTGCGGCTGTTGCCGCGTCCGTAGGGGATGATGCAGAAGGTGCAGCGATGGTCGCAGCCCTGCTGCACCTGGACGAAGGCGCGAGCGCGGCCCTCCAGCCCCTCGACCAGATGCGGTGCGGTCTCGCGCACCGACATGATGTCGTTGACCAGCACGGGGGCCGCATCGGCCAGGAAGCTGCGCGCGTCCAGCTTTTCCTCGTTGCCCAGGACGCGGTCGACCTCCGGCATCGCCGCGAAGCCGGCCGGGTCGATCTGCACGGCGCAGCCGGTGACGATGATGGTGGCGTCCGGGTGCTCGCGCCGGGCGCGGCGGATCGCCTGCCGCGCCTGCCGCTCCGCCTCGGCGGTCACGGCGCAGGTGTTGAAGACGATGGCGTTTTCCAGCCCGGCCGTCCGCGCATGCTCGCGCATCACCTCGGATTCGTAGGTGTTCAGGCGGCAGCCGAAGGTGACGATCTCGGGCGGCATGATGCGGGTCAGCCGAGCAGCGAGGCGTCGAGGAAGCCGCTGAAGCTGGTCGCGATGGCGCCGGTCATCATGACGTGGCCGTCGGCCCGCCATTCCATCTCCAGCGGCCCGCCGTCGAGCGCGACCGCGGCGCGCCGGTCGGTCAGGCCGCGGCGCACCGACGCCACCATCGCCGCGCAGGCGCCGGTGCCGCAGGCCCGGGTGATGCCGACGCCGCGCTCCCAGACGCGCAGGCGCAGGCCGCCCTCCGGCGTGACGTGCGCGACGCCGATATTGGCACGCTGCGGGAAGATCGGATGGTGCTCCAGCTGCGGCCCCAGGGTCGCCAGGTCGATCTCGTCGACGTTCGCGACGAAGAAGGTCGCGTGCGGGTTGCCGATGTTGGTCGCCACCGGATCGCCGAGCGGCCCCAGCGACAGCGGCACGTGCAGCGTGTCGCAGGCCTCGCGCAGCGGGATCTCCGCCCAGCCGGTGCGGGCCACGCCCATGTCGACGGTCACCCGGCCGCCCGCGGCGGCGCTGCCGCCGAGCAGGCCGGCGACGGTCTGGACGATGGCCGCAGCGCGACCGCTCTCGTCCATCAGCATGCCGGCGACGCAGCGCGTGGCATTGCCGCAGGCCTCGACCTCGGCCCCGTCGGCGTTGCGGATCTCCATGAAGGCGTCGGCACCCGCATCGCGCGGCGCCCGCACCACGATCAACTGGTCGCAGCCGACGCCCGTGCGCCGGTCGGCGATGGCGCGCACCTGCGCGTCCGTCAGGTCGAGCGCGCGTACCCGCGCATCGAGAACGACGAAATCGTTCCCGAGCCCGTGCATCTTGACGAAGGGCGCACCGCGCATGGCCGGACTGTCCAACATGACGCGCCTAATATGGCGATGCGCCCTGGCGTGTCCAGGCGATCCCTCTCCCGGCGGCTTCCTATCCGTTGTCATTGCCGGGCTCGACCCGGCAACCCAGGGCCAGCGCTGTGGCTCTGGGTGACCGGGTCGTCGCCCGGTCATGACAGTCCGGAAATGCCTAACCTACGCCGCGACCTGCTGCTGCACCGTCGGTGCGTCGCCGGCGACGGTGGTGCGGCGCATGTCGCGGACCTCCGTCGTCTCGGCATAGCGGCGGGCGCGGTGCATGGTCTGGCGGTTGTCCCACATCACCAGGTCGTACTGCTTCCACTGGTGCGCGTAGACGAACTGGCGCTGTGTGGCGTGCTCGACCAGGTCGCGGACGAAGGCGCGCGCCTCGGGCATCGGCCATCCGACGATCGTGCCGATGTGCGAGGAGAGATAGAGCGACTTGCGGCCCGAGACCGGATGGGTGCGGACGAGACGCTGCAGCACCGGCTTGAACGCCGCCTTCTCCTCCTCGGTCAGGTCGGTGAAGCCCAGCAGGCCGCGCGAGTAGATCAGCGAATGCTCGCAGATCAGGTCCTCGACCTCGGCCCTGGTGGCGTCGTCCAGCGCGTCGTAGGCGGCGCGCATGTCGGCGAACTCGGTATTGCCGCCGGCCTTCGGAATCTGCCGCCCCGACAGCAGCGAGTATTTGGCCGGCGTCGCCTTGAACGAGCTGTCGGAGTGCCAGAGCTGGTTGCCGAGGTTGAACATGCGCTGGCGCGCGTCGCGGCCGAGCAGCTTGTTGTCCTTGTCCAGGTTGGAGATGTCGGCGATCTCGGCATTGCCCAGGCGCCGGTCGGCGGCCTTGGTGATGTTGCTGCTCGACCCCGGCGTCTCGAGCGGCCCGAAATTGCGGCTGAACGCCGTCTGCTGCTCGTCGGTGATGTCCTGGCCGTGGAACACGAGCACGGCATACTGGTCCATGCCGGCCTCGACCGCCGCGACCTCGTCGCGGGTGAGGGGACGGCGCATGTCGATCCCGTCGACTTCGCCGACGAAGACGGGGTGCAGCGGACGGATGGTGACGGTCACGGGACGTCTCCTCTTCTGGATGCCGGTGTCTGCGGCCTGCGCGGGCCGAGAGGCTTTCGCGCAGAATATGTCCGGACGTGGCTCCTGTCACGCTGAACTGCCATACGCAAATGCGTTGCAATAATGCCGCGGATTCCGTGATTTTTTCCGCGAATGTCGCGATAAAAATAACACACTCCGCGTCGGAGCTGAGAAGGGCTCTCAGCTGATTCGCGGGTGATGTCAGTCGCTTGCGCGTCAGCTATCAGCGCGCTACGAGATCGCGGCATGCGATGAGGCGGTAACTTGATGTAGATCAAGTCGCGCGCCTCGCCGCGGTGGCAACTATCGGCGTGCCGGCACACGGGCCGGCTCGTTCGGCGGATCGGCGGGGGGATATGATGAACAGAAAACGCTATCTAAAGGCTCTTTCTGCGGGCGCTGCGATCGGGCTCGTGCTCGCCGCCGCCGAGGCGAGTGCTCAGGCCATCGATTTCGTCACCCTGATGGACGAATCGGGATCCATGGGCGGCGAGCAGGACTTCATCCGGCAACTCGTGCCCGATCTCGACCTCGCCTTGAACGGGCGCGGCCGCACCGACAACCAGTACGGACTCGTCGGCTATGGCGCCGGAAATCCGGCGCCCCGCAAGTTCCCGATCGGCGGCCAGGATCTGGGCAGCGTGGCGAACTTCGTCGCGGCGTCCAACGCGCTGGAGACGTCGGGCGGCTTCGAGGACGGCTACGACGCCATCGACTTCGCGCTGAACAACATCGCTTATCGGCAAGGGTCGGATAGGTTCCTTCTCCTCGTCAGCGACGAAGACCGCGACAACGGCCGGCCGGAGCTGACCTTCGCCACGGTCCAGGCGTCGCTGAAGGCGGCGAACGCGCGCCTGTTCGGCATCGTCAGCCAGCAGATGACGGCGCCCGACGGCAGCCAAGTCATGCTGACCGACGGCACCAACTCCTACATCGCCGACGGCAGCGGCGGCTTCACCAAGGTGGCCGGCGTCACGCTGGTTCCGGGGTTCGACACCACCCAGATCGACTATGTCGATCTGATCCTGCAGCAGGACGGCGGCGGTTGCGTCGCGGACCTCAACGTGCTGCGCCAGGGCGGCTTTTTCGCCACATCTTTCGCGGCCGCCCTGCAGGACTGCCTCGGCGAGGCGATCCTCGAGGGCGACGACGCCCGGCCGCTGGTGTCCATCGTCGGCAGCATGTCGACCATGGCGATGTTCGCGATGCGCACGCAGATGAGCCATGTCGGCCTTCGCCTCACGGGGCGCCGCGACGGCTACGACCGCATCGTCGAGGCCGCGACCCAGGCTGCCGCGGCGGGCTCGCCCGACGCCAACGCACCGGCGGCCCGCACCGCGATGCCGGGCGACAACAGCTTCGTGCAGATCGGCTCGACGGACCCGGTCGGCTTCTCCGCCATGAAGGGCGGCGCGACCGACGACATGGCGACCATCGCCTCCGCCCTGCAGGTCGCGCAGGCGGCGACGGGTGGCGAGATGATCCCGCTCTTCTCGACCAGCAACTGGCTCGGCTATGCCTCGGTGTCGCTCGATGTCGGCGACCGCGGCACCACGTCCAACCAGTTCGGCTACGACTTCCGGGCGATCAACGCCACCGTCGGCGTCGACCGCACCTTCGGCAACTTCCTCGTGGGTGCTGCGGTCGGCTATTCCAACCTCGGCAGCGACTATAAGGACCTGAACGGCGAGCTGGATATCGACTCGTATCTCGCCATGATCTACGGGTCCTATACCTTCGCCGGGACCGGCTATCTCGATATGACGGTGAGCGGCGGCTACAACGAGTACGACTACGACCGCGGCACCGCCGCCGGCGCGCCGGTCACGCTTTCGGGTGAAACGGACGGTTGGCAGTGGGGCGGCTCGCTGCGCGGCGGCTACGACTTCATGTTCGCCGGCAATGCGCTGGCAGTCGGGCCGTTCGCCGGGGCGCGCTACACCGACGTTACGGTGAAGAGCTACACCGAGAAGGGCGGCGCCGGCGCGCTCGCGGTCGACAAGGACAGCGTCGACTCGCTCACCGGCCAGGTCGGGTTGCGGGCGGCATACACCCTGCAGACCTATTTCGGCACGCTCGTGCCGCACGCCTCCTTCGCCTACGAGCATGAGTTTCTAGACGACTCGCGGTCCATTTCCGCCAGCCTCGCCGGCGGCGGCGCACCGTTCAGCGGCAGCACCGACGACGAGGACGACAACTACTATCTCGCCAGCATCGGCCTCTCGACCCAGCTCGGACCCGACATGACCGCGGCGATCGACTACACGACGCTGCTCGGCCACAAGGAGTTCGACAACCACAACTTCATGTTCCGCCTGCGCTGGGCATTCGGCAGCGCATACCACAACTGAGTGCATCCGCCCGGGGCACGCGCCCGGGCGCTTCTATAAGGACGGCGCGGATCCGGTCGGGTCCGCGCCGTTTCTGTTCGTCAGTTCCGCTGCCGCGCCGACTGCAGCGCCTCTGCGTTGATCATGTTGATCGGCGCGCCCGCCGCATAGGCGTTGATCTGGTCGAAGATGTCTGTGAACTGGATATCGTATTCCTCGCGCGTCACATAGCCGACGTGCGGCGTGCAGATGACGTTGTCCATCGCCAGCAGCGGGTGCGTGGCGTCGGTCATCGGCTCGCTCTCGTAGACGTCGACCGCCGCCATGCCGGGGCGCCCGCTGCGCAGCGCCTCGACCAGGGCGCCGGGCGCGATCAGGCCGGCGCGGCTGGTGTTGACCAGCAGCGCCGTCGGCTTCATCCGCTTCAGGTCGTCCGCCGTCACGATGCCGCGCGTTGCGTCGACCAGGCGCATGTGCAGCGAGACGATGTCGCTCTCGGCCAGGAAGGCCTCCTTGCTCTCCGCTGTCGCGAGGCCGTCGGCCCGCGCCCGTTCCCGCGACGCCTCGCGCGCCCAGACCAGCACCTCCATGCCGAACGCCTGCGCATAGCCCGCCACCGCCCTGGCGATCCGGCCATAGCCCCAGAGGCCGACGGTATGCCCGCGCAGCGTCGTGCCGACGCTCACCTGCCATTCGCCGCGGCGCATGCCGGCGAGCTGCTGCGGGATCTGCCGAAACGACGCCAGGATCAGCCCCCAGGTCAGCTCCGCCGTCGCCCAGGAGGGCGTGTCCGGATGCTGGCTGGAGCACAGCAGCACGCCGAGCCGCGTGCAGCTTTCCAGGTCGATGTGCGGGTACACGCTGCGCTGGCTGATCAGCCGCAGCTTCGGCAGCCGCTCCAGCAGGGCGGTACGAATCTGCGTCCGTTCCCGGAACAGCACCAGCGCCTCGGTATCCTTCAGCCGCTCGGCGAGCCCGTCCACGTCCTGGACATGGTCGTTCCAGACCGTGACCTCGTGCCCCGCCAGCTTGCCGAAGCTCGGCAGCCCGCGCAGCGTGTCGTGCCAGTCGTCGAGGATGGTGACCTTCATCGCCATGCCCTCACAGCCCCAGCTCGCGCTTGGCGATGATGTTGCGCTGGATCTCGTTCGACCCGCCGGAGATCGAGGCTTTGCGCCAGAAGAAGTAGAAGGGGTTCACCGTGGCGGCATAGTCCGGCCCGACCGGCGGCTCGTTCCAGCCGTCCTTCAGCACGTGGCCGTCATAGGGATGGCCGTAATAGGCCATCGCCTCGGACAGGCGCTCGCTGATCAGCTGCTCGACCTCGGTGCCGCGCGCCTTCAGCAGGTTCGCCTCGGCGCCCACCTCGCGGTCGGCGGAGAGGGTGGCCAGCATCTTCAGGCCGGTCATCTCCAGGGCGCGCAGCTCGACCTCGGCGGCGGCGATCTTCGCGGCGAAGGCCGGGTCTGCGATCAGCGGCGCCTCCCCGTCGCGCTCCTCGGACGCCGCGTGCTTCAGCCGCGCCAGCAGCTTGCGTGCCCGTGCGAACGACGCTGCACCGACGCGCTCGTGGCCGAGGATGTATTTCGCGATCTTCCATCCTTGGCCTTCCTCGCCGACCAGGTCGGTCACCGGCACCTCGACATTGTCGAAGAAGACCTGGTTCAGATAGCGCAGCCCGTCGAGGCTGATGATCGGCCGGATGGTGACGCCCGGCTGGTCCAGGTCGATCAGCAGCACCGAGACGCCGTCCTGCTTCTTCTCGCTCTTCGCCGTCCGCACGAGGCAGAAGCAGCGGTTGGCGTAGTGGGCGTAGCTGGTCCAGATCTTCGTGCCGTTGACGATATAGCGATCGCCCAGGCGCTCGGCGCGCGTCTGCAGCCCCGCGAGGTCCGACCCGGCGCCCGGCTCGGAATAGCCCTGGCACCAGAGGTCGTCGGCGTTGAGGATGCGCGGCAGGTAGAACGCCTTCTGCTCCGGCGTGCCGTAGTGGATGAGCATCGGCGCGCACATGCTGAGCCCATAGGGCAGGGGGCGCGGCGCATAGGCCTCGCCCAGCTCCTCGTCGAAGATGAAGCGCTGCGTCACCGTCCAGCCGGGGCCGCCGTGATCCTTCGGCCAGGTCGGGGCCACCCAGCCGCGCTCGTTCAGGATGCGGTGCCACTGGACATACTCGTCGCGGCTGAGCGCCACGCCGAGCATCTCCTTCTCGCGGATGCGCGGCGGCAGGCGCTCCGCCAGGAACTGCCTCACCTCGTGCTGGAAGGCGCGATCCTGCGGGCCGAACTGCATGTCCATGGGCGTCCTCCGGTAGCTTCTGCTTATTGTTAAACCTTCCCGGGCGGAGCGAAGCGCAGACCCGGGACCCAGAGCCCGCGCACCGGCGCATGGTTGGTGCACCCTTGCGGCCGGGCGGCGTAGAGAATTGTGCGCCGGCTCCGGGTCCCGGATCTGCGCGCTGCGCGCTCGTCCGGGAAGGTGATGGAAAGAGTGCCCCCTACACCGTCGCCGGCTGCCGGAACGCCGTCACCTCGGGCAGCGCGTCCAGCCACGGCTCCACGTCGACCAGACAGGAATGCGCGATCGGCCCCTGGGCGAGGCGCGACGTCCCCTTGTCGAGGGTCAGCACGTTCGGGTTGCCGTGTTTCTCGACGCCGGCCCCCGGCTGCGCCGTGTTGGCCGGGTCGTACCAGGCGCCGGTGGCGAGCTGGATGACGCCGGGCATCACCTCCTCGGTCACCACCGCACCGGCCAGCACTTGGCCGCGGCCGTTGAAGACCCGCACCACCATGCCGTCGGTGATGCCGCGGGCGACCGCGTCTGCCGGGTTCAGCCACACCGGCTCGCGGCCCTGGATCTTACTGGTACGGCTGATCCCGCCATTGTCCATCTGCGAGTGCAGGCGGGTGCGCGGCTGGTTCGACATCATGTGCAGCGGATACTCCTTCGCCACGTCGCTGCCGACCCACTCCACCGGCTCCAGCCAGACCGCGTGGCCGGGGCAGTCGTCATAGCCGAAGCTGGCGATCTTCTCCGAATAGAGCTCGATCCGGCCCGACGGCGTGTTCAGCGGCCGCTCGGCCGGGTCGGCCCGGAAGTCGCCCATCATCACGAAGGGCTCGGCCGGTGCCGGGATCTCGACATGGCCTTCCTCCCAGAAGGCGTCGAAGGACGGCACCTCGACCTGGCGCCGCGCCGCCAGCTGGCGCCACACGTCGTAGATGTGCCGCAGCCAGCCCATCTCGTCGCGCCCCTCGGTGAAGCGCTCGGCGAAGCCCAGCTTTCCGGCCATCGTTGAGAAGATGTCGAAGTCGTTGCGCGCGCCGCCCACCGGCTCGACTGCCTTGCGCATGCCCATGACGAAGCGGTCGCGCGGGCTGGCGCCCAGATCGTTGCGCTCCAGCGTCGTCGTCGCCGGCAGCACGATGTCGGCGTGGCGCGCCGTCGCCGTCCACCACGGCTCGTGCACGATCACCGTGTCCGGCCGCCGGAACGCTTCGACCAGCCGGTTCAGGTCCTGGTGGTGGTGGAACGGGTTGCCGCCGCACCAATAGACGATCTTCGTGTCCGGATAGGTGCGCACCGCGCCGTTGAAGTCGTAGGTGCCGCCGGGGTTCAACAGCATGTCGGCGATGCGCGCGACGGGGATGTAGCTGTCGACCGGGTTCACGCCCGAGGCCAGCCCCGGCGTGGAGATGCGCACGCGCGGCGCGCCCATGCCCGACTCGCAGCCATAGCCGAAGCCGTAGCCGCCGCCGGGCAGGCCGATCTGGCCCAGCATCGCCGCCAGGGTGATCGTCATCCAGAAGGGCTGCTCGCCATGGTCGCCGCGCTGCAGCGCCCAGGCGGTGGAGATCATCGTGCGGCTGCCCGCCATGCGCCGGGCGAGGCCGCGGATCGTCTCGGCCGGCAGGCGGCAGATGGCCGCCGCCCAGTCGGCGTCCTTCGCCACCCCGTCGGCCTCGCCGGTCAGGTACGGCACGAACCGCTCGAACCCGACGCAGTGGCTCGCCAGGAACGCCTTGTCGTGCAGGCCCTCGGCGTAGAGCGTGTGGGCGAGGCCCAGCATCAGTGCCGTGTCGGTGTTCGGCGGCACGGCCAGCCATTCGGCCTCCGCGAACTCGGGCATGTCGTCGCGCAGCGGGCTGACGTTGACGAACTTCACCCCCGCCTCGGCCGCCCGGCGCAGCCAGACGCCGGCGGTGTGTTCGGCCGGGCCGCCGCTGTCGACCTGCGCGTTCTTCAGCGGCACGCCGCCGAAGCAGACCATCAGCTCGGTGTCGCGCACGATGCCGTCCCAGGAGGAGAGGGGGCCCTGCACGCTGTCGATCGAGCCCACCACGTGCGGCAGCAGCGAGATCGCGGCGGCATAGCTGTAGTTCTGCACTTGGCCCGTAAAACCGCCGAAGCCGTTCAGGAAGCGGTGCAGCTGGGTGCGCGCATGGTGGAACCGCCCGGCGCTCGACCAGCCGTAGGAGCCGGCGAAGATCGAGGCGTTGCCGTGCGCGTCGCGGACCCGCGCAAGCTCGCCGGTGACCAGTTCGATCGCCCGCTCCCACGACACGGGGACGAAGGCATCCGCGCCGCGCAGTTCGCGCTCGCCGCCGGTATCGTCCCCTGCCGGCCCGTGTTCCAGCCAGCCGCGCCGCACCATCGGCTGCGCCACCCGGCTCTCGTCGTAGAGCATTTCCGGGATGGCGTGGATGATCGCGGAGGGATCCGGATCCTTGCCGAACGGCGTCACCCCGACCAGCCGCCCGTCGCGCACGTCGGCCGTGAACGCACCCCAGTGCGAGGTGTGGTGAATGGGCTTCGACGACATGCGGCAGGCTCCGGGTGCGTGCGCGAAAGCGAAAAAAATAGCACGGCCCGGCAACCGGTGCACGGGCGTCCCGCGCGCGCGGCCGGGCGCCGCGATTGAGTAGAAACAAGACCGCGGGCCCGCTTCGACCGGCGGCAGTTCCGCCCGTTTCCGATTTGCCCACCGGTTGACAACTGGAACGGCCGTGTCGGATAAAAACCGACAAGAAAAAGCTTAAAGGGGAGTAACGCTATGTCTGACGAAGGCCGTAAGGTCCCCGGCGCGTCCGCGGATGCCGCAGACGCAACGGCGTCCGGGGAAGTCACCACCAAGAAGACGGCGCTCAATCGTCGCGACTATCTGAAGTCGGCGGCCCTGGGCGTGGCCGGCGTCGGCGCTGCTGCGACGCTCGGCATGCCGGCGATCGCCAAGGCGCAGAACAAGACCTGGAAGCTCAAGCTCCAGAGCAACTGGACCGGCATCGGCATCGAATCGCAGGACCGCGCGGCGAAGCTCTACGTCGAGCGCGTCAACAAGATGTCCAACGGCCGCATCGAGATGACGAACTTCGATGCCGAGGTGCTGCTCGGCATCGGCGAGACCTTCCGGGGCGTCGGCTCCGGCGTGGCGGACGTCGCGGTCACCTCGTCTGTCTATCACCGCGGCATCGTGCCGGTCGGCGAGTTCCTCTGGGCCGTGCCGTTCTTCCCGTTCACCAACCTCGAATTCTACGAGTACATCTATCAGTTCATGGGCATCAAGGAACTGTGGCGCGAGGCCTATGCGCCGCACGGCGTGATGCACCTGACCTACCAGTGCTCGGACGAATGGGGCGCCATGGTCTCGACGAAGGAGATCAGGAAGTATGCCGATTTCAAGGGCTTGAAGGTCCGCGCGTTCGGCCTCTGGGCCGACTGGCTCGTCCACAACGGTGCCTCCATCGTCACCGTGCCGGGCGGCGAGGTCTACACCGCGATCCAGACCAAGATCCTCGACGCGGCCGCCTTCGGCTCGCCCGACGCCTGGGCCGGCATGAAGATGCACGAAATCTGCAAGTACTACATCAACCCCTCGGTGGTGCCGTACGACGTCTGCGAGGTCATCATGAACATGAAGGTGTTCAACGAGATGCCGCCGGACCTCCAGGAGGTGATGCTGTCCGCGTCGCGCGTGCAGAACCTCGACATCTCGGCGCTGACCATTCCGACCGACGCCCGCGGCCGCAAGGTCCTCGAGGAGGGCGGCATGGAAACGATCATGATGTCCGACGAGGATCTGAAGCAGGCGGCCGACTGGTGCTGGGAGCGCCTGCTCAGCAAGAAGGGGCAGGTGCCGCACATCGACAAGATGATCGACATCTACACCCAGGCCAAGGAACTGCACAAAGCCTACTACGGGCCGAAGCGGCTTCCGACCTGACGATCGCTCGCGCCGTCGCCGCACACCGGTGACCGGCCGGACATGAGACGGGGCGACGCACCGCGCATGGTGCGTCGCCCCGTGCGGCCCTGTTCCGTGTGGTCTCGCGCGCTCGGAGTTGGCGGTTTCGGACGGACGAGCCGTCGCGTTGGCCAGAAGTGGGTTGTACCGTGAAAGTAATCGAAGGCTACCTGCGCTTTACCGACTGGCTGAACGCCAAGTTCGCCTGGATCGTCGCATTCCTGATCTGCCCGATGCTCGCAGTCATGATCTGGGAGATCGTGCTCAGGTACTTCTTCAATTCGCCGTCGCTGTGGGCCTACGATATCTCGCTGTTCATCTACGGCGGCTATATCGCGCTCGGCGGCGCCTACACGCTGCTGGCCGGCGGCCACGTCAACGTCGACATCGTCTGGGGCCAGTTCGGGCCGCGCGGCAGGGCGATCCTCGACATCCTCACCTGCGGCTTCGCCTTCCTCTTCATCGGCGTGCTGTTCTGGGTATCGCTGGAGATCACGATCAACTCGTGGAAGATCGGCGAGACCACGATGTCGCATTGGCAGCCCATCTACTATCCGCTGCGCACGACATTGCCGGTCGGCTGCTTCCTCTTCCTGATGCAGCTCCTCGCCAAGTTCATCCGCGACGTCTTCATCGTCATCGACGGCGAGGACAGGTTCCCGGTGCAGGTGCCGGTTCCTTAGGCGCCTCCCGTCACGGCCCGCGACCATCCGCGCGACCATGGCCATCCGAGCGACCATGGCCGTTCAGGCGCCGGCAGCCCGGCCGCCGCACGGCACCGACCAGATCCCCAGGAGTATGTGAATGCTCGACCTTGGCCCGGAATGGCTGACGATCGTCCTGTTCGGCAGTCTCATCGTCCTCCTGCTGCTGGGACTGCCGCTGGTCTTCGCGATCGGCGGGACCGCCACGATCTTCATCATCCTGCTGTGGGGGCCGCACGCGCTGCCGGTCCTCGCGAACCGCACCTACATGGCCATGGACATGTTCATGCTCGTGGCCGTGCCCATGTTCATATTCATGGGGGCGATGCTCCAACGATGCGGCATCGCGGAGGACATGTACGAGCTGATGTACCACTGGATGGGTGGCCTGCGCGGCGGGCTCGCCGCCGGTACGGTGCTCATCTGCACGATGTTCGCCGCCATGGTCGGCATCAGCGGTGCGGCCACCACCTCGATGGGCCTGATCGCGCTCCCCTCCATGCTGAAGCGCGGCTACAAGAAGGACATCGCGATCGGCTGCATCTCGGCCGGCGGCTCGCTCGGCATCCTGATCCCGCCCAGCATCCTGATGATCATCCTGGCGCTCACCTCGCGTCAGTCGATCGGCCAGATGTTCATCGCCGGCATCCTGCCGGGCCTCCTGCTCAGCAGCCTGATGGTCGGCTACATCCTCATCCGCTGCGCTGTCCAGAAGGACATGGGGCCCGCCGTGCCGCCGGCCGACCGGCTGCCGCGGCGCGCGCGCATCCGGCTGCTGGCCGGGCTGGCGCTGCCGATCTGCCTCATCATCGCGGTGATGGGATCGATGTTCTTCGGCCTCGCCACGCCCAGCGAGGCGTCGGCGGTCGGCGCCTTCGGCGCCATCCTCAGCGCGATGATCAAGCGCACCTTCAACCGCGAGACCTTCTCCTCGGCGCTGTTCGTCACCCTGCGGCTCAGCACGATGGTGATCTGGATCGTGTTCGCCGCCTCGGCCTTCACGGCGCTCTACGCCGTCACCGGCGCCTCGTCGCTGATCGGCGACCTGATCCGGGGCGTGGGCGAGCCGTGGATGGTGATCATCACCATGCAGCTCATCCTGTTCGTGCTGGGCATGTTCTTCGATCCCACCGGCATCGTGCTGCTGGCCGCGCCGATCTTCTTCCCGATCGTCATGTCGCTGGGCTTCGATCCGCTGTGGTTCGCCATCCTGTTCGTGATCAACATGGAGATCGCCTACCTGACGCCGCCCTTCGGCTTCAACCTGTTCTACATGAAGGCCGTGGTGCCGCCCGGCGTGACGATGTTCGACATCTACAAGTCGGCCATCCCGTTCGTCCTGCTGATGATCTTCGGCCTGGGCCTGTGCATGGTCTTCCCCGGCATCATCACCTGGCTGCCGAGCCTGATGCACACGTGAGCGGGCGGGCGAAGCGGATCGTGCGGGGGTCGTTGGTGCGCGGCAGGCTGACAAAAGGTGGGCGCGGGCGCACGAATCCGGCGGGAGGCGGCTTGCTCCGATAGCAGTATGCGCACATGATATGCGCATAAGAGTTGGAGGTCACATGACTGCCGTCCGTACCGCGGCGACCCCGCCGCTTCGCAAGCCGACCAACATCTCTCTCGACACGCATCTGGTCGAGGAGGCGAAGCGTCTGGGCGTCAACATATCGCGCGCCTGCGAACAGGGGCTGGCCTCCCTCATCGCGTCGGAGAAGGCGCGCCTCTGGCGCGAAGAGAACGCCGAAGCCATCGCGGACTCGAACCGCCATGTCGAGGCGAGCGGCCTGCCACTGGGGGAATTCCGCCAGTTCTGAAAGCAAGGCCGACTCTAATGGCGAAGTTCGACGTCTACAGGCTCCGCCGCGGCGACGGACTCGTCCTGGACTGTCAGGCGAACCTGCTGGGCGACCTGAACACGCGCTTCGTCGTCCCCCTGCTCGCCGAGGACGCGGCGCCCAAACCCGCCGCCAGACTGAATCCCACCTTCCCGGTCGGCGGTCGTCGGCAGGTCATGATGACCCAATTCGCAGCGGCCATCCCAGCGCGCGATCTCGGCGACCGCGTCGTTTCCCTGCTCGACGAGCAGGACGCCATCGGCGCCGCCCTCGACATGCTGATCTCCGGGTTCTGACAGGCCCGGCGCAGCCCCCCTTTTCACTTTCCCGGCCGTAAGGGCGCAGCCCCGGAGAGCCGGGACCCACCACGCCGCCTGAGCGGCGGACCCACGGAGCGAACGCCGCCGCGTCCGCCGCACTTCGCCGTCATTGGGAGGCGCGCAGCGCCGAAGCAATCCAGGGCAGGCGCACCGTCGCCGCGGCGCGTGCCCCGGCCGGTGTGGCGCGGCTCCCGACGCGTGACGCTCTGCCCGAACCTCCGCTAGACTGCCGCCGAGGCCCCCGCGGAAAGGCACCGTAGATGACCCTCACCATCAAGGATCCGGAGGCCGAGCGCCTCGCCCGCGCCATCGCCAGGGCTACCGGAGAGACCACGACGCGCGCCGTGAGGCAGGCCCTGCGCGAGCGGCATGCCCGTCTGGTGCGGCCGGAAGGCCGGGCAACCGCGGCGGAACTGCGCGCCATCGCCGCGCGCGTCGCCGCCCACGTCAAAGGCCCCTATCGAGACCACGCCGAAGAACTCTACGGCGAGAGCGGCCTGCCCGAATGATCCTCGACACCTCGGCTCTCGTCGCCATCCTCTACGGCGAGCCGGAGGGGCCTTCCTTTCTCGACCTGATCGGCGCGGCCGAAGTCTGCCGGATGAGTGTTGCCAACGTCGTGGAACTCTCGATGGTGGTCCCCGGCCGCAGGAGCGCGGCCCCTTTTTCCACTTTCCCGGCCGTAGGGGCGCAGCCCCGGAGAGCCGGGACCCACCACGACGCATGGACTCCGCCGGTTGCACCGCACGCCGACCGGTGGCGTCCACCGCCGCGCCCGCCTACCATCGCCACATGGCGGCGGCGGACTGGACGGACGGGCAGAACGACGCGATCGTCGCGGACCATTTCGCGATGCTCGCCGACGACATTGCCGGCCGGCCCTATAGCAAGGCCGCGCACAACAGGGCGTTGCAGACGCGGATCGGGCGCTCGCACGGCGCGATCGAGTTCAAGCACCGCAACATCAGTGCCGCGCTGCAGGGCCTCGGGCAGCCGTGGATCCCCGGCTATCGGCCGGCCTTCAACATCCAGCAGTCGCTGATCGCCGCCGTCATGCGCTGGCTCGCCGCGCACCCGGATTGGCTGGCGCCGATGATCGGTCGCGCTGCGGCTGCCGCTCCGGGCGTTCGGGAGGACCGGTCCCTGTGGATCGGCCCGCCGCGCGAGATCGGCGCGACCGACGCCGGTCAGTGC
>Ga0114915_1000166_pt1 | contig 31598 bp, 29 predicted proteins | sample MalvirAntarct_55_FD_87288 | JGI IMG/M metagenome (GOLD analysis project Ga0114915, IMG submission 87288) | Marine viral communities from the Global Malaspina Expedition - Malaspina viral metaG Antarct_55 | ecosystem: Environmental > Aquatic > Marine > Oceanic | place: South Georgia Island...
AATGCCGGCCGGGACCGCGTGCGGGTCCAACGAAGCCGGCCGTCCCGGGAGAACACCGCCGATGAAGATCAAGTCCGTCACCGCCACCTGGCTGCACGTGCCGATCCCCAAGGAGAAGCAGCACGTCAGCGACTTTGGCCCGACCCTGTCCTTCGATTCCACCCTGGTGCGGATCGAGACGGAGAGCGGGCTCGTCGGCTGGGGCGAGTCCAAGGCGGCCGTCGGCAGCAGCGGCACGAACCACGCGCTCGTCGTCTGCATCGAGAAGGAGATGGCGCCGCTGCTGATCGGGCAGGACGCGCGCGACATCTCGCGCCTCTGGGACGTCATGTACAACGGCACGCGCGCCCACTTCGCCATCGACCGCGGCCATGTCTTCCCCGTGCTCGGCCGGCGCGGCCTGACGGTATCCGCCATCGCCGGCATCGACATGGCGCTCTGGGACATCCTCGGAAAATCGCTGAACGCGCCGGTCTGGCGCCTGCTCGGCGGCCGGCGGCGGGAGAAGATGCCGGCCTATGCCTCCGGCGGCTGGGCGCCCGTCGACCGGATCGGCGCCGAACTGCAGAGCTTCATCGACCGCGGCAACTTCAAGGCAGTCAAGATGCGGGTCGGCGCCGGCGACGGCGAACTGTCGCATTCGGTGGCGCGCGTCCATGCGGCACGCAAGGCGCTCGGCCCCGACATCGACATCATGTGCGACGCGCACGGCACCTATACGGTGGTCGAGGCCAAGCGCTTCTGCCGCCAGGTCGCCGACTGCAACATCGCCTGGTTCGAGGAGCCGGTGACCGCCGACGACAAGCGCGGCCAGGCCGAGGTGCGCGCCTCGACCGACATCCCGATCTCGGCCGGCGAGAGCGAGTTCACCCGCTTCGACTTCCGCGACCTGATCGAGCTGCGCGCCGTCGACATCCTGCAGCCCGACCTGTCGATCGCCGGCGGCATCACCGAGGCGATGCGCATCGAGGCGCTCGCCTCGGCGCACCAACTCCGCTTCGCACCGCATCTCTGGGGCGGCGCCCTCACCTTCGCCTCCGGCCTGCACGTCGCCGCCGTGGCGTCGACCGGCTTCATCCTGGAATACAGCCTGGGCGCCAACCCGATGCTGCACGAACTCTCGGTCGAGAAGTTCCCGGTGATCGACGGCTGGGTCGACATCCCGGACCGCCCCGGCCTGGGCGTCACCATCGACGAGGACTTCGTCGCCCGCCACCGCAAAACCTGACGCCCCGCTTGCGGCCCCCCGCGCCCTGACCTAGAACCTTGCCCATCGCCCCACGCGCGCCGGGTTAGCTCAGTTGGTAGAGCAACGGTTTTGTAAACCGAAGGTCGGGGGTTCGAGTCCCTCACCCGGCACCAACGATTTCAGATGCTTAGGGAATGTCCGGCCAGCGCAGCGAGGATGCTGGCAACCAAATGGCAATCACCCGAGTGCAATTGGCGCCGGGTGTCCCTCGCTTCCGGGTTGCGCCGTGCGCTATCCTTGCATCGCAACAGACGCAGGCAAGATCGGGGGGCACCGTGAGAGCTTTTCTTGTGCTGTTGGTGGTAGTGGCAGTCGCAGGCTGCCAAACTCCGGAGGAACGGTTCACGCCGCAGGCCGCGGAAGCATGTGCGGGCTACGGCTTCAAGCCCGGCACGGTCGAGTTCAGCCAGTGCCAGATGCAGTACGTCGAGAACAAGAAGGCGATGCTCTTCAATTTCGCGACGAGGCCACAACCAGCGCAGCGGCAGCCGATGCGCTGCTCGACAATGGCCGGCATCACGACCTGCCAATAATTTAGCGAGCCGGAAACCACACGATCATCGCAGGTCCACGTCACGACCTGCCGCCTGCCAACGCCCGTTCCATTATCCGAGCGGCGCCAGCAACAAACGCCTCATCGAGCCGCGCGTCCACGTCCTCCCATTGGTCCGCTAACCGTTCGTAGGTGCACCACCGCATGCCCTTGGGCTTGCATGGCAGCCCTTCCACCGGCCCGCAGCCCTCCCCAGGCATCTTCCGTCGAATGCGCTGTAGCCGCATGTGCAGGCGGTCCACGGCTGTCCCGCACTGGGAGGCATAGCCCAGCCGGTAGCCGACGCGGCTGCGAAACTGGCGCCCCGTCCAGGGGCAGCGGAACTACCACCGTTCGCTGCCGAACGGCTGCGGGGTGCGGTCGAGCGGCACCTGTAGGCAATGCGCTCTTCACGATCGTCGTGCCTCACGTGCCGCAGGATTCGGTCGGAACATAGCGGGAACGATGATGGCGGCCCGCAAGCGAACCGAGACCCTTGGCGACCTCCTGCGCCTCCCAAATGAAACGGTGCGCGTCATCTGCATCGCCTGCAGCCGCTGGAAAGGCGTCCATCTCGGTCCCCATACTCCCTGGAGCTTTGACATCCGCTTCCAGGGACGAAGCCGCATGAACAACCGTCGTGGGCTGACATGTAGACAAGTCACCGGCTCGTCCATCTTGACCGTTACGGTTTTGTGACAGCGGATAAGGGTCCCTGGCCGACCCCGGCGCCACATGGACCGCCCGATGGCATCGCACCCTCCAATCACGCCGAACGGCGCGCCCAGCGCCGCCCCGACTGCCGCGCCGAACGCGAATGGCGGCTCGTCCGCCGTGGTGGTTTCGGCGGCCATCATGGCGCTCGCCCTGCTCGGCGACTCGCTGCTCTATGTCGTGCTGCCGCTCTACGCCCACGAGTTCGGCATCGGGCTCGCCTGGGTCGGCGTGCTGCTGTCGGCCAACCGGCTGATCCGGGTGGTCGCCTACGGCGGGGTCGCCGCTCTCGGCGAACGCGTCGGGCCGCGGCGGCTGACGCTGGTCGCCGGCGTCCTGGCGGCCGTCTCGACGCTTCTCTACGCGGTCGGCGACGGCGGTCCCGTCCTGCTCGCGGCTCGCATCGTCTGGGGCCTGGCCTTCGCGGCGCTGAACCTCACGACGCTCGTCTACGCGGTCAGCCGGACCACCCGTCAGGGCCGCAGCGTCGGGACGAGCAAGGCGGTGGCGAGCGTCGGCCCCGTGCTGTCGCTCAGCATCGGCGCCTGGCTCGTCACCATCATCGGGCCGCGCGACATCTTCGCCATTCTGGCGGGCCTCACGGTGCTGGCGATTCCGCTGTCGCTGATGCTGCCGGCGGCGCATCCGGTCGCCGGGCGCAGCGATCGGTCGATCCTGCCGAAGCCGACGAAGAACGACCTGCTGGGCTTCGTCATCGGCTTCGGCATCGACGGTATCTTCGTCATGACGCTGGCGCTGATCCTGAAGGACGTGGTGTCGATGGAATCCGCCGTCATCGCCAGCGGCCTGATGATCGCTCTGCGCCGGCTGATGGAGATCGTCACCGCACCGATCGGCGGCGTCCTCGGCGACCGGTTCGGTGCCGCCCGGATGGTGCTGCTGTTCGGCTGCCTGCTCTGTGCCGGACTGGCCGGGATCGCCGCGGGCGTAGCGTTCATGGGCGCCTGTGCCGTCGTCCTCGGCCACGGCGCCCTGGTCACGCTGCAGCCGGTGCTGGTGGCCCAGCGCAACACCGGTGCCGTGATGAACAGGCTCGCGGTCCTGGCCACATGGCGCGACATCGGTGCGGCGGTCGGCCCGCTGACGGCCGGCCTGCTGGCGGCCCGCTTCGACCTCGAGGCGATCTACGCACCGCTCGCGGTGGCGACGCTGGTGATGGTCGTTTGCGCCTGCCGCCCGCCGCAGGCGCGCGCGGGCGGCACCGCCTGATGGACGGAAAGGTCCTCAGCGGGTGACGTCGTTCGCCGGCGGAGCGGACTGTCCGCCCGCCTTCGAGAAGAAATCCGCCGGCAGCCTTTCGACGACCGCCTGTGCCAGGATCTCCGCTCCCTGCCGGTCGAAGTGGCTGCCTCTATCGACGAAGCGGGAGTCGGCCTGGGTGTCGAATGCTGCGGACAGGTCCACGACGCCCGGAATGCGCTCGGATGCGAGCCTCTCTCGAAGCTCCCGGACGGTCAGGTTCATCGTGCGGACGATCTCGGGATCGATTTGCGACCTGGCCGTCCCGGCAGGCGCATCGTTGCCATACAGCGTCGGTGCAACGACCAGCGCGAACCGCGTGTGAAGGTCACGGGCGGCGGCGACCGCGGCCCTGATCTCGTAGAGGGTGCGCAACACCACCCACTCCCGTGCCTCAGCACTCGCGCAGGGGTAGTTGCCGCTGCGATCGGGGAACAGCAGAGTCCAAGCCTTGCCTGCGGCGCGGACGAGCGCGGGCTCCCGCTCCGATCGAGACGTCGGATCGACCTTCCAGCACGCCTCGGCGATCTGCACGCCACTGAAGAGCACGAGCACGAAATCCGGCGCATTCCCGCTTTCTGCCAACTTCAGCCATTGGGTCATGCTCGCGCTGACGGTTCGGCCCGGCGCGGAGAAATTCATGACGGTCACACCGCCCAGGCGACGCTCCAATGCCGCCGCGAAAGTGTCGTCGTCCGGAACCCTGAAGCCGAACGCCTGCGAGGATCCGAGCAGCAGGCCGGTGGGGCCGGGGCCAGTGGTCTGTCCGGTCGATCGTCGTCCCGTCGCGTCGACGTTCAGCACCGGCGATGTCATGGGAACCAGCACATTGCCGATACCGGCTACGGCGCGTTGTGTGGGGCCGTTCCAGATGTCGGCCGCTGCGGGACTTTCATGCGCCACCAGTGCTCGCCCGCGCTCGATGGCGAAGTGCGCCAAGGGGTAGGCGAAGTCTACGAGGCCGTCGATCAGGAGCAGGACGATCAGCAACTGGCCCGTCAGGAGCCCGAATTTTCGCATGGATGGATACTCTCGGTCCGGTCGGGCTAGTCGGGGGCGAGGGTGTCTGCATACCGGCAAAGCTTGGCCGGATCCTGCAACGGCTTCCGCAGAACGCAGTCACCAACCACCAGGAGGTCGAGATCGGTCCCCATGAAGCAGCGGAACGCATCCTGGGGCGAAAGGACGATCGGTTCGCCCCGGACGTTGAAGCTCGTATTCGCAAGGACGGGACATCCCGTCCGCTTCTTGAACGCCGAGAGCAGCGCGTGAAACCGCGGGTTCTGCGCATGGGCGACGGTCTGCACCCGTGCCGAAAAGTCGACATGGGTCACCGCCGGAATCTGCGAGCGCACGATCTGCAGTGCCGCCAGCGGATCGTCCGTATCGGCCGCCGGCTCGACCGGATGTCGGCGATGTGCGGCGACCGGCGCGGTGAACAGCATGAAAGGCGAATCCGAGCCGATGTCGAACCAGTCCGCCGCATCCTCCGCCAGGACAGCCGGGGCGAATGGGCGGAAGCTCTCGCGGAACTTGGTCTTCAGGTTCAGCCGCCGCTGCATGTCCGGGTCGCGCGGATCGGCGAGAATCGAGCGGTTGCCCAGGGCGCGCGGGCCGAACTCCATCCGGCCCTGGAACCATGCGATCGCCTGTCCGGCCGCCAACGCATCGGCGGCGAGGTCGTCCACGGCTTGCGGAGAGAGGACGTCGAAATACGCGCCGGCGGCCGTCAGCGCGCGCTCTATATCGGCCTGCGCGAACGCCGGCCCGAGAAAGGCGTCGCGCATCGCGTGCGCCTCGGTCCGACGTTCGCCACCTAGTTCCAGGTGCCAGAACGCCAGCGCGGCACCGAGGGCACCGCCGGAATCGCCGGCGGCGGGCTGGACCCAGATCTCGCGGAACGCACCGTCGCGCAGCAGCTTTGCGTTGGCGACGCAATTCAGCGCCACGCCTCCCGCGAGACAGAGATTGCGCATCTCCGTCCGCTGCGCGAGATCGCGCGCCATCCGCGTCACCGCCAGTTCGGTCACCTGCTGCACCGAGGCGGCCATGTCCGTGTGAAAGGTCTCGATCGGCGCGTCCGGATCACGCGGCGCCCGGCCGAACAGGGCGTCGAAGCGCGCGTTCGTCATGGTCAGGCCGGTGCAGTAGTTGAAGTAGGACTGGTCGAGCCGAAACGACCCGTCCTCCTTCAGGTCGATCAGTCGATCGAGGATCACCTGCGCGTAGCGCGGCTCGCCGTAGGGCGCCAGTCCCATCAGCTTGTACTCGCCGGAATTGACCCTGAACCCGGCGTGATAGGTGAAGGCTGCGTACAGCAGCCCCAGCGAATGCGGGAAGTTGATCTCGCGGTCGATGCGCAGCGCTCGCCCCCGGCCGACGCCGGCGGATGTCGTCGTCCATTCGCCGACGCCGTCCATCGTGAGGACCGCCGCCTCCTCGAACGGCGACGGGTAGAAGGCGGATGCGGCGTGGCTGAGATGGTGGTCGCTGAAGCGGAGCCGGTCCGGATCGCCGAGGTCCGGGTCGACCTTCGCCAGCGCCTTGGCGAGCAGCGTCCGCTGGAAGAGCTTTTCGCGGCCCCAGATGGGCATCGCCGTGCGGAACGACTGGAAGCCCCGGGGCGCGAAGGAGAGGTAGGTTTCGAGCAGGCGTTCGAACTTCAGGAACGGCTTCTCGTAGAAGACGACGTGGTCCGGACGCTTCGCCGAACCCTCCAGGTGCTCCAGCACATAGCGGATCGACTGTTCGGGGAACACGGCATCCTGCTTACGGCGTGTGAACCGCTCCTCCTGCGCCGCCGCGACGACCCGGCCGTCGACGATCAACGCCGCCGCACTGTCGTGGTACAGGGCGGATATGCCGAGGATGCTGGTCACGCGTCGCCGGCCCGCCGGTCAGTAGGGCTTGTCGAACGGCGCCGCATCGTCGCCCGCTTCGCGTTCGGTCCAGTAGGACGCGCGCGCATCGCGCTTCAGGTTCAGCCGGTCGCGCCCGAAGGCCCGCAGGACGAGCGCGAACGGGGTCACCACCGCGTAGAACAGAATGCCCATTATCAACAGGCTCATCACCACGTGCAGGCGCGCACCCAGCGCCAGCCACAGGCGGTTCGGCAGGGCGAGCGTGGCCGGCCGCAGGAGTGCCAGCAACAACAGGGCGAGGGCGCAGCCGCCGAGCCACAGGCGCGGCGCGCCGCCTGAAACGAGCGGGAGGAGTGCTATGGCCCCGAAGACGACGGCGAAGGTGATCCCGAAGGACCGCGCTGAAGCGGGCCCAACGGCCGGGGCGAGCGTGGCGTCGTCGCGGATCATCGGCCTTCGTCGGTCCCGGACTGCGGTCTGCGGCGCGCGCGAACGGTTTACCCGCGGGCCGGTGTGTCGCTTGTCTCAGACTTCGGTGGGTGATAGCAACAGACGAGACGCGAATGGCGGGACACCATCCGGCGACATGTCTTTCCTCAAGGATCTCTTCGGGTTTCTTTTCCAGAAGCGCGTGCGCTTCGTGCTGATCCCGTTCGTCCTGTTGCTGGTCCTGTTCGTCGTCGTTCTGGCCGCTACCCAGGGGACGGCCTGGGCACCGTTCGTGTACGCCGTCTTCTGACGCACGCATCGACATGAAGGACACCCGTTCGTCCCCGCGATGGGCCGGCACGGTCGGCCTCGTGCTGGTCGGTGTGATCCTCGCTCTCATCTGCGGCGAGGTGCTGGTCCGCGTCGCGGCGATGGACCAGCGAAACTACGTCATCGAGATGTGGCGCTACGCCAGCCTGCTGAAGCGTCCGAGTGCCGATCCCGCGATCGGTCACGAACACGTGCCCGGCACCTCGGCGACGCTCCAGGGCGTCGATATCTCGATCAACAGCCTGGGCATGCGCGGCCCGGAGCCGGCCGCCGATGCCGCGCATCGAATTGCGATCATCGGCGATTCGGTCGCGCTCGGATGGGGCGTCCCCGAGGCGGAGACCCTGCGCGCCAAGCTGGAGCATGCGCTCGGTCCGAAGGTCGACGTGGTGAACGACGGCGTCGGCAACATGAACCTTCCGCAGGTCGTCGCACACTGGGAGCGGACGAACGCACGCCTGCCCGTCGATACCGTCATACTGCTCGCCACACAGCGCGCGCCGATCGTCCAGCCGCCGCCGACCGGGAACTGGCTGCTGCGTCACAGCATGCTCTGCGCCATCCTCGTCACCTATTACCAGACGGTCACCAGCGGGGCCGCGGGCCGCGAGGAGATGACCGAGGCCATGCGGCGCGAGTGGACCGAGGGTCCCGGTGCCGCGGAGATGCACACGGCGTTCGACCGGTTGGCCGGGCTCGCGGAGAAGGGCGGTTACCGGGTCATCCTGGTGGCCGTGCCGGAGATGCACGAGTTGCAGGATTACCGGTTCGGCTTCATGACCGCGATCCTGCAGCAGGAAGCCGAGGCTGAGGGCTGGACGTTCGTCGACCTTCGGCCGGTGCTCATGGACGAGCCTGCGGAGAGCTACTGGGCGACCGAGCAGGACATCCACCCGAACGGTAAGTTCCTCGAGCTGGCCGCGCACCGGCTGCTCCCTTTACTCCGGTAGTCGGACCGTGCTGAACGGTAGGATTGCACATGGGTCCGTAGGCGGTTCGAGCGGCGGGCGCTGAGCCGTGCTGTTCCAACTTCCCAGCTTTCTGCTGTTCTTCACCGCCTTTGTCGCCGGTCTGCTCCTCTGTCCGGCGGCCCTGCGCCAGGCCTACGTCATCGCGGCCAGCCTGTTCTTCTATGCGTGGTGGTACCCGCCGTTCCTGCTGGTGCTGATCGGCCTCGTCGTCCTGGCCTGGGCCGGCTCGCGGCTGGTCGAGCGCAATCACGGCTGGCTGCCGCTGGCGGTGGTGCTGGCGCTCCTGCCGCTCGGGCTGTTCAAGTACGCCGATTTCCTGCTGGCGACGCTGGAGGATCTGACGGGGGTCCGGCTCGGCCACCTGGGCTGGCCGCTGCCGCTGGGCATCTCCTTCGTCACCTTCACCGTGATCAGCCTGATCGTCGACATCACCCGGCGTCGCGGCGAACGCGCCCCGACCTTCGGCGAGACGGCCCTCTACATCACCTTATTCCCGCATCTGATCGCCGGCCCGATCCTCCGACCGCATCAGATGATCCCGCAGCTTCCGCAACTGCGGTTCGACTGGGGCGCCTTCGCGCCGAACCTGGCGCTGTTCGCCGTCGGCATGGCGAAGAAGGTTTTGGTCGCCGACCCGATCGCCCGCCACGTCGACGCGTCCTACGCGAACGCCGCGAGCGTCGGCGGCTGGGAGGCGCTTCTCGCGATGTTCGGCTTCGCGATCCAGATCTACTGCGATTTCAGCGCCTATTCCGACATGGCGATCGCACTGGCTGGCATGCTCGGCATCGCCTTTCCCGAGAATTTCCGCTCGCCCTACATGGCCACCTCGATGACGGAGTTGTGGCAGCGCTGGCACATGACGCTCAGCTTCTGGCTGCGCGACTACGTCTTCCGGCCGCTGCACGCGCGGCTGCACCACTATTCCCGCTACGCCGCGGTCGTCCTGACGATGACGATATCCGGGCTTTGGCACGGCGCCGCCTGGACCTTCGTCGTCTGGGGCCTCGCGCTGGGCTGCATCATGGCCGCGGAGGTGGCCTCGGGATATTCGAAGTATGCGCGCGGGGCCTCGGGGCCGGCCCGCTGGGCGTGCATTTGCGCGACTTTCCTGTGCTGGGTCGTCACCGTGTCCACCTTTCGGGCCCCGGATTTCGCGAGCGCCGTCGACATCTACATGGGCGCGTTCGGCGTGCGGGGCTGGGGGGAATGGCCGGCCGGTGCGGGCACGATCCTCGGCCTCGGCACGGCGGTCCTGGCAATGCACCCGTTCGACCAGGTGCCGCGCATCCGGGCGGCGGCCGTGCGCGTTCCGGCCGCAATGTCCGTTCCGATACTGCTGATGGCGATCGCCACGTTAGCCGTCATCGCGGCAGGTCGGCCGGAAAGCTTCTATTACTTCGAGTTTTGATAGTCCGCATACTCTGCCGGGCTTGATCGGGAGTTCTAATCGTCCGATAAGTGCAGGCAGCCATATTGAGGATCAGGGGAGAGTGATAATGTTGGATGATCGTAAGCACGAAGCTGCGATGGATGGGGATGTGCGCGGTAAGGCGCCCTGGCAGACGCCGACCCTCGAAGTGGTCGACGTGGCAGCGGAAACCGAATTCAATGCTGTTGCCGGCGGCGATGGAACCGGCCTCAGCTGAACCGCCTGTTGCCGACGGCACTGAGAGGCGAGGGTCGGGTCGGAACATGACCTGACCGCCGGGCCTTATCGATAGCCTGTCGGCACTTCGTTGCGTCCTTCGGCACGTGACCTGGACGCGCTGTGGTTCCAAGTCTCTGCGAAACCGCCCGATGCCCAGGCATCGGGCGGTTTCGTTTTCGGGCACAGCTCCCAGGTCTTTCGGCTTCGGAAACGACAGACGACCAACCCCGGCAGATCGGGTTGCTTCATGGTCGACCGAACGCCGGTCATCTGGTCAAGCTGCCCGACGCGCCGCACTTTCCCGGTGCGCGATGTAGAGACCGGCCGAGACGATGATCGCGGCACCGACCCAGGTCCAGGCGTCGGACAGGTGGCGGTAGAGGACGAAGCCGATGATCGTCGCCCCGATCAGCTGGAGATAGTTGAACGGCGACAGCAGTGACGCGGGGCCGCGTTCGAAGGCCTTCGTCAGCAGATAGTGCGCGATGCCGCCGACCAGGCCCATGCCGACGAACAGTACCCAGACATGGGGCTCGGCGGGCGTCTTCCACGAGGAGACCACCAGCGCCCCCGCCGCCACGGCGCCGACCATGCCGGACCAGATGTTCGTCGTCTCGGCATGGTCCTGCCCGGCGAGCTTGCGCGTCATGATCTGGTAGAGCGCGCCGAACGAAGCGCTCCCGACGATGAACAGTGAGGCCCAGTCGCCGGATCCGAAGCCGCCCGGCCGGATGACGATCATCGCTCCGATGAAACCGATCACCACCGCCGCCCATCGGCGCGGGCCGACCGCCTCGCCCAGCAGCGGCACCGACAGGGCGGTGACCAGGAGGGGGCTGGTGAAGCTGATCGCGGCGGCCGTGGCCAGCGGCAGGTGCGCGAGGCCGGTGAAGTACAGGACCGACGACGTGATGCCGCACAGGCCGCGGACGATCTGCAATCCCGGCCGGCGGGCGACCAGGATGCGCGGCCCGTGCCGCGGCGCGAACAGCGCCAGCATCAGCAGGAAGGCCACGCCGTGGCGGAAGAACGCCACCTGGTGCGGGTGGTAGTCCTCCGTCGTCAGGATCTTGCCCGATGCGTTGACCGTGACGATCAGCGCCACGTAGAGGCACATCAGGCCGATGCCCTGGAGGATGCGCTCCTCGGCGACGGCGACGGGGGTCGCGGGCCTCACCGGCCTGCCGCCCCCATCCGTCCCGCGCCGGTCATCCGCCGGTCATCCGCCGGTGGCGGCCTGTCGGGGCTCGTGGCCCGGCTTCGGCGTGTCCTTGTGCCGGATGCGCTGGTAGAGGAGCACCGCGACGCCGAGGCCGATGCCGGCCAGGTCGGTCGTCCAGCCGCCTTCGATCAGCAGCAGCGAGGCGGCCAGCAGGACGCCGCGCATCAGCCACGGCATGGGGCCGAAGAACCAGCCCTGCACCGCGCCCGCCAGGAACCAGACGCCGATCAGCGCCGTCGCCACGACCCGCAGGATGACGATCGTCTCGCCCTGCATCAGGAGTGCCGGGCTGTAGAAGAACATGAACGGCACGAGGAATGCCGCCAGCCCGTACTTGAAGGCGACGACGGACGTCTTCATCGCGTCGCCCCCGGCGATCGCGGCCCCCGCATAGGCGGACAACGCCACCGGCGGCGTGATCGTCGAGATGACGGCGTAGTAGAAGACGAACATGTGCGCGGTCAGCGGCGGGATGCCGAGCCGGACGAGGCCGGGCGCCACGACCGACGCCGCCACCGCATAGGCCGCCGTGGTCGGCATGCCCATGCCGAGCAGCAGCGAGATCAGCATCGCGAAGATCAGCGCCAGCAGCGTGTTGTCCTGGGCCAGCGCGAAGATCATCGCCGAGAAGCGGCCGCCCAGGCCGGTCAGGCCGATGACGCCGACGATGATGCCGGCACAGGCGCAGACAGCGATCAGCTGCAGCGAGTTGCGCGTTGCCAGGCCGAGCGCGTCGGCGACGGCCCGCGGGCCCATGCGGCCCTCGCGGTGCAGCCAGCTGGTGACGAAGGCGGCGACGAGGCCGAGCGTGCCGGCGCGGACGATCGAATAGCCGGAGACGAGCGAGCCGACCAGGATGATCAGCGGCAGGAACAGGTAGATCCGCCGCACCATCTCCCACAGGTCGGGCAGCTCGGAGCGCGGCAGGCCGCGCAGGCCGCGCTGGATCGCCTCGTTGTCGACCATGAAGAAGACGGCGATGAAATAGAGCAGGGCCGGGATGACGGCCGCGACGACGATGTCGACATAGGGGATGCCCGTCACCTCGGCCATGATGAAGGCGCCCGCACCCATGACCGGCGGCAGGATCTGGCCGCCGGTGGATGCGGCTGCCTCGATCGCACCGGAGCTGGTGCGCGAGTAGCCCACCTTCTTCATCAGCGGGATGGTGAAGGTGCCCGTCGCGACGACGTTGCCGGCCGCGGTCCCGTTGATCGTGCCCATCAGCGCGCTGGAGAAGACCGCCACCTTCGCGGGGCCGCCACGCAGGCCGCCGGCGATCGAGAAGGCGAAGTTGATGAAGTAGCCGCCGACCTTCGACACGTCGAGGAAGGCGGAGAAGGCGATGAACAGCACGATATAGGTCGAGGACACGGCCGTGGTCGGGCCGAAGACGCCTTCCATGCTGTAGATGTAGCTGAAGAAGAACTCGGCGTCGTAGCCGCGGTGCGCCAGCACGCCGGGCAGCCAGGGCCCGACGAAGCAGTAGAGGATGAAGATCACCGCGATGATCGGCAGCGCCAGACCGGCGGTGCGCCGCGTGATCTCCAGGACCAGCAGCGTCCCCAACAGCCCGACGATGAAGTCTCCGGTCGTCGGCAGGGCGCCGACGCGGAACAGGAGTTCGTCCAGGTTGACCGCGATGTAGGCGGCGCAGCCGAGACTCGCCGCCATCAGCAGCCAGTCGTACCAGGCGATGCCGTCACGCTTGCTGCCGTTGCTCGCCGCGAAGATCGCAAGCCCGAGCGCGGTGCCCCAGGAGACGTGCACGCTCCGGAAGACCCAGGGGTCGATCGGATAGACGTTCAGGACGTAGAGGTGGAAGACGGTATAGGCGATGCAATTCCAGTAGATCAGGTGCTTCTGCCAGCCCGAGAGCTGGCGTTGCCACCCGCCGAAGCCGCCTTCGGTATCGGCGGCGGGCTCCGCGGCGACGCTGCCGCCCGTCTTCACTTCGTCCGCACGCATAGGGCTGCCCTCTGAGAGAAGATCATCCGCAGGCAGCCGGCCGCTGCTCTTCTGTCCGTCGTTTGAAGGCGAGACCGCCCGGTGTGGTCACACCGGGCGGTCGGTAGAGGATAGGTGGATCAGGACTTCGGCATCGCCTTGTCGGCGAGCTTGATGCCCTTTTCCTGGAAGTAGCGCACCGCGCCCGGATGCCAGGTCAGGAAGCTGTTCTTGGTGGCATTGGCCGGCACGGTCTCGGCGGAGGAGGCGTGGATCTGCTTCATCCGGTCGTGGTTGTCCATGACCGCCTTGACGATCTCGTAGACCAGGTCGTCCGGCAGGTCCTTGTTGGCGATGGCGAAGTTGAAGACGCCGACTGTCTTCTGGTCTTCCTTCAGCTGGCGGTACGTGTTCGCCGGGATCGTCGTCGGCGCGAGCGACGGGTGGTTTTCGAGCAGCTTCTGGCGCTCCTCCTCGGTGAAGCCGATGTAGCGCACCTCGTGCTGGGCCTCCAGTTCGCTGAATGCCGAGATCGGCAAGCCGGCACCGAAGCCGAAGGCGTCGATCAGGCCGTCGGCCAGCTGCGAGGCCATGTCGCTGCCTGCACCGTTGCGGACCGTGACGTTCAGGCCGAAATCCTTGAAGTATCGCGGCCAGTAGGTGCCGGACGTGCCGGCCCGCGGACCGACGCCGACGCGCTTGCCGTCGAGGTCCTTGAACGTCTTGATGCCGCTGTTCGCCATCGTGATGATGTGGAACGGCGTGTCGTACATCGGGAAGATGGCGCGGACGTTGTTGAACTTCTTGCCCTGCGTCCAGTCGCCTTCGCCGGTCCAGCCCTCGTAGGCGACGCCCATCGTCACCATGCCCAGCTGGACGTCGTTGCGGTCCGCCAGAATCATGTTCTGGTTGGGGCCCTGCGTCTGCTGCGTGCTGATCTTCGTCCCGACCGTCTCGTTGACCAGGTTGGCCCAGCCCTGGCCATAGATGAAGTAGGTGCCGCCGACGGCAGCGGTGCCGAGCACCATGCTGTCCGGCCAGCCGGCCTTCTGGGCCGATGCGGGGGCGGCGACGGACGCCGCCGCCACCGCCGTGCCTGCGAGCAGGGCGAGCGTCCTCAGGATCTTCATGGAGTCCTCCGGATTCAGGGATGATTGCGTTGGGGGGTCGTACCGGTTCGGCCGCGGGATCGCTTTCGTTCCCGCACGGTCACTCCGGCTTCAGGCGCCACCGTCTTCGAGCGCTTGGCATACGGCCTCGGTGACCGTCCGCGTATCTGCATTGCCGCCGAGATCGCGCGGCAGCACGTCGCCGGCACCGGTCACCCGTTCGATCGCCCGCATCAGGCGCCCGCCGGCCTCCGCCTCGCCCAGATGGTCGAGCATCATCGCGGCCGACCAGAAGGTGCCGATCGGGTTGGCGATGCCCTTGCCCATGATGTCGAACGCCGAGCCGTGGATCGGCTCGAACATCGACGGGAAGGTGCGCTCGGGGTTGATGTTGCCGGTGGCGGCGATGCCCAGGCTGCCGGTCAGGGCGGCGGCCAGGTCGCTGAGAATGTCCGCGTGCAGGTTCGAGGCGACGACGGTGTCGATGGACTGCGGCTTCAGCACCATGCGCTGGGTCATGGCGTCGACCAGCATCTTGTCGGTGGTGACGTCCGGGAAATCGCGTCCGACCTCGGCGGCGATCTCGTCCCACATCACCATGGCGTGGCGCTGTGCGTTCGACTTCGTCACGATCGTCAGCAGCTTGCGCGGGCGCGACCGGGCCAGCTCGTAGGCGAAGCGCATGACGCGCTCGACGCCGCCCCTGGTCATCACGGACACGTCGAGGCCGACCTCGAGCGGCAGGCCGGTATGGACCCGCCCGCCGACGCCGGCATACTCGCCCTCGCTGTTCTCGCGCACGATGACCCAGTCGAGGTCCTCGGGCGCGCAGTCGCGCAATGGGCCACGGATGCCGGGCAGCAGGCGCGACGGCCGCACGTTGGCGTACTGGTCGAAGCGCTGGCAGATGGCGAGGCGCAGGCCCCAGAGGGTGATGTGGTCGGGGACGCGCGGATCGCCGGCGGAGCCGAACAGGATCGCATCCATGCCGCGGATCTGGTCGCGGCCGTCCTCAGGCATCATCACGCCGTGGCGCAGATAATATTCTGAGCCCCAGTCGAACCGGGTCACCTCGAAGCCGAACGGCTCCTGCCGCTCCAGCGCGGCCAGCACCGTCAGGCCCGCCTCGACCACCTCGGTCCCGATCCCGTCGCCCGGAATCGAGGCGATCTTGTAGATCCGATTCTTTCTTTCCATCGCCCGCTGGCGTTTCGTTTGCTTCGCGCACTCTTAGCGCGAGCGGGCCGCGACGTACAGATGGCGATTTCGCAGATCGGAATGTGTCAGGACATTCCGCGCCCTTTTTGCAACCGCGCGAGCACGTCGCCGACGGGCAGAACGTCGGCATACTTCACCGCCATGTCGTAGAGGGCGGCGTAGTGCGGGCTCTCGTGGCGGTCGGCGACGCACTCCTCCGGAACGATCATCCGGTAGCCGTGTGACAGGCCGTCGACGACGGTGGCGCGGACGCATCCCGAGGTCGACCCCCTGTCACCACCACGGTGTCGATGCGGTGCCAGACCAGAAGCGACGCCAGGTGCGTCTCGAAGAAGGCCGACGGCATCCGCTTGCGCATCACCGTGTCGCCCGGATCGATCTCCAGCCGCGGATCGAGCGCGGCACGGGGCGAACCCTCGCGGATGTTCTGCAACGAGTCCGGGGTATCGTTCCGTGTCCCCCACACGCCGCAGTCGCCGCCGCCGGGCGCGTAGGCGACATAGGTCCAGACGACCGGGAGGCCCGCCACGCGGACCGCCGCGACGTGCTCCAGTTGCCGAGGGTCGGTCTCGTAAGCGGTGGCGAAGGTATCGACCGCCGTATAGGCGCATTGAAGGTCGACGTTCACCAGCGCGATCCGATCGCCGAAGCCGAAGCGGCGCCGGGGTGACGCCGCCTTCAGCGCCTCGTACATCTGGCGTGCGGTGAGATCGGACAGGTCCATGACCGGCTCCGCCTCAGGCGGCGACGGCGTGGCTGCGGCTCTTCATCAGCGGCTGGATGCGCTGGCCGAACTGGTCCATGCCCACGATGAAATCGTCGAACGTCAGCATCACGCCCTGGACGCCCGGCACCTCGGCCACCTGGTCGAGCATGGCCGCGACCTTGGCGTAGGAGCCGATCAGCACGCCCTGGCGGGTCGGCGGCGGCCGGTCCTTCTCGGCGAGGTTCAGCAGTGCGTTCTTGGTGGCGTTGGGGTCCTGATTCGGATCGGCGTTCGCCTGGACATCCCGCCAGCCGAGCGCCTCGAGGTCGGATCCCGCCTTGTAGTGCTCCCATTTCGCCCAGGCGGCATCGTCGGTCTCGTCGGCTATGACCATGAGGAGGACCAGGGCGCCGACCTCGCGTCCCGTCCGCTTGGTCTCCTCGACCAACCGGGCCGCGACCGGGGCGAAGCGCGTCGGCTCATTGATGCCGGATGCCGCACAGAAATTGTAGTCGCAGTAATCGGCCGCGAAGGCCATGCCGCGGCCGCTCTGCGCCGCAGCGATGATCTTGATCGGCTCCATCGGCTGCGGCAGCAGCCGGCAGTCGTCCATCTTGAAGAAGTCACCCTTGAAGTCGGAGCGCCCGGTCGCCCAGAGTTCGCGCATCACCTCGACATACTCGGCGCAGAACTCGTAGCGGCGCTCGAAATAGTCGTCGCCGGGCCAGATGCCCATCTGCTCGTACTCGGCCTTCTGCCAGCCGGATACCATGTTGATCCCGAAGCGGCCGTGCGAGATGGAGTCGATCGTCACCGCCATCCGTGCCGCGAACGGCGGCGGCATCGTCAGCACGGCGACCGAGGCGAACAGCTTGATCTTCGTCGTGACCGCGGCGAGTCCGGCCATCAGGGTGAAGGATTCGAGGTTGTAGTCCCAGAACTCCGACGGGCCGCCGAAACCGCGCAGCTTGATCATCGACAGGGCGAAGTCCAGCCCGTAGCCCTCGGCCTTCTGCACGACCGCCTTGTTGAGGTCGAACGACGGCTTGTACTGCGGCGAGGTGGTCGAGATGAGCCACCCGTTGTTGCCGATCGGGATGAAGACGCCGACGTCCATGCGCACCTGGCTCCACTGCGGATTATCCCGCGCGAACTAGCAAGAGCGGTGCCATCGCCGCCGCTGCGGCGAGGCGGTACCGGTCAGGGCAGCAGCCGGCGGATCGGCGGCGCCTGCTCGACCGGCGGGAGTTGGTCCGTCTGCAGCAGGCCGGCGTTGTCGGCGGGCAGCCAGCAGGTGACGGTGGTCCCTTCGCCCAGCGTCGAGCGCAGTTCGATACGGCCGCCGTGCATTTCGATGAACTTCTTCACCAGGGTCAGGCCGAGGCCCGCTCCCGCTGCACGCTGCTCGCCGAGGGGCGGCTCGGTGCCGCCGCGGCCGCGCTCGAACGCGTCGAACACCCGTTGCAGGTCGTCCTTCACGATTCCGATGCCGTCGTCCGCCACCTCGATCGCGAGTTGGTCGCCCTCGCGTCGCGCACGCAGGACGACGTGCCCGCCGGGCGGCGTGAACTTCACGGCATTGCTGACGAGGTTGAAGAGCACCTGCCGCAGGCGCCGGGCATCGGCGACGATCGAACCGGCGGCGGGCCCCACCTCTGCGGCGATTTCCAGGCTCTGGCTGCGTGCGCGCTCCCGGGCGAGGCTCAGTACGCTCTCCAGCAGCGTGGGAACGTCGATGGTCTCCGGCTCCAGCGTCAACTGGCCGGCTTCGACCATCGCGAGATCGAGAATGTCGTTGATCAGGGCGAGCAGGCGTTGCGAGGCGTCGAGGATGCCCCTGGTATATTCCGTCTGGCGCAGGTTGAGCTCGCCGAAATAGGCGTTGGACAGGATTTCGGTGAAGCCGATGATGGTGTTGAGTGGCGTACGCAACTCGTAGGAGACGTTCGCCAGGAACTCGGTCTTGAGGCGATCGGCCTCCTGCAGGGCCTCGTTCCGCTCGACCAGCGCGCGCTCGATGTTGTAGCTGTCGGTGACGTCGGTTTCGCTGTAGAGCACGCTGCCGTCGGGCAGCGGCACGGTGTTGAAGTCGATCACCCGCCCGTCGGTCAGCGGCAGCCGTCCGGCGCCCGTGACGCGCTGCATGACGCGGTCGACCATCGACTGCTTGAAGGCACTCCACGAACCTTCGTGGTGCAGCAGCGGCTTGTTCCGCTCTATGACGTCCGCGATGTGAGGTTCGCTGCCGACGAAGCTCTCGGCGAGGTTCCAGTGGCGCAGGAAGGCGGGGTTGCACAGCTTGATCCGGCCGTCCGTCCCGTAGACGGCGACGCCCTCGCGCAACTCGTTTAAGGTCTCGCGCTGCACCGCTGTCAGCGTGTTGTAGGACGTCTCCAGCGCCAGCCTGTCGGTCACGTCCTCGTAGAGGAACATCAGCCCGCCCAGCGGATGCGGCGCCACGATCTCGCGCACGGTCGTGTCGTCCGGGAGATAGAGATACTCCTCGTGCGGCTCGATCACCTCCTGGAACATCGCGACCCGCGCCTGCTTGTAGGCCCGGAAGTCGACGACCTCGGGCAGCCGGCGGCGCTCGCGCAGCGCCTCCAGGATCTCGCCGAGCTGCGGTCCTTCGCTCAGCCACTCGGTATCGAGACGCCACAGCGCGGCATAGCCGCGATTGAAGAACTTGAGGTGTCCGTCGGGTCCGAACATCGCGATGCCGGAGCGAAGCTGCTCCAGCACCTCCGCGTGGGCCTCGATGTGCAGGGTCAGGTCGGCCTGGACGCCTTCCATCGCGGTGAAGTCCTGGGCATAGCCGCCGACGAAACCGCCGCCGCCGAGCGGAAACTCGCAGAACTCGACGAAGCGCCGTGACCCGGCGACGACCAGATGGTGGCTTTCCGACTGAGGGGTGCCCGTCCGCACCGCACGCTCGGCGAGCGCGCGGCCCGACCGGTCGACCAGGCCGGCGGCGATCTCGCGGCCGTCGATCAGCGCGGCCGCCGGAGCCTGCGCGTCGACCGCCATGGCGTAGGCCTTGTTGCAGAAGGCCAGGGACATGTCGCGGGCGCGCTGCCAGATCGGCATCGGCAGGGCATCGAGAAGCGCCAGGAAACGGTCGCGCTGCTCGCGCAGGGCAGCGGCATCGCCAGCGATCTGCGCGATGGGTACGGCAGCGACCGTGGCGTCGCACAGCCAGAGCACGTCCATGCGCCGCGCGGCATCCACCCGGCTTCCGAAAACGGCGATGGCGCGGCTGCCGTCGCCGGTCCGCACGACGGTCGAGAAGCTCTCGCCCGACTGCAGCAGCGCCGCCACCGCATCCTCGAGCATGACGCCGTCCGTCGGCTGCAGCCTGTCGCGCAGCATCTCCCAGGACACCGCCGAGGTCGGATGCAGGCCGAGGAGGATGGGAAGGCCGCTGCTGTGATACTCGTCGTCGCCGGTACGGTCCCATGAGACATAGGCGACGGGCGCGAGGGCGAGAGCGGCTTCGTGGCGGTCGTGCCGGCCCACCAGGGCATCATAGTCTCGCTCGGCCCGACGGCAGCGAATACGATTATGTGCCGCCCAGGCGAGCGACAGGGCCGCCACCGCCAAGGCGAAAATCGTCAGCGCCATGGCGTGTATCCGCCGCGCCGACGCAGGTGCCGAAATTCCCCCCTGGAGATCATCGGCCGAACTTTAGGCCGGCCCCGTCCGGCGCACAACGGTTTCGCGCCGGACGGGATCCAGGTCAGTAGCGGTAGGGCTCGGGCTTGTACGGGCCCGTGTCCGCCACGCCGATATACTCGGCCTGCTTGGCGGAGAGCTTGGTCAGGTGCGCGCCGAGCCTGCCGAGATGCAGGGCTGCCACCTTCTCGTCCAGGTGCTTCGGCAGGACGTAGACCTTCTTCTCGTACTTGCCGGCGTGGTGCCACAGCTCGATCTGGGCCAGCACCTGGTTGGTGAAGCTGGCGCTCATCACGAAGCTCGGGTGGCCGGTGCCGCAGCCCAGGTTCACGAGGCGACCCTCGGCGAGCAGCAGGATACGCTTGCCGTCCGGGAACTCGATCTCGTCGACCTGCGGCTTGACGTTGTGCCACTTCATGTTGCGCAGGCTTTCGACCTGAATCTCGTTGTCGAAGTGGCCGATGTTGCAGACGATCGCGCGGTCCTTCATCGCCCGCATGTGATCCATCGTGATGATGTCCACGTTGCCGGTCGCGGTGACGAAGATGTCGGCGCGCGGTGCGGCCTCTTCCATCGTCACGACCTCGAAGCCCTCCATCGCCGCCTGCAGCGCGCAGATCGGATCGACCTCGGTCACCATGACGCGCGCGCCCTGGCTGCGCAGGCTCTGCGCCGAGCCCTTGCCGACATCGCCGTAGCCGGCGACGACCGCCTGCTTGCCGGCCATCATCACGTCGGTGGCACGCTTGATGCCGTCGACGAGGCTCTCACGGCAGCCGTAGAGGTTGTCGAACTTCGACTTGGTCACCGAGTCGTTCACGTTGATCGCCGGGACGAGCAGCTTGCCCTTCTTGGCCATCTCGTAGAGGCGGTGCACGCCCGTCGTCGTCTCCTCGGAGACGCCGCGCACGTCCTTCATGATCTCGGGATACTTCTCGTGCATCAGCTGCGTCAGGTCGCCGCCGTCGTCGAGCAGCATGTTCGGGGTCCAGCCGTTCGGCCCCTTGATCGTCTGCTCGACGCACCACCAGTATTCTTCCTCGGTCTCGCCCTTCCAGGCGAACACGGGAACGCCGGTCTCGGCGATCGCCGCCGCGGCCTGATCCTGGGTGGAGAAGATGTTGCACGAACTCCAGCGGACTTCCGCACCGAGAGCCGTCAGCGTCTCGATCAGCACGGCGGTCTGAATGGTCATGTGCAGGCAGCCGGTGATCCGGGCGCCCTTCAGCGGCTTGGAGGGGCCGTACTCCTCACGCAAGGCCACGAGGCCGGGCATCTCGGTCTCGGCGATGTTGATCTCGCTGCGCCCCCACTTGGCGAGCGAAATATCCTTGACCTTGTAATCGTGGGCAGTGCTCATGGAATGCTCCTGGCGGCGCAGAAAATAGGTGCCGAATTGATCATATGATCTCGTGCCCCGAACGGGCGGCGGGACATATACCAGCGCAGGGCGGATTTCTCAAGTGCGAGAGAGTGGCGCCCCCTGGTCCTCGCCGAAGCCGCCCTCTACAAGGGCGGTCAGCGCATCGACTGCGGCATCGGCGTCTGCACCCTCGGCGGCGATGTCGATCCTGGTGCCGCGCGCCGCACCGAGCATCAGCAATCCCATGATCGAGACGCCCGGAACCGTCTCGCCGTTGCCGCTCACGGTGACGGTCGCATCGAATCCGCCGGCGAGTTTCACGAAGCGGCCGGCAGCGCGCGCGTGCAGGCCGCGCTGGTTGACGATCGTCGCGCTGCGGACGACGGGCATGGATCAGCGCTTCGGGTCGACCAGATGCCTGGACGCGACCTTGATGTACTTCTTTCCGGCCTCCTCGGCGCAGTCCACCGCCTGCTCGAGGGTCGCCTGGCGGCGGACGCTGGCGAGCTTGACGAGCATCGGCAGGTTGGCGCCGGCGATCACTTCGACCCGTCCCTTGTCGAGGACGGAGATCGCCAGATTGGACGGGGTGCCGCCGAACATGTCGGTCAGCAGGACCACGCCGTCGCCGTCGTCGACCGCGGCGATCGCCTCGACGATCTGCCTGCGGCAGGCCTCGTTGTCGTCGTCCGGCCCGATGCAGACGGTGCGCGCCTGTTCCTGGGGGCCCGTCACGTGCACGGCGGCCGCCAGCATCTCGTCGGCCAGGCGGCCATGGGTGACGAGAACCATTCCGATCATACGGACTCCCTGGGTTCGTTCTGCTGGTTCGGGCGCGCGATGTCGCGGTGCGCCACCCGCGCGCTTATCCCGCGCTCGCGGATCCAGGCGCCGACCCGCTCGGCGAGATAGACCGAGCGATGCTTGCCGCCGGTGCAGCCGAAGGCGATGGTGAGGTAGGTCTTGCCTTCGCTCTCGTAACGCGGAAGCAGTACGTCGAGCAGACCCAGCAGGTTGTCCTGGAACGGCGCGAACCCCGCATCGGCCGCCACGAAGGCGCCCACCTCGGGATCCTGCCCCGTCCGGTCGCGCAGTTCCGGCTCGTAATGCGGATTGCGCAGGAACCGGACGTCGAAGACGAGGTCGGCCTCGCGGGGGAGGCCGCGGCGGTACGAAAAGGAGGTCACGAAAACGTGCATGCCGGCGCCGCGCTGGAGGCGGAAATTGCCGTGAAGCAGCCGTCGCAGGTCGTGCACGTTGAGATCGGTGGTGTCGAGTAGCAGGTCCGCACGGTCGCGCAACGGCGCCAGCAGGCGCCGTTCGTGCCGGATGCCGTCGATCGGTGCGCGGTCGTCGGCGAGCGGGTGGCGCCGGCGGGTCTCGGTGTAGCGACGCTCGATGACGGCGTCGTCGCTGTCCAGGAAGACGATGAACACCGGAAGGCCGAGGTCGTCCATGATGCCGTCGATCTCGGCCAGCATCTGCTCGGTACCGAAATCCCGTGTCCGCACGTCGACGCCGATGGCGAGGGCCCGGCCGACATCCTTCTCCGATGTCACCAGGCTGCGCAGCAGGCGCAGCGGCAGATTGTCGATGGCTTCGAAGCCCGCATCCTCCAGCGCCTTCAAGGCCGTCGTCTTGCCGGCGCCCGACATGCCGGTCACGAGGACCACCCGTCGCGGCGCGGTGGCTGCGGCGTCGGCCGTGTCCGGAACTGTGCCGTCCATCGGGACCAAGGCGGACCCTCGACCAGGAGAGGGGAAGCCGCGCCAATATCGGTTGACCGCGGCCCCCTCGCAAGGCCGGCGTGGCAGCCTCCCTCGACACGACCGGCCCTTCCGTCGCTGCGGTCGCGGCCGCCGATTGCGGCTCGGGAGCGCCAGCCTATATTCGCGCCATGAACTCTCTCGGGATAGACGCTCCGCCCGGGGCGACGCGGGTGGTCGTCGCCATGTCCGGCGGCGTCGACAGCTCGGTCGCCGCCGCCATGCTGGCGCGCGAGGGCTATGATGTCGTCGGCGTGACGCTGCAGCTCTACGACCACGGCGCGGCGACCTCGGCCCGGCCCGGCTCGTGCTGCGCCGGCCAGGACATCTACGACGCCCGCCGCGTCGCCGAGCGGATCGGGATCCCGCATTACGTCCTGGACTACGAGGACCGCTTCCGCGCCGACGTGATCGACGATTTCGTCGACACCTATCTGGCCGGCGCAACGCCCATCCCGTGCGTGCGCTGCAACCAGCGGGTCAAGTTCCGCGACCTGCTCGCGACGGCGCGCGATCTCGGCGCGGCCGCGCTGGCCACCGGACACTATGTCCGCCGCGGGACGGGACCGGCGGGGGCGCAGCTGCTGCGCGCCGTCGATCCGGACCGCGACCAGAGCTACTTCCTCTTCGCCACGACGCGCGAGCAGCTCGACTTCCTGCGCTTTCCGCTGGGCGGCATGGAGAAGCCCGCGGTGCGACGGCTGGCGGAGTCGTTCGGCCTGCCGGTCGCCGAGAAGCCGGACAGTCAGGACATCTGCTTCGTGCCGCAGGGGCGCTACGCGTCGGTCGTCGAGAAGCTGCGTCCCGGTGCGGCGGAGCCGGGCGACATCGTGGCGCTGGACGGTACGGTGCTGGGCCGGCACCGCGGCGTGCTGCACTACACCGTCGGCCAGCGCCGCGGCCTCGATCTCGGCGCCCGCGGCGACGAGCAGGCGCCGCTCTATGTGGTACGCCTGGAGCCGGAGGCACGCCGCGTCGTCGTCGGCCCGCGCGCCGCACTCGCCTGCAGCGATTTCACGGTATCGGAGGTGAACTGGCTGGGCGACGCGCCCCTCGACGACGTCCCCCGCACCGTCACCGTCAAGACCCGGTCGGCCGCCCGTCCCGCCGCGGCCGAAATCGCCGCGAACGGCCCCGGCAGCGCCCGAATCGTCCCGGCGGAGCCGCTGTTCGGGATCGCCCCGGGGCAGGCGTGCGTGTTCTACGACGGTGACCGTGTCCTCGGCGGCGGCTGGATCGACCGTCCCGCGACGGCGCCCCGAACGGCCTCCCCCAAGGCCTCCACGGCGGCTTGACAGCCGCCTGCCCAACCCGCATATACCCCCGCGCTCCGGCGGCAAGCCGGACCCACATCGCGTCGGCGGGATAGCTCAGCGGTAGAGCAGGGGAATCATAATCCCTTGGTCGGGGGTTCAAATCCCTCTCCCGCTACCACGCGATTTCAAAGACTTAACGGCCATTTCCCCTGTTCTCTTCGTCCGATTTTTGCCGGGGCCCCATCTGGGGTTCCATTGCCAAAGCGGTCGCACCGCTGCAAACGATGATCTGCCACCAAGCCGGCCGGGGCTTCCGCAGTGGCTGCAGCGCATTTGTGGCCGACGATGAGCCGACGAGCAGCGGATAGGTGCTGCGCTTCACCGTATCTCAACAGCTGTAGATCATCCTTGGGGCACCAACCATCTACAAGGTGCCGATCATGCGCTTCCGCTGGCTGCTTCCGTTCGGGGCGCTGCTCCTGGCCGATCTCATCGGGATCGGTTGCGCCATCCTGCTCTACGCGCTGGGTTCCGGCGGGATCGTGGCGACGGGGCTGGCGTTCGCCGGGACTGTCGCCCTGGCGTTCTTCTTCGGCATCAAGGTCGGTGAGAGCCGCGTAGGCCGCGCGTTGAGCCTTTGGGATATCAACGTGGCCACCGTGCTGTACGGCGTTCTGTCCGCTTCCTCGTTCGATGGAATGGGCTACTTCCTGCTCGGCCTAGCGGCAGCGGTCGCTAAGGTTGCTGCCTTCATCTATGGACTTCAGAGGCGGCGCCCGGGCTTCTTCATCAAGGCCACCGCGAGCTCGCACCTCGACACCCGGTGAGCCGAGGCCACCTCTCTGGCGCCGGCGATGGCTCGTCGCGACGGTCGTAAACCTCCTTGCAGGCACGGCGATCATAGCGCCGCTCGAGCATCTGGCCGACACGCGCGCTACAGTCCGCTCACCACGGTCGTTATGATCGCGGCATGGCCGGGCGTCATCGGGTTCATAGGCTACGAAATGCTGAAGGCGCGATCCTGATCCCGCAGCCTTTGCTGACTTGCCCAATCGAAATCACCTCACCGTATCCGCCGGCGCCGATCGGCGACCGACAGTGTCGTCGGGGGCTCAGGAGCCCACGGAAACACGTCTGACAGGCATGTATTTCGGAGGGAGCGGCGAAGGGTTTGTCACTTGGGCGATCATAGCCGCTACGGCGAAGTTTAAGTTCTGCGTGACGCGCAGGCAGCAACTGTTCATGTCGGGAGGGCATCGACGGCTCGTGTTGCGACCCGGCCGTCATGAACTCAATCGACGCCGTGCCCACGCGAAGGGCCTTATGAAGACGTAGAGCGGGAAAAGGCTGTCCGGCAAAGGCACGTCCTGCCAATCCTGGGGGCAGTACATCGAACCGCGCGCCACGCCGCCTAAGTAGTTCAGCCCGGGCTTGAGCCGGAGCCGGTTGATCAGCATCAGCAGGGAGTATTCCTTGGGATGCGGCCGCTTGAGCGCCTTCTCCGACAGGTCGACGAGACGGCGGGCCCGCGGGTTCGCGGCCATTTCCTCTAGAAGTGCAGGCTCGATGCGCGCGCCGAGAAGCGCCGCGGCCAGCACGGTGGCCGAACCCACCACGGCGTCGAGTCTTTGCCGCTTCGAATCAGCCCAGATGGCGGCCAGGTCCGCCGCGCTCATTCGGTTCAGCATCGCCGCGATGTCGAGCAGCCATTTCAGCCTGAACCAGGCGTGGCCGGCCCCGTGGCATGCGAGGTAGAGGAACTGGGAGGCCGGCGGAAGAATGGGCATCTCCGCTTTGTTCGGCCGCACGATCTCGCGGGAGCGCCAAGCGGCCTCCATGTCGAACGGAAACAGTTCGGGCGCGGCCGGCCTCCAGTGCAGTTCGACCAGCGCTTTCGTCGCCGGGTTCAGGAAGCCCAGGTCGCTCCGCATGCGCATGAAGGCCTCCCGTTGCCGCGGCGTGCGCGCGAGTTCCCGTTCCCGCTCCAGCTGATCGAAACCAAGGTCTTCCAGGCACGCGATGGCCCGATCCATGTCGGCCGCGTCGACCAGGAGGTCGATGTCCTTCGACTGGCGCACCGCCGCGGAGGCGAACAGCAGATGGCCGAGCGGGATGCCCTTCAGAATGAAGAAGCGAATGTCCCGGCGATGCATCTCCACCGCGACCCGCTCGGATTCGGCCGTCTGAACCAGCGCGCGAACGGCCTCCCGACGGCCGCTGCTCTTGAGCGCAGCCCGAAGACCGTCGGGAATTTCCCGCCATCCGGCTTCTTCCAGTACCCGTGCCAGGGCCGCCTCGACCCGATGCCGTGCTGCCAACTCCCCGACGAGCGTCCAGTCGAGCCCGGCCCACCGCTCGCCATCCACCACACGCGCCCGATCGCTGTCGGGATCCGCAAGACGGCCGAGGCACTCCGCCAAGAAACGGAACGGCGGGGAAAAGCGAGACAGATGCAGGGGGGTGGCCATAAGTCATCCTGGAATCGGCCGCGTCACGGTACGTCGGTTGCGGCGATCCTGCCACCGCTCAGCACGATCAGCTGGTCCGCGGCGAACAGCACCGCCGGTCTGTGCGTCACGATCACCATCGTGACGCGACCGCGCAGGCGGGCGAGGGCTTCGAGAATCTGCTTCTCGCTTTCTGCGTCGAGTGCGCTGGTCGGCTCGTCGAGGACGAGCAGTTCGGGACGGCGCACCAGCGCACGGGCGAGGGCGATGCGCTGGCGCTCGCCGCCAGACAGGCGGCTGCCGCGGTCGCCGACGACGGTGTCCAGGCCGTCCGGCAGGGTGCGTACGAAACCGTCCACGGCGGCGTCGGCCAGCGCCGACCAGAGGGCCTCCTCGTCCGCCTCTTCCGCTCCGACGCGCAGGTTGGCGCGGATGGTGTCGTGGAACAGGAAGCTGTCCTGCGGCACATAGCCGATCCGCCGCCGCCATTCGCGGCGCCGCGACCGGTCCAGTTCCTGGCCGTCGACCAGCACGCGGCCGCTGTCGGGTGCCAGCAGGCCGAGCACGATGTCGGCCAGCGTCGACTTGCCGGCACCGGACGGCCCGCTGATCACGGTCAGCGACCGTGCCGGGATGGAAGCGCTGACCGTCGCCAGGGCCGCCTCGCGGTCGCGGCCGTGGCCGAAGGAGACATCGACGATCTCGATCGCTTCGCGCAGATGCGGCATCGCGGCGCCTCGCTCGGCCGGCTCCTCTCCGGCACGGCAACGGTGGAGCATTGTCAGCGCGGCGTCGTAGGCGGGCAGCGCATAGAGGACGTTGCGCCACGCCTCCTGCACGCCCAGCACGACCATCATCAGGCGCCCAAAGGCCAGCGCCAGCACGACGGCGTCGGCCACCGGCATGCCGAGGCCGCGCACCGCGAACGCGACGCCGGCGGCAGCCGCCACCGCTGCGACCGCCCGTCCGGCGCCGCTCGCCGCAGCCACCGCACCGGCGTGCTCGACCTGTCCGCCGCGCAGCGTTTCGACACGGGCATCGAACCGCCGCAGCCGGACGTCTTCCAGATGCATGCTCTTCACCAGCCGCATCCCGGTCAGGTCGTCGTCCAGGTCCGCCTGAAGGCCGCGGGCCGACGTGGTCAACGCCTGACCGCGGGCGCGGCTGCGGCGATTGAGGGGTCTCGCGAGGACAGCGGCGATGCCGACGGGTACGAGCAGGGCCGCCGCCGCCAGCGGCGACAGTCTGACGATCACGGCCAGAGTGACGGCCACCTCGATGACCCAGGAGGACAGGCGCAGCAGGAACTCCGTACCTAGGCCGATCCGGCCGAGTTCCTGCGTCAGGATCTGGGTGACGTCGGAGGCCCGCAGCCGCTGGAAGGCGGACCACTCCATCGCCAGCACCGCCGTATGGATGCGGCGGCGCAGATCGTCGACGAAGCCGAGCCGCAGTCTGGCACCTTCCACGGCGCGCGCCCAGGTCGCGACAGCCGCCAGCACGACCACGGTCACGTAGAGCGTCAGTGCGCCGACCGGTCCGTGGAACAGTTCGGGCAGGTAGGTCGTCCAGGTCGATGCGCCGCCCGAACCGGATATGCCGATGCCCTCCAGCAGCGGCACGAGGAGAAGCAGGCCGGCGCCCTGCGAGAGCGAGGCGACCGTGGACAGGGCCATGGCATAGGCGAGGCGCCATCCGCTGAGCCGCGCGATGGCCTCGAGGAATCCGACGAAACCGCTGTTTGCGGCCCCCTCGCCGGGTTCTGGCTGCGGTCGTCGCATACGGCTGTCGTCGCGGCGGTGGATCGGCATTGTGCGGAGACTCCGGCGCGCTGCGTCGCGGCGGTGGATACCGCGTTCCCGCGCGCACGGCCATGCGAAGCGACACCGCACGCACACTCGTTCGCCCGACCGCGCTTATGGGTGGCATTCGGATAAACCGAAACCTATCCTGCCGACGAGCCGAGCGATTTGCCGACAATCGAAAGCCAGGGGTGGGGCACGGTCTCCGATGCGCGTAGAGAGCCTCGATATCCCCGTCGTCAGACTGATCGTCCCACGCCGGTTCCCCGACGATCGCGGCTGGTTCGCGGAGACCTACAGCCAGCGGGCGCTGGCGGGGTTCGGCATCGACGACGGTTTCGTCCAGGACAACCACGCCTACTCCAGCCGGCGCGGCACCATCCGCGGCCTGCATTTCCAGCTGCCGCCGCAGCCCCAAGCGAAGATCGTCCGGGTCGCACGCGGGTCGATCTACGACGTGGCGGTCGACCTGCGGCGTGGCTCACCGACCTATGGCGGCTTCGTCGGGGCGGTCCTGAGCGCGGAAAACGGTGCGCAGCTCTACATTCCCGCCGGGTTCGCGCATGGCCTCTGTACCCTCGAGGACGACACTGAAGTCCTCTACAAGGCCAGCGACTTCTATGCGCCGGCCCTGGAAGGCAGCATCCGCTGGGACGACCCGGACATCGGCATCCCTTGGCCGCTCGAGGGCGGGCAGCCGGTGATCTCGGCGCGTGATGCGGAGGCACCGGCGCTCGCCGCCTTCGACAGCCCGTTCACCCACCCATGACGCGGTCGCCATGAAGATCCTCGTCACCGGCGGCTGCGGCTTCATCGGGTCGGCCGTCGTGCGCCACCTGCTCGGCACAACGGGTCATGCGGTCGTCAACGTCGACAAGCTGACCTACGCCGCATCTCCGGAGTCGCTGGCATCCGTGGCGACCGACGCCCGCTACGCTTTCGTCAAAGCTGACATCTGCGACCGCACGGTGATCGATGCGATCCTCGCCGCCCATCGGCCCGACGCGATCATGCATCTGGCGGCCGAGACGCATGTCGACCGGTCGATCGACGGCCCGGCTGACTTCCTCGCGACCAACGTCGCCGGCACCTACACGCTGCTCGAGGCGGCCCGCTCCTATTGGGATGCCCTCCCGCGCGTGCAGAAGGATGGATTCCGTTTTCACCACGTGTCCACGGACGAGGTCTTCGGTTCCCTGGGCGCCACCGGCCGCTTCAGCGAGACGACGCCCTACGCGCCCCGCTCGCCCTATGCCGCCTCCAAGGCCGCGTCGGACCATTTCGTGCGCGCGTGGCGGCACACCTACGGCCTGCCGACCCTGGTCAGCAACTGCTCGAACAATTTCGGTCCCTGCCAGTTTCCCGAGAAGCTGATCCCGCTGACCATCCTGCGCGGCCTCGCCGGCCGATCCCTGCCGGTCTATGGCGACGGCAGCAACGTGCGCGACTGGCTGTTCGTCGAGGACCACGCCGAGGCGCTGGTCGCGATCCTCGAACGCGGCGCGGTCGGAGAGGACTACAATGTCGGCGGCGACGCAGAGCGATCCAACCTGACGGTCGTGCATGCGATTTGCGACGTCCTGGACGACCTCCGTCCGATCCCCAGCGGGCCGCGGCGCCAGCTGATCGCATTCGTCGCAGACAGGCCCGGTCACGACTTCCGCTATGCGATCGACGCCGGAAAGATCGCCCGCGCCCTCGGCTGGCGGCCGCGGCACGGCTTCGAGGAGGCATTGCGTCGCACCGTCTCGTGGTACCTGGAGAACGAGGCGTGGTGGCGGCCGATCCTGGACGGGCGCTACCGGACTGAGCGTCTCGGGCTCACCGCCGCCCCATGACCCCACCTCCATTGCGCATCCTGCTGTTCGGCGGCACGGGACAGGTCGGGTCCGAGCTGCTGCGCCGCCCCTGGCCCGTGCCCGTCCGGATCGCGTGCCCCAGGCGCGACACAGCCGACTTCGCGCATCCGGAGACCGTGGCGAAGACGGTCGCTATGGCGCATGCGGATCTGGTGATCAATGCCGCCGCCTACACCGCCGTCGACAAGGCGGAGAGCGAGCCTGACACCGCCGAAACGGTCAACGCGCTCACGCCGGGCGCGCTCGCGCGCGCTGCCGCGGACGTCGGCGTCCCGCTGATCCACCTCTCCACCGATTACGTTTTCGACGGACGCAAGCCCGCCCCCTACGCCGAGAACGATCCGACTGCGCCGCTGTCCGTCTACGGCACCACGAAGGCGTCGGGGGAAGCGGCGGTCCGCGCCGCGGCAGGGCGACACGCGATCCTTCGGACGAGCTGGGTCTATTCCGCCCATGGCGGCAATTTCGTGAAGACGATGCTCCGGCTCGGCGGCGAACGGCCGGTGCTGCGCATCGTCGACGACCAGCACGGCGCACCGACGGCGGCATCGGACATCGCCGATGCGGTCATGGCCGTCGCCTTGCGCCTGGTGGCCGGGGATGGCCCAAGCGGCATCTTCCATTTCACCGCCGCCGGGGCCACGAGCTGGTACGGCTTCGCGTCGCGTATCTTCGCGCATGCGGCCGCAGCCGGCCGGCCGGTACCAAGGCTGGAGCCGATCCCGACCCGCGACTATCCCACCCCGGCCCGGCGTCCGGCCAATTCGCGGCTCGACTGCGGTCGGCTGGCGCACGCGTACGGGATCGTCGGACGCCCCTGGGAAGCGGCGCTGGCCGAGGTGATGGACGAACTGCTCGCGCCTGGATTTCCAGCAAGCGGGCCGGAGAGGGGATCGGCATGAAGGGCATCATCCTGGCCGGCGGTGCCGGCACGCGCCTCTACCCGCTGACCACGGCGGTCAACAAGCAGCTTCTGCCGGTCTACGACAAACCGATGATCTACTATCCGCTGTCGACGCTCATGCTGGCGGGCATCCGCGAGATCCTCGTCATCACGACGCCGCGCGACGAGCCGCTCTACCGCCATGTGCTCGGCGACGGCGCGGACTGGGGCCTGTCGCTCAGCTACGCGGTCCAGCCCTCGCCCGACGGCCTCGCCCAGGCCTTCGTCATCGGCCGCGACTTCGTCGGCGGTTCCGACGTCTCGCTCGTCCTCGGCGACAACCTGTTCTAC
>Ga0114915_1000167_pt1 | contig 31353 bp, 8 predicted proteins | sample MalvirAntarct_55_FD_87288 | JGI IMG/M metagenome (GOLD analysis project Ga0114915, IMG submission 87288) | Marine viral communities from the Global Malaspina Expedition - Malaspina viral metaG Antarct_55 | ecosystem: Environmental > Aquatic > Marine > Oceanic | place: South Georgia Island...
AGAGAGTTTGCTGAGAACCCAGATGAGTTGTCTAATATAGATAATATGAGACATGCTCAAGCTGCTAGATTAACTCAAGAAGCTATAGCAAACAAAACAGGAAACATTCCTCTTATATCTGATGCTTTAGGATTTTTAGGTTCAAATGCATTAGGTGTAGGTCATGAACTTAGCACTGTGTTTGGTAATATGGATAAAAGAGGTATGTCAACAAAGCTTCTAGAGTCTGGTGAGGATATATTTAATAACCTTTTTGGATCTGTTGTTGGTGCATTACCTATGGATGATAAAACAAAAGATAGTGTTATAAAATATGCTTCATATAATAACATGCTTCCTGATGGATATGTAAGAGAAGAACAAGGAGAAGAGAATGGTTTTTCAGAAAATGTATACTTTAAAAATGAAGATGGTGAAGTTAAAAGACCTGAGTATAAAACTGGTGGTGCAGTACCTAAGGCTCAGCTAGGAAAATTTGTAAAGTGGATGAAGCGTTTATCTAAGGGTGATGATGCTTTAAAGATTGGTGATGATATAGTACAACAGTATGTAAAAAGATTTGATGATCGCACTTTTCCTTCGAGAGGGGGGAAAATTTTTGATGATGGAGTTAGTGAATTTAACTCTCTTCAAAGTATGTATAATATAAATCCTAAACGAGTAGTTCGACCATTTGGACTAATTACTGATGAACATGGTGTTGTAGGATATGGTATGGAAAACTTAAAAAAGTGGCAAGAGTTAAGTGATTGGAGAAAAAGAAATACAGTGCCTCAGTCTATGAAAGATGAGATGGTTAGTACCGTGAGAGATTTTAATAGTCAAGGTATATATCATGGAGATCTTAAGCCCAATAATATTATGGTTGATGAATCAGGAAACTGGAAAATAATTGATCCTGTTGGATTTAAACATGCAGATAACATGACTCCAGAAATGATAGATGCAGCTAAAAAATTTGATACACAAGCTACTAAGGATATACAAGGTTACAAACATGGAGGTGCATTACCCAAAGCTCAGAATGGAAACTTTGGAGGGGTGAATACTAATATAAAAAATACTTCTGGAGAATCTGCGTATGATGATGTTGTACAGCCTGATAATCCTAACTATGATGCTAAGTATAAAGATGCTTATGATGCAGGTGCTTTTGCTTCTATGCCTAATCAATTAGATGAGGTTGTCATAAATAGTGGTGTAGACTATGAAAAGTATCCTTATTATAATGATTTAAGTGAGCAAGATAGAGAGTATTTTAAAGATGAAGGAGCTATAGGAAGAGGTGTAAGAAGAAGAGCTCAAACTAAAGAAGGTTTAGCTAAAGGTACGTACGATGTTGTTAATCCTTTAATGTACGGAATGATGGGTGTTGCTGGAGGTATGATGGCTGGTCCAGCTCTATCACATGCACTTAAGGCTGGATTAAACTTTAAGCCTATGGGAGGTCCTGCAAGTATAGGTAATATGGTAGATCTTGGATTTGCAGACATGGCTATACGTGACACTCCTGGAATGTACGATGCTTTTAAAGAAAACCCTAATTGGGATACAGGAACTGATTTAGCTCTCACTGCATCTGATATCATTCCTTACAGTGAAATTTTTACAGGGTTTAGGGGCACTAAAAAGTTCATTAACTCAGCTACTAATAAGTTTAATGACCTAACTAGTTTAAAACCTAATTTTACTCCTATTGAAAGAGTTGTTGAAAAAGAAGCAGGTCGTCTTAAAAATCTATTTAATCAACCAAATATTTATCCAACAAGTAGTCCACTACCTAAAAGAATGGAACCATACTTGTCACAACGTGAGATACCTATAAGTAAAAAAGAAGAATTGTTACAGTCTACTTTTGATTGGAATGATCCTGAAAAGTTAAAACATTATAATGATGAGCTTGAATCTAGACTTATACGATATAATCAAAAAGGAGAAGTAATACCTAACTTTAAAAAAGGTGGTGTTATAAAAGATGACAGAGGACAATGGGCACATCCAGGAGAAGTAACAGAGATTTCAGGAAACACTATGGCTACACATGGTTATGGAGATAATCCATTATATGTTGTACCAGATGTAGGAGAACCAAGAATAGTAGAAGCTAATACAGGTATACAAACATTCCCTGGAGCTACTAAGTTCACAGAGTACCCTATGGCACAGAATGGAGATAAGGTTGTAAAAGATTTTATGAGTAATTATATAAACTCACCTAAATTTAAAGAAAGGTTAGCGTCATCTAATTATAATGATGTAGAAGGTCAAGTAAATAAAAGAAGCAACAATATAGACAATACTAATTATGTAGAACAAAACAGAGAACTTTCATTCTTGGAAGCTTTGAATAAAAGAGCTTATGATGAACCTTACAGTACTCAAGGGTCTAAATATAATGAGAGGTTAAATACTTTAATTTACGATAAGCAGCAAGATATTGATTACGGAATAGGTAAAAACTCTGTAATAGCTCATGAATATGGACATGCTGCAGTAGATAGTACCCCAAAACTAGGAGATGTTCCTTCTTCACCTGACAAAAGATTTTTATTAAATGATTACGATTCTAATGAATTAACTTCTAGACTTAGAAAATATAAAGGGCAAACTCAACATGACTTAAAGCCTACTGAAAATAAATCAGATTTAGATGCTTTTAGATTTGAATTATCTCAACAGGGTATTTATGATGCAGGTAAGGAAGATATCACTAAAGACATATTGAAAAAAGGAAAAGATAGCTTTATCAAGAAAAGACTTTTAAAAAACTATAAAGAGAAAGATCTTATATGGTTAATGAATAACATAGCATCTATAGATAACTCTAGATCAGATCTTTCTATGATGGCAAAAAACGGTAGTTCTTTGGTAGAACTAAATCAATTAACTAACTTTACGAATTACAACACCCCACAACCAGGAGGCTGGTTAGATAAATACAATTAATATGAAAGCTGAATTTTTAAAAATAGCAGGCGTTAAGTCTGAAGCAGAATTTTACAAGAAGTTTCCTTCTGAGGAAGCTTTTATAAAAAAGCATGGAAAAGCCATAAAGAAACTTAAGGCTAAGAAAGCAAATGTGGGAACTATGGTTTCTAATATACAAACGCCAAAATCAAATCTTACACCTATTCGAATTGATCAGGACTACATGAGTGATAATGTTTCTAAGTTAGTGGGTGGTAAAAGTACAAAAGAGCTTAAGGCTGAAGCGATGTATAATGCTCAGATGGCTAGTTATCAGTCAGAAGGTGAAGAAGAAAAGAAGCCAGGGTTTATGGATTCAGTTATGGGATTTGCTAGTCAGTTTTCTGATATGGGTGGTGGCACAGGTGGTGATACATATGGTAGCACAGGTGGTGGTGGTCAAAAAATATCAGATGCTCAGACAGGTGAATTAGAAATAATTGGAATAGACAAGAATGGAGGAGAAACTAAAAAAAATAGCAAGGTTAAAAAGTTTACACCTCACATGATGTTTGATCCTAAAACTGGAAAAGGTTATAAAGCAAATAAACTTGGTGATCATGAAAAGTATAAAAAGTTAGGTTACCTACATTCAGATGAATTGAAAAAAATACCTAAAGCTCAGGTTGGAGATATTTTTGGAAATGCAGATTTATCTGGAACAGGTTTTCAACCAAACCCTCCAACTGGTCTTAGTGGTGGATCTGGTGGATTTGGTGGAATAGAGGGTGAGTCAAAAGGATTTGGTGGAGATGCAGCAGATATGTTGAAAGGTGGTGGTGGAGGAGGCTTTGATATTGGTAAAGCAATTGATGTTGGAGCACCTATAATAAGTGATGTTGTAAAAATTAGCGATAAGATAAAAGCTCAAAAAGAGGCATTAGGTTCTGCAAAACAACGAAGACAAGTATCTGAGCTTGCTCTACAGGCATCTAAAACAATGCCTGAAAAAATAGAAAGAGAATATGTACGTCCTGAAGATTTTACAAATACAGGAGAAGAATTCTTTCCAGTATATGGTGTAGGAACAAATATACTTAAACATGGAGGTGTACATAAAGCACAAGACGGTGGAATGTTTAATGGTCAATACATGCCTCTTATAGATCCTAATCAACAAAAACAATTTAATCAAGGTGGAACATTAGGAAGTAATTCTTATTTAGTTCCTAAAGCTAACGCTGGTTTTAGTGGATTTGATGCTGGTACTATTTCATATGGTGGAGGAGCAGGTGGTGCAGCAGGTAAACAACTTGCAGGAGCAGTTGGTGTAAATAATGATGCTGGTTCTGATATAGGTGGTACTATAGGTAGTACAATTGGTAGTGCTTTTGGTCCAGCAGGTGCTGCTGTGGGTGGTTTCCTTGGATCTGCTGCAGGAGATTTACTTGATAGAAATGATAGAAGACAGAGAAAAGAGAATGATGCAACTGCAAGAAACACTGAAGAAATGGCATATAATTCTGTAGCTCCTGCTATTCAAGCAGGTTTTGCTTCCCATGTAAAGAATGGAGGTAAAGTTCCTGCTTATAGAAGTGGTGGTAATATGAGAGGTGATTATGTTTCACCTAACCCTTCTGCATTAGATACAATGGCTATGGGTGGAGAACTTAAGAGTTTATGGGGTGGAGAACTTGAAAGAGTTTCTTATAACCCTTATGCTGGTGGTGAAAGTGTTGAACCTAAAAATGCAAACTCACATAGCTATCGTGATCCTAAAACAGGACAAACAGGACAAGGTATTGCATATGGTGAGAATTCTGTTAATAATAATGAAGCATCTGTAGAAATTGAAAGTGGAGAACCTATGCAAAAACTTAAACAAGGTGGAGAAGAAGAGAACTTGGTTGTATATGGAGATATGTATATTCCAGATAATTTAGTATCATTACTTGAAGATGATAAAGCAAAAGGTAAGAAGTTCAAAAGTTATGTAAGTAATATTCTAAATCCACAAGAAGCCAAGGTTAATAGAAGACAAGAAAAAGTTGCTGATTTAGGATTAGAATCAGATTACACAACTGTTGGTCAACTAGAAAGAAACACTGCAGATCTTGTACTAAAAGGTTCAGATATGAAATTAAAGTCTATTGCTGAAAAGAAAAACAAGTTAGCTGAGTTACAAAATACGATGAATGAAGCATTTGATCAGTATGGTATAGATGCTAATAAGTTTATAAAGAAAGGTGAGGTTGTAGAAGATCCTATGAGAATAGAAAACTCTGAAGTAGCTAAGTATGGAAAAGGTGTAACTAAAGCTCAAACTGGTATAACTACTGATGACTTTGATAAAAAACCAGTTCCTAAAACTGATAAGACTGAAGAAGAGTTAAAGGCAGAAGGGTATGTTCGAGAAGGAGATAGTAATATTTTTATAAAAACAGATGGGGAAAATGTAGAAGCTGTTGAGTCTTCAGGTAGTTCGTTAGGATATACACCTGAAGGACAAAGTGCTAATGAGTCAGGAACATATGGAAATACAACACAAGAAGATGTTGATGCTTTAAAAACAAACAATCCTTGGTTTAAAGGAGACATTAACCTTGATAAAGATCCAGTAACATATAAAGGTCAGTTTGTTAATCCAGATGTATTAAGATTCCAACAGGAATTTAACGAAAGGGTAAAAGGTACAGATATTAAAACTGTTAAAGTAGATGGTAGGTTTGGAGAAGAAACTAAAACTGCTATGTATACTGAACCAGTAGAAGGTAAGAAGGCTGTAGAAGAAAGAGTTATGGTAGGAGAACCAGTAACTACTACTGAGAGTACAACCATTGCTCCTCAGCAAGGGTTTCCTATACCTAACTTTCAACGTCCAATAGAAGATGTACCCCTTGGTATAAATCAGACTCTTGCAGAGCGTTATGCGTTAGCAACTAATCAGTATATGCCTGTACCTGCTCAAGGATTACAAAGTGATTTAAGTGTTCCTTATGACATAAGTCTTCAAGCTCAAAAAAATGATTTAATAAGTATGAGTAGAACACTTGATAAAAATCCTGCTTTAGAAAATAATCCTGCAGCATTGGCATTAGTTAAAGGTCAATTGTCATCACAGTTAAATCAGATAAATGAGACTGAGTTTATAGCAAATCAAAAAATGAAATCTGATGTATATTCAAAAAACAGAGACATTGTAAACCAAACAAGACTTGCAAACTTAGGAATATTTGATAGACAAGCTGAGAGATCAGTTCAGGCTGCAGCTAATACACGTACACAAAATATAGATGCATTAGGATCTATAGCTGATAAAGAGTTGCAGAATCAAAGAGATAATGCAATGCGTAAGGTATATGCTAATATGTATCCTACGTTTAGATTTAATAATAACTATCAGACAGAAGTTCAACAAACAGGTCAAAGTCCTTTTAGTCTACCTGGAGTAAACCAAGGAATTAATCCTATTGGACTAATGTCTAATATTACTGGAAATAATAACCTTGGTAATTATTTGAGCTATGGAAAGAATCTTATAAATTTATTTTCTAATAAAAATAAAAAGAAAGATGAAGTAGAGGAGTTAGAAGAGATTCCTGCACAAGAAGGTAGATATGGAAAAAAGGTTACGAAAAATAATAAGAATAGTAATATTCTAAGAGAAATAAGAAATTTATAATAAAATCGATTATAAAACTTTACCAAAACTAGTTAGTCTGGTTTGCATAAGGAGTATAATCCTATTACATTTGTTAAATTATGGCATCATATAAAGACTCACCCAACATTAAGTTTAACCCATACGTACAGACACTTCCTGTTGAAGCTATGGCTAAGGTTGGCATGTATAAGCAACAACGTTATGACCAAGGAGTAGAGAAGATACAGAAGAGTATTGACAATATTGCTGGACTTGACATTGTAAAACCTGAAGACAAACAATATCTACAATCAAAACTTAATCAACTAGGTGGTCAATTGACTAACGTTGCTGGTGGAGATTTTTCTAATTTTGCTTTAGTTAGTTCTGTAAACGGAATGACTAATCAAATAGTAAAAGATCCTGGTGTAATGAATGCTGTTTCAAATACTGCTAGGTACAAAAAAGATTTAGAAGCTGTAGAGAAACTTAACTCAGAAGGAAAATGGTCCCCTTCTAATCAAGCAGCTTTTCAAAAGGATGTAAATAAATGGTTTAATGATCCTAGTCAAGATTCTAAATATAGTGCTAATACTTCTCCTTATGTAGATGTTGCAAAAGATTCTGTAGCTATAATAAAAGCTTTAGCAAGTAAGGTTACTACAAGTGATGTAGCTGTAGAACAAGATAGTAAGGGTAATTTTGTAATTTACGATGCTATAACTAGAAGAAAGGTAGAAGGGATTAGTAAAGAAAGAATAGCTTCAGCACTTAAGACTGGGCTAAGTCCTCAAGCTTACAGACAATTAGCTATTGATGGTCAATATAAATACTCTGGTGTGTCTCCTGATCAATATATTTCTGGTGTAAATTCAAAATATCAAGAAGATTTTTTAAACCTTACTACTAGAAGAGAAAAATTAACAGGCATGTTAAACAACTTGTCTCCTGATCAACAAAATATAGCAAACCAAAAAATCAAAGACATAGATGCAGCAGCAACTCAATTAAAAAATGAGTATGACTCTGTATCTTCAGGGTTTGAAAATGGTAATGTAGATGGTTCACAGGCACAGTATTATACAATGAATTATCTTGATAACACTTCTAATGCATATGCTAGTGAAACTCAATCAACAACTTTTCATACTAGCCCTTTTAAAACTCAAGAGAATTTTGAAAGAAAGTTTGCACAAACTCAAGAAAATTGGGATGCTATGTATGCTCAAAAGCTTAGAGAATTTAACTATAAAATTCAACAAGATCAAAAAACAGAAGAGGGAGTATTTGGTGATCTAACATTACCTCCAGACACAGAGGGATCAGGTGTTGAAAGAAGTAACTCTGAAGTTATGATGGATGCTTTAAACGTAACAGCAGGTGCAAAAGCTGCTGTTGCTGATGCTACAAGACAACTTTACAATCTTGGAATGGATGATGTAAAAATTAATGAAGCATTGAAAAACCCTTCTTCTATTACAGATCCTAATGTAAGAAATGCTCTTTTAAAATTAAATAAACTAAATAAAAAAGTAGAGACACTTACAATAAGAGATACTGATATCGCAGCAACGGCTGAGGAGATTTATAAATTGCCTGGTAAAGATGAATTAATTCCAACAATGTCAAATAGCGAAAACTTTATATACGGTAGAGATGATTCTGGTGCAGTATTATATCATACAATTGGAGATGGGGATAATGCCCTTGATGTGTATGATATGGGAATTCTTATTGAGATGTTTGATAATACCCTCTCATCAACTGTATCTGGAACATCAAGTTTTGGTGGAACAAGTTCATATAAAACTTACCCTAAAGAACTAGCTAGAGAAAGATTAACTCCTTTACAGTATAGATTGTATGAAATGTATATTGATCCAAGTAAAGAACAAGTTAATGTTGGGTATAATACTTTAAATAATAGTAATATATTAGATAGAAATCAATTTGATAATCTTCTTAAAGGAGCTAGAGAAGTACAACGATCAATATATGTAACATTAGACAAGCAAAATGATTGGATGGAAGAACAGTATGTTAATCAAGAGCAAGTAAACTTAGTAAGAACATCTAGAATAAATTCAGATGATTTTAAAGAAGTTGAGAATACAATAGGTCAACTTATAGTATTAGCAAATTCTGCAGAAAGCGGTCAGCTTCCAGTTTCGCAAGTTCAAGTTGGTGATATAAGAAGTTCTACTGAAATGGGTGCTCTTTTAAAAGATGGTGTAAGTACAGCAAGTGTATATACAAATCAAGACGGTTCACAAGGTTTAATAATAAATGATAAGCGTATACCTATTCCTGTAGAACAGTTTCAACAAATTACAAAAGGAAGATTTAACCCTAGTCCTAGAATGCAATATTATAATGATGAAATTTTACCTTCTCTTTTACAGACTCTTCCAGAGCTGATTGAAGTTAATAAGAAAGATAGTATGGGAAGAAACGTTACGATAAATGGACAAATAATTAAAGAAACTACTACAAAACCTAGAGGTTATTATACTACAAGTGTAGATGGAGAATATGATACAAATACAATTAACGCTCAATATAGTACAAATTCAGGTGATTTTCCTCAACTAACTGATAGTTACAGAGCTTGGATGAACTTTAGTACTGTTGAATCTCCTAGTGAGACACAATCTTTAGTTTCACAGATGATGGTAATGGATCCTATAACTATGGAATTAACAACGTTAAATTTTCAGGTATCACCAGAACGTGCAGTGGATATGTTTGATCTTAGGGGTCCTGATGGAGCTCCTCTTTTAGAGCAGTTGCTTTATCAAAAATTAAATGAAACTAGGATACGAAATAATGAAATGCCAGAGAACATTAATGATGCTGTAATAAGGATATCTGAAAATAAAACAGTGAGTTATAAGAACTTTCTTAAACAACAAGCTCAACAATACGATAATTAGAAATTTATCATGAAGAAAAATAATCCAGTAGATAAAGCTCAAAGTGGTAAAAGTGTACCTAATACATCAACCCCTCCACCAACTTCTCCATTAGATGAAGGTTTCATGGAAGAAAAATATGGAGGATACGAAGCTTCAAGTTCTATGGGCGATGTTGTTAGATATTCTTCTAAGGGTAGATATGCAACGACTCCTGGTGACTCAAATTCTAGTAGCCTTGGAAATCTTGAGAACTACTTAGCTTCTCCAGGGAGCAGAGGGTTTGCTCCTGAATCTGCTACTTTGGATAAGTTTGCAGAAGCTAGAACTGGTAGATATAAAAGTTATCTTCCTGGATATGATATGGAGGAGGCTGAAGCATTGGGTCAAGGTTCATTTGATAAAGCTATCAATGGTGTTACTAAAGGCTTAGGTCTTATGGGTACAACATTTATAAACAGTACAGTAAACTTAGCATATGGTGCAGTTCAATGGGGTAAGACTGGTCAATTTTCTTCATTCTATGATAATGATCTTACTAGAGGTTTAGATGAATTTAACAAGGGTTTAGAAGACTCTATGCCTAACTATTATACAAAAGCAGAAAGAAATGCTAGCTGGTATGATCCTGATTATTTTTTTACATCTAACTTCTTATGGGATGGTGTTGTAAAGAACCTAGGGTTTGCAGCAGGTGCTGCATTATCAGGTGCTGCATTTACTAGTGCTCTTAAAGCTCTTCCTCTTACTGCTAGGTTATTTGCTGCAGGAAAAGGTGCACAAGCTCTTTCTGCTACAGAAGCTGGATTAGCTAGTAGTACAGCAAAATCAGCTAATGTATATGGTAAACTTTTAGATCTTAATAAAAAGTTTGCTAGTGGGTATAACTCAATGAATGCAGGAGGAAGGGCTGTAGTTGCAGGACTTGCAACAGGTGGTGAAGCAAGTATTGAGGCTATGCATAATATGCATGAATTAAAAGATACATTAGTTCAAGAGTTTATAGATGAGAATGGTTATACTCCTGCAGCATCTGATATGAAAAGAATTGAAGAAGCTGCTGCTGGTGCAGGTAATAAAGCATTTGCAGCAAACGTTGCATTACTTACAGCTACTAACTATATACAGTTTCCTAAAATATTAGGAAGTACATACAGGGGAGAAAAAAATATTGCTAATGGATTAGTTAGGGAGGCTCGTGATGTTGTACAAGAAGGGGGAAAATACATAGTTAAGAAGTCTAAATATCCTAAACTAGCCACACTTGGAAGAGCTGTTAAAAATCCATACTTGTTTTCTTACTCAGAAGCATTTGAGGAGGTTAGTCAATTTACTGCAGCTGTAGCCACAAAAGATTATTATAAAAAGAAATCACAAGGAGAAGCAGCTAGTTGGGTAGAGTCTTTTGGTGTAGGTATTAACGAGGGGATGCTTAGTGATGAGGGTGCAAAGAATGCACTTATTGGAGGTATCTCTGGAGCTATAATGATGGGTCCTGGAAAGATTGGTGCAGCTAGAAGAAAGAATAAAAATACTCAGAACCTTGTTAGTGCACTAAACTCTAGTGACTTAAAAACTGCCTTTTCTAAATTTACGCAAGAAACAAATGACTCTGTAGAAAGAGCTGCTGTTTTACAGAAAGAAAGAATGGACGCTATCAAAGATGGTAGAGTTCTAGAGAGTAAAGACTTAGAAGCTGATTACATAATAAACTATCTAACTCCTAGAATTAAATATGGAAGACTTGATTTAGTAAGAGCTGAGATTGCTGAGTATAAAAAACTAGCTAGTACAAAAGAAGGGTTTAATCAATTGGTTTCAGAGGGCAAAGCTTTAGAATCAGATACAAAAGAAAGTTTCATAGAAAGATTGGAGAAGTTTGAACAAACTTCAAACAACATAAATACTTTATGGCAGTCTATGAACTTGCGTTATTCAGCATTGCAAGATGATAAAGGGGCTCCGTTATATGATGAAGATGTAATCAATAAAATGATATATACATCTGGTAAGGTTGCAGATTATGATCAACGTATACCTCAAATTACCCAAGAATTAACTGCTGCAGGTATTGATGTTGCAGGTCTTACTCAGAGTTTACTAGAAGGTAATTTAGATGAGTTTGATAAAGCATACGCTCAGATTGAAAATCTAAATAGTGTTTCAAAAGACGAGTTACAGGAAAAACTAAAGGATGCTTCTGAGATGATTCTTAGAAGACAAGAGTTCTTCAATACTTATGAAGACATAAAGGCTAATCCTTTAAACTTTAGAGAGGTTAAGGTTTCAGAAGACTCACCTCTTACTACAAAACAAACTATTAAAGTAAAAACTAAAAGAGGGGAAACTGAAATTGAAATAGGTACAACTTACTTTGCTGGAAAAGGAGTTGACTATTCTAAAGATTCTATTGATACAAAGATACCAATGTCTAGGTTTGTTGTAGAGGGTGTTACTGAAGATAATAAAATAATAGTTAAGAACTTAGATACAGGGAAGGTTTCAAACATTACACCTGCTGAGTTTGAAAATCTTAATGTAGGTAAAGAAAGTACCTTAAAAAATAATGTAGATGCTAATTTCTTCTATGAGCATAGAGAGGAAATGTTTGAATACAACTTTGGTAAAAACTTTGGTGGAAAAAGAAGGGGTAGGCTTGAGTATAAAAATGGTAAACTCTATTTTGTATACTTAGATCCAAAAGGAAAGGTTACAAGTAAAGTTGTAAATCGTAAAGACTTTGAACCTCAGGGAGATTTTAAGTATGCTAAGGTACGACAAGTTGGTTCTGTAAGAGATAGAAAGCAAGCAGGTTCTAGAGAGGCATTTATGACTTCCAAGGAAATAAAAGATATGGATACTGGTCTTAAGCAGACTAGAGAAGATAGACTTAATTTGATTGCTCAACTTGGAGAACAAGCAAAAGAGGAGTTAAAGAACATAACAGAAAAACTAGCAAAGCAAACTGAACAATTAGCTAAGGTAAAAGAAGATCTTAAGAATATCCAGAAGATGAAAGAAACTGGAGAGAAGATCAAGCTTAACTTTTCTAAAGCAACTAAATCTTTTACTAGATCGTTAAACAGCCTTACTAAAATGCAAGCTGAGATTGAAGCTGAGATAGAATCTTTAGAAGCTTTAAAAGATGAGAATGAGTTTAATATAGAATACTTTGAGTCTTTCTCTGAAGAGGTGTCAGATTCTAGTGAAGACAATGAACAATTTATAAAAGAGTTAAAAGATCAACAGAAACTTTTAAAAGACAACGGTGTTAGTTTAAGCAGTGCTATAGATAAGGCTAAAAAACTTTCTGATGTTACTAAGAAAGCTATCAAGTCAGTAACTAAAATCTTTAGAAATGCTCTTAAGAGTACATACATTGTAGATCAAGATTACTCTGAATACCTTAGTGATTTATTAGATCAGGTTGCATCTGGTGAAAACTTACAACAAACATGGCCCCTGTTAAAGCAAGAGATGGCTAATTTTGCTCTTACTTCTGATTTATCTAAAGACACTAACATAAATGAGAATCTGCTTCTAAAAGCTTTAGATGACGTTAATCAGTTAACTGAAGATCTAAATACTATGAGGGCAGAGTACAAGGCTAGGAAGGCTATCATTGATAGGTTCCAAGTAGTAATAAATGAACTCAATGCTAAAAAAGCTGAAGAAGAAAGATTAGCTAACAATGCTAAACTTGTTGAACAAGCTCTTAAGTCAGGTAGTACTGAACCTCAAACTAACTTTTTTGCAAGTGATAAAAAGTTTGAACCAACTTCAAAGAAACCAATAGATAAACTATACAAATCTACAGTTCCTGTAGACTCTGCTTATTCTGATAACGCTACAACTGAACCTCATCAAGAAAGAGCTAACCAGTTTGGTTATGACCTTGAGTCTTTTGAAAATAGAGATAGTATACGCAGTGTATATGTTACAGCTAAAACAGAAGCTTTGTTAGGCTTACAAGGTTTAATGGATTTACTGTTGAACAATGTATCAGATGAATCAAAGCAAGAATTAAAAGATAAAGCCATTGTAATGGTGATGGTTAATGAAAGTGGTGAATTAGTAGGTGTTGATGGACAACCTATACCACAAGGAGAAGTGTTATTAGACAATGTTATATTTCAAGCTATGCCTGCTTCAGGATTTAGAAATGGTAATATGTTTAGGGATGGTACAACTAAGGAACAAGTAGATGCTGTTAATAAACAGTATAACGAATGGATAGAAAGTACATTAAGTCAAACTGCAATAGGTACTCCTCAAAACGTTGAAGCATCTTTTGGAGTTCCTCAACTTGTAAAAGATGATAAAGGTAATAATGTATACACCACTACAACATCTGTAGAGGATGCAGGGTTAGTTACTGAAGTAGATATAACTGAAGGAGATCCTTTGATTGAGATTCCAACACTTGGAAAAGTTGCAAGTCAAGGAACTACTACATATTCAAATGTTAACGGTTCAGTGTATTTAAATTTAAAGAATGGGCTTGTAAAGCTTAAGAATAGATTACATACCGAGGCTGAAGCAAATGCAATATATGATGTACTACTAGAGCTTTCTAAAGTTATGGTTTCCCAAAAAGGAGGAATAACTAGCGATAAGGCTATTACACTTTTAAACTTTCTAAGAGGTACAGTATATTGGGGAATACCTGAGACTCAAGAAGGTGTAAGAAAAGATCCAGGTAACAATAGTGTGTTCTTTGAGAAAGATAGTAAGACAGGCAAGTTCGTACTTGTTATGTCTAATAAGGGTGAGAAGATTTTATTTACACCAACAGATATAACTGCTAACAAAGAACTAATGTTAAGTACCTTAGGTGGTATGTACAATAACGTTAGTAAATCTAAAGCAGTAAACACTAATGAAAAGTTTAGACAGATAACATCTGTATCTACTGAAGGGGAGATTAAATTTAAAACTTGGGCTAATTACCAAACTTATTTATTGTCTAAGAAAAATCCTGATGGTAGTGAAAGGGAAGATTTTGAACTTCCTTTGTTTACAATGATGAAACCTTTTGATGAAGCTGATCCTAATAGAAAAGGTATATACTTCTACACTTCAAATACTGCTGATGATTTTGAAATACCAGAACCTGCAGTTCAAGAAGCAGCTGCTAAGAGTAAACCTAACTACACTGTACCAAAAGAAAGTAAAGTAGTATATAAACTAGATGGTAATACAACAAACACATATACTTCACCAGCAGGTAAAAGAATATTTTTTAAAGCTAAAGTTAGCGAAGGTGGTTTAAAAATAAATGATGTTCAGATAATTGGTAATCCAGGTTCAGACCTTGCAGAGGTAATGAGCATTATGGAAAATGCTGGTAAAACAGAAGATCAAATTAAGATAGCTATAAAGTCAGCAGTGTTCAATGCAATAGCTCCTCAGGCAGCAAAAGAAGCTAGTCAAGGGGAATGGGAAACATCTTATACTATTACTGAAGAAGATGTAGCAGGAGATGTAATATTGGAAGATGAGTTTGAATTAGAAGATGATATACCTGGCACTCCTGGTGTTCCATCTAATGCTCCTATTGATCCAAGATTACAATTTTCAGCACCTGAAACTTCAACTGAAACAGCACCACAAGCTAGTGAGGTTGAAGAAAGTGAGTTTGAAGAAGTATCTGAAGACGATGAGTTTAATAATTTATTAAATGACTATGCAGAAGATGATGGTGATGAAACTAGAGAGGTTATAGATAGAGTAACAGAGGAAACAGAAAACTGGAGCGAGATAGAGAACTGGATGGGTAAGAACTTTCCTATGGTTCCTTTGTATAGAGTTAAAAATATACTAGAGTATGAAGATGGTATAAAAGAAGCTTGGGGTGTATTCTCAAAAGGTGCAATATATGTATATGAAAATGCAGAAGTTGGTACTATTTATCATGAGGTTTTTGAAGGTGTTTGGAAAACATTTACAACAGCTAAAGAGCAGGAAAACGTATTAAAAGAATTTAAAAACCGTAAGGGTACATTCATAGATAGACCTACAGGACAATCTATTAAGTATTCTGAAGCTACTAACCAACAAGCTAAAGAACAACTAGCTGAAGAGTTTAGGGACTTTATACTTAAGAAGAAAGCACCTAAGGCTGGAAGTCTTATTGGTAGAATATGGAAACAACTTAAAAGTTTCATTGAAAAGGCTATATTAGGAAAAGGGTTTACAGAAGAACTTTTTACTCGTATAGACTCTGGTGCTTTTAAAAGTATGAAATCCCCTTTCGGTCCTCAACTATCTTTTGCAAATAAAGGTATTATAGATATTGAATCTAAGGTTGTTAGGAAAGGTGATGAGGCTAGAGATAAGATATTAAATGATAAGATTACTACTGATACTATTCAGGAGATGACTTATCAGATGTTGAAGAGTCTAGTTAAAAATGACAAGAATATATTTGAACTACAACCAATTTCTGAAAAAGAAATGTATAGTGATATATATGAGAAGGTAATGCAAACTGTAAAAAGTCAAGCTGTTGGTTACAAAAATGCTCTTGATGCTCCTGTAGTTCCTGAAAAGTTTAAGGATCGTATAGAAGTACTAATTGAAGATAATTTAAAATTACAAAAAGACATAACTACTGACTGGCCTAGGTTAATAGAGAAACATAAAGAATACATGAGAGCCTTCAAAGTAACTTTTGATGAAGGTTCAGATCAACAAAATAAAGATGAAGATAAGATACGAGAGTCTAATAAGTTTGATGCTTCAAAGATAGATAGTTTTAAGGCTGCTCCTTTAGGTATTAAGTTATTAATGGCTACTCTTCCTGTACTAAATCAAAATGGGAAACGTTTAAAGTCTTCAATGAATGGTAGAATATTGTTACCTGTTGGTAAAGTTTATATTACGTTGATGAACAAGTTACACACATCTAAGACTGTTTCTGAAATGATGGAAAATCTTAGAAAGTTAGCTGAAGAAGATTCTAATTATAGAACTCTTTATACACGTATTACAAAAAGAGATTACACTGATACAGGTGTAGACTATAGCAAGATAACAGATGTAGATGCTGTTCAAATACTTGCAGGTATGTGGAAAACATTTAAGAAGCAATCGCCTGATGTAAAAAATGTATTTCTTTTTGATAATGGAGAAGTCGTTGTTGGTGATGCAACTTTATCATCAGCTGCTAATCAACTAAGGTCTGAGTTTACATACTCTATAGCAGGGTTGGCTAAACAAAATAAAGGTTTTTTCTTTTACAGAGGGGGTGCATACTATCCTAACATTAAATTATTAGATACTTATACGTTTGACAAGACTTCAAGTTCAGAGAACTTAAAATCAATGTTATCATTTTTAAATCGTTTAGGTACACCATTTACAAAAGATGAGTATAATAAACTAACTCCTGCAAATAAATCAATATTTAGAAACACTGTAGAAGGAATAAAACAAAGTCTTAAAACGTCAGGAAAAACTGTAGTTATTTCTAAAAAGTCATTAAACATTAGTGGGAACTTACTAAAGTTAGGTATACTTAAAGAGGCTGCAAGTAATCCAGAGTTTAATAGTACATACTTTAACTTGTCAGGAGAACGTGTTCAGGTCTTTTTTGGACCTAATACTGCATCAGAGTTATATAATGTTCTATCAAGTGTAAAAGATCTAAAAGAACTTTCGGGAACTAACTATGAGTATTTAATGAAAGACAAAGATGTGTTTTCACAAAACTCTAGTTTGATGAAAAGAATGTTTAGATCTGACGGTAAACGTAAATCTACTTTTGAATTATTTAAATCAGGATATGTTGGTGGTATAGTTATAGCAGATAAGGGGGGGAAAGCTTCTTCTAGACTATCTAAGAGAGACAGGTTTGTACAAGAGTTAAATTTAAATATAGTAGGTGAGTATCTTAACTTGGTTCCAGGAGACGCTTCATTAGAGTGGAAATTAAATATGGGTAATCCTATAAGTACTAGTGACTTAGCTGCTGGAAATCAGGAAGTTAATGAAATATTTAAAGGTTATTTTATTTCTGAACTTTCATTATCTAGAGAAGGTAGAGAAATAGTACATCCAAAATATAAATCAGGTGCTACTGAGTTTGAAAAAAGAAAGACTACAGACTTAAGATTCTTTAAGGGTATACTAGGAGAGGAATTACACAATAATATAATAGCAGCTGAAGGTGATCCTGTTGCAGTTTATGAAAATTTTGAGAGTAAGATAAATAAAAAACTAGAAGACTATATAGATCGTGATGTTGTTAAAACTAAAAACACACTTGATAGGTTTGGTTTAGTTGAATCAAGAACTGTTACCCCTCTTTCAGAAAAAGAAGAAATGAGATATACAGTTAGCGGTATAGATTTACCTGTAAGTATGACTGAGAGTCAATATGGTAGAGAGTTGAAAAGTCTTAGTGTAAACTACATGATTGCTAATATTGAGATGCATAAAGTTCTTTATTCGGATCCTTATCAGTACAAAGATGAACTTAAACGTACTAAGAGTTTCTTATCACCAAGACAAGCTTTAATTAGTGGAGATGTAGAAGTAAATGCTTTATTAAACAGAGTATACAATAAAGAGTTTAGTGCTAAAAAAGATAAAGATGGTAACATTGTAGACATAGGGTTTACTGACTTTATGAGAGACTTTATGAGAACTAGCACACATAAAGATGTCATAGCTTCTGTAAAAGGATTATCTGGATATGAAGGTTATGAAGAGACAGATGGTGGTGGAACAATTGCATACAGAGCATATCGTAACTTTAGAATTAGAGCAAATGACTGGAACAGAGAAGAAGAAAAACAATTTTTATATGATGTAGAGTATGAAAATCTTGTAAAAAAATTAGACGAGTCTGTAAACTCTTTAAAGACTGCAGAAGCTAAAGATGCTACAAGAAAAAGAAATATAAAAACACTTGATAAGTTTAGAGCTAAAGACCCTAAAGTTCAGAGTGCGTACAAAACACTTAAACCTATTGTTTCTGGATCTAAACTTGGTAAGGATGGATTACCTTCTTCTTTTAATAATATTGTTTTAGATAAGTATTCTTTATTCCCACTTTCTTTTAAAATCATGAATGAAATTAAACTTTCTTCAGATGGTAATTTAGGACAAAATGGTATTAATCTACATAACAAACTTCAGAAAGAAGACATAGACTATATAGTATTTGACTCTGGTAGAAAAGTGGGTGCAGAAACATCACATGAAACATATAATAAAGATGGTTCGTTTAATAACAACGAGTATGTGGATGTAGTAAATGTTCCTTTTTCTATAATGAGTTTACAGACAGAGGTTCCATCTAAAGAGAAAGCATTAGTTACTAGAGGTTCTCAAACAACTAAACTGCTTACATTAGATTATATGGAGAGTGGAGTACCTATTGACTTTAAACAACTTTCAGGTGAGTCTGAAGGTTCTAGGTTTGATCAATGGCAAGCTCTTACACAAGAAGAAAGGTTAGAAGAGTCTAAGGTTTACAGAATGGTTATCAATAACGAAGAGTTATTAAATGCAATGACTGATAATGGTTATAATTTAATGCTTGATAAACTAGGACTTGAAGATGTAGATGGTAAAATTATAGTTACAGACTTTTCTGAAGCTGCTAATACATTACGTGAAGAGATATTTAAAAGAGAAGTTAACGATAATATCTCTGATGCACTTACAGACTTTTTAGAAAGTAATGCAGATACAGTTCTTGAGGGTACACCTGTTTATCAGATAGTCAGAAACATACTATACTCTGTTGTAGATAAAAACATTGTACGCCCCAAGATATCTGGTAGTCAAAAAGTTCAATTATCTTCTGCTATGTTTGAGTCTGTTAGACCTGAGTTTAATAAAGACTTAAATGGTTACACTTCTGATGTTCTTAATTTTTATGAAGATAAAGATGGTAAAAGAGTAATGGAGGTTATGGTTGGTCGTTGGTTCAACAGTAAAATGTCTGATAAAGAGTTACTAGAATACCTTAACGAAACTGAAGAAGGGCAGGATATATTAAAAGGATTAGCTTTCCGCATACCTACACAAGCACAAAACTCAATTGATGCAATTAAGATTGCTGGGTTCTTACCAAAAGAATTCGGTGATAATGTTATTGTACCTTCAGGAATTGTAGCAAAGGTGGGGAGTGACTTTGATATTGATAAATTATCAATGTACTTTAAGAATATATTTTACAGAAATGGTAAACTAGAAAGCGTACCATTCTTTGGAATAGGTCAAGAAGCCAAGGATAAGTTTGGTGAAATGTTTGACAATGGTGAGATACTCAGTAAGAAAGATAGAGTAAGGCTAGAAAAAGAACTAAAACTATTTAGAGGAGGTAATTATCAGTATGAAGATAAATTGGTTGAAGCTATATTTGGAGAACTTGGAATAGTTGGTGAACAAGATATAATTGAAGAGTTTACTACACAACTAAGTGAATCTAATGACAATCTTAAGGAAACTATAGTAAAAAGATTATATAAGCAATCTCTTGAGAATGAATACATAAGATCTTCTGAGAAACTAGTAAGTGATAAATTAAACTTTGAAAGGTTGATTACTCCCAACGATGCAACAATGATGAAGAATCTTTCTAATAAAGTTGTTGAGAAGATAAGTGGTGATGTAATAAGTTATTCAGACGTTGATAATATGCTTAGTAGAGAATTTATGTCATCACTGAGACATGATTTTGTTACAGGTAAAAAAGCAATTGGTATAGCTGCAGTTAGTCAAACAGGTCTTTCTAATAATCAAAGGACTTCTATATTTATCAATAAAGACAATATAAAAAACTTATCTATTAAAGAACAAACGTATTTAGGAGATGGTGAAATAAAATTTGAAAATTACAATACAATAGAGAGAGATGGTAAGACTTATGCAACCACGTCTAACATATATAATGTAAAGGGTGGTCGCATCTCAAATGTAAACAGTATGATCATGGATGGCTTTGTTGATATAGCAAAAGGTCCTTGGATTATGCAAATGGGTATTACTCCAAAAGTTGCTCCTGTTGTACTTTTATTAAACTCTTTGGGTGTTCCAATTGAAGAGATTGTATACTTTATAAATCAACCAATCATTAAAGAACATTTACAAAACCTTGAGAATAAAGGATATAGCACACCTTACATAGCAAATATGATTGATAATCTTAAGAAAGCTTATTTAATTGATACAGCACCTACTATTGATGAAGATGCAGAATTATATTTAAAAGAGATAAAAGATGACTATCCTTCTACTATACCTTCTGAAGAAACACTTCTTGAAAACTTAGGAAAAGGTGTAAGTGACTTAACCCAAAAAGAAAGAATAGATCAAGTGTTTATACTTGATGAATACCTAAAGTACTCAATGATGGCAGATCAGTCGTACGCTACAACTCAAGGATCTAACTATGATACTACTAGGTTTAATGATCCTTCTTTGATATTTAGAAAAGAGGTTCAGACTGACATGGCATTAAACAATGTATTCTCAGCATTTGATAAGAGTGGAGAAGTTATACCTGCTGTAATTGGACTATTAGATAGTTCTTTTATAGGAAATTTAAGAAATAAGATAGTTAATAGTAGAGATGCTATTTCTAACTTTCTTATTTCTGATAGAGGGGAAACTAGAAACGTATTAGAAGAACTATTAACACCTTACGCAAAGGATAGATACTTTAGTGATAAAGACTTTGTTAAGTTGTATAGAAAAGCTGTAAACGACTTATTTGACTTTGCTGTACAAACAGATCAAAAATTAAATATGGATCTTCAGAAATCATTATTAGACAAAGATGGTACTGCTTCAGAAGTTCTTGATTTTATAAATGATGTAAAGTCTAATGTGCAACACCCAAGTGGATTGCACTACAATGATATTGTACAGTCTCTAGAGGTTAGAATGAGTGAGATGGCTGGGGAAGGTAGACCAAATAATGTTACTATTAAGAACAAGGGAGGTAAAGCTTACGATCAAAACAGAGTGATACATTCTTTTAGAGAGTTAAAGATTGCACTAGAAGGTAAAACAGACTTGTATGATAAGATAGTAATGTTATCTATTTTACAATCAGGACTATCACCATCTCCTATATCATTTACAGACTTGCTACCCTATGAAGATGTTTCAAGAATTTATAATAAAACATTACCTAAGTTGGATCAACTCAGTAATTTAGAAGACTTTAATAACTTAAACATGTTCCAAAGAAATAACTATAATGACGAACTCATAGTTCCTAAGGATAGATTGTTTAGGGATGTGTTTAAAAACTTTGAAGGTGGAAAATCCTTAAAGTATCCTTCTATAGATTTTTTACCAGCTTCTGTTAAATCTATGATTAGAAAAGAGATTATTCCACAAGTTATGACTAAAAGAGCTGAGGACGATGGTCCAGACGTTATCGCTGCTATTTGGAATAAAAACTTAGGAAAAAAGAAAATTGCTCAAATGCGTAAGGAAGGTGATTATTCTTATATAAATAAGGCACTTATGCAAAAGGTGTATGATGAAAGCACAGGTGAACCGTATGTATATTTAGTAAAAGACAAACCGTACCATATTTATAAAGCAATAAACACATTTGGTGATTCATTTAGGGCTCAAGAGTTTTATGATAATGTTCAAAAGTCTATCTTTGATAATGGATATATGAAAGCAAATGAAGTTTCAGATGGTATTATAACAAATATATTTGATGGGGAAGTTAAAAAACAAATGAAAAGACCTAAGTACACAAAGCAAGCACCAGCTCAACCAACACAACAAACTAGTGCTCCTGTTGAACAAGAGTTGGAGATATCTGTATTAGGTAATGATTTCATAGTTGGTAATGCAAGATTCCCTAAGTCACTTGCAACTGTAGAGTTCCTAGAACGTAGAGGATATAGTCCACAGTTAATTAAAAAAATTATAGATAAAATCTGTTAAATATAAATTATGGCTTTAACGTGTCCAAATAAAAATACAAAAGAATGGAAAAGGCTTAGTTCAAACAGGCCTGATGTAGATAGTTATATATGGGCTAAATACGATGGCTTGATTCCAGAGTTGGAATACACAAATCCATCACAGAGAGCTAATTTTAAGATATCTAATTCTGCCACTGATGCAAATTTATCTAAGGAACAAGTAGACTCAATGTATGAAGACTATTCAAAAATGATGAATAGAAAAAGACAAGGTTTTGAGTTAACTAGAGATGCTTTCGATAGAGCTTTTAAAAGCTTATCACTTTTGCAGATTGGAGGTAGTAAAATACTAGGAGAGTGGGATCTTAAAAACAATCTTTTTAAGGGTAGGGTAATAAGTTCTCCATCTATAAGAACGTTAGTAAAAGATATGCAGGACATTAAAAGTTCTTTAAACTTTATGGCTAGTGTTCCACCTGACATGGGTAAGATGTTAGATAGGTTAGGGTTTGTTTCTGTTGAGCAATCTAAATCTTTTGACTTTGAAAGAAAAGACAAAGATGGAAATATAATTGCTAGTGAAGTAATGGAAAAGAGTTTGTATTTTTCTGACGAATTACTAATAGAAAAAGTTTTTGGTACAACTAAAGATAAAGTTGATGTGGATGCTGTTGTACAATATGACTCCTTCTTTAGTAAAGTTTCTATAATGACCAATATTATAAATGGCTTAGAGACAAATCAACCAGCTAATAAAATAGCAGATGAACTTAAGAGACTTAGTATATATGATCAGTCAGCAGCTAAGATAATTCGTAAGTATTCACAATTTGTTAAAGACTCAAATAGAAATGCACTTATAGAAAGTTTAATGTTTTATAAGGGTCTTTATAAAGAAAATAGATTTAAACAACTTAGCGATCAACAAATAAACACTACAAAGGAGGCTTTAATAAGTGAGATTGAAAATAGTGATTTATCCCCTACTGTTAAGTCAACAGAGATTAAAAAAATTAATGAGAACTACGAATTTGTAGAAGTAATTAATCAGCTTGTTAGAACGATAGAAAGAGCTGCAGCTAATAAGTTTGTTGACATAGATACCTTATCTGCACCAAAGGTGTATAATGAAGTAGATAGTGAGTTAAATAAAACTCTAGTACAATATTTAAGTAAGTTTGGTATAAAGACAGAAATGTTAGAAAACATTCAAGAAGAACTAAATATTGATAGTTATGCCACTGCTGATATATTAAATAAGATACTGTATTCAGATAAAAATAATCAAGAAGAGCTTCCTCAAAAAGCCTCTGAATTCATAGTATACATGATGCAGTTTAATCCTGCTGTTACTGAAATCATGAAGTACATGGATACTAAGAGTATGTTTAGAAGAGGTGTCATAAGTAAGTCTGAGAAACTAAAAGCAATTGCTGATTTATTAGCAGTTGAATTAAGTAAAAAAACTGGAACAGAAATACCTAAAACATTATCAGATAAATTAAAAATGTTGTTTAGACAGTTCTTAAGTTTCTTAAGTGTGTCTGGTCAAGCAAGAGTAAATAGAAAGATAGGGTATATAGCAGATCAAGTACTTCTGCAAAACCAAGCACTTATTACTGCTTCAGTATTTAAACCTGGTAAGTTTGGAATGAAAACAATGCAGGTTTCTTTAAAAGATGCTATAGAAGCTGATGAGTTTGGAGATAGTATAATTGATAATCTTTCTAGTGACGGGTTTATATTAGTTGGTTCTACAGCTATTGGTGAGCAAGGTGTTATAAAAAGACCTAATGAAAACTTATTACATGACATAGATGTAGCTTCGCCATTTAAAAGACAAGAAACAATTACAAAATTTAAAAAGGCTTATCCAAATGCAATTAAGGTTAGGAGTATATTTAGTCAAGATCAGGTCACTGATTCTTATCTTATTGTTCCAGAGGGTTATAAGGTTGAAAACTTAGAAATGCCTACAATTGATGGTAAAATTACATTACAGTCTTATGATATAGTAAACTCAAAGGGTGAACGCAAAGGCACATTTAGAAGAGATAAGAATGGAAATGAGTCTCCAGAAAACAATGATGGTATTGAAGGAAAAGTTATTGACCTATTTAGCTACTGGCAAACAGCCCCAACAAAATTTTTTGAATCTAGCAATGTTATTATATCTAATTGGGTAGATATATTTAGAGCAAAGTTAGGTTACGCTAGATATAAAGATATCTGGGATTACAATAGATTCATTCCTTATGATAGAATGGAAGAGTTGGGTATTACAGATCCTAGAGAAAGTAATGAAGTGATGAATCAGGTGGCTGGTACAGAAGGTACTGCAGCATCTCCACAAGTATTAGAAAAAGTTAAGAAGGTTTTAGAAAAGATGGGTGTAAAAGTTCAAGACATTCTTGAATATGCTAAAGGTAACCCTGCTATTGATGTTTCTAATGTAAATGCCCTTGCTGATTTAGCTGCTGGTATAATTGGTGTAGCTGAAGGAAAGGAAGGTGTAGCCCTTACAGAAGAGATGGTGCACATTGCTACAGCTATAATAGAACAAAAGAACCCTAAACTTATTACAGAGCTTATATCTAAGGTAGGTGGGTTTAAAATATATAAGGACACACTTGCTGAGTATAGAGATCTAAAAGAGTATCAACTACCTAATGGTAAACCAGACATTCGTAAGATAAAGAAAGAGGCTGTAGATAAACTTATTGCAGAGATTATTGTAGATGGTGATGTAGAATCATACACAGAAGACACAAGATCTCTAGTTAGAAGAATGCTTGATGCTATAAGTGATTGGTTTAGAGGACAATATAAAAAAGCAAACATTGATATATTTTCTGAAACAGCAGAATCTGTAATAGGTGGTGACTTTGAAGGAAGTGTGATTGATTTAGATAGTACAGAAATATACTATCAAGCAACTCCTCAACAAGAAAAGTTTCAAAGACTAGTAGAGCAAACTAAAAATGAACTTAGGAAGATAGAAAGTAATGAGCCAGTTGATCCACTATTAGCTGACGAAGAAAAAGCTACTAGTTACTATGAGCTTCTTGTTGATGGTAAATACCAAAGAATCACTAAGAGGGTAACTGACAGAGTTAAAACTTGGTATAGACAACGTTTTGGAGATACTGTTTTTTCAGAAGATGATAAAAAAGACAATGAGGTTAAGAGAGAGTTAGGTACTCAGTACCATGGTTACTTTGAAGATGCACACGCTAGATTTTTTAATAGCGATGGTACAAGAAGAGTTAATCCTGGACCAAGACCTGATATAGAAGGTGACCTTAATAATAAGATTTACGATAAGTTAGAGAAGTACTACACTGATCTTATAGCTAGTTTTTCAGAAAATGGAAAAAACCCATTAGTATTCTCTGAGTTACAGGTATATGATAAAAAAGAAAAAGAAGCAGGTACTATTGATTTACTTATTGTAGAAGAAGATGGTACAGCTAATATCTATGACTGGAAATTTATGAGTGTTGCACAAGGTGCTGATGATGTTGCTTGGTTTAAGCAAGGTGCATATAATGTACAGTTGGGTAGATATAAAAACATACTACTAGATAACTATGGAGTAAAGAAGGTTAGTAAGAATAGGGCTGTTCCTATCATTATGAACTTAAAGAGAGAAAACTTTCAAGACCCATCAAGTAAGCTAGAACTTAAGGGAATAAAGATTGGATCAGTTAATCCAAAAGGGATGGAAGATTTAACAATAACACCTGTATCTGAACAATCAGAATCAACAGGTAATGAAAAGTTAGATGATTTACTTGATGAGCTTAATGGTGTATTCAACCAGATTTCAAAAACTGTTGCTACAGATGACCAAGGTTATTTGTACAAGATAGAAAGAATGAACATTCTTAAAAGGGCTATGAGACTTCTTCAGAGTCAACAACAGATGGAACCTTTAGTTGATGCCATAAAAGTTATGCAAAGAGAGGGAGAGAACATAATTGCTGAATACAAAACAGCATATGAAGGAAGACCTGCAAACGATAAGGACTTAACTGATGAGACCCTTTCTGACTTCTCAGCAAACATGACAGAGTATATAGCATCTTCTGAAGTGTTTGGTAGCATTGCTGTAGTGCTTGGAGATATGATCTATAATGAAGAGATGGGTAATCTTTTAAGTCCAGAAGAGGTAGAGTCTAGAAAGACAAAGAAGAGAGAGATGGAACAACAGTCTCTAGCTATACAAAGATCTAGAAAAGATATAATAAAGATATCTGGTAAATTTGCAGATAAATTTATAGGACAACGTAATCTTGTTTCAGGTTTAATGAACCCAGAAAGAGTAGTAAAAGGAATGGCTTCGTTATTTAAAAGTACTTCCGAGATAGGACTTAAGGCCTTAGATATATTATTTACAATGGCTAATAGAGCAATGGGTTTTGCTAACGAAGACTCATTAAATGAAGTGAATGAACTTCTTGAGATAAGAGATAGAATTAAAGCAAGTGGTGGAAACCTAAGAAAGAAAGTTCAACAAATTTATCAAAGAGATAACGATGGAAATATTGTAAATAAGCTTATATATAAGTATGATAGAAGGTTCTTTGATGAGGCAAAGAGCAATGCAGCTGAAGGTAGGAGAAGTAAAAAGTGGTTAAATGAAAACATTGATATAGATGCTTACAAAAAAGAATCTAATGATATTCTAAAAGAGCGTATTAGAAGACTTGAGCAAACACAACCCGATGAAACATTAAGAAAGAAACTAATATTAGAAGAAAAGAAAAAGTGGGATATTACTAGACCAGACTTTAACGGTTATGGTAACTGGGTTATAAAAAGACACCCTTTACCTAAATGGGAAAGTAAACAGTATTCAGATCTTAAAAAAGATAAAGATTTATTTGATTTGTATAATTTTATTGTAAAGGTTAACACTAAGGCAAATGATACTGGTTACTTGAACAATGCAATTCAATCAACATTCCTACCGTTTGTTAGAAAAAGTTCAGCAGAACGTTTAGCTTGGGATGGTAGTTTAACTTCTGTAAATAATTTTGGTGCTAGTCTAACTGTACAGGCTGATGAGGTTGGATACGGTAGTATAAACGAGCTAACTGGTGAAATAGAAAATGCAGTTCCTAAGTACTATACTAGTGACTTTAGTGTTAGAGATGAAGGTCCTAATGATTATTCAGATGTAAGTATGGATTTATTTAAGAATATGATAATGTATATCAACCATTCAAATAAATACAAATACCTAACGTCTGTAGAGAATCAACTTTTACTTGTAAAAACTCAAGAGAAATTTAAAAAACACCTACAAACTACAGCCTTTAGTAAAGCTTCTAGAAAAGATGGAAAGGTTGTTGAAAGAAAAGGAAACCAAAGCAATACAGAGGTTATTGATCAGTTTTACAGAAACATACTATACGGACAAAAATATGCCTTAGATGATTCTGACGTAGATATACCAATGGTCCCATCACTTATTAAAGGTGTAACAAAGATTGTAAATTCTGCATCAAAAGCTATTACTGGTAAAGAAATAATTCAAGAGGGTGCTACACCAACTACAGGTTCTCTTGTAAAATTTATGGACTTTTTAAATAGGTATGTTCAAATAAAATCATTAGGTTTTAAAAGTATATCAGGTGCAGCTAACTACTTTGGTGGTAACTTACAGATATCTGCATTAGCAGGAAAGTACTTTGATACTCGTGAAGTTGTGAAGTATCAAGGTAAATTACTAGGTAACAGGTTTAAAAATGACGATGAACGAAACATGTTTATTCAACTCATTGATACATTCATGCCTCTTAAAGATGATCCTACATACGATAAGGAAAGAGAAGCAGGTATGAATTTTCTGACTAGAAGAAACTGGAGTGATATATTATTTGTTTGGTTTAGACAACCTGAGCAACACTTAGAGAAATCAATCTTTGCAGCTTTACTAGACAATATGATGGTAGAAGATGGTAAAATTGTAAATATAAGAGACTTTGTAAAAAGCAAATATAAGAATAGATACAACTCTTCTGCTGAATTTAGAAGTGTCAAACCTAAAATTGATCAAGAGATTTCTCAACTTAAGAAGACAAGGTCTATAAATGCTATTAAGAAGTTAGAAGATGGTAAGCTTGTTATACCAGGATTAGATCTAAGTAATAGAGAAGAGTTACAACGTCTAACAACTGTAGCTAGAGAGATAGCTAGAACAGCTACTGGAGGTGCAACAGAGTTTGATAACATTAGAGCAAACATGAATGTTTGGACTAAGTCTCTTATGGTATTTAAGGGTTGGATTCCTAAACTTGCACTCACTCGTTTTGGAGAGTTTAGAAAAGTGGCTGATAATTTCTCTGTAGAAATTGATGCAGACGGTCTTACAACTGGTGAACGATATGATCTTGGTAGAGCTAAAATGTTTTTTGGTGACTTTACGTCATTTATTATTGTTCCAAAAATTAAAACTATAATAGACACGCTCAAGGTAACTGAAGCAGGTATTGAGAAGATAGATGAGATGTTTGAGAAATATCAGAAAAAACATGAAGAAACATTTGGAGAACCTGCTAATATTACAAGAGAAGACTTTGCAGATTTAGTACGTTCAAATCTAAAGAATCAAATAAAAGAGCTCGTATTATTACTTAGCTTAATTGCCATGTCAATAGCAATGGGTTGGATGGGGCCTGATGATGATGAAGATAGAGCAGCTAAAAATAAATTTAGATACTTCCAAAAAATACTAGATAAGTTTATAAGTGAGGTGGGATTCTTTTACAATCCAGCAGAGATGGCATCTACATTAGATGGAGGTATGCCAGCTATTGGCTTCTTTACAGATGTTCAAAGAGCTGTAACTCATTTCACAAAAGAGACTACAGGGTATGACTTATTTAATCCTGGTAAAACTCCAGAAGAAGTAAGAAAGAATGCACAACCTGTAAAAAATATTATGAAATTATTTCCTGTTTCTAATTCACTTTTACCAATTCTTGCATCATTTGATGAAGAGTTTGCTAAAGAGTTTAATATTACAATATCTAAAACTGCTAGATAATAACTATGAAATTAAGTAAAAACTTTACCTTAGATGAATTTATAGAGTCTAGGTTTTATGATGAAGAGGTTCAGGAAGGTGTCTGGATCTCTTACGATAATGATTGTGAAATATTAGAAACAAACCTACAAAGGTTGGCTAGTAACTTACAAGTGTTAAGAGATTATGTAGGTAAGTCAGTAATTATAAACATTGCTTACAGACCCTCTTGGTATGAAATAAACATGGGAAGAAGTGGTACTAGTCAACATTGTTCAGCTAAAGCAGCTGATATTGTTGTTTCTGGCATGACTCCTGATGAAGTGGCTGACACAATTGAAGAGTTGATACTTAAAGATAAAATGGAAAACGGTGGACTAGGACGCTATGATACATTCACACATTTTGATGTAAGAGGTTATGCAGCAAGGTGGGATGAAAGAAAATAAAATAAAAAAATATGATGTATATTAGATTTATATTAGGACAATTGAAAGTAGTATTACTAGTTATATTCTCTGGAATATTTGTGTATCCATTCTTTGTATATCCAAATAGAAGAAACAACTGGAACCACAGGTTTAGTTTATTTAGAAGTAAGTGGTATTGGTTTGCAGCTGATACAGAAGGAACTGGATGGCAAGGCCCTGATGATGAACATTACCTAAATGCCACCTTTGGTTTATATGAACTAGTTAAGAAAAGAAATGCTGATGGCAAGTGGGTTCCTGATTATGATAGGTTCTGGGAGATGGGTGAGATACAAAAGTTTATACTAGGATATAGATGGGGTGTACTTAGAAACGGATGTTGGAACTATATACAAAGTGTAGTACCAAAACAAGGACCGTGGGAGAATGAAAACTGTAAAATAAGTACAGGAGGTGCATCATGTAGAACCTGGAGAAATAAATATAATCTTGGTACTCAGTCTGTAACCTGGGAAGTGAAAGGAACTAAGTATTTTAGATACTCTTTTACTAAAAAGATATTTAAAGACTATTATGTAAACTTTATGATTGGGGCATCAACCAATAGATATCTTATAAAGTTTAGAATATTTGACATTAAAGAAAATTAAAATATGAAAAGTAGAATAGATATATTGTGGATATTTATTACTTTTATAGCTCTTTATGCTTTACTTAAGCAATGTGAAGGTGATGATGTAAAAATTATAACCAAAACAGAAACAGTATATGAAACTGTTGTAGATACAATAACTCAAGTAGTAATCCAAAAAGTACCTGGACCAAAGGTATATGTCGAAAGAACCAAAACAATAAAAGGTAAGGATTCTATCGTATATAAAGATAGTCCCACTGAAACAACTACTTCAGCAAACATATATAAAACAGAACTAAAGAGTAACGATGCACTAGCTAAACTTGATATCTTATCAACTGGCGAAGTGTTAGATGTGCAGGGAAACATTACATATCCTAAACAAGTTACACTTACTACAATTACAAAAAAGATACCTAAGAGTGGGGCCTTTCTATTTATAGAAACCAACTTCAATAAAATGCCTGATAGGTATGCATTAGGTATAGATTATCAAATAAAGAATAAAATATTACTAGGTACGAGTGTTAGTTATAATACTATAACAAAGAACATGAACCTAAACGTAAAGGTAGGATTTAAAATATTTTAGATATGAATGACTGGACATTAGAAATAGCATTTCATTTTCCACACAATAGATTATTGGTTGGTTGGGAATACATCGCAAGAGATGAAAGTTATAAATATACAACAATAAGATTATATTTGTTTATAGCAACATTAACTCTAGATTTCTAACTAAGTTGGTTAGAATATATTAATATATCTAGTTATTTTAATTTCATTCTTAAAATACAGAAAACTTAAATAACTCTAGGAATATTTATACTTTTGTAGTATAAGGCTTCTTATAACAAACACACATAAATAAAATGGCAA
>Ga0114915_1000168_pt1 | contig 31250 bp, 29 predicted proteins | sample MalvirAntarct_55_FD_87288 | JGI IMG/M metagenome (GOLD analysis project Ga0114915, IMG submission 87288) | Marine viral communities from the Global Malaspina Expedition - Malaspina viral metaG Antarct_55 | ecosystem: Environmental > Aquatic > Marine > Oceanic | place: South Georgia Island...
ACCTATAACTGCTCAAATAAAAGCAACTGATGACGGTGCTTTTAGATCAGATATAATATTTACAACTAAAACCGCTGCAAGTGGATCTTCTGGATTAACTGAAAGAATGCGTATTGACGCGGCTGGAAGCGTTGGTATTGGAATTAATCCTACTATAGGTAAACTTCAAGTGCAAGGTAGTTATTATGGCTCCGATCAAGTCCAATCCGAAAATACTTTAATAGGTAATGCTAAAATTAACCAAGGAGCTAGTACAATTAATACAGCGACCCTCGGTTCTAATTCTGCTAGTGTTGGAATTGCTATAGCTAGAGATTTTTCACCTATTAATTATCCAGACATTATAATTAAACCTGATGGTAAAATAGGTATAAAAATAGATGAGCCTACTCAGGGTTTTCATGTTAATAGTACTTCTCTTTTTAATGGAGCAATGTATTTTGGCTCTTCATCTACACCTTCTGTTCAGATTTTTAATTATGGAAATTCATTACATTTATATAGTGCAGCAGCGGCAACAATAAATTTAGGAGGTGGAATTGGTAGTAGACAAAACAATGTTTCTGTAGGTAATGGTTATTTAACAGTGTCTGAACGCGTAAAAACCCCTATTGTTACATCTATAACATCAGGCTTAATTCTAGCGGCAGTTACTGGGGCTATAACAATAAGACCAAAAGGCTATTCAACTTCTAGTGGTGAATCTACATTTGATTCCAGCGGTAACTTTGCAACACCTGGTCAAATTCAAGCAAGTCAGTATTCTGGCACAGTATATTCTGCCACAGGAGGAGCGCTTAATCCAGGTTTATCAAATCCAGGAGGAACGCAAAACGGCACGCTACAAGGATCAGGTAGTGATACCCTTTCTCAATTAGCCGTTGACTCTAGCGGTTATGTTGCAAGGGGAAGTCAAGAAGCAACATGGAAGTTTACTGCTGCTCAAATGAATGTTAATAGCACAACTGTAGCGTCAACTTTGCTATCGGCTCCAGGTGCCGGCAAATCTATTATAGTAGAAGATGTATGGTTTATGGTAAATTATACTTATAATAATGCTGCAATGAACGCAAAGCAAGTCTACAATGTAAATATAACGAATCAGTCTGGGACAAACAAAGTTGGTTCATTGAGTGGTACTGAAATAAACAACCTAACGAGAGGAACAGCTGCATCAACTCAATCAGTTGCCTTTAATTCAGATTTTAGAGCTTTCAAAAATTCTATGCCTAATCAAAAGCTTTCATTTGAAAAAACTTTAGCTAATTCTTCTTTAGCTTCATCTGTTACATCTGTAAGTGTTAAGGTTAGATATAGAGTTATGGATGTAAATACTTTTTAAAAAATAATATATGGAAATTAAATATAATTGGGAATGTAAAAATGTTGCAGTAACTAAATATGATGGCAAAAATATACATTCCATTCATGAAGTTAATTGGGCTTTGGTAGGTAAGTCAGGAAAATCAACTGGCTTTGCAATAGGAGTAGAAAAGCTTAATACTTCTAAAATAAAGAAATTTAGAAAATTTAATAGCATAACTCATAAACAAATAATAGAATGGGTTATTAATTCTATGGGTGAAGAAAAAGTAGAAGAAATTAAAGCCGATATAACAGATCAAATAAAAAATCAAGAACAAACAGATACTTATCCTCTTACTATAGGAGAAACTCCGCCTAATGTTACTATAAAGAAAACAAAAAAGAAGAAATTAACGAAGAAGAAAAAGGCGTAATAATATAATCAAGAAACACTAAAGTAAAATTTAATTTAATAAAATCAAATAAATGGAGTTTAATTTACCAAGTCAGATTGTCAAAGATTTGAATTTCGGCGAAAATGCACGAAATAAAATAATGTCCGGTGTCTATAAGTTATCAGACGCAGTGAAGTCAACATTAGGAGCTTCTGGAAAATGCGTTATATACGAAGACGGGATGGGCAGACCGGTGATTACAAAAGACGGAGTAACCGTTGCAGAAAGCGTAGTCTTAATCGATCCGGTCGAGAATATAGGAGCTACCTTAATAAAGGAAGCTGCTAGTAATACAGTGAGGGAAGCAGGAGACGGTACCACGACGGCTATCGTTCTTGCTCATTCATTATTAAACAAACTAAACGAATACGAAGGTGAAGAAAAGATTAGAGACATTAAAGAAAGCATTTCAGAATGCGCTAAAGAAATTGTGGTTTATCTTAACGAAACCAGTACAGAGGTGGAAGGTGATATGCTGCAACAAGTGGCTTATATTAGCTGTAACAACGACAAAGATCTTGGAGAAAAGATTGGCGAAGCATATCAAAAAGTTGGAAGAAATGGAGTTGTTCTAATGGAAGACTCCCCTACTAATGAAACTTATGTTGAATTTGTAGAAGGAACACAATTTTCATCAGCAATAAAATCACAGCATTTATTAACTGATAAAGAAAAAGGTACTGCGGTGTTAGATAATCCTTACGTTTTAATAGTAAGTTCTACAATACCCAATGTACGAAGAATACAAAATATATTAGAGCATGTAGTAAAGAGTAAACGTTCTTTATTAATAGTAGCTCCAATGGATCAGCAACCGTATGCTACATTATTAGCAAACAAAGTTAAAGGAAATATAAAAGTCAATATAGTTGATTTGCCAGGTTTTGGCCCAACTAAAGAAGATGCTATTCAAGATCTAGCTATATTAACCGGTGCTACAGTTGTTAACGAGGAGTTAGGGGATGATTTAGATTTAATTAGTCCTGATGCATTAGGAGAGGTTATAAAGTCTGTTACAGACGCTAAAAACACTACATTACAAATTAATGAAATTACTGAAGAAATATCAGAAAGAATTAAAGATGTAGAAAAGAAAATTGAAAAAGAGCAAAACTCTTGGATTAAAACAAAACTACAAGAAAGACTATCAATGCTTACAGGTAAGGTTGGTGTTTTATTTATAGGTGCTAATTCAGCTGTAGAGTTAAAAGAAAAAAAAGATAGAGTGGATGATGCTCTTCATGCGACAAAAGCTGCTTTAGCTGAAGGTATCGTGCCAGGCGGAGGCGTTGCTTTATTGAATGCTGCTCAAACGATAGAAGTAAAAGATGATGGATATCGTATATTATTAGAAGCTATACAAGCTCCTTACTATACAATACTAGATAATGCAGGATATCACGATTTAGAAAATCCTAAAGAACATCTTGAAAATAATAAAGAAATAACAGACAGAGAATGGCAAGGAGTTGGAATTGATGCAACTTGTGGATGTTATAAGCATATGTTAACAGCTGGTATTATAGATCCAATATTAGTTACAAAATCTGCATTAAAAAATGCAATTAGTGTAGCTACAACTATAATTTCAACTGATTGTATAATCTCAAATGTAAGATCTCTTGAAAGCAATTAATTTTTACATCGTAATAGATAAAATAAAAGAGGCTCCGAAGACAGTAGGAGGACTTGAAATAACAGAAACACAAAATACTGACATTAGGTATCTAAAGGCTAAAGTTATAAGCTCAGGTGATAAGGTTGATTATATAAAAGAAGGTAGCACAATAAGATATGATAAGCATGCTGGTCATGGCATTGAGTGGAACGATAAAATGTATTATGTTATAACTATTAATGATGTTGTTCTTGTTGAATGAGACTAACGTCGAAAGACTTAAGGGATATAAATTTATTTAAGTATTATAGGCTTGTTAGAAAATGGGCTTGTAAAACTTACGACTTAAAAGATGCTGACCTTGAGTTATTGGTTTATTTAGATTGTAAAAAGCATTTTACACGTAATGATTTTATTGAAGGTGTATATACATACTCTTGGGATAAAGCTAGATGGGAACGATTAAGAACAGCGGGGTGGATTGATGTATGGAGTAAAAGAAACAGGACAACAAAAAAGTTTAATGTTTACACAACTTCCTTTAGATGTAAAAATTTAATAAATAGAATATATAGAATACTATTAGGTGAAGAAGATTTACCTACATCGGAAAGAAGTAAGTTTTATAAAAACAAAACATATACGGACAAAGTTTATAATAAAGCTATTGACGATATGATAAAAGATAAAGATAGATAATTATGGCATTTAAAATGAAACCAAAGTTCCACGCCTTAGCAGAATCGCCTAGGTACGCGCAACAAGAAAGACAAGATTTAGGCAAGTATAACGTTATAGACGATATCGCAGGCAAATCTCCAGCTAAAAAAGTACCAGGTCCTGGACCAGTATCAAGCCCGGCTAAACAGGTTAATAGAGACGACGGTGTACAAGTAGATGAAGTACCTGCGGTTGTAGGTGAAGAGGTTAAAAAAGCAGCTAAGTTTGTTAAGAAGAAAGGAAAAAGAATAGGCAAGTGGTTTAAAAAACAAATTAAAAAAGTTGGTGATGTTACTTTAACAAAAACTAAAAAAGAAAAAATTGAAAAGCAAAAGAAAAAGCTTAAAGATTTAGAAGCTCCAACTAAACAAACATCTAAACAAAGAAAAAATTTACCAGACGCAATAGTTAAAGCTATTGAAAAGAAAAAAAATAAAACAAAATAAAATGGCAAACAACGGAAAAGGTATTGGACCAAACAAATTAGGGGCAAGTAAGCAAGGTAATATGGGAGCAGGATCTGTTCACGCTTGGGATGTGTCTGACAATTCAAGTAAAAAGAATCAAAGAAATAACTTCGCTTCTAAAGACGGGCTAAATAGTCCAGCAAAAAAGAATGGTATGAAATACGATATCAAAGAAGCTAGTGATCAAAATCTTACTGCAAGCGCTAGAAAGCATTTCGCTGAAAACGCTCAACACGATTCTAAAAAAGGATATAGATAATATGGCTTTTAAGCTTAGACCGCATTCTGATATATTTGGAATACACGAAAAGACTTCCCAGTTTGGAACTCCCGTTATTCTAAAAGATGATTTAGAAGAAGGTATTGAGGCTGAAGCTAATAGAGATGGCACAATATTTGTTGACAGTAAATTGTCTGATAAAAAAATAGAAGATGCTGTTAGTCACGAAAAAGTTCATTTAGATCAATTAGCTCAAGGTAGATTACAGTATTCAGAAGATTCTGTAACTTGGAAAAGAGACACTAAAAGCCCTGCTAGAGTATACAAAAGAGCTACAATGAATGAAGGTCATCCGGATTTTGAGTGGGAAGACGAAGCATATAAACAATCATAACTATGGCAATAACATTTAGAGGTAGAGCAGACGAGCTTAATAAAGAAGTATCAAAGCAAAACGCTAGCGGCTTTCAAGAAAAATCAGATCCAGGACCAAGACAAGGTGTAGGAGGAAGTAACTCATTGAGTAATGCTCAAGCTTCTTTTGATAAAAGAAATGCGCCAACTCCATTAAAAAAGAAAAACTTTTATGGAGGTTCAGCTTATTTCCAAGATGGATACGGAGGTGACTTAGCTAATCCTATAACTCAAAAATCAAGATCTCCTTTAAAAATTAATAATACATTAGTTAGCGGGGCAGGTCAAGCAGCATCAAGGTTTGTAGACGCGGGAGCTGAAGCAGGTAAAGCAGGAGAAAGACTTTACCCACAAATCGAAAAAGACAAAACTAAAACTAACAAATAATTACAATGGGAACAAAAGGAAGTAAAAACACACCGATAACAGCAAGAGTAAATGCTGGTCTCTTTAATCAAAAAGGAGGTATAACAGAACCTTTATTAAACGTTGGTCCCGCGGGAGTTTACGGAAATGCAGAAACTAGAGATATACCTTCTCCTAGCAAGCAGAAAAAAGGCTATTCAATGGCTAAAAAAAAAGTCCCTTCCCCCGCTAAACAACAAGTAGGTGTTAATGTATTAGAATCCAGTTCAACAGGAGACAAAATTATTAAAGGTAAAAAAATAACTAAAAAGGTAGAAGGCGATAAGCCCACCTCAATAGTAAAACCGGGAGATCCTGGATATGATAAATGGTTAGCGGCTGTAACAAAAGATCCTAGTATAGAGGATAGATTTAAAGATAGAGAAGTTGAGACTGGTGAAAGCGAACCTGACACAGTAATACCGGGTAAAACTACTGAATCAAATCAATTTACTCCTACTTTGACTAATGATAAGAATGACGCTATGTCACCTTGGAGAGTTAGACAGCAAAGCAGATCAATTAAAAAATCCGGTAAAGATGTTCGCCAATCTCAAAATAAGTTGGATAAGACTAATAGGAGACTAGCTAAGATGGACAAAGAAGACAAGGTGGTTGGTAACAGAAAGTATGACAGGCTAATGTCTAAGTTTAATGAAAACACTACAGAGCTAGAGGCGTTTAAGAAAAACATGACCGCAAGAACTAGACAAACTGAAATGAGTTCTGATCCTTTAGGCAAAACGGGTACATTTAATTCAAAGGATAGAAATATGACTTTAAATGATGCTAGTACAACTTATGATGGTCAAAAAGCTATTATCGAAGCAGGAGGTGTTGAGTCTAAGTCTGATCCTAATATGTTTAAGCAGTTCCTTGGAAAAGATTTCGGAAGTGGTATATTCAAAAAGAAAGCTCCTTTAAAAAAATCATACTATAAATAATGGCATTTAAAATGAGAGGCTCCTGCTTAACGAGCCCAGCTAAAAGGACTAAGGCTTATACTGCAGGTATGAGTGCGGCTGAAAGAAAAACATATAATAATAAAACTGGAGGTAATCTAAAAGCACCTCAACCAGGTGGAGGCTCAAGAAAGAAATCTTATTGTGCTAGATCTGCAGGTATTAAAAAATGTAAAGATCCAGATAAAAATGGCGATTGTCCAAACGACATAGCTAGAAGAAATTGGAAATGTTAAAGTCAAGAGGATTAGGGGATACAATAGAAAAAATAACTATAGCAACTGGAATCAAAAAACTAGTGGATAAAATCCCTGGAGATTGCGGTTGCAAAAACAGAAAAGAAATGCTAAATAAGGCGTTTCCATATAAACAGTAATTAAATTAAATCATTATGAGTAAAGTAAAAACATTAGACGTGGATCACAAAGAAGTAAAATCAATTTCTGAAAAAGAATTAGCATTGTTGCAGGAAACTGTAAGCAAGCAAAACAAAATTCAAATGCAAATCGGTGGATTAGAAGGCCACAAAGCTACTATGCTTGATCAATTAAAAGTAATAGTTTCGGATTTAACAGAAATACAAAAAGGACTAGAAGAGGTCTATGGAGCCGTTAACATCGATCTAACTTCAGGAGAAATTAGCGATGCCCCAGCAAGTAATTAGAAAGCTTAGCATTGGGAAAGACTATAAGAATGACGCTATGCACTATGCTGTTGGACAGGAAGTGTATGGCGGTCATACTATAGCCAATATTGTAGAGGAAGAAGAAAAGTACTCTATCTACATTACTAAAAAAGACATGATTATGCCTTGGAAAGATTTCAACAAGAACATGTCAATATCCGTAGAGTATGATCTTTCATGGTAAATGCACAGCGTATTTAATTATTTAGTTGAACCGAAGGGTAGTAGGACAACTGGGAAAAAAGAAATAGACGGACAAGAGTTATTATTAAATACTGACTTACAAAATCACGAGTACACTAATAGACAAGGTGTAGTGTTAAGTTTACCATTAGTTAATAAATACAGAGAAATAAAGCAAGGTGACGAAGTTATTGTTCATCACAATATATTTAGACGTTTTAGAGACATAAAAGGTAAAGAAAAAAATAGTAAGAACTATTTAAGTGAAGATGTGTATTTGGTTCAGCCTGATCAAGTATATGCTTATAAAAGAAATAATGAATGGAAAGCTTTAGAAGGTTTTGTATTTGTTATGCCAATTAAAGAAACAAAATTGTTTTCTGTAGATTTTGAAAGACCACTAATAGGTATTGTTAAATACTCAAATGGTGAATTTAAAAAGAATCAACTTATTGGTTTCAGGCCAAATTCAGAATATGAATTTATAATAGACGGGCAAAGGTTATACCGAGTTCCCACCAATTCAATTACAATCAAATATGAATATCAAGGAAACGAAGAAGAGTATAATCCAGGCTGGGCACAAAGCAGTTGAAGAACTTATTAAAGTCGCTAAAGAAGCTATTGTGGATTCAGACGATGATATTTCGGCTGATAGACTTAAGAATGCTGCTGCTACCAAAAAGCTAGCAATTTTTGATGCTTTTGAAATACTTAACCGCATTGAGGAAGAAGAAAGAATATTAGATAATAAACCTAAGAAAGAAATTGAAACAACTTCTTTTGGCGGGTTTGCTGAAAACAGATCCAAGTAATGTACGATCAAACTCTATACTCAGTTATAGAACCTATAAAGCGTACTACTATTGCTAGGATGAATAAAGGTAAAAAATGGGAATATGGTTATAACAAAGAGCATGATGTTGTTGTTATAAGTAAAACCGGTCAGATTGGTGATATATATAAGATACAAAATCTTAATATAGCCTTACCAAAAGCACCTGGAAAAATAAGTACAATTAACGATAAATGGACTCCGGAAGAATATCCAAAACAATTAAAAGGTATTAAAAGTATCTTTGATTGGAGGGATTATCCAGAGGGATTTAAAAACACTTGGGGTAACTATATTGATGAAAACTTTAACAAAAGAGAAAACGGTTACTGGTTCAATAATCAGGGCATGGATACTTACATTACTGGTACTCACTTTATGTACTTGCAGTGGTCCAAGATTGATGTTGGGAAACCAGATTTTAGAGAATCAAATAGATTATTCTATATATTCTGGGAAGCTTGCAAAGCAGATAGAAGATGCTACGGTATGTGCTATCTTAAAAACAGACGTTCAGGATTCTCATTTATGGCTTCAGGAGAAACGGTTAATATGGCCACTATATCAAGTGACTCAAGATTTGGTATATTATCCAAGTCTGGTTCTGATGCAAAAAAAATGTTTACCGATAAAGTTGTACCCATCAGTGTTAACTTCCCATTCTTCTTTAAACCTATACAAGACGGTATGGACAGGCCAAAAACAGAACTTGCCTACCGAGTACCCGCTTCTAAATTTACACGTAGAAGACTTGATAGTAACAAAGCCACAGAAACACTTGCTGGCTTGGACACAACAATCGATTGGAAAAACACAGGTGACAATGCCTATGATGGTGAAAAATTAAAACTTCTTGTTCATGATGAGAGTGGAAAATGGGAAAGACCAAATAACATTCTTAACAATTGGAGAGTTACAAAAACAACATTAAGGTTAGGGTCTAGGATTATTGGAAAGTGTATGATGGGATCAACATCAAATGCTTTAGACAAAGGAGGAGACAATTTTAAAAAACTATATAATAGTTCAGATGTTACAAAAAGAAACGCCAACGGACAGACTCGTTCAGGACTCTATTCTTTGTTCATTCCTATGGAATGGAACTACGAAGGATTCATTGATTCTTATGGGCTACCTGTCTTCAATAAACCAAATGAGGGCACTACAGGTCCTCAAGGCGACGAAATAGATGTAGGTGTAATAGAACATTGGAATAATGAAGTTGATGGCTTAAAGGGTGATCAAGATGCTTTAAACGAATTTTACAGACAATTTCCAAGAACTGAAGAGCATGCGTTTAGGGATGAAACAAAAAATAGTATATTTAACTTAGCAAAAATATACGAACAAATAGATTATAACGAAGACTTAGGTAATAGTAACGTTTTAACAAGAGGTAGTTTTCAATGGGAAAAAGGAATTAAAGACTCTAAAGTAGAGTTTAGTCCAAATCCCAATGGAAGGTTTCTAATAAGCTGGACACCTAATTATAATATACAGAATAGACAAGTAATAAAAGGAGGCGTTAGATGGCCCGGTAATGAGCATATGGGTGCTTTTGGTTGTGATAGTTATGATATATCAGGAACAACAGACGGAAGAGGATCCAAGGGAGCTTTGCATGGGTTAACTAAATTCAGTATGGAAGACGCGCCGCCTAGCACATTTTTTTTAGAATATGTTGCAAGACCACAAACAGCAGAAATGTTTTTTGAAGACGTACTTATGGCTTGTGTGTTTTACGGAATGCCTTTATTATGTGAAAACAATAAGCCTAGACTTTTATATTATTTTAAAAGAAGAGGGTATAGGGGTTATTCAATGAATAGGCCTGATAAATTGTGGAATAAATTATCTGTTACAGAAAGAGAAATCGGTGGTATACCTAACTCAAGTGAAGATATAAAGCAAGCTCACGCTGCTGCAATTGAAATGTATATAGATAAACACGTAGGCTTATCACCTGAAGGCGAATATGGAACCATGTATTTTAATGAAACATTAAGCGACTGGTCCAAGTTCGATATAAACAATAGAACGAAATTTGATGCAGCAATTAGCTCGGGATTAGCTATCATGGCCTGTCATAAAGATTTATATAGACCATCAAACAAAATGCAAAGAGCACCAGTTAGTTTAAGATTTGCGAAATACCAAATCGAAGGATCAAGTTCAAAAATAATAAAATAGTAATATGAGCGGAGTAGTAAATAGTTTTTTTCCAAGTCAAGTTGCGAGTGATGCAGAGAAAATGTCACGAGACTACGGGCTTCAGGTTGGACGAGCAATTCAAAACGAATGGTTCTCAAACAATTCTGGTGTAACTAGATTTAGAAGTAATCAAAACACATTCCATAGCTTAAGGCTATACGCGAGAGGTGAACAGCCGATCCAAAAATATAAAGATGAAATGTCTATTAACGGTGATTTGTCTTATCTTAATTTAGATTGGAAACCTGTTCCTATACTTTCAAAGTTTGTAGATATAGTGGTTAATGGAATTGCTGATAGGTCTTTTGATTTAACAGCATATTCTCAGGATCCGTACGGAGTTAGTAAAAGAACTAAGTACATGGAATCTATTATTAGAGACATGCAAACGGAAGAGCTTAATAACTTTGCTCAAGAGCAATTTGGTATTAATTTATTTGAAAACAATCCAGATAAATTACCAGATTCCCAAGAAGAGTTAGACATACACATGCAGCTTAGCTATAAGCAAGGTATTGAAATTGCGGAAGAAGAAGCAATCAACACTATGTTTGCAGAAAACAAATATGATTTAACTAAAAAAAGATATTATTACGATATTACTACATTAGGAATTGGTTGTGTTAAAAATAATTTTACAGAATCAGAAGGCGTTACTGTTGAATATGTAGATCCAGCTTATTTAATTTACTCTTACACAGAGGACCCTTATTTTCAAGATATATATTATGCAGGGGAAGTTAAATTCGTTCCTTTAAATGAGCTTAAAAAGCAGTTTCCAGACCTAACTGAGGCACAGATGGAGCGCGTTCAGCAGCAAGGTTCTCAAAATTATGGTGTTTGGAATAACAATGTACAAAATTCAAACAACAATAGGGATTCTAATATAATACAAGTGCTTTACTTTAATTATAAAACCTACATGAACGAGGTGTATAAAGTTAAAGAAACAGCAACAGGAGCTACGAAAATTATAGCAAGAGACGATCAATTTGATCCTCCTATAGAAATGTATGAGGAGCAATTTGGTAAAATGTCAAGATCTTTAGAAGTGTTATATGAAGGAGTAATGATTCTCGGTACAGACATAGTCCTTAAGTGGGAAATGGCTAAGAATATGATGCGTCCTAAAAGTGATGCTACTAAAGTTAAAATGAATTACGCTATTACAGCTCCAAGAATGTATCAAGGAAGAATTGAATCAATAGTAAGTCGTTGTACTGCTTTTGCTGATATGATTCAATTAACGCATTTGAAGCTACAGCAAGTATTACAAAGAATGATACCTGATGGTGTTTATCTAGATGCTGATGGTATAAACGAAGTTGATCTTGGTAACGGTACAAATTACAATCCGCAAGAAGCATTAAATATGTTTTTTCAAACAGGTTCTATTATAGGTAGATCTTTTACTCAAGAGGGTGATATGAATCCTGGTAAAGTGCCTATACAAGAAGTACAAACCGGAAGTGGTGGGCAGAAATTGCAAACATTAATAAGCACTTACAATTATTATCTACAAATGATAAGAGATGTGACAGGGCTTAATGAAGCAAGAGACGGAAGTACTCCGGATGCAAGAGCACTAGTAGGTGTTCAAAAGCTAGCGGCTGCTAATTCAAATACAGCAACAAGACACATATTAGACGCTGGTTTGTTTTTAACTAAAGAAACTGCTGAATGTTTATCATTAAGGATATCAGATATATTAGAATATCATCCTGCTAAAGAATCTTTTATACAAAAAATAGGAGGATTCAATGTAGCAACATTAGGGGAAATGAAAGATCTTTATATGCATGACTTTGGTATATTCTTAGAATTAACTCCAGATGATGAGCAAAAACAATTACTTGAAAATAATGTTCAAGCAGCATTAGCAGGAGGTCTTATAGATCTTTCAGATGCTATAGATATACGTGAAGTTAAAAATCTTAAGTTAGCTAATCAATTGCTAAAAGTAAGACAAAAGAAACGCCAAGAAAGATTACAACAAGAACAACAAGCAAATATACAAGCACAAGCCCAGGCTAATGCTCAAGCGCAGCAAGTAGCTGCTCAAGCAGAGGTACAAAAAGATCAAGCGTTATTTCAAACTAAATCTCAATTAGAACAATTAAAAGGTCAAATAGAACAACAAAGAATACAAGTTGAAGTCGTTGCTAAGAAAGAATTAATGGAATTAGAGTTTAGCTACAACATGAGATTAAAAGGAATAGAAGTTGATAATGCAAGGGCTAAAGAAAAAGAAATAGAAGATCGTAAAGACGAACGAACAAGAATACAAGGAACTCAACAAAGTGAAATGATTTCCCAAAGAAAAAATGATTCACCACCAACAAACTTCGAATCTGGAGGAAATGATACAATGGGTGGAGGATTTGGCTTAGGAGCGTTTGATCCTAGGTAATAATAGTAATAACAATCATATAATATTTTATCATGTCAGAATTAAAAAAAGAAGGGGACTTTAAGATTAAAGCACCTGAAACAAAAACAGCGGAAGTAGAAACTCCAGTTGAAACAGCAAGTCCTGATACAGGCGTTTCAATTAGCGATGAGGGAAACATTAAGTTAGACCTTGCTCAATTAAATAAACCGCAAGAAAATGCCGATACAGAGCAAAAAGCAGCAGACGTGGTTGCAGATCAACCAACCGAACCTGTACAAGAAGTGGAAAAAGAAATACCACAACAACCAGAGCCCGTTCAAAATGAGCCAGAGTCTTTTCTTGAAGAAATAACAGACGAAGAAGTTGTAGAAAAAACAGATGTATTAACAGAAGAAATTAAAGAAGCTGTTGTCGAAGCTCAAGAAACTGGAACACCTTTACCTGAAAACATTCAGAAAGTTGTAAACTTTATTGATGAAACAGGCGGTAGCTTAGAAGATTACGTAAAGCTTAATCAAGATTATAGTCAATTAAATGAAACTCAATTATTAAGAGAGTATTATGAAAACACTAAACCTCATTTAGAAAGAGAGGATATTGATTTTATGATGGAAGACAACTTTGATTTTGACGAAGATGTTGATGATGAAAGAGATGTAAGACGTAAGAAATTAGGAAAAAGAGAAGAGCTTGCAAAAGCTAAAAATCATTTAGACGGAATGAAGTCTAAATATTACGAAGAAATAAAAGGGGGTTCTAGATTAGCTCCTGAACAAAAAAAAGCGGTAGACTTTTTCAATCGCTATACAAAAGAAAACGAAGTAGCAACTCAATTAGCTGAGAAGCAAACAAAAACGTTTTTAAATAAAACGGACAACGTTTTCAATGATGATTTCAAAGGTTTTGATTATCAAGTTGGAGACAAAAAATACCGTTTTAAAGTTAAAGACGCTCCAGCAGTTAAGGAAACTCAAAGCGACATTAATAATTTTATCAAGAAGTTCTTGGATAAAGATAATCAAATGTCAGATGCTAAAGGTTACCACAAAGGAATATTCACAGCTATGAATGCAGACTCTATTGCAAATCATTTTTATGAGCAAGGAAAATCCGATGCCATGAAGACAAGCATATCCAAATCTAAAAACGTACAAATGGGAGCGAGAGGCACTCATCAGGAAGTTAAGACTAGTAATGGATGGGCAGTGCGTTCAGTCGATTCAGGAGGATCTGATTCAAAATTAAAAATCAAAAGTTTTAAACACATTAAATAACAAAAACAATGGCAGCACCAGGATTTGCTACAGCCCCAGCTACGCTGGCTAACTTAGCACACTTAACACCAAGACCTGTAAAAGGTTTATTCGGAGACAATTATTTGGCTCTTGCGGATATGACTTGGACACAACAATTTTTACCCGAAGTTTACGAAAAGGAAATAGAGCGTTATGGAAACAGAACAATCACAGGCTTTTTAAGAATGGTCGGAGCAGAGATGCCTATGGCATCAGATCAAGTAGTTTGGTCAGAACAAGGAAGATTACATATTGCTTATGATACTTTTACTTCAAATGGAGGAGCTGCGGCGCCAATTGCAGCAGGAGGTCAAACAATCGGATTACCTTCACCAGGAGCGGATGGAAAAATTCCACTTTTAGGCCCAGGTATGACTTTAGTTATTGCATTAGGTAATGTAACTAACAAAATTTTTATTAAGTCTTTAGCAGGAGCAGTTGCGGGTGGCGTTCAAACATACAATGTTGAATGTTACGATAATGCGAATAGAAACTTAACACTAGCTCTTCAAGGAGCAGTTGCAGGAGCGGCGACAGCATTAAGCGGTTTCGTTTTTGGTTCTGAATATGGTAAAGGATCTGTATTAGCTGGTAATTCAGTTGACGCATCTTTCACTACTTACAGTAATAAACCAATCATCTTAAGAGACAAGTATGAGGTTAACGGTTCAGACGTTGCTCAAATTGGATGGGTTGAAGTTACTACTGAAATAGGAACAGGCGGATATTTATGGTACTTAAAATCTGAGCATGAATCAAGAATTAGATTTGAGGATTACTTAGAAATGAGTATGGTTGAAGCAGAAAATTCTCAAGCAGTAGCGGGCACAATGGTCGATGCAGCAGGAGCAAATATCGCAGGTATGCAAGGGCTATTTGCATCACTAGAAGAAAGAGGATTAGTATTTAACGATCCAAACTTTGATAGCGTTGCAGTAGGAACAACAGGTATTGATCAATTTGATACTATATTACAAGAGCTAGATAAGCAGGGTGCTATTGAAGAAAACATGATGTTCTTAGACAGATCAACATCGCTTTCAATTGATAACATGTTAGCTGTTCAAAATTCTTACGGAGCAGGAGGTACATCTTACGGTGTGTTTGATAACTCTGAAGATATGGCTTTAAATTTAGGATTCTCTGGATTTAGACGTGGAGCTTATGACTTCTACAAAACTGATTGGAAATATTTAAATGATTCTACAACTCGTGGACTTATTGACGATATTAAAGGTGTAATCGTTCCAGCAGGAACTTCTACAGTTTACGATCAGCAACTTGGACAAAATATTTCAAGACCTTTCTTACACATCCGTTATAGAGCTTCAGAAGCTGATGACAGACGTTTGAAATCTTGGGTTACTGGTTCAGTTGGTGGAAATTATACAAGTGACGCCGATGTTATGAATGTTCACTTCTTATCAGAAAGAACACTTTGTACACAAGCAGCGAATAACTTCGTATTACTAAAAGCGACATAGTAGTCAATTTATTGTAATGGTTACCCCTGTATATACTACGGGGGTAGTTATTACTTTTATTAACATTTATATTATATTATATCATGGCTGAAAAAGCAAAAGATGACTGGGTCATCAAAGACAGGTTATATGAATTAACTACAGGTAAAGAACCTTTAGTATTTACATTAGCAACAACTCATAGCAGAACAAAAAGTATGTTATGGTTTGATCCAATAAAAAATCAACAAAGAGAATTAAGATACGCAACAAATCAACACTCGCCTTTCGTAGACGAACAAAATGGCCAATGCATTATGGGCCGAATTGTTTTTAGAAACGGAAAGCTTAATGTTAAAAAAGAAGAAGTTGCCTTACAAAAATTATTATCATTATATCATCCTTGTTTAGGAATGTTTTATGAAGAATACAAACCTCTAGAAATAGCTACTAATGAAGTAGAATGGATTGAGTATGAAATGCAAGCAATGAATATGGCAAAAGCTTTATCAGTAGAAGAAGCAGAGGCTATCATGCGTGTAGAAATTGGAGAAAAAGTAAATGACTTATCTTCAACAGAATTAAAAAGAGATGTATTAATATTTTCTAGAAAACAACCAATATTGTTTTTAGAATTAGCAACTGACGAAAACACTCAACTTAGAAGTTTTGGAGCAAGAGCAGTTGAACAAGGAATATTAAAACTATCACAAGATCAAAGAACTTTTACTTACGGTAAAAATGGTCGAAAAGTAATGACTGTACCATTTGATGAGCATCCATATTCGGCATTAGCCTCATGGTTTAAAACAGATGAAGGTATGGAAGTTTACAAAGCAATTGAAAAAAGACTAAAATAGTCACCTTATAGCGATAGGCTGCTGAAAGGTGGCCTATAACTATATTAAATAAAAAATAAATTATGGCTGTAAGCGTAGATACTGTTTATCAAAGAGTATTAGCAATACTTAACAAAGAACAAAGAGGTTTTGTTACTCCACAAGAGTTTAACTTATTTGCTAATCAAGCTCAATTAGATATATTTGAACAATATTTTTATGACATTAACCAATATAGCAGAGTACCCGGTAATGACACGCAGTATTCAGATATGCTTAACATCCTTAATGAAAAAATAAACTTGTTTGAAACAAATGCAGCAATGGTTTACAATGCTGTGACAAACTATTGGTCAACTCCGGCTAATTTATATCGATTAGGAACAGTAGTGTATGGTAACGAAGTAACTTCACTATCACTATATCCAACACCTAACACATCGGTAACAACCACTAATTATGTGGAAGCAGAGCGAACAAGCTATAACGCTTATTTATCTATTGCTCAATCAGAATATTTAAAACCCACAAATTCAAGACCAGTATTTGTAGCTAATCAATCAGGCTATAGAATATATGGATCTGAAGTAGCAAATAATGCTGAAAAAATAACAAACGTATCAACAAATTATATAAGAGTACCTTTAGAAGCGGCTTGGGGCTATCAAATGGTTTATGGAGAAGCTTTATATGATCCAACCACTTCTGTAAACTTTGAATTGCATGATTCAGAAGAAACTGAATTAGTAATAAAAGTATTAGAATTTGCTGGGCTAGCTATTAAAGATATACAAATGTATCAAATTGCTAACAGTATAGAAACGCAAACTAATCAACAAGAAAAACAATAATAGATGGCTTTAATAAATCAAACACAAGAAGAATATTACTTAGGTCCCGATGGATTATGGGATAGTAATGACGAGAATTACGGTGGCTATCAATTTGTTAGTATTTCTGATATTATAAATAACTTCATGGTTGTTTATGTTGGCGAAGATAAAATAATAAGTAAAGTTAAAAGAACAGATGTTGCGTTTTATGCTCAAAGAGCTATACAGGAATTTAGTTTTGATACTTTACCTCAAACCAAATCTGTTGAAATAGAATGTCCTCCGGGCTTGTATATGGTCATGCCACAAGATTATGTTAACTACACTAAGTTATCATGGGTTGATAGCGCAGGGGTTGAAAGAATACTATATAGAACCGATTTAACAAGCAATCCTTTACCATATGCTCAAGATAGCAATTATCAATATGTATTTGATGAAAACGGTGAAGTAGCATATCCTCAGCCTTCCGAAACTTTAGAAAGATGGAATAAAAATTCAGAATTTCCTTTAAGTGGATCTGAGAACGGATGGAATGCATGGGAAAACAATCCAGACTTATTAAATTTATTTGCTTACGGCGGAAGATTTGGATTAAATCCAGAACAATCACAAGCAAATGGTGTATTTTATGTAGATCATACTAAAGGTATGATTAGGTTTAGCTCTAATGTAAGAGGTAAAATTGTAACAATGAGATACATAAGCGACGGATTGGGTACTGAAGAAGATATGACCGTTCATAAATTTGCAATTGACGCTATATATAAATATATAACCCACGCTATATTGTCTACTAGATCGAACGTGCAAGAATACGCTATTCAAAGATTTAAAAAAGAAATGGTAGCAGCAAGAAGAAATGCAAAAATTCGTTTGTCAGAACTTAAAAATGATTTGATGGCGCAAGTAATGAGAAACCAATCCAAATGGATTAAATCGTAAACTGAATGGCAGAGTTAATACACAATTTCACCGGAGCAAAAATGAACAAGGATTTTGATGAAAGACTTGTTCCTAACGGTGAATACCGAGATGCTTTAAATTTAGAAATTGCTTCTTCTGAAAACTCTCAGGTTGGTGCATTTCAAAATATAAAAGGTAATTTAGAATTACTTAATAAATCTTATAACCCCACTACCGGATCTTACGTAGAATGGGGCAATTCGGAATATATTACTTTTTTAGATAATCCTATTTGCATAGGTGCAAAATCTGACGAAAACTCTGATGAGGTGTATTGGTTTATAGCTTCTGATACGGTTAGTGTTATAGCTTCTTATAATACAAAAACAAAACTAACAAGTCCTTTGTTGGTAGACACACAAAACATTTTAAAATTTAGCTCTAGTAGTTTAATTACTGGGATTAATATATTGGAAGGTATGTTAATATGGACAGACAATCAAACTGAGCCTAAAAAAATAACAATAAAAGATTGGACAAGCTCTACAGCAGATTTTGTAACTCATTCAAAAATTTATGGTAGAAATTTTGTTGAATCTGACTTAACAGTAATAAAAAGATATCCTTTACAACCGCCTACTATAACTTCTTTCTCTTCAGAAGGAGGAATTAATGTGGACACTACTGCTAGTTATTGTTTTGCTGAAACGCCTACGGGTGCTCCTGCCGGAACAATTGAGCCAATGACTCCTGAGAGCGGCCCTCAAAGTATAACTTGGTTGTCAAATACCTTACCTGTATATATAGTTGGAAATATATTATTGTTTACTAATTCAGAAAATGATCCTTTAGATGCTGACGGTATAATACGAGTTGAAGTATTAAGTATTATAGGAAATCAAAACGGAGCTATAGTTCAAGTATTGTCTGTTGGACAAGGCGCTGAAAATCAAACTTTAGATAACACTTCTTTTGATGTTACCTTAGAGCAAGATACCCCTTTCTTTGAAATGGTTTTTGCTAGATTTGGATACAGATATAAATATAAAAATAACGAAGTATCAGCATTTTCACCGTTTACTAATCCAGCTTTTATACCAGGGCAATTTAACTATTCTCCTAGCCAAGGCTATAATTTAGGTATGGTTAACAATGTAAGAGAGCTAGTTATATCTAATTTTAGACCAGACGCAACCGCATACCCTGATGTTGTATCTGTTGACATATTATACAAAGCAACAAACAATTCTAATGTATATGTTGTAGATACTTTTGAACCTAACGATCCCGAGTGGATTGCAGGTGCCGGAGAAAATGGTTCTTTTACAATAGAAAGTGAAATAATAACTTCTGTAGTAAATGCAAATCAATTACTTAGACCTTATGATAATGTGCCTAGAAAAGCTTTAGCTCAAGAAATTACAGCTAATAGATTAATATACGGTAATTATACACAAAACTTTAATTTATTTAGTATTGGCGGACAGCCTTTTAAAACTATATTAACAGTTGGACAATCAACAAGCACTGTATCTGCAGAATTAGATGATTTCGGAAATTCTTTAGGTACAAGTATAGATGGTGAAAATGTAGCTTCTTCTGTAAAATCAATAAGAACATATCAAATAGGTGTTGCTTATATAGATAAGTACGGCAGGACTACTCCTGTATTTACTAGCAAGCAAGCCTCTGTTACTATTCCAAAAGCAAACGCTTTATTTTCTACAAAGCTTACAGCTCAATTAACTTATGACCCAAATGGAAATTCTACAATAGTTCCTTATTATGAGGGTAATACACAATTTCCTTATTTTAAATATTACGTAAAAGAAACATCTCAAGAGTATTACAATCTAGCATTGGATAGGTTTTACGATGCCGAAGACGGAAATCTTTGGTTGTCTTTTCCTTCTGCTGAAAGAAACAAAGTAGATGAAGAAACTTTTATAATATTAAAAAAAGAACACGACAACAGCACTCCTGTTACTCAAAACGCAAGATATAAAATTATTGCAATTGAAAATGAAGCACCTACTTACTTAAAAGAAACAAAGCTTTCTATGGGTAAGCTGTCTACGACATTTACTATTGCAGGATTTCCTATACAAGGAACAAATGAAATAGAAGTTAATCAAGAAGATTTTGATGAGCAATTTGGTATTACTGCTAGATCAACATCAGGTCTTATATTGCGAGTTACAAGTGGTGCTGATGCTAGTAATTATTATAAAATAAGTACTTTTGGATTAAATACTCAAGTAACCCCTAATTTAGTTAGAATAACGGTTTCTAAAGCTTTTGGTGCAGATATGAATTTCACCTCTACAGAACCTTATGGTTTTAATAATAAAGTACAAGATTTAAAATTAGAATTAGCTTCGGTAGAATTACAAAACAAACCTGAGTTTACTGGTAGATTTTTTGTAAAAGTTTTTCAAGATGCTTTACTAGAATCAAAAATAGCAAGTGCTAGAAGTTCTGTTAACGCTACTTATATTAGAAAAGCTTTAGGTTATTTATACTATTTAACGGGAAATCATAGCTCAAGGAGTTTTTGGGGACAAGGTAATTTTGGCGGAAACAATTGGACTAAGCCAGATTCTCAAGGTGAGGGTGAAAGATTATTTATAGACGAAATTCGAACTGATGGATTAAGTGCCCTGGGTACAGGTTTTAATAGCGCTAATAAAATGCAAGTTAGTTTTGCTGGAGGATATGGAGAATATAAAAGTGCTGGACTATTCAATAGTAATCCAGCTTTATTAGAGCAATTAAATAGCGGACGTGGTTTATTCAGATTTATAAACGCAGGTAATGGAAAATCAGATCCAGACGGAACCATATATCAAATGACCAATTCTAAGGAACAAAGAAGTTATACGTACAAAAAACGAAACTTTTTTACTGATTTCGGAGAGGCTGACAATACTACTAATCAAATTACTAGATGGACAATAGACTTTAGAGTAGCAGATTCTACTTGGCAAGGTATTCAATGGGATCCTAGCTCTGATGACGGATCTGTTGATGAATGGAATGTAAACACTAGTAACTATGACAACTCTTATATAGGCTTAGAGTTTATAGAAATTTCATCAGAGGATGGTAGTTTTACTACAAATGACCCAGCTATATTTGAAACTGAACCTAAAGAAGCTGCGGAGTTAGATATATATTATGAAATTCCAAAAATATATGAAAAAGCTGAAGCGGGGAATATACATGCATTAGATTTTTTTAATTGTTATTCTTTTGGTAACGGTGTAGAGTCTGATAGAATACGTGATGATTTTAATCAACCTACTATTGAAAACGGTGTTAAAGCTTCAGCAACTTTAGACGAGCCATATCAGGAAGAGCATCGAAGCAATGGATTAATATTTTCACAAATATTTAATTCTGTCTCAGGTGTTAATGGATTAAATCAATTTATACAAGCAGAAGCTATAACTAAAGACGTGAATCCTGAATACGGTAGCATACAAAAGCTACACGGAAGAGATACTAATTTAGTAACTTTGTGTGAAAATAAATCACTTAAAATATTAGCAAATAAAGATGCTTTATTTAATGCTGATGGCAGTAGCAATGTAACTTCTAATAATGCTGTTTTAGGGTCAAGCGTTACTTTTCAGGGAGAATTTGGTATTGCAACTAATCCAGAATCATTTGCTGAGTTTGGATTTAGAATGTATTACACAGATGCTAACAGAGGTACCGTAATAAGACTTTCAAATGATGGTATTACGGAAGTATCTGATTATGGAATGCATGGCTTTTTCTCGGACAATCTTAAGTTAAATAAAAAGATTGTAGGTACATGGGACATGGAAAAAAAGAACTACAACGTTAGTCTTTCTGCTTTAACTCCATACTGGCAACAAACTTTAGGTGCTGGAAAATTTGATAGAACAAATCCAGATCCAGCGTGTGGACAATTTTTAAATACAAAACCTACTTTAAGCACGACTATATCTTATAAAGAAGATGTAAACGGATGGACTTCAAGAAAAGTTTTTATTCCAGAGGCTGGGGTTTATTTAAATAACATCTATTACACTTTTAAAAATGGTAGAGTTTGGGAGCACAACTCAAATCCTCTATACAATAATTTTTACGATAGAGGGCCAAGCGATAATAGATTTGCGGCTTTTTATGAAAGCTCGTTTACTACAATTTTTAACGAACAACCTCAAATGGTTAAAGGTTTTAAAACTGTAAATTATAGTGGTACAGAATCTAAAGACTATGTATATAGAGTGGGAGCAAGTTTACAAACTTATTCTTTAGAGCAGATTCAAGCTCAAAGATTAATTCCTACTTCTTTTGCAACAACTAAAGGATGGTATGTAAATTCAATTGTAACAGATCTTCAAGAAGGAGAGGTTAAAAGCTTTATTGATAAAGAAGGTAAATATTATAATTATATTAAAGGACTTAACACATTTTTTACTACTAACTGTGACAACAATGTAGACTCACAGGAATTTAATGTTCAAGGTATTGGTAGAGCAACAACTATTGTAGCACCTCCAGTTGAAGATTTCACAGTTACAAATCAATTGGATCCTGCGTGTTTTAATGATCTTGTACCTCCAGTTTTACAGAATCAAAGTTTCCAAGGTGTAGAAGATCTTGTAGGTAATTTTAGTGTTACTGAAACAAATTTTTGTTCTTCAACTATAACTTTTGCTTTAATAACTGATTCAACTACTGGTGGTGATTTAATATTTAACGCTAATGGTAGCTTTACTTTTACTCCTAGTTTAAATTACAATGGTGATGCTGGCTCTTTTACCGCGGTAGCTTGTTGCAATAATCTTTGCAGCGATCCAGCTCAAATGAGTATTAATATAGCGCCTGTTGCAGAAGATCCATACTTTACAACAACTCCACCTAACACCACTGGGTTAACTATTGGTGAGGTTTGGACTTATAATCCTATAGGCATTGCAGATCCTGATCATGCTTCTACTCTTTTAAGTATAAATACCGTTGTTGGTATGCCAAGTTGGATGAGCCAACCTGTTGCCTTAAATGATGGCACTGGAAATTGGTATATTCCTAATAGTACAGTAACTTCTGGAGGCGAAAGCATAGACTTTACAATGACTGTTGTTGATCCTGACGGAAACACAGGTACGCAACAAGTGGTTGGGGATACTATTGTAGATGCTTTAAATGGTTTTGAATTTCTAATTACGACTAGGGTAGCTCAAAGCGCTAGAACTTACACAGATCCTAGCACAGGCGTTGTAACATCAATGACTTCTACAGCTGGAAGCGAGCATGGTTGTAATAGAGGAACTTATAAAATTTTAGGTAACAATGTATTTGTTAGTAGAGTATATGTGGGTAACGGGTATGAAACTAAAGATTACCAGTTTACCGCACCTAAAGGATTTAATGGAGCTGATTTATTTGATACTTTTACAGTTGATAGCAATGGAAATGCGAATAGCACTACAGGTGATGTAGAGGGACCAACTACTGTACCATCTGCTGTAAGTCAAGGTACAACGTCTACTTTGTTAATAGATTGTTCTGTAGCAGGAGTAGCTTGCCAGAAATACATAACTAATCAAGATACTTTTACATATTACTCAGATCCGCTTCCTGCAGCTCCTTTAGTAGCAGGTTTAGCTTCAGATAGATATAATCTTATAACAATAACAGAGGCAATAGCTCAAGCAATTATAAATGGATCGACTGGGCCAAATCCTGAAATTGTTACTTTTGGAATTGAAAGTGATACGTATGAGGCCAACGGAGTTAGCAATACTCATGCTGATGGAGTATACATGCAAGTTTTCAAAAATGGTGCAGAAATATATTCAGCAGCGCAACCTAATAATTCAGCGGTTACCGTTAATGTTTTAACAGGAGAAATATACTAGAAAAAAAACGATATGGCATTTAATAATTTTACAGTAAATATAGTAAGCTTCGATGAAACAGCCGGTGTTGATTGGACAATGGATAATCCTTCTGTTGTTTTAACATTAACACCAGACCCAGGTTACTCTATATCTGCTTTTAATTTTGCGCCCACCTCTCCCTTACCTACATATGTAAGTAGTGTGACGTTTACTCAGAATGGCAGTAACATTGATTGTGTTATTAATTACACGGTTCCAAGTGTAATGCCTAGTGCCGATGTGCTTATTTCATTATGTGCAACTGGTTATGCTGAAGCTATAACTATAAGTGTTAGCGGTACAATAAAAGATTGCGGTATAACTAATACTAAAATACCTAAAGTAGGAAATTTACCTATTAGTTATAGTGGCAGTGGAGACTGGAATACTACATCAACAGTTTTTACACAAGCAGTTGAAGCTTCTACAGGTTTTTTCTTTCAAACAGAACCTATTCTAGCTTTAAGTATAGGTATTGCAAGTGATTATACTATAACAAGCATTAAAACTTATAATCTTAACAATCAATTAACACAAATTGTATTTACAGTTACTTATACTTTTCCAGTAGCAACCGTTACTGGAGATGAATTTTGTTTAATAGCAAATGCTATTTCAATTTATAACCCTGCTGTAAAAATCACTTCTTATAAATTTAATTTAACCTCTATATTTGCGGGATCTATAACTAGATCTTTTGTAATAAACGGAATAGAGGGAGCTAATTGGGCTTTGCAATGTAATTACACGCCTGGAAATATTAATATAGTAAACACGTCAGGAGTTATAGGCGTTGATGGGTTATCTGTTGTAACAGTTATTTTTCCAGCAAGCGCAGTAAATAGAACTTATACTTTTGCTTTAACAGGAGATTTAGCTGCTAGCTTTGATACTTCTTTGGGACAAACATCCACTCCGATTGTTTATCAATACGTGCAGTCTACCTTAGGTTTTCAATTCTCAAGTACAAACGCAAGTATTACAGTGGGAGCGGCAGCTACAAGAAATTACTTACCTACAACCCAAAATCAAAATAATCAGTTTGTAATAACTGCATCGTCAACAAGTGACTTTGTTTTAGTTTCAACGCCTCCTTCTGGAAATTGGTCAAATCAAGCTCTTGCAAACCAACCAGCGGATTATGATCTTTCAGTTCTTAGTCAAGCTTTTGTTATAGATAATACACCTGCCGCTAAAACATTAACAGCTACAATTCAAGTTAATGTTGGATTTGCTGGAGTAAACAATTTAACTAGTATATTAGATTTAGATAATTTTGTTCAGGGAACATTGGTTCCTTTAAAATTACAATTTGGATCAACTAATACTATAGCTTGTTGCTCAGGAGTGTCAGGCAACTTTTTTGTAGCAGCGGGACAAACATTTTTAACAGCATCATCAATACTAGATGCTTCAGGTAATCCTGCGGCTGATGGATTTTACAGACAATAAATAAACAATAAATAAACATGGCAACTTACAGACAACAAACAGGTGCAACTTTAGGAGCATCACAAACATGTGCTACCTGCTCCGTGCAGCTATCCTTATGTTATTCAGCGGTTCTTAATACACTATGTTGTGGAACATCAACAGCGGCTACGGTATATGTAGCGAACGGTGCTACTTTTGCAACTGCAACGAATCTTTATTCTGACGCAGCTTTAACTACTTTAGCTACTGCTGGGTATTATAGCTCTAATGGAACCTGTCCATAATGGCACTCGGCTATAGACAACAAACAGGACTAGGGCTAGGAAGCGCTTTATCTTGTCCGTCTTGTACAGGATCATATAAAGCTACAGTATGCGGCGGAGGCATTACTTATTATTTAGATAAAACCAGCGGCTGGGTCGGTAGCTCAGCTAGTATTCTAGCTAATACTTATGTTGCTGGAAATGTTGTATGGATTAAGCAAGGCTCTACAGGTACTATTTACTGTGCAGAAATAGATGCAATAGTTTCAGATCCACCGGGTCCTTATAGAATAGACGAAGCAGCTAACAGCGGTACTGGGCCTTATGCTAATTGCGCATCCTGTATTGTACCTTAATAAATAAAATCATGGATGAAATAGTTTTAACTTTTCTTAACCCTTTAAATGTTTCAATACAAATAGGAGATACTGTTTATTATACAAATGATATAAACGGAAAAGATATAGTATTTATAGGTTTAATAACAGATATAGACAGAGCTCTTAATGTTATTAAAGCAGAGATTTCACCGTCTCAGCCAAGACCTTTATTAACTAGCTTTATACTATTTAGTAAAACAGCAAGTGTTAACACTAGCGGGCTTAAAGGCTACTATGCTGAAATGCAATTTAAAAACGACTCCTCAAATTATGCTGAATTATTTTTAGTGGGATCAGAGATTTTTGAGAGTAGCAAATAATACGTAATAATAACCTATAAAACAATTTAATATATGATACCAATGATGGGTGCCGTACAAGGTCTTGCCGGAATAGCCGGAGGGATCATAGGTAGCGGTAAAAGAAAACGAGAACAAAAAGCAGCTCAGCAAGAATTCAATAGGAATAAAGCAAGAATGGAAGGCGCTGATACATCTAATTTAGCTGTAAATCAGGAAAACACCATGGAAGACTTAACGGTTAATACGCAGCAAGCTGACTTTGTCAATCAACAGCAACAAGCTGGTATGGCTAATACTATGGATAAATTATCTGGAGCAGCTGGCGGTTCTGGAATTGCAGCATTAGCGCAATCTTTAGCTGGTCAACAATCTCAAAATGCTCAAGCAGCATCTGCTAGTATTGGAAATCAAGAAGCTGGAAACCAAATGGCAGAAAGACAAATGGCTGGTCAATTGCAAAATCAAGAATTACAAGGGGCTTACGCGTCTAGAGCTGCGGAAAAAGATAAAGTAGACACTATGTTTGGAATGTCTCAACAAAGGTTAGGAGCTGCAAATGCTGCTAGAGATTCTGCTACTAAATCAATAATAGGAGGAGTTACAGGTGCGATTGGATCTGTTATACCAAGTTTACCAGGCTTAGCGGATCAAAAAGGAGAAGGTAGCTTCATAGGTAATATGTTAGGCTAAATAATATAATAATATGGCAAATAATGCATTAATTACGGGCGCTGGAGTAGCAGCAGATAAATTTTTAGATGTTGCAGCAGCAGCTAGAGGCGGGCTTATGAGTTCAGGTGTACCCGGTCAGAGCACTAGCAGGGTTGATGAAAACAAAGCAATTCAAAGCAGAGTTAACAACTACATGAGCAACATGAAAACCGATATGGATTTCACTAGCTTTAGCCCTGAAGAAACAGCTAGCATGCGAAGTTTTTTATTAAGCGAGCGCGGAAAGTATACTGAAGCAGCACAAAGAGCAGCTGAATTTGAAGACAGCACTGATCCTGCATATATGGAATACGTTGATCAAATGCAAAGTGTCAATAATAGTTTTAAAAACTTAGCGTCTCAATTAACAGCTTATAAAAAAGGTAAAGTAGAATACGCTGAAAATCAATTAAATGGCATGTACTCAAATGGTAACGACCCTGGAGTAAATAACAATGCCGCTACAATATATGGGTTTGCAGATAAAGATAAAGACAAAAGAGCTGACAAAGGAATCAATGCTCCCTTTAAAATAATGAGCGGAGGTAATCTTGGATTTGATATTGATGGCACGGAAATGTCTTACAACGATATGCCCTTGCCTGGTTTAAAAGATAATAAGCTAGCTAACACCATATTAACCAAAAATGAATCAGTGTATAACTCAGGATTAAGAGGCGGTACAATAAATCCCGAAATGCTTAAATCTTATAGAGTTAACTTAGATGATCAATTGCAAAATAGAGATGCATTAAGATCTATTGTATTTGATTACGAATCTGAGTTTAATTTATTTACTAAAGAACAAGAAGAAGAATTAAGCATAGCTCTTAAAAACGGTACTATTAGTTACGATGAACTTAGAGCAAATGTAGTAGATAAATTGGTTAATGCTAGAAAAGATGTTTTCAATGACGGTAAAAAGATTTATAATGCAAAAAAACCACCTGTAGGCACTGGGGATAGTAATGGCTTTACTTTAAATGGAAGACAAATTGCATCGAACAATAAAAATACACAAATATTAAATTCTTGGGCGGGCGACAAAACAATTCTTGGTGGTAAAAAATTTGACTTTATAGTTACATCTCCTTTAGCAAGAGCAAGTACTACTCAAAGATCATACGAAATAAACAGAACAGAAAACGGAGATCATTTTTTAATTACAGATGGACGTACGGAAAAATTAAGTGCAGAGTTAGCAAAAGAAATGTTTAATATAGATTTAAATTAAGATATAATATTATGCCAAAATATACAGATTCAAATGGTAAGGTTGTTACAGAAGCTCAGGTTGCTGAAGATATGGCAATTGTAGAGTTTACTGATTTAAAAACTTACTTAGAATTCGCTGGTTTAAAACTAGCAAAGGACAACGGGGTTGTGGAGACGGGTGCGTCTGTAACTCCAGAGAACAATCAAGCGCTCAACCAAGAGACAACAGATACGGGATCCAATTGGGACAAAGATTCTTTGGTTACATCAAATGTTGATGAGGTAGACCCTATTGATGATGTTAGGTATATTAAATTTAAAGATGGCACTGTAATTTATGAAGATTCTTATTTAAAAACTTATGCTGGGACTAAAAGATTTCCGGTTACATTCGATGAATACGCTAAAAAGTTTGGAACAACACCTAATACTAACCGAAAAAGCGATATAGAATTAGACGAGATTGTTATAACTTCAACTAAAAGTGACAAGCAAAAAGCAAATGAAAAATTAGCTATTTCTTATGTTGAAAAAATTGATGCTGAAAATGAAATAACTTTAAAAGCAGACATAGGAGAATCTTATTTTGGTTTAACTGATGAGTTTAACGGAATAGGTCAATTAGTTCCCTTGTCAACTGTAGGCACGGAATTTTTCAATAACAGATCCAAAAGAAAAGGTCTTGACAAAAGAGTCAAGATGCGAAGAGGCGGGCATTGGGGAGGTGTAGAAGAAGGATATGTTAATTCGTTAGAAGAAGATCAAAAAGCTTCTATGGGTGAAGTAAAATGGAATCAATGGCAAGCTATTTTAAAAGCTGCTGGCGATACTGTTATTACAAGAGATAATCTTGCGGAGTTTATTGATCTTTCATTAATAGACAATACAACAAAGTCTCAAGTTATTACTGAGAACAAGACTAAGGCAGCTGAATTGTTTATATATGATAACGATTTAAGCGAAGAGAAGCAGCAGGAAATGTTAATGAACTTGCCTTACTCTACTGAGACTAAGCAAGCAATGCGTGGAGAAATATCTAATAGAAAGCAAGATGCTATCGATTTTAAGAAAAAATTCGGTAGACCTTTAGTTAGAGAAGAAACTATACAGGGTAGAACTTATAAGCCGTTTATTTTTTCAGAAAACACTGGAGTGTTCAATGAAATTATAAAAAAAGAAAACAAAGGTTTAAAAACAGATTTTGCAGTTATACAAAAAGATGTTGAAAAATTTATTGTAGCTAGAGAAGATTATACAAAAGTTAGATCTCAATACGAACTGCAATTAACTGAAATAAAAAAACAAATAGACGATTATTCGGTAGACCAACTTAAGTACATGTCTCCTAATGAAGTCTCTAAGAGGAATGCTTTAATAAGAGAATTTAATGGCACTTTGGCTTTAGCCAACTCAGAAGCATTACAATCCGAATGGAAAAACTTAACAGCAACACAAGCGGAGTTAGGGGAAAGAAGTGACGCGTTAACTTTAAGAGCTAAACAGTTAAATGATTTAAACATTGGAACAGTTGCTATTGGCAAAAGTTATCAGCTTGGAGATCAATTTGCTTTAGTAATGGAAGAAAGTTTTTTAGGAACTTCTGCTATGCTAGGTGGATCCGTTTTTAAACTTATAGGTAATATTAAAACCATAGGTAAGACAGAAGATGAGGCTATGCAAGACAGTTTTTATAGAGATATGAAAGCTGCTAAAATGGCTGCTGTTGATTATAATCAAAGACTTCAAACTCGTAGAGAAGACTATTTGCCTGGGCGAATTAACTGGGACGATAAAGATGCTGGCTGGAGTGATTATATAAGCACTATGCTGGTTGAAAACTCTCCCTCTATATTGGTAGCTATGGGTACACTTGGTACATCATCTGCTGGAGTTTTATCTGTAAAAGCAGCTACAAATATTGGTACTGGTATTTTTTTTACCATGGAAGCTGGAGGGCAAATGTCAGGATTAGAAATAGCTCAAAGAAACGCTGATAAAGTAATAACTTCTTTAGAAGCAGAGTTACTTAATACTACAGGTGATTTTGAAAGAAGAGATTTAGAAAAACAAATACAAGAGCAAAAAGATATATTAAATCTAGCGCAATGGCAAAAATCATTAAGTAGTTTAGTATACGGAGGTACAGCTGCTGTTGCAGAAAGATTCGGTTCATTAAAATTTATAAACAATTTTCAGAAGTATTCAAAAGCTATTGGTGTAAACCAATTTAAAAAGCTAGTAGGTAATAGCATGGCTAGAACTTTATCTAAAACAACTGGTACTTTTGCAGGAATTGGAATGGGAGCTGGTATAGAGGTTTTAGAAGAAAGCTTTACTCTAATCGGACAAAATCTTTCTGATGTTGCAATATTGGGCCAAGACAAAAATATGTTTGAAGGCTTAGACAAAGATTTTTTAGCTAACACTTTAGCTACTAGTATGGCTATATCAGGGCCTGTTGCTTCTCAAAATATATATGCTACTGTTAAATCCGAAGTAATGTCAAGAAAAGAAGCTAGGGAAGAGTCTAAGCTTAGAGACGAAATACTTGGTTTACAAAATAGTATAAATGGCGATAATCTTACTGCTGAAGAACGAACAAGAGCTAGACGAAAGAAATACGAGTTAATGACAGAATTAGGTTTACAAAACACGGAAACTGTTTTAAAAATCAACGACATGACCTCCCAAGAGTTCGAGGATGTTACTGAAATTAATAGAGAAATGAGAGCTTTGGAAAAAGAAGCTGGTACATTAGGTGCTCAGGGAGATGTGTCAGGATATTCTCAAAAAGAATTAAAGAATTTAAAAACTCAATA
>Ga0114915_1000170_pt1 | contig 30907 bp, 29 predicted proteins | sample MalvirAntarct_55_FD_87288 | JGI IMG/M metagenome (GOLD analysis project Ga0114915, IMG submission 87288) | Marine viral communities from the Global Malaspina Expedition - Malaspina viral metaG Antarct_55 | ecosystem: Environmental > Aquatic > Marine > Oceanic | place: South Georgia Island...
AGATAGTACAATTATACTAAATGGCGTGAATATGGAAGCGTATAAATACTACATTAATGACTACACAAATATATACTATTGCTTAATGGTAGATATGGAAGTTAAGTATACATTGGTTAAGAATGCCAAATATCCATCCTTAACTATCTTGGCTAAAGATGAAATGGGGGAAATGAATAAAACATTTATACCCTTAAAAAACAATAAATAAAACCTTCCTAAAAAGGAATGGATGGCGGGTAGCTCAATTGGAAGAGCCTAGGATGTGAGTTCGATTCTCACTCCGTCAGCAATTAATAACAAGTAAATTAATAATAACTAAACTAAAACAGAAATTATGAAAATCATTAAAATTATTGTAATATTAGGCATATTAGCCGTAGCATTAAACTCATCTGCAAGTGCAGGACAGGTAGCAACAAGTAATTTGAATACTACAGAGTCAACTTACCCAGGTGGTAAGAAAAAGAAAAACAAAAGAGTAAAAAGAAAAAATAAAAAAAGAAAAGCTTATTGCCACAGAGCAGCAAGACGAAATTTCGCAGGATAAACATTAATAAGGGGTGCTAAATAGTACCCCTTTTTACAAAACTAAAAGAAAATGAAAAAGTTATTAGAATACATATCAATAGTAATAATTTCAATAGTATATAGAAATAACCAATAGAAATATGTGGAAAACAAAAGAATTTATGTTAGGTGCTGTGAAATGGAAAGTAGTAATTGACAACAGAAAAATGGATGATCTTAAGACACTTGGTCTTACATCGTTTACTGAATCAACTATATATCTAGCAGACACACATAAAGGTAAAGCTGTCCCTCAAGATTTGATAGCTCAAACATTCTATCACGAGTTAGTTCACGCTATACTTGATGCAATAGGACAGGATGAGTTGACTTATGATGAGAAAATAGCTCAAGGTATGGGACTGTTATTACATCAGTTTCAACAAACTAAAAACTAAACGCATGAAAGGAAAAATAATTACAGATTTAGATGAACTTTGTAACTGTAAAATGTGCAATGGTAAAGGTTATCATAAACTAAGCTGTCCTAGCAATGCTAAGAAACCAGTTAAGACAAACGTTAACATTAAATAAAAAAAGATGAGTAAATACTTATATATTTTAGATGCAGGTCATGGTGGAAAATATCCAGAAGGGCATGCTAAAGCTGGGGAATATACAACTCCAGGAAAAAGAATGGTTAAAGATGACGTTGTTTTCTATGAAGGTGTAAATAACCGAGATAACGTTAAACGTATTATCGAAGGTATGGAAAAGGCAGGATTAGAAGCCATTGACATTATTAACGATTGGCGTGATGTTCTATTAAATGAAAGAGTAAGGCGAGCAAACGAACTTGGAAGAAGTCGGAAATGCGTCTATATTTCTATTCATTCCGATGCAAATAGCAACGGCAAAGAGTGGAATCAGGCTAGTGGAATTGGTACATACGTGTACACTAAAGGAAGTAAAGCAAGTAACGATCTCGCTAAGTATATGCACCAAGAATTAAGCTGTAATTTCTACGGAGTTGCAAAAGACAGAAAGATTAAGAAATGCGCATTCTATGTTGTTAGAAATACATCAATGCCTGCAGTGCTTCTGGAATTAGGCTTTCATACAAACAGAGACGAGGTTAAACTTATGGCAGGTGAAGACTGGAAACAGAGAGTAGTCAAGTCAGTTGTAGATGCCTGTAGTATATTTGAAATTAAAAATTAAAAATGTCAAAATTAAAACTAGTAAAAGTTATGTTTAGTAATCCTAAATATAACTATGATACATTCATAGCCGCAAATAACACAGAGTCAAGTGCAAAAGATTACTTTGTATCTACTGTATTTAATTTAGGAGTAGCAAACGAAGATAATCTACAAGAATGTGTAGATATTGAGTTTGATTCTAATGAAGATTCAGAAGGTTCAGATAAATGCGAATGCTTGTCACCTACATTTACACTATCACGAGGAGAAACACTCCGCACGTGTACTTATTGTCATAAATTAATTGAACACTAAGATAATACTAACAAATTTAAACTAAATAATACTAACAAATTTAAACTAAATAAAATGGCAAAACGTAAAAACACTAATGATCTAGTAAAACATTTAATGGATTACTCTAAGACAGGAGCGATAGCTCAAATTGCAATTATAGAGGCTATAACTCGCTACGCAAAAGAATGTGCAGCAGTAACAGACCAAGACATAGAAGATAACTCTAGAAGTATGATATCTTACGAAGCTCTTCGTAGTTGGGGAGTAGAAACTCAAGAAAGAATGACTTTATTCTTTGATAAAAACGAATTAGGATGAAAAATAACGATGGAATAATTAATTTTTTGTATTTTGGTCATAATTACTTACCTAACTTTATTTCTAAAGTATGGAGTGATAATCAAAACATAGCAGATCATTTACAATCTAAATTCAATGCAGTCTATGATAAAAAAGGAACAATGGCTTTCTTTAGTTGGTTTATGGAATTAAGTCCTACAAATAAAGAAATTTTAACATCATGGATTACAATAAACTATAAATATATCTAAAAATTTAAAAAATGGCATACAAAGAAAGAGACTTCGTAGTAGATTTAATAACAGGTAAGATGGTTACTAAGACTGACAAAAAGACAGGAAAAAAAATTACTGACTTTATTGCAAGTAAACCCAATGTTAACCCTACGTTAGCACAATTAGCAGCAAAAAACCCAACATTAACAATGGATGACATTTTAATTATGGAGAGACTTCGTTGCAAAAGAGTACATCTAAATCCTACAATTAATCAAAAAGATGCAATTGAAAAAGAGGATTTAAAATATCACAAAAAAGCGCATAAGGCTCGTTTGTATTCTCTAGGAGTAGATCCTAAGAAGCAGATGAACGCATAAAGATAAGATAGGTACTACACAGTAAATCTGAGAAGTGTAGCTAAGTCATTCCAGAACCACTGAGCTGTATTAAACTACAGTGGATAGAAGGGATAAACAAAGCCTGTTGTTTTACTAGTTTTCTCAAAACTAGATATGGGGGCGTACTTGGATTTGACCGGGCGGGAAAGATCTATTATGATTTAGCAGCCAGTGATGGCTTTAAACATCGTAGGTGAAATATAATAACTGGAAACGAAAACAACGATTTAATCGTAAATTCAACAGAGTCAGCAATGACAGAGATCATGTCTATCTTCGGATCAGATGTAGTGCTAGAATCACAAATGGCAACATTGGAAGCAGCATAGTACCCGTTTTTCCTAGTTTTTCTCAAAGACTAGGTGGTGGACTCATACAATCTGTATGACCTCGTGACCTTAACACATGAAAAAAGGGAAGCTATATAAAATCGAATGGTGAAGCGTTTTGGGACGAGGGTTCGAAACCCTCCGCCTCCACTGATACCCAGGTAGTTACAAGAGCTACCTGGTCTTTTACTTTAAGAAAAAAGTACCCATAGAACCTCTCCTGGTAAAGCTTCGGCTCAGTGATATGTAATGGAGTTCGTGAGATAGGAGTCGGCCCTAATTCTCATCACTGGTATGTGCTTTCTCAACAAGCGATATACTACGGTCCTAAGTGAAAGTCAGGGACCTGACGCAGGTAGAAGTATAAGCAGGGATACGTACTCTCTCAAATACCTTGCATTAGCATAACACGGTTATGTGAGGAAAGCCCTAGAGAAACCTGAACTACTACAGAATACGTGTCAAGCTGCGATAAGCTGATTGAGGTGCACGTACCTACGAAATCAGATTTATTCTGTAATACGATATAGGAGTATACATGGTCTTGAAATCATCGAAGTATACTTACAATGTCGCACCGCCCACCAGACTTATGAGACGGGGAGATGTGACGTATCTAACCCAGGAAAGCTTGATCGCTTCCCTGGGTACTAAAATCCACAAAGCGTGGTACAAACTGTTAACATATTAGCAATAACAGTCCAAATTAGGCCCAAATTGCCAATATATTAACAATTAAAAATAAACTAAAATAGTAGCATGACAAATTCAGAAATACTAATGTACCAGAGCTGCAAAAAGCCGGTAGAATTAAATAACAATTGTAAAATTGAAAATGGTATTGAAAACGATGAAATTTTCACAATAAATACTGTAATAAAAGACTTCGAACAGCTTGAACTAGTTAACCAGTATGGTCAGTTTGTAATTATTAACCCTAATCAAATTATCAATGAAAGTATTTAAAATATTAGTAGTAAGCCTTAACACAAATAGCTTCGGGTTACGTAGAATGGTAATTGTTGCAGAAGATGGCACTGCATTTGAAGTATATGCAAGTTACCTCAACACAAAAGAAGAAGGTGACTCAATGCTCCAAAATACTAACGGTTTATTTTCCGGGTGTGAAATGGCGGTTCAATTAGACGATGCACCAAAAGAAGCAATTGATTTACTATTTAAAAACAAAAAATCGTAATTATAATGAATAATATAGAATATAGACTAGAAGAACTGCGTACAGAATTACGCGCAGAAAGAATCAGTTATGAAGAATTAAGTGAATTACAATCCCTTGTTAAATACATAAATCCGGCAGATGTAGAATTACTAGAAGCTGCAGGTGTCCCCGAATAACCGTATAGCAGACCGGTGAACTGCGTAAACAAACACACCGTTTGGGTTATAAGGGGATTTGGTGATGCATTTCCCCTTTTTTATTCAAATTAATTACACTTAAAATTAAAAACTATGAATTACGGTAAAATAGATTACAGTAAAATAAGAGTTGTAACAAATTCATTAGAACTGGATAGTACATTTAGACGTGCTACACTAGACGAAGCAGTTGCATACTGTAAAAGTATACCTGTAATTGGTTACGACATTGAAACAACGCGCTTGCATCAAGATAAATATTTAGATTTTGGAGGATTAGATCCCTATACTTCAGATATTGTCATGGTGCAAGTGGGAGACTTAAATAGACAATACGTCATTGATGTACGAAACGTGAACATAGGTCCACTTACAGATGTCTTTTCAGACATAAATAAAGTGATTGTAGGTCACAACTTAAAGTTTGAGTATAAACATACTTTACACAAGTACAAAGTACGCTTAAATGGAGCGTATGACACTATGATTGCAGAAAGAATACTTTATAATGGTTTACCAGAAGATAAACAATTAAGTCTAAAGGCTTTAAATGAGCGTTACCTTGATATTACAGTTGATAAGTCAATTAGACTTAGCTTTTTAACTATCGGTGACAGACCTTTTTCAGTAGATGAAATTGCGTATGGAGCTGCAGATATATTGTATCCCCTTTGGATCAGAGATCAACAATTAAAAGAATTTAAGAAAAAAGATTTGTGGGAAACTATGAAACTAGAAATGAAATTCTTATTGATTTTAGCAGAAATTGAGTATGCAGGTGTTAATTTTAACCCACCTAAATGGCTTGAAACTTACGATGCTAATTTAATTGAACACAGCTCTGCACTTGAACTACTAGATGAATTCATTATGGATAACTATGCTGATACTCAGTTTGTTGATAAGCAATACGATTTATTTAGTAGTGGATTTTCGTGTAAAATAAAGTGGTCATCTTCTAATCAGGTAATTGAATTTTTCAGGTACCTTAAGATTTGTCCAGAAGTTAACGCTAAACCTACTAAAACTAATCCAGATCGTAAAAAGAAGTTTACGGTAGAATCTAAGGAAGTAAAGGCTATGATGCATGAAATGGCATTGTCTGATAAATTAATAGAATTTGTAAGCTTATATTTAAAAGCTAAAAAACACGAGCAATCTGTGACAACTTTTGGGAAATCATTCCTAAAATATGTTAACCCTATTACAGGAAGATTGCACTCTAATTATAATCAGATTGTCAATACTGGTCGTATCTCTAGTAGATCACCTAACAATCAGAATATTCCTAGTGATGATTCATTCCGGAAAGCATTTGATGCTCCTCCAGGTAAAGTTATTGTTAATGCGGATTATTCTGGCCAAGAAAACATAGTACTAGTAAATAAGTCAATGGACGAAAATTTATTAGAATTCTATGAAGGAGGTAAAGAGGGTGAAACACAAGATATGCACGCGTTTATTGCATCTAAACTTTTCCCTACAGAATTAGCCGGAATGACTTTGGATGACATTAAATCTAAAAGATCTGATCTTAGGCAAATTGCCAAAGCTGCTGGATTTGCATTAGCATACGGTGGCACAGGCTTTACTATTGCCAAAAACTTAGGACTAGCTCCAGAAGTAGGTGAAAAAGTTTATGAAGATTACTTTAATGCCTTTCCAGGTATGAAAGCTTTCTTTGAAAAACTAAAAAGTACATCTATGCGTAAGGGCTTCATTTTAATAGATGACGTCACCAAACGTAAGTATTACTACCCTGATTGGAAGTGGTTAAAGCAAGCAGAACGAAATGGTGAGCATAAAAAAGTAAATCAAATGAAAGGTAAAATGGAAAGGGCAGCTATGAATTATGTAATTCAAGGCGAAGCTGGAAGTATTACCAAATTAGCAGCAATTTACTTATACGAATGGATAAATAAGAATAATTTCTGGGAAGATGTAAAAGTTACACTTCTTGTACATGATGAAATTAACCTAGAAGTTACAGATGGTTTACAGCATATAGCAGCACCTGCACTAGAAGAGTGTATGGAGCGAGCTGGATCTGTATGGTGTAAGCGTATTCCCCTTAAAGCGGATGCAATTACAACAACTTACTGGACTCACTAATAAAAATTCAATGAAAAAGAAAACATATGCAGAAGAGCGTAAAGGTACTCCAGTATTTTCTGGCGTACTTAATTACTTTCCCGATGCAATAAGAGCTTTGGCAAAATGCTCACAAGCTGGTAACGATCAACATAATCCTAACAGCCCATTACACTGGGATAGAAGTAAATCAGGTGACGAGTTGGATGCTTTATCTAGGCACCTACTAGAAGCTGGTACTGTTGATACTGATGGGATTTTACACTCTACAAAAGTAGCATGGCGAGCTTTAGCTAATTTACAAAAAGAAATAGAAAATATGGAAAAAGAGAAAATTAAAACAGGAGCAATTAAAGTAGGTGTAAGAAACCTACAAGGAACTACAATGTCAATGGATAATAGAGATGCAGAGTTAATCAGTCGTGGTTACACAATAGAGAAAACTCCAAATGGTCGCATTGTTCATCCACCTAAAAACTAAAAAGATGGACGACAAAGAAATATTTGAATCTGAGTATGAATGTGAATTCTGTAATATGGCAATGACCGAAGAAGAGCACAATTTTTGTGACATTTGTGGGGATTGCCGTAATTAAAGAATTAACATAATGGAAGATATTACAGTACCAATGAGCTTACTCGTAGAACTTAAGTTAGGCCCTTCGTTGTATTGTTACTTATATACAATAAAGAAAGGCGTACCTTTTGAATGCGTGGAACCGAGTGTTCGTAGAAATATGGACACTTACCTTCAACAGAATGGTTGGGTAGTACTTTTGCCAAATGCCCCTAGACTGACTCCCAAAGCGGAGGACATGTTAGCGGATGCCGCAAATAAATTACCTAAACCTAATGTTAAAGCACCTGCTTCGTACACACTTGTAAATGACTGGATTAATGACTGGCGAGAATTATGGCCAGCAAAACAAAAATCAGGTGGTAGACGAGTGCGTGGCGACAAGCAAGGTGTTACCAAGAAGATGATTGCATTTTTAAGCATTTATCCCAAGACTACTAAAGAAGAAATATTTGAAGCAACTAAGCAGTATCTCCATGAGAAACGGCAAGTTGACTGGAAAATGATTTCTTGTGCAGATTATTTTATATCAAAAAACGGCACTTCGCTCTTAGCAGGCGCAGTCGAGGAAGTTCTAGAAAACGGAACTAACTATACTGAGTCTTCAGGTGCAGATAGTGTATGGTTTACTTCAGCTTAATACAATGGAAAATGAAGAATTAATATACGACACCCCTAGTACGGGTAAAGGCCCTACTGGATTTGAGAGGGCTATGGGCGAAATGGAGGCAGGTTTACGTGGCGATAACGAAGGTATACCTATTCCATTTCACAGACTTAGGAAGTATTTACCTAGTATTCAGCAAAAAACCTATTATTTAATTGGTGCCGGTACTAAAGTTGGTAAAACAAGTTTTGCAGATGACGTGTTCTACTATGGAGCATACGATCATTATAAAGAACTAAAAGATACTGATAAGTTAGATGGATTTGACCTAGGTATTGATTATTACTCTTTTGAAATTGATATTGTATCAAAAATTATTAAGGGTATTGGTAGAAAACTTTGGCATGAATACGGTATAATAGCAGACGCAAACACTATCTTATCTAAAGGTAAAAATCACTGTTCTAGTGAGTTATTTGAACTCATACGTGGATATAGAGATTACTTTGATGAGATGGAAGATGTTGTGACTATTCATGAGATACCAGAAAACCCAACAGGTATAAATAAGCATTTATTATCTGTAGCGGAAGAAAACGGTACAATTCATAAGTCCAATGTAAGTAAAGATCCGATGAAGCCTATAATTAAATTTAACAGATATGAACCTAAGAACCCAAAAAAACATTGGCTTATTTTCTTAGATCATATTGCTTTAATGGAAGAGGAACGCGGATTTAATACTAAACAAAATATTGACAAAATGAGTCAGTACTTTGTTAAGTTACGGAATAATTTCAATGCAACCCCAATTGTAATACAGCAAATGTCAGGGGATGTGGATAATGACTCTAGACATAACTCAGGTAGACTAACACCTACATTGAGAGATTTCGGTGATTCAAAATACACTACCAGGGATGCAAATGTAATAATGGCGTTATTTAGTCCTTTTAGGATGAAAATGCCAGAATTCCAAGGTTATAATATACCTCAATTAGGTAATTCATTTCGTAATGTTGAGATTTTGGAAAATAGAAATGGCGAGCCAGGTGTAAACTTAGGCTTAAATTTTATTGGCCCATCTGGTACATTTCGCGAGCTACCCGTAGCTGCCCAAATGAACGATGCACTTTACAATGAAGCAAGGACAATGACTAATAATCACCCTACTCATATGAAAAGTAACGGAATATGGGTACCATCTAATAGAATCTAAATAAAATTAACACACTAGAGGGGCATAGAGCAGTTGAACTGACGTTCTAGCCGAATAAAAATGCATATAAAAACGCTATGCCCCTATTCGGTGTAAAAATTAAAAAAATGAAAGAAGAAAAGAGAACAATTACACTTCCTACGGGAATGATCGCACCTACTATGGTAGATCCTGAGTTATTAATCTTGTATGGCTTGCCTAAAGTAGGTAAAACTGCATTATTAGCTCGTCTTGAAAACGCACTGATCGTTGACTTAGAAAAAGGCACTAAGTACATTAACGCGCTTAAGATTGAAGTAAATAGCATAGATGAATTAACTAATGTCATAAAGCAAGTACACACAGCCGGTAAACCTTATGATTTTGCAGTTATTGATACTGTTTCTAAACTGGAAGACATGATGTTACCAGTAGCATTAGAAATGTACAAGGCTACTCCTATGGGGTCTACATTTAAAGGAGATGATATTTTATCTCTACCTAATGGCGGCGGATACCATTACTTACGGTTAGCATTTAGCGAATGGTTGCGGAAAATTAAATTTCTAGCAGATCGTATTATCTTAGTTGCTCACATGAAAGACTCTGTGATTGACAAAGATGGTAAAGATGTAACAGTAACTGACTTGCAACTTACAGGTAAAATTAAATTCTCTACAGCCGCAGAAGCAGATGGCGTAGGTTTTGTTCACCGTAATTTGAAAGGAGATTTACTAATTAGTTTCCAAGGTACAGCAGAATTGGTATGTGGTTCCAGAGTAAGTCACTTAAAGAACAAAGTGATTAAGATGGCAGAATATGATGAAACTACAAATGAACTAGTAAATGTCAACTGGAAGGCAATTTATCCAGATAAACTAAAATAAATTAAACAATGGACAACACAATGAATAACGTACCTGTAAAAAAACAAGGTATTAAAATCTCAACTGTATTAGATTTAATGAAAGACGGGTACACACGTACAAACTCTTCTAGGAATTATAACCCAGAGATCGGGTCTATACAAGAGTATTTCTCGCTATCTGACTACGAAGTAAAGCATTTGTTTTCTTTTAGTAAATTAAAAAATGCAAAAACAAGTGTAGCAAAGCCTATTAACTTCTTTATTGAACTAGAAGATGATACTGAGGATGCTGTACAAGTAGAGTCTACCCCTGAAGTAGTTGAACCTGAGTACGGTGGCAACGTAGCTGTACCTGGAGTAACGGCGTCTGGTGTAGTTGAAGTTGAAATTGAAGACGTAGTAGAGGAAACAGAACCAAAAACTGTACTGTCATTCAGTGCAGCAGACATGGGGAAAGTAAATTATGATGAGTCTATGCCTTTTCAGTAATGATATTTAGTAATAAAGTAGAACATTAAAATTGTAAGACAAAGAGCAGTTGAAATAAGTAACGATTTGTCACATTTTAATAACTACTTAATTATAAATAATATCTTAAGGTAGACTAAAAACTGTCCGTAATACAGTAAAATTACAGAATAAATTAATTAATTAATTGATAAATTAAAAGTATGATTGGAGCAAGAAAAGACAAAAATGGTAAAGCAATTACAGGATCAGGTAAAGTGCAAGTAGTAGTAGGTACAAATGTACCAGGAAACAGAGTATTAGGTTTAGCTATTTCTAAAAATAAAGATGGATCATTTGCAGATGGTAAAAATGGTAAAATGGCAAGAGCTACTTTAGCATTTCAACAAGTAAACGGATCTATCTTCTCGCACACATTCTTTGATTCAGATAAAGACTGGGGACAAGATAAATTAACTATGCATTTGTTGCACGTATGTTTACCTTTCTTAGGCAATGACCCGTTAAAATTCTATAATATTGTAGAGACTCATTCTGATGGTACATTTGTATCGGTTATTCAGGCTTTAGCTGCGCACGTATTTGCTGCACCTGTAAGCGAAGGAACTAAAGTTTCTTTAAAACTGGTATTCTTACCTAACAGAGATGGTGATTTCTTTGCAAGTTTCCCTAAATACCTTAACTGGATTGAGCTAGATGGTACAACTCCAACTACATTAGTAGAAGGAACAGGTGATATCTATTCACGTCCATCTCAAACAGAAATGGTAGAAGAAGGTGTAGCACCAGTAGCTGCAGCTCAAACACAAGTAGAAGACGCACCATTCTAGTTATATGAATATTAGGAGACCTCTATCCAGAGCTAATATACTGGATAAAGTGAACCAGTATGATATATTTAACTATTATTGTACGCCTTTTAGTGAACTTCGTAAAATATTTCGGAGTGAGCTAAGGCCAGACAAAAATCCTACATGTTCAATCATGAAATCAGGGGATAAGTTGTATTACCGTGACTTTACAGACTCTAAGAAGCTAGATTGCTTTGATTATGTCCAAGTAAAGCACGGTGAAAGGTCATTTATACATGCAATGGAACGAGTTAATATTGATTTCGGTTTAGATCTAATGTCCAAAGGACTAGATGTAGTTGGATCAAAAATAGCACCTGTCTTATCAAATTTTAACATCGAAGATGTAGAAGAATTCACAACCGAAATTGGTGTGCGTATTCGTAAATGGGATTTGAGAGATAAAGCGTTCTGGGCAGATAAATACGGCCTAACCTCTAAAGAATTAGAGTTTTACAACATACACCCACTTGAAGGAATGTTTATTAATAATACTTATACGCAGTGTCAAGACATTGCGTATGGGTACTATTTTGGTAAACTACCAGATGGTAGGGCAGCCTGGAAATTATACCAACCTTACGCCGATAAAAAACGTAAGTGGCGGGGTAATTGTCCGGAAAGCCTTTTGCAAGGGTTTAAAGAGATGGAAAAAGAAGGGGATGTCCTACTTATTACTAAGTCATTAAAAGACGTAGTGGTACTTAAAAAGGCAGGTTACCCGTCATTTGCACCTCAAGCAGAGTCTGTACATATTAGTCATGAAGTAATGGCTGAACTTAAAGAAAGTTTTAAAACTATCTTAATCCTATATGATAACGATGTACCTGGTAAAAATGCAGCAGAAGCTATAGCGAAAGATCACAATCTTCCCCTATTTTACTTCCCAAGCGAAACCAAGGATGCATCTGATTTTGTAGAGATGTATAGTTACGATGAATTGGATTTATACTTAGAACAACAAGTATGTCGGTTTACAAAGTAACTATACCTCACTGGGAAGATAGATATAAACTATCAGAGAGAACTCAGCCTAAATACTGGCTTTGGAAAGATAGTAAATCATTGCCCCTAAAACATCAAAAAGATTTAAGACCTAGCCCATTAATTTTTAATAAGCAGGCTTTCTGTTGTGATAACTTAGGACAACGATTTTTAAAGAATGCAACAAAGGCTGGAAAGCCAAACGAGTGGATATTAAACGGACAAGAACTATATAACGCTAAAATGCATTATACACTGCGCAAAAAAGTTGCTGCGTATTACCATGATTATTTTAGTAAATTCATAGTCGATCAATTGGCACCTATTAAAATGCCGCCAGGAGTGTATTTAAGCGTAAGCTGTGATATATTCCTAATTGAGAGAGGCAATATGCCCGATGTTGATAATATGTGGTTACTTGAGAAGTTTTTCTTGGATGCGTTACATCTAACAAATAGAATACCAGATGACGATAAAGACACTGTGCGAGAAGCAGGTAGAAAACGTTATCACATGGTGAAAGATCCAAGCAAGCGAAAGCTTGTGTTTACGATTAAATTTCTAAAAGATGAAAAAGAGAATAATCATGTTGATAGTAAGTATTGTAATAGCTGCGGGAACGTATTCCCTACGCCTTTCTACAACTAATCAATTGACTACGCCGGTGGTTGATACACTAAAAATTAACAAAATAGAGCCTGTAAAAACTACAGAGACCTCGCTAGTTACAGTTAACTACATTGATAGTGCTATAACTCATTTAAAGACTTTTGAAGGATTCAGGAGCAAAGTTTACCTAGATGCTGATGGCTCACGTACAATTGGATACGGACATCACCTACTGTCAGGGGAAACTTATGCTAACATTTCTGAAAAAGTTGCCACAGAAATCTTAATGAATGATTTCAATACAAGATTAACTGAGGTAAAACAAAAGTATGACATGCATGGTAGTAAAGCAATTGCGCTAACATTATTTGGATTTAACCTAGGAATGGGAGGTCTAAGTAAGGCAGTGCAGAATGGATTAATTAAAAATCCAGAAAAATTCTTACTATATTGTCATTACAAAGTCCACAAAAATAATACGTGGATAACACACAAATCAAGTAAGTTATATGAACGAAGGACGTTTGAGTATAACTTATTTATAAATTAAATAAGGATGAATAAATTAGCAATTATTGATGCTGACTCTATATGTTATATCTGCAGTAAAGATACCATAAAAGAAAGCATTGATGCTGTGGATTTCTTATTTGCCAACATAATGAGAGAGACAGGTAGTACACATTACTACTTGTTTCTTTCTGAGGGCAAGTACTTTAGACACAGCATTGATTCCAACTACAAAGGAAATAGAAAACAAACTGACTTAAAATTTGTCAGAACACTAAAATCATATCTTAAAGAAAATTATTACGCTGAAAGCTTTAAATTACTAGAAGCAGACGATATTGTGGCTTATGTTAGTAAACTAGCAGAGTCCGGTACGCTTGTAGAAAATGAAGATTTTACAGATTTTACGATATGTGCTATAGATAAGGATATATCCGGGCAAGTTGCCGGGAATCACTTTAACTATAGTAAAGGTACTTGGAAAATTACCAATTCGCTGCAAGCTCACAGATTCTTATTTACACAAGCAATCACAGGTGACGCAGGCGATAATATTAAAGGTGTACCTGGAGTAGGTGGAAAAAAAGCAGAAGAATACCTATTAGGTGTACTTCCAGAAAAACTAATAAGTAGAGCTATTAGAGCGTATAAAATCTACGAAGACGTAACTTATCCCAAAAAGCAAGCTAACATAATTAAGGCTAATAGTAAGCTCCCAGATGGAGATATTAACCGTAAGCCAGAATTACCAAATTTACCTAAGAACTGGGCAATTGATAATTATGTTAAAAACTTTAGACTAGTTTACTTACTTCGAGACGCAGAAAGAATTAAATCTGAGTGTGGGTATGTACCTAACATAAAAGCACCAATACAAATTAAATGATTAAAACACAAACACACAGTGTGTTAGCAAATGGTAAACCACTAGTACTGCGTTTCATTACAAATAGGACTATAGAAATAGATGCAGTTGCAGCTAGATTTGAAGAACTAGATGAAAACGGTAGGCTAGTGGCTTTACACTTTGATAACAATTACACAATTAAGCCAGGAGATAACGTAGTTATAGGTAAGTCTACTTTTCGTATTCAAAAATTAAAGAAAACTAAATTAGGTGCTCCACTAGGTTATCACTTATTAGTGCATACAAGTATAACTACAACTGCTAATTTTATTGTGCCGTTTTTGGGAATTTCTCAATGGAACATAAGATTTCGTAGAAACTTTGTAAACGCTTTTATAGGTACAGAAGAAAACGGAGATTACGGTAAGTTTATTTATTTACTATATCGACCTGGCGAAGATGAGCAAATGCAATTTGAAACATGGAATACAAACTTAAAGAAAAATAAGCAATACGTAGATCAGAGTAACCCTGATAAAGAACAAATACTTATTAAATTTAAAATTCCAAAAGATGCAAAAACAGCCGTAAAACTTATTATGCAGGGTAAATACTCGCAGATAGTGGAAAAAGATAAAAAAACTATACTAGATTGGCACGATGTAAAGAAAACCAACATTATAGGTCAAATTTTATACCGAGCTGTAGAATTAAAAGAAAAAAGAGAGGCAGAATTAGATTGTATATTGCCTGAAGATGTAGAATTAAAATCAATGTTCAATAAAGAACAAGAATTATTTACTAAAAAATTAATAACATGTTAGTTAACCAACCTAAAAAAGGTAGAAAAATAGAAGAAGTAGAGCTTTTTGGAAAAACTGTAAAAGAGCCGTTACTTAAAGTAACAAAGATGAGAGCTGGATTTTATCAGTATGCTACTAAACAAAATGGAATAATGCAAGTAAGTTCTATAGACATAGTAAATACGTTTATGGAAGAAAGCGGGTATCATTACTACGTAGTTGATCAAAAAGTAGGAACAGATGAAAATAATGACAAGATACAAGAAGATGACGACAGAATTTTACTAGTAAATGTAGAAGGTTTAGAAGAATTAATTAAAAAAGCTGAGAAAGAATGCGTGTAATAAAAAGAAACGGAGCAGATGAAGAAGTAATATTTGATAAAATTACTAAACGCATCGCCAATAAAGCAATAGGGTTAACTGACATAATTAAGCCAGAAGAATTGGCTATAAAAGTGATCAGTGGATTATACGATGGTGTAACTACAGTAGAATTAGATACATTAGCAGCAGAGACAGCCGCAGCAAAAGTAGTAGAGCATCCAGATTTCGGAATACTAGCAGGTAGAATTGCAATGTCTAGTTTACATAAGTCTACTCCTGGTACATTCACAGAAGCAACAGCGAAGTTGTACGGAATGATTAATAGCAAGACAGGTAAATCTGCTCCAATGCTGTCCGATGAGTCATTTGAATTTACAGTGGCTAATATCGAAGCACTAGAAGCAGTAATTGATTACTCCAGAGATTTTAATTATGATTTCTTTGGTGTACGTACTTTGACTAAATCGTACTTGTTAAAGGACAGTGAGGGTAACATAATTGAACGTCCACAGCACATGATGATGCGTGTAGCTATTGGCATTCACTGCGGTAATATAGAAAAAGTAGTACAGACGTATAACTTGATGTCCGAAGGATTCTTTACACACGCTACGCCTACGCTATTTAATGCAGGGACTCCTCGTCCACAAATGTCCTCTTGTTTCTTATTACAAATGCAACAAGACAGTATTACAGGTATCTACGACACTCTAACACAATGTGCTAAGATTTCGCAGCATGCTGGAGGTATTGGTTTAGCTATGAGTAACATTAGGGCTACTGGAAGCTACATAAAGGGTACCAACGGTACCTCTAATGGAATAGTGCCGATGTTGCGTGTATTTAATGATACAGCAAGGTATGTAGACCAAGGTGGAGGTAAGAGAAAAGGGTCATTCGCAATGTATTTGGAGCCTTGGCATGCGGACATCTTTGATTTTTTGGATTTGAAAAAGAATCATGGGAAAGAGGAACAGCGAGCACGGGACTTGTTTTACGGGTTGTGGGTTTGTGACCTGTTTATGGAAAGGGTAAAGGCCGGAGGCCTTTGGACTTTGATGTGTCCAAGTGAATGTCCTGGCTTACAAGATGCTTATGGAGATAACTTTAAAGAGTTGTACGAAAAGTATGAAGCGGATGGAAAAGGAAAGAAGACAATTAAAGCACAAGAGTTGTGGTTTAAAATCTTAGAATCTCAAATTGAGACAGGTACTCCTTACATGTTGTACAAAGATGCAGCTAACAAAAAGTCAAATCAAAAGAATTTGGGTACAATAAAATCTTCTAACTTGTGTTGTGAGATAATTGAGTACACAGATCCTGGAGAAGTTGCAGTATGTAATCTAGCATCTTTAGCTTTGCCTAAATTTGTAACAGATGGTAATTTTGATCACAAAGCTTTATTTGATGTAGCGTTTGTAGCTACAACTAACTTGAATAAAGTAATTGATAGAAATTATTACCCAGTACCAGAAGCCGCAATATCTAACAGAAAGCACAGGCCAATTGGTGTAGGTGTACAAGGGTTAGCAGATGTATTTATGCTATTAGATATTCCATTTGATTCAGTAGAAGCTAGAAAACTCAACGCTGAAATCTTTGAGACTATTTATTTTGCAGCAATGAGTGCGTCATGTGAATTAGCATCTGTAGAAGGGCCGTATGATTCTTACGCAGGTTCACCTATATCTAAAGGTATATTCCAGTATGATGAGTGGGGAGTAACTCCTTCTACACGCTGGGATTGGGGAGCTTTGAAAGAAGACGTAGCAACTTACGGAGTACGTAATTCGTTACTAGTAGCCCCTATGCCTACAGCATCTACAGCTCAGATTTTAGGTAACAATGAATGTTTTGAGCCGTACACTACGAATATATTTACACGTAGAGTACTTGCAGGTGATTTTGTAGTTATCAATAAACACTTAGTACTAGCTTTACTTAAAGAAGGTCTATGGGATGATAACATGCGTCAAAAACTAATGGCAGCAAATGGATCTGTTCAGAATATTCCTGAAATTCCTACACATTTAAAAGAAGTATTTAAAACAGTATGGGAAATTTCTCAAAAAGCGTTAATTGATATGTCTGCAGATCGTGGTGCATTTATTTGCCAATCACAGTCTTTAAACATATTCATGAAAGATGCTAACTTTGGGAAGCTTACCTCAATGCACTTCTATGGCTGGGAAAAAGGTCTAAAAACAGGTATGTACTACCTTCGCTCGCAAGCGGCAACAGACGCAATAAAATTCACACTTGATAAAACATCATCTGAAAACTTTGAAGCAATTGCTTGTTCCATAGATAACCCAGATGACTGTGAAGCGTGTGGAAGTTAATAACTGCTATGGGGTCTCTTCGGAGATCCCTTTAGCTTAAATATAAAGAATGAATGAAGACTATATACTAATAGTAGACTTAGAAACTACGGATTTATCTCCAAAAAAGGGTTACATAGTTGAGATAGGGATTACAGCTTTAAATATAATGACAGGTGCACGTGTGATCTTATTAGACAGAGTGTGTCATCAACCAGGTATTACTAAAGCAGATTGTGATCGGTCGTGGATTGTTAATAATTCTACACTTACAACAGAAGATATAAGACTATCTACTAGATTTGAAAAACTAAACGTACAAGGCATAATTGACAAGTACCCTAGAGGAATAACGGCTTTTAATAGTAAGTTTGATTTTGACTTCTTAAGTGCAGCCGGAATAAACTTAGGACTTAAGTTACCTTGTATTATGAAATCACTTACAGGAGAAGTAGGTGCACTTAATAAAAATGGAAGAGTAAAATGGCCTAAAGTAGACGAAGCTTGGCAACACTTTTTTAAGGATTCTGATTACCGAGAAACACATAGAGCCAGTGATGATGCATACCATGAAGCAGCATTGGCATATGAGGCAATTAAATTAGGATTACTAATTATACCTATTTTAAAATAAATAGAAAATGTGCTTACAAATAGGTGTAAAGTATAATCTTTACTAAGGGTTCGACTCCCTTGCACATTGCAAAAAAATAACTAAAATTAAAAAAATAAAAAAATATGAAACAAATATTTAAAGGTAAAGAACTTACCACACGTAAAGTAATAAATAACATAAATCGTTATTTTGAATTAAGTAATGGGGACGGCTTAAATTGGTATACCCAAGCAAATGAACTAGCAGTGGAAATAGCTAATAAAACAGGTTACAATGTTATGAATGTAGCCGGAGTAATAGCAGCACTTTCACCGCAGACTTCCTGGGAACTTAATAAAATATACCTAGTGAGATTTATGCGTGATGGCATTCAAGCTAAAGCAAATACAGGTGCTAACAAATACAAGGCACTAAAGTGTTTACAAGCTACTAATGTAGAAGAGATTAAAATAATTTTAAACGGTAACAAAACTACAAATTTCTTCTTAAATATCCTATTTCCAGACGTAGATGGTATAGCGACAATTGATAGACATGCGGTAGCTATTTGTATACAAAAACCTGAAAAAGCATCTGCTATTTCAGAAGGGGTAGTCTTAACAGATAAGCAGTACTTATTTTTTGAGTCATGTTACGTGGCTTGTGCAAAAGAATTAGGAATTAAGGCACTAGAATTACAAGCGATAACGTGGGTATCGTATAGAAAAGTTAGAGGATTATAAATTTAATAAGATGAAATTAAAATACATAACAAAAGGACGTGCATTAATGATAGAGTCACAGTCTACAATTCATTACTACATAAGAGGAGAGGGTTCAAATGGTCGGGTACATGTAAAGTGCTTCACAAGAGACCACAAGAGGTACTCCTGGTTAGACCGGTTTATGGATAAGGAGACGAAAGTACAGCCTATAAAGTTACAGTAATAACAAATAAAATGGAAAAAGGGGATAATAGTACTAGCTATTACCCCCTTTTTGACTTTTATCCTACTTACCCGTAACCTACGCATTGCGTTGTTACCCAATACATAGCCGATGTACCTCCCAGACTTCCCTCTAGGCGTACCTACCGTTTTAAGAAATTATATTTATCTTGAATAGACGTATTAAATTGTTTATAGACTGGCACAAGTTTACCTACTTTAGTAATAAGTCTATTTTCTCCAGCATTAGAGCCAGTTTCATATACCTCTAAAGGCGAGTATAACTGTACAGCTACATTCCAACCTGCTTCAACAGTACTAATAGCAATAGCGGGAGACCTAAATGTCCGTAATGCTTCATGTGGATTTGCAAATGAGAATAGCTCCGAGTAAATTCTACGGGAAATGTATGCAGCGTATATGTTACTCATATCATCTGGGTCATCTGGGTCATCTTCAAAACCTTGAGAAAGAAGTAAAGCAGCAATCATTACACCTGCTTCTAGTACCGTCTTCTTAATATTACCTCTTTGTTTATCAGTCATCTTATTCCAGTTCTCTTTACTTCCTGCAATTAAGCCTAAAGTTTTCAATTCCATTTGTACAGACCTCATAAATCTTAGTGTAGTAATGTATTGTCCTTCTTCAAACTCGTTTACTTCTGAATTAAAGTTAAGTCTATGTAAGTTATCCATTGTAAACTCTTCTCCTAATTTAAGAAACTGTTCGTTTTTATTAAACAATCCAACAGTACCTGCACCTTTGTATCTTTTCTGGACACCTGCAACCAGCCAGCCCCTCATTTGAGTAAGTAAACCACCAGTAGCTGTTCTTTGTAATTCAGATTTATTTTCAGAATCGTAGTTACCGTATAAATCACGTGTTACTCTACGAACTCTCTGTGATAACTTAAATACATCTGAGGTACCTACCCCGTCTGTTTTTTCAGTCTTAGCTACAGCTGCATTAAACATTAATTTACCTTCTACAACTTCCATAGCATCAGGTACACCTATTGCTTTACTACGATCCATAGTAGGTTTAAAGTCTGCATCTAGGAAATTACCATTTGCGTCAATTACTTTTACATTATTTAAGGTAGCCAGTGTAGCTACAGAGTTCATTATGTGCTCCCCTGATGAGTTAAATGCATATAAAGCACTTCCTGTCATGTGACGCTTCGCTTTATTATTTTGAATAAAAGATTTATGCCCCATTGCATCACTTTCACTAAATGCGTTAAAATGTCGCATTAACAAATTAGTTTTACTTTTAGGAGAAATAGCACCCATATCGCCAATAATACCTTTAAGGTCTTTATCGTACTGTTTAGCTGCCCTTAGTCTGTCACTTTTCCCAAAGAAACCACTATCTGTTCCCGCAGACTCAATCCAAGACATAGTTGACCCGTGCAAATAATTGACAGCTCCTGATAAAGCGTTACCACTCATTGTAACAAATGACGTAGCCTTACCAAGTGATTGTAATCTCTTAGCTAATTTAGGGTCACCTTTAGTACCTATACCATATACACGGTGTTCAATAATTGAAGTAATGGCTCTCTCTAGATTAGATGCACCTTTCATAGTATGCACCTCACTCGTATCTTTGTTTACCTTCATTTTTCTACCAAACGAAGTAGTCTGTATAATTGAAGCTTCGTGGATAACATCTTTAATAGCCTCTAAGAAAATAGCATTTTCAGCTTTAGCTTTAAATTTTAATGAGTTATGATAATCAAGAGTCATACTAGTTACAACATCGTAAGACATATTTTTTTCTTCCATTGTAGTGTTACGGTAAAACAAAGGAATTGTCATTCTTTCTTGTCCTGCTTCGTTTACACTAATCTCTTGAATAGCTGCTTCTCTTTTTTGTTCGTTTAATTGCTCATCAGTTAGGATACCTAATTCTATATCACTTTGACGCAACTTAACGCTATCTTTTATACCTTCTCTTACAGCAACAAATGCGCCTCTATCACTCATTCTTTCTAAACCACCTTGTTCAATAAAAGGTAACTGGTACCCTAATCTTGCCCCAGCATATACCATTTTGTCCTTCTCTTTGATCATAGAAGTAAGGTGCTGATATAGATTCCATACGGCTGGTTGGTCCTTGTAAGTATCTCTAAATGTAACAAAGCCATCATCTATTGGGCTGATAATTCTAGAAGTACCTGGGACTAGTAATGCTTCATACTGCTCTTTTGGGTTTGATCGCTTACCTACAGCATTAATAAATGCAGAATTTAATTCATCTGATTTATCAACAACAGTAGACATAGTTTGCCATACTTCAAAATCAGTCTTATCTAAAGCTTCTACTGCAACGTTAATAAGGTCATGATTAAGATCTTTAGGATTAACAATCCATGAAGCTAATGTACTAATGTCAGTAGTAGAAAGTAACATAGCCTGAATATAAGCCTCTGTTTGTCGCTTAATTTCAGAGTTACGCTGCGCCATATAATTAGCAATGAATTCTCTACGACCCGCTTTAACTTCTTTTTTTGCTAAAAAAGGCTTACGCTCTTTATTAAACGCCAACTCTGCTTTTACTTCGTATAGTGCGTATACTTTATTAAAGTTACCCTTCAACTGCTCTGCAATTAATTTACGACTCATTTTTAAATAAGATTGTCGTATGTTTTGATGCCTAGCAACAAGTGTACTTGCAGTGTCTATAATGTCTTTATGTTCTTGTGTTTCTACTAAATCCGAAGTCAATTCTTTTAATATAGAAAAAGATGCAACGTATTCTTCTAGTCTTTTAATAGCAGCGAGCGTTGGTATTTTTTCCCCTGACTCAAACTGCTCTAACCATGTGTCTGCAGTATCAGTCATACGTTGTGCTACACTGACAAAATCTACAAGCGTTTGGTCCGCTTCATTTATATCAATGTTATTTAATACTTCTGCAAGTTCGTCTCTTCCGTCTTGTAAACGTGGATGTGGATGATCTTCTAAAATCTTGTCTAAATTTTGTAGCTTGGCGTCTAATAATGCTCTAGTTTGGCTAATCAGGCTTTGCTTTTGTATTAAAACAGGGTCTATTTCTAGAACTTCGTCTAAGATGTAGTCGTTATTTAGTACGTCTTCTGAGACCATAGCAATAGCCTCTGCAGGCATAGTTCTGCCGTTATCTTCCCACTGTTGAAAAGCTAGAGTAGGATTGCCTTCATTTAATTTTACAAGTGCTTCCCATGCAGCTTGATCTGCACGGGTTATACATTTTATATTTTTACTCATTTTTTAATTTTAAATTGCGCAAAATAGTAACCTATCATCTGCATCATCTCTATTTAAACTATCATCAACATCTCGAGTAGCTAAATCTTTGTTATTAGTTAAGTTTTCTACTAGCTTCTGTAGGTATGTAGGCAAAGATACGTTATTTTCTTCAAATATGGAAGTATTACCGTCACCAATGTACTCCTTTATGTTATTAGCTTGTCCTGTTTTACCTAAAGTGTTTGTTCGTATGTATACAGGCTGCCCACTTGATGTCTTACCCATAAATTTAAACAACTGTTGCTTATACTTAGTAGGTGTACCGAGTGGGTCAAATTCTGTTGCAACTTTTCTTTTAATAAACGGTGCGTAACTTGTGTAATCATACCCATCTGTAAAAGCAAGGTTACTACCTGCGGTAGTAGATAGTATAAAGCCGTAGTCTTCACTAACCACATAACCACCATCTACTTGGTGTAGCATAGGAGTAATTTGATTTTTAGCTACTACAGGTACAAGCTTATTATCTGCGTACATATGCTTAAAAATTTGATCCAGTTTATCGTTATCAAGTAACGCGTATGCATCTGTATACTCTCTATTTTTTACCTCAATGTCTTTGTGGAAATCAGTAGCTTCTAAGTATCTATTTGGAATGTGCTCTGAAAAGTCACCTATAGTCTTAGAAAAACCTGACTTATAAAAAACGTAAGCAATAAGATCTTCCCCTAATTTCTTAGTTTGAGGGTTACCTAGTAATTCATCCCAAGATGCAAACATAACTTCTTTAGTTTCAAGTACACTTTCATTATTAGGCATCATTATATTATCAGGAGCACCATCACGACCTACTCGAATATCAAGTGAGTCTAAAAATAAGTTATTAAGACTTAAGTCGTTTTTAGCAATTCTAACCCGTTGTGCAATTGATAAAGTATCTTCAGAGCCAAAAAGTAATTCACGTAACTCCATAGGTGTTCTGTCAAAAGCTGCTGTATCTGTAGCAGTCATTGCGTAGACTTCATTAAGAATACCTTGAGCTAATTGCTCTACTCCGTCTTTTTGAATAAGTCCTCCGTTATCTGTCATACGTAGCATAGTCTCTACTACTGACAGTGAGGCTTCTGAGCTAGTTACAAATAATGGACTGAATCTATCAATAGAGGCTACTACAGAGTTTTCAAAATAACGACTAGTCATTGTAGCACCTTTACCTTTATTAAATTTCAATACTCCATTATTTAAAGAAATCCCTAATAAGTTTTCTTTATTAGAAATTGAGTCATTACTCAATGTATCTCGTAGTAAGTTCTCTGCCATCCGTGCACCTAATAGTGACTTAGTTGCTCCTTCTACATCTACTTTAGCTACTCTTAAAAGTTGGTTTAAATCCCCTGCCTTACCTTGCCATTCGAGGAACTGTTTAAGTACACCTAATTGGTCCAACTTGAAGTTGTCAGATTCCATATTTGGATTCTGTATGTTGTTTGATAATTGTGCTGATGTCACGTGGATATCAGACTTCTTATCTTTACGCATTTGGTGGTGTTTAGCCTGGTCGTAAGTTTCATCCAGTCCTACAGGTAATCCCTGTTTGAATTGTTTCTCTGTAACTTGACCCATACCGTAATCAGCAAGTACTAATTCCAATGCAGATGGGAAACGCTTATTAATAGGGTCCCAAACCTTCTCACTAAATCTACCTTCCATACTTGCCTGCTTCGCCACAAGTGCCTTTAAGATAGGTTGACCTATAAATGCAGAAACCCACTCTCTATCAACACCTGCGCGAGTTAACATAAAGGTAGTACCTGCGGTAAAGTGATTAACATTGGCTCTTGATATAAACGGGTCTTTTGCAGCATCTACAATAGCATTCATGTAAGCACCTAGCGTACCAGCTATAGACTTACCATTTACATCTGTTTTTTCAGAAATAGTAGTAGCACCATTAAAGTTGTCGCTACGGTTACCTACACCTAAGTAATAATCCGTAAACACTAGGTTTGAACTAGTAGTCATGGCATGGTGCGCTCCATGATTTGCAATAGCACCTACTAATGACTTTGCATTATCAAAAGTAGACTTTACTTTTAACTGATTACTTCCAGTAAAAAACTCAAACGGTGCCATTTTCACAGTAGCTGGGAATAACTCTGCGGCTGTCTTCTCTAACCAAGGGTTATCTACAGGTGCCATTACATCAATGTAAGCTGATGGGTGTAGGATAAATTGACGAATAAGATCTAATCTTAAATTTTGTAACCCCTTTGTACTAGATTTACTAATATCATCTCTGTCATACTCTGCACGAACTACTTGTCCTTTAGCTTCAGAAAAGTATATGCTAGGCATAACAATAAACATTTTATCAATATCAAAATCAGATCCAGTTTTAGCCGTGACATCTGAAAACATTACAATTGTATCTCCCATTTCTGCAGGAAGAATTCCAGCTATAACAAACGCGTCATTAGAAGAAGGCCCTTGATTTGGAATTCTATATGAAAATCCTTCTAGTACAGATGGATCCATTAATTCTTTAATCTCTGCCGAAGTTAAATCTTTTACTTTTTCTTTATTAAATTTAGTTTGTAAAACATTATTACCTTTTAGTTCTAACATTTCTACCAACTTAGCATAAGGTAACAATACTTGAGCAGGTTTAACTTGCCCTTCTTCAATATGCATTGCCTTAAGTCGCTCTGATGGGTTACCAAACCATATTATATTATTTTTAACGTTATCATTAATTGATGCCTCTTTTCCAATGAACCCTAAATCTGTCATTTGAATGAACGCTCCACCTTGTTGCTTTAATTTAACTGTGTGTTTAGTAATTAAAGCTTGTAATTTATTAGCTACTTTGCCCCTAATTGGTAAAGAATCTAATGGTATATTGGAATTCAAAGCTTCCATGTGATTTTCAGATATATCACCTTTAAATTCTTTTTGAAGTAACTTATAAATTTCTTTCCTTCCTTCTGAATCTCTAGTAAATTGTTTAGTATCTGAGTTATACCCAACTGCTTTATCAAAATCAACTAGTCCTCTATCTGAAAGCTCACCTACAACTTCGTGGTACATATCCTCTGCTTCTTTTCCTGTAACTTCGCCGTCAAAGTAACTTCCCTTTAATTTAACAGTTCCTAGTGCACTTTTACTAGTCTGTGACGCAAAAAGCGTAGGTCCAATTCCATGTGGAGTAAGATCTTGTTGCAGGAATAAGTTATTGTAACGAAGATCTACTGGATTTAATTTAATATCTACAGATTCAAGTAAACTCCCTTGTTCGTTTGTAATTTTACTAATACCAGACCCTCCTACTTTTTTTCCATCAAGTACAATTACGTGACCTACTCCTTCTCTTTCCATTGCAGCCATAAGTCCACCTAAAGCAGTCTCTGCCATAAAAGGTAACAAAACCGCTTCTGATTGTTTATTATAGTGCAAGATCATTTCCCCATTAATAGTAGGTACTAACTCGGAGTGAACTGTTTTTAAAGGCTGTGCTAATAATTTAGTATTAGATACTGAGATAGGTTTCCCGCTAATAGCCTCTTCGTAAGCAATGTCGTGTGCAGGAGTCCACTTTCCTAAACCTAGTAGTCTTTCTTTATACACATCTAATGTAATCCACGCTTGTGCATCTGTTTGGTTAATTTTCAAGTAAGGTTTAAAAAGAGCCTTAACTTGCGCAGGCTCCATACCTGATATGTTACTTACTTCTGTAATTGATTCTTCATTAAATACTACACTGCCATCTTCTTTAACAGCACCGAAGTACGAAGATGCTACATCCACATTTTCAATAGTAGCCGATGTATAGTGAGTAGGTACAACTGGTGCACCAAATGAATCATTGTATACTCTAAAATCAGTTCCCGAAGCAAATGCAGCCGGTACTCTTTTCATAAAGTCACCAAAGTGATTTAAGCTAGACCACGTAGTTCTCTTTGCTGGGTCTGAGTGATTAAGTTTATCTACTTCTTTTACTTTAAATAATGCAGGAGATCCTAAAAATAACTTAGTTTGTTCTATACTTCCTATAATAGAATTAAGTGTATAATCAGCTACAAGAGCCGTAAAATCTGTATTATCACCTTGAGTGTAATCTGCTATTACTGACGAGTCAATAAGGCGATTAGTGTAAGAGCCGTCTTCTTTTTTAGTAATCAACTGGTTACTTGTGGCTGTATCTAGTTCTTTTTTTACTAATTTATAAAAAGCACTTTTAACTTCCTTATTTAAGCCTAAGTTATTAGTAAAGTTTTCTGCATTTGTAGCTAAAATAGTACCATCTGGACTTTGTAAGCCGTGCTTTTGTAAGTCAATACTAGGAAATAAAAAGCTATTAAAAACATTACCTTTTACTTTATCCTTTTTAACACCATGTGTACCTGTGCCTGCAGTAACAGGGTAATAGTGATAATAAATAGTCCACTCTGATTCAGGCTTAGATTCTAAGACAGACTCCGCAACTCTCATTGAGTTAAGTTCATCCGCTAGGTATCCTTTAAATACTCGCATAGCCTTGGGATTAGATGTAGACCATGAGTCTTTACCTGAAGTAGAAATAAGATTAGCTCTAGTAAACGGCATTCCACTTACGTATGTTTGTTGTCCTTTATCTGCTTCAGCTAGTCCAATAAAGAACCCTTTCATTTGCTTATTAAAATTATCCATGTAAGCATCTGACGGCTTTAAAGCGGCTGCTTTGTCACCTTTATCACCTTTAGTTTCTAAATTCTTAACGTTACCGTATAGAGTTAAAGAGAAATTAGCTCTAGCCATTTCTCCTGCTAGTCCAGGTTGCATTAATTCTTTTAAGAAAATAGAATTCTGAGCGTAAGGGGAACGAGCCAGTAACTCTAAGTGATGTAAGTCACCTTGTTTAAATTGAGATACTGTTTTAGACGTCATATCGTTATCCTGATATGGCCAAATTTGGTTACCACCAGGTCCTAAGAATGAATTTTCACCTGATATTTTTTTAAAGTAAGCTTCAGAAGCTGCAAGTAAATTCTTAAATAACTTATCTTCATTTTTAATGAAGTTACTTTTTTGAGATAATTCGCCTGTGTAATTAAATAAACCATCAGTACCTGTAATAAGCGGAGTCAATACGCTTTCTACAAACGCCTCCAGTTCATTTACTTCCTTAGTTACTCCTGGAATATTAGGCAAGTTATTATCAATAATAAACTGAAGTGTATTAGGGTTTAAAGTAACCCCTAACGTAGTCATTAAGTTATTAAATTTTTGTTTAGTTTCTTCTGTTACTCCAGATGCTGCATCTAGGGAATCTACGTGGTTTATAAATGCTCCCCTTTTTTCAAAGAAGTCTGCTATTTTATTAGAATCGTAAATTAAAGTTGATCCTTCATATACACCAAATTTATGAGTAAATGCTGCAGCCCAATTATCCCTAATTACAACGTCTTTTGTTCCAGTATTAGAGTTAGTAATAACTGAAGTCATAGTTTCGCCTGGTGTACCTTTTATTAGGTGATCTACATAACCTCCTTTTTGTCTAGAAAACGCTCCAAAAAATTGTGTTTGGATTGCACTTGGTAAAGACATTAACTTATCTGCAAGCCCAAATAACTCTGGTTTATATTTAGCCTGACTTTTAATTAAGTCTATCATTTTTAAAAACGCATCTTCTGCTACACCACCTTGGTAGTTACCTGTAACACCTGCAAGTAAGTTTTCTAAATCATTGTAAGTAGTAGCATAATCTACTAATTGAGGTAACCCTGTTAACTCACTTGATTTGTATTGCATAACTCCATCAACAAACTCAGTCTGCTGTGTCATTGCTATTATGAATTTTACTGATGCCGTTGCTTTTTCTTTACCTGAAACATTGTAAGACGAAGCTAACATTAATGTCCTGTCATCTACTTGAGACTCAGGATCCATATTTTCTTCGTTTATTTCCTGTTGTTTTCTTTCTAATCCAAGTGATTGTTGTATATAACTATCCATCTCTTGAAACCAAAAAGAATCAAGATTAGTAGTACCCTTAGTAAATAATTTACTAATGCGGGTTGCTACTTTTATATCTCCCAGTTTAGCTACTTCAACTAATCGTGCTCTAAGTCTTGGCTCAATATTTTTTAAGTTAACTGCTGTATTTTCAATATCTTCAAGCGTACTTATTTCAGGAAATGCAAGTGATACCAACTCTCTAGTAGTAGTTTGTACTTCATAAATATCCATTTTAGGTCGTACTTTATATGCAACGCCCCTAACTGTATCAGGCGTACTATTTTTATAAGTACCCGATTCAATATTTCTAAATAGTGCTTTTGTTGTTGATACGTTTACAAATACATTTTTTATCCAATTTGCAATTCTAGCAAAAAAGCCACGAATACCTGTAGAGGCATTGTATAAGCTATCTTGCATATAATCCGCAAACATATCAGCCATAACTTCTTCATAGTATAATGTAGTAGCTGCAGCTGTATCAATTCCAAACTGTACTTCTAAAGCAAATAGCTCTTTTTCTGTAGGGTTTGTAGCTGTCTTTTTTACATCTGCTACTAGTGCAGCCTGTTCTTTTTTAGACAATAAAGTTCTAAATACTGCGTGAAAACCTTCGTGATAAGCTGTCCCTGCTGGTGCAGATTGCATAAGTGAAATAATACCATTTTCAAACTGACCTACTACACCTCGTCCACCTGAAAGTAGTTTAATGTAATCTGGAGTTATGTCTACTGCAATTGCTTTAGGAAGCAAACTTAAAATATGTGCCGCTTCATCTTTAATATCTTCACTTTTTCGTTCTGATGTAGGTATAGATTTAAAAGCAGGCGGCAATGTATCAGAGTTATTTTCTTCTGTGCTTTCTGTTTCTGCAAACGCAAGTAATGCTGCTAAGTGGTCCTCATCTGATATAGAAGATACTTCTTCTTTACTAGGCGTAGCCTGCAGATCAATAGACCCTACTTCTGAGTAAACTGTAAAGAAGTTAGCTAAATCTTGGTATTTTGTATTAGGATGAATTCTATCTACAGCTACTCTTCCATTAGAGTCAATAGTAGATTTAAGATCCTGTATTAGTCCGGACACCCACTCGTAAAAAGCTTTAATAGCTGACTTAGTGTTTGTACCTGTAGTTAGGTCAATGTTACCTTTACCATACTCTGATATAGTATAGGCTAGTAATTCTTTATTTTTTGTAAGCTCACTTGCGTTTGCATAGTTAGCCTCAATATGATTAAAAATATTAGCCATTACAGGATTAGACTTATCCTGATTAATCTGTGATATTAAATTATTAAATAAAGCTGGGTTAGTCTTTACAATTGCATCTATAAAAGGATGTGAAAACTCGTGTATTACAGTTTCCGGAGTTAAACCTTCTTCTGAAAAAGTAATAGCTCCAGAAGCTGCATCATAATGTGCGGTAGTTTTACCTTCTTCATTTTTAAACTCAGATACACCAGGTGTAAGAATAATTGTATAGTATTCTTTTGCACCAATAGCAATTGGTATAACCTTTGCCTTTGCAGCATTTCCTGAATTAATCTTACGGGCAATGTCTGTTACTTTTTTAAAGTTCGCATCTGTCTTGGACCACTTAATAGGCTTATTAGGATCCTTCTTGTCTACTAAATTAAAGTCTTTATAAAGTTGCTTTGATTCTTTTTTGGCAATGTCGTTGTTAATAAAGTCAAACAGTTGTTTAGCTGTAGGTTCGTTTTTTTCACCTCTGTAGCTTGAGGATGGGATGAAATCGTTCCTATACATATGTGATTTATAGGCTATTGCAGCACCCCTAGTTACCCCAGGGTTGCTCATGATTTCATTCCATAATGGTGAAGGCACACCCTTGTTAGTTTCCCAGATAGGGTGACCTTGATTTTCGTACCACACAGACTCTGCTATAGTTCCCCCCAAAGTGGAAGCCATTTCTACAAACTCTGCTGTATTTTTATTTGGACAAAATGCGCTCATGAATTTTCGTTTTTACAAAGATACAAATAATTAACAAGGATTCTCGTTAAATTCGCCTTCATTTGGTAAATTAGTTATTATCTCACTTCCTGTAGCCGATACAATTCCTGCTTGGAACATGTCAATCGTAGTTTTAATGGTATTAGATTTAGATGATATAGATTGCGTTTCACTACTTTGTTGTGTTGGTTGTTCTAATGCAGTTGTTTTAGCAAGAGGACCTAATAACCACTCAGCAGTTGATGCATTAGTTTTACCTGATCTACGAGCTTTTACAAATCTTTTTATCTGAGCTACATCAATCATATCATAGCCATAATTCTTACTTAAATTTACAACTAAATTTTCTATTCCTTTTTGTTCATCTTTTGCCCTTATAGCTTGTTCTATTTTAGCAGATAACATTTTTTTCTCATACTCTATGTACTTAGCATATTCTTCATATGTTTCTGGAATAAACTCATTCTTATTAC